>Ga0102591_1001553_pt1 | contig 30644 bp, 27 predicted proteins | sample AraplaCol_mCL_r2_2_FD_76860 | JGI IMG/M metagenome (GOLD analysis project Ga0102591, IMG submission 76860) | Arabidopsis root microbial communities from North Carolina, USA - plate scrape MF_Col_mCL_r2 (SPADES assembly) (version 2) | ecosystem: Host-associated > Plants > Roots > Endosphere...
ATGACATATAGTGGCAGGAGTGGAGGGACTCGAACCCACGACCCTCGGTTTTGGAGACCGATGCTCTACCAGCTGAGCTACACTCCTGCGGAACCGCGATCCCCTTAGCGGAGATTCCGGCTTTCCGACAATGAACATCGCGCCGGTAGGCTCTTTGAAGCCCGCCGGCGCGTTGGTCTCATCGCCAGAGCCGCGTCGTTTAGCAGGGTCGTTCGAGCCCGGCAAGCGGCCGGAGCGCGATCGGCGGATTCGATGCCCAGTCCCGAAGGATCAGCCGCGGGAGCGGCGCGTTAGACCTTGGCCAAACCAAAGCCCGGAGGAAACGCGCCATGCCGACGCCCAGCCAAGATAGGCCCAGCCAGGACAGGCCGTCCAACCGCGAGGTCGAGAACGAGAACCAGCGCCCCGCCTCCGGCTCCGACGGCAAGGCCCCGCGTCCCGCGACCGAACCGCGCGGCGCGGAGGGCAGTTCGGACTCGCCGAAGACCCGGACCGATCCGGGCTCCGGCGAAGCCTGAGTCGATTAGCCGGCCTTTTCCGTTTCCGGCGCGGGCGCCGGGGCGGCCGCGGCGCACTGGACGTTCAGGTACGACCACTTCACGTCGTTGAGCTTGCGCCCGCACTGGGTGTTCTCACCCAGATCACGTCCTTGCAGGGAGATGCCCACGCCCTTGGCGGGATCCGGCGCCGGGCTGGCTCCGGAAATATCGTAGTAGCCGCCGCCGGGGCCGCGAACCACCATGCACGAGGTGTTCTCCACCGGGCGTACGCAGCCGGAAGCCGTGACCGACTTCCCTTCGAGAGACACCTGCTGGGCTTGGGTTTGACCGGAGCTTCCGGTCTCATTGCAAGCCGTTACGCCTAACGCCAACACACTGACCGCCGCGGCGGCCATCACGAACCTAACCCGCATCCGTTCCTCCGTATCGTTGGCCTCCGCTTCGTCTAGGACGCGGGGGCAAGAGGAAGAGTGCGCCCCGTTTGGGGAGGCGGCAATCACAATTTTGACACGGTTCAAAAAACAGGCGCCCGCCATTTTGACGCTTTTGGGGAAGAATTTCTCAAAGCCCTTTCAGACCACCAAAGTTGACATCCACGCGCCTGTGCTCACATGAGACGCAGTCGCTTCTAGGGCCTAGGCGACGCCATCTCAGAATAGCGTGGTCCGCCACGCGTCCAGGACTTGAAACCCACTTATGTCGGCCATCGAAACCACCGTTCCCGCGCCCGCTCCCGTCAAGGAAGCCGCCTGGCACACCGAGACCGTGCTGTGGGTCAAGCACTGGACGGACCGCCTGTTCAGCTTCGCCATCACCCGCCCGGCCAGCTTCCGCTTCCGCTCGGGCGAGTTCGTGATGATCGGCCTGCCGCCGCGCGAGGACCTGGGTGAAAAGAAGCCGATCCTGCGCGCCTATTCGATCGGCTCGCCGCACTTCGCCGAGGAGCTGGAGTTCTTCTCGATCAAGGTGCCCGACGGCCCCCTGACATCGCGCCTGCAGCAGATCAAGGAAGGCGACCAGGTCCTGCTGGGCAAGAAGCCGACCGGCACCCTGGTGCTGGACGCCGTCCGCCCGGGCAAGCGCCTGTTCCTGTTCGGCACCGGCACGGGCCTGGCCCCCTGGCTGTCGGTGGCCCGCGACCCCGACGCCTACAGCCGCTTCGAGCAGGTGATCGTCGCCCACGGCGTGCGCGAGGTGCAGGAACTGGCCTATCGCGACCTGTTCACCGCCGAGATCCACGACGACCCGCTGGTCGGCGACGAGGCCAAGGCCCAACTGGTCTACTATCCCACCGTCACCCGCGAGCCGTTCGAGCGCCAGGGCCGGTTCACCGACCTGATCGAGAGCGGCAAGCTGTTCGCCGACCTCGGCCTGGAGCAGGTGAAGTTCGATCCCGAGCACGACCGCGCCATGCTGTGCGGCTCGATGGCCATGATCAAGGACACCGCCGCCCTGCTGGAGGCCCACGGCCTGGTCGAGGGCTCAAACGCCGAGCCGGGCGACTTCGTGATCGAGCGGGCGTTCGTCGGCTAGGACGGCGAAGCCTTCGGGCGGCTCCGCCCGGGCGAACGGGCCGCTGCGCACGTGCAGCGCCCCGAACCGCTGGCGGTATTCGGCCGGCGTCATGCCGGTGGCGCGCTTGAACAGCTGCCGGAAGAACGCGACGTCGTCGTAGCCGACCGCCGAACTGACGGCCTGGATCGAGCGCGCCTCCCGCTCCAGCAGCATCTTGGCCGCCTCGATCCGCACGGCTTGCAGATAGGCCCCGGGCCGCTGGCCGGTGGCGGCCTTGAAGCGGCGCACGAAGGTGCGCTCGCCCAGCCCTGCCCGGGCGGCCATGTCCTCCACGCTGAGGTCCTGGTGGAACGCGCCCTGCACATAGGCCTCGACGTCGCGCACGTCGGCGTCGTCGTGCGGGGCCGACAGCGGCAGCACCGCGTAGCCGGACTGATGGGTGCGCGGCATCGACATCAGCAGCGCCTTGGCCGTCTGCACCGCGATCTCGTGGCCGCACAGCTTCTCGACCAGGTACAGGCTGACATCCATCGCCGCCATGACCCCGCCGCTGCACAGCAGCCGGCCGTCCTCGGTGACGAACTGGTCGGGCCGCCAGCGGACCTTGGGATAGCGGGCGGCGAACGCCTCGCCCAGCGCCCAGTGGGTGGTGCCGATCCGACCGTCCAGCAGCCCGGCCTCGGCCAGGTAGGCCGCCCCCATGCAGACCCCGGCCACATACGCCCCGGAGGCGTGATGGCGGCGCAGCCACGGCAGGATGGCGCTGTTCTCCAGCAGCTTCACGTCCAGGTCCAGACCCGAGGTCGGCACGATCACGATGTCGGTGCGCTCGACCTGGTCGAGGTGGACCTCCGGGGTGATCAGGGCGCCGTAGGGCGTGCGCACCGGCGCGCCGGTCAGCGACGCCGTGCGCACCCGGAAGCGCGGCGCGGGCGGCCGGCCGTGCAGCTGGGCCCACAGCGCGCCGGCCGTATGGAAGATCTCCATCGGCAGGACGGCCGTCGAGGCCAGCCCGTCATCGAACAGTACGACCGTGACGTCCTGCACGCTCCACCCGTCCCGCCGCCCTTCACCGCGTCCCCGGACCAAGCCTAGGCCCGTTCCGTGGTCGGGTCGATGATCCCCGAGATCGGCGTTATCCGATTGGCCGGGAAGCCGCTGAGCCGGGCATGGTCATGGATCGCCGCCTCGTCCTCGGCCAGATAGACGCAGAAGGTCTTGTCCTTGGCGACGAACGACTGGACCCACTGGACCTTGGGGGCCAGCTCGGCCAGGGCCTTGTTCGAGGTCGCGGCCGCGCCGCTCAGCTGCTGGGCGTCCAGCCCCTCGACCCCGGGGATGTCGCGTTCGATCACATAGCGCTTCATTGAATTGTCTCCGAAAAAGGGAAGCGCGAGCCTATGGATATCGCCGTTCCTCGAAAGGGGGCGAAAGGGACAGACAACAGGGGTGAACGCGACCAGTCCGGACCAATTCTAGGGGCGCTATTGGAAAACCATGGCGGCGCGGCCCGGCGACGCGCGCTACTAGAGGGTCCTGGGCTACGGAGGGCCGGCGTGAGCGGCGACAAGCTTCAACTGAAGAACCTGACCGTCGTCGAGGCGCGGGGCCGGATGCTGTCCGACGCCGCGCGGCTGGGCGTCGAGCGGGTCGCCCTGGCCGAGGCCATCGGCCGGGTGCTGGCCGCGCCGGTCGTCGCCGACCGCCACCAGCCGCCGTTCGACGCCTCGGCCATGGACGGCTGGGCGATCCGCCGCGCGGACCTCTCGCCGGGCGCGTCGTTCCGGATCGTGGGCGAAAGCGCCGCCGGGCGGGCCCATGGGCGACCGGTCGAGGCCGGCCAGGCCGTGCGCATCTTCACCGGCGCGCCCGTGCCCCCGGGCGCGGACCTGGTGGTGATCCAGGAGAACGCCACGCGCGAGGGCGAGACGGTGATCTTCGCGATCGACCGCGACCCGCCGCCCGGCAACATCCGGCCCGCCGGCGGCGACTTCCGGTCCGGCGACCTGCTGCTGGCCGAGGGCGCGCGGATCGACGCCTGGCGGCTGTCGCTGGCCGCCGCCGCCGGCCGCACCGAGCTGGCCGTGGCCCGCCGTCCCCGCGTCGCCATCCTGGCCACGGGCGACGAGCTGGTTCCGCCCGGCGCGAGCCCCGCGTCCGACCAGATCTTCGAGTCCGGCTCGTTCGCCCTGGCGGCCCTGGTCCAGGCCTGGGGCGGCGAGGCGATCAGGCTGAAGGCCCAGGCCGACGACCTGGACGCCATCGCCCGGGCGGTCGACGCCGCCGAGGTCGATCTCGTCGTCACCGTCGGCGGGGCCTCGGTCGGCGACCACGACCTGGTCAAGCCGGCGCTCCAGACCCTGGGCCTGGACCTGCGCGTCCAGACCATCGCCGTGCGTCCGGGCAAGCCGACCTGGTTCGGCCTTCTGCAGGACGGCCGCCGCGTGCTGGGCCTGCCCGGCAACCCCGCCTCGGCCCTGGTCTGCGCCGAGCTGTTCCTGCGTCCGCTGCTGGCCGCCCTGACCGGCGCCGACCCCGTCTTCCGCGTCGATGGGGCGATGAGCGCCGGCGTGCTGGCCGCGCCCCTGCCCGCCACCGGCCCGCGCGAGCACTGGATGCGCGCCACCCGGACGATCGACGCCGAAGGCCGGGTGCGGGTCACGCCCTTCCCGGACCAGGACTCCTCGCTGATCGGCGTGTTCTCGCGCGCCGACTGCCTGGTGATGCGCCCGGCCGGCGCGCCGCCGGCGGCGGAAGGCGAGACGGTCGACCTGCTGCCTCTGGCGCGAGGCTAGGGGTTGTCGACCCACTTGCCCTGCTGGGCGACGCAGCTCTTCTTCGTGTCGGCCAGGGCCTGGGGACCGCGCGAATAGTAGTAGGTGGTGACCTTCTGGCCGAAGGGGTTGATGCACGCCGCCTGGGCCTTGGCCGGGCAGGCCTTCAGGACCGTCGCCTTCAGCGGACCGTTGGTGTTGCTGTTGCACTGTTCCGCATAGTCGCCCGCGGGGATTGGCAGGCTGGTCTGGCTGCAGTCCTTGATGGTCTCGCCGTAGACTTGTCCTTCGATCAGACAAGCGTTGTCGGCCCAGGCCGCACCGGCCACGGGAAGCAGGGCGGCGGCGATGAAGACGCTCTTCAGGGTCATGGCTTCACGATCCAACGCTGAGTTGTGACACGCCGATTTGGTAGGCCAGGTCGAACGACGTTGTCTATCGCCGCTGACGCCCGACCGGCGACGAGGCGCGCGGAGCATGCTAAGCCGCGTGCGAAGCGGTTTGACGGCGACCGCGGCGGGAGTTTGCGTATGGGTCGTATCGGCAAGATCGCGGCGCACATGGTGCTGGCCTTCACGGCCATGCTGCTGGCCCAGGCGCTGACCGCCGGCGTCGAGACCTTCACCGCTTCCAATCTTGCCCTAAGCGCCCTCGCCGACGCGGCCCTGTTCGCCGCCGCCGCCCTGTTGGTCGAGATCCTGTTCCGGGTCGAGCGTTCGCCGTGGCGGTTCTTCGCGGCCAGCGACGGCCTGCGCCTGGCGCGCTCGGCCGCCCTGTCGGTCCTGACCTTCGCCCTGATCGCCCGCCTGCTGGACGTGCGCCAGCCGGGCGGCCTGCGCACCCTGGCCGCCGCCTTCCTGCTGCTGACGGCGATGCTGGCCGGGCTGCGCATCGTCCGCCGCGCCCTGCACGAGAAGGTGCTGCTGGACGCCCTGACGCGCCTGCGCCCGGCCCCCGCCTCGCCCGCCCTGCCGCGCCTGCTGATCGTCGGCTCGGCCAACGAGGCCGAGGCCTTCCTGCGCACGCCCGCCGCCCTGGGCGAGCGCTACGCCCCGGTCGGGGTGCTGACGCCCGAAGCCCGCGAGCGGGGCGACGAGCTGGGCGGGGTCTGCGTCCTGGGCGCCGTCGACGAATTCGACGCCGTCATGGCCCAACTGCGCGACGGCGGGCTGCAGCCCTCGGCCCTGCTGTTCCTGACCGACGGTCCGCTCAGCGCCTTCGGGGCCGAACGCCTGGGCCGGCTGAAGAGCGAGGGCGTGCGCCTGCTGCGCCGCCAGGGCGCCCTTGTGGACATGGCCGGCGGGGCGAGCCTGCGCGAGCTCAGCCTCGAGGAACTGCTCAGCCGCGCGCCGGTCCGGCTGGACCCCGCGCCGATCCGCGCCCTCGTGGCCGGCAAGCGGGTGCTGGTCACCGGGGCCGGCGGCAGCATCGGCTCGGAACTGGCCCGCCAGATCGCCGCCAGCGGGCCCGCCCGGCTGATCCTGCTGGACGCCGCCGAGGCCAACCTCTTCCACATCGACCGCGAGCTGGGCGAGGCCTGGCCCCAACTGCCGCGCCAGGACGTGCTGTGCGACGTGCGCGACGCCGCCCGCCTGGACCTGGTGTTCGCCGCCGAGAAGCCCGACCTGGTCTTCCACGCCGCCGCCCTCAAGCATGTGACCCTGGTCGAGAACCACCCCTGCGAGGGCGTGCGCACCAACGTGCTGGGCAGCCGCAATGTCGCCGCCGCCGCCAAGGCCTGCGGGGCGGCCCATCTGGCCCTGATCTCCACCGACAAGGCCGTGGCCCCGGCCAGCGTGATGGGGGCGACCAAGCGGGTGGCCGAGGCCGTGGTCCGCCAGTTCGCCAACGGCGGGGAATCGAACACCCGGGTCAGCGTCGTGCGGTTCGGCAACGTCCTGGGCTCGGCCGGTTCGGTGGTGCCGATCTTCCAGCACCAGATCGCCCGCGGCGGCCCGGTGACCCTGACCGACGCCGAGGTCGAGCGCTATTTCATGACCATCCCCGAGGCGGTGCAGCTGGTCCTGCGGGCGGTGGCGCTGTCGGCGGGCGACGCGGAGCCCCCCACGGGCGTCCTGACGCTGGAGATGGGCGAACCGGTCAAGATCATCGACCTGGCCCGGCGGATGATCGAGCTCCAGGGCCTGGTCCCCGACAAGGACATCGAGATCAAGATCACCGGCCTGCGTCCCGGCGAGAAGCTGACCGAGGCCCTGGTCGACGTCAACGAGACCGCCCGGCCCAAGGCCGAGGGCGTCACCGAGGCCACGCCCCTGACGCCCCTGCCGCCGATCCCCGCCAAGGCCCTGGCCGCCCTGGAGGCCGCCGCCCTGGCCGGCGACGAAGCCGTCGTCCGCGAGCGGCTGTTCGCCCTGGTCGAGAGCTTGCGGACCGTGTCGCCGGCCAAGGCGCCCGGCGCGGGCAAGACCGCCGCAGCCCGAACCCGGGCCTGATCGGAGTCCGCCCCGCCCGTCGCCTATAAGGCGAGCGGGAAAGCCAGAATCAGCCTCCCATGCTCTGTGTCGCCCGCTTGCAAGGGCGAGCCGTCCCGCTGGCGGGACAACAGTAGCGTCGTCGGGAACCTGGATGTTCGAACGGACGGTGGACGTCACCCGCCTGGACGGGTTTGTTCGATACACGCGCGGGATCGTGCGCGCGCGCCTGCTTCTGGTCGCCGTTTTCATGGGGCTGCTGGCGGTCTTCACCCCCCTGAAGATGGCCCTGTTCGGCGTGATCGAGCTGATCATCTACGGGGCGTTGTTCCTGGCCACCCGCGTGGCGCTGCGCGACCCCGATCCCGTCCTGGCCTTCCGGCGCCTACGCTGGCGATCGATCATCCTGGTCTTCCTGCTGTCGGCCAACGCCTGCGTCCTGGCCGTGAAGATCCGGATGCTGGGCGAGCCGATCATGCGGGTCGAGGCCGCGCTGCTGGCCACCAGCGTGCTGCTGTTCGGCGCCCTGCGGGTCCACACCAGCCGGGTCAGCTACCTCACCGCCGTCGGGCCGCCGGTGGTCACCCTGCTGTGGATCGCCTTCGACCGCCACACGCCGCTGCTGGCCAACCACTACGCGGCCGCCATGCTGCTGTTCATCGCCGCCGTCCTGACCGCCACCTGGCGCCAGCAGGCGACCGACCGCGCCCTGGCCCAGGCCTTCCGCGACCTGGCCCGCAAGAACGCCGACCTGACCGAGGCCATCGCCGAGGCCAAGGCCGCCAGCCGCGCCAAGTCCGACCTGCTGGCCGTCGCCAGCCACGAGATCCGCACCCCGCTGAACGCCGTGCTCGGCTTCGCCCACGCCCTGCGCCGCGACACCTTCCTGACCCCGACCCAGGCCGACCTGGCCCAGGGCGTGCTGGAGGGCGGCGCCCAGCTGACCCGGCTGCTCGACACCGTGCTGGACCTCACCAAGGTCCAGGCCGGACAGGCCGCCCTGACCTTGGCGCCGGTCGACCTGCGCCGCCTGGTCCGCACGGTGGTGCGGGTGTGGAGCGCCCACGCCCAGGCGGTGGGCGTGCTGTTGAGCTTCGAGGACGCCGATCCCGACCTGGCCTTCGGCCTGCTGGCCGACGAGGCCAAGCTGGAGCAGACCCTGGTCAACCTGGTCTCCAACGGCCTGAAGGCCTCGCCGTCCGGCGGCGCGGTGGTGGTCCGCCTGGCTGGCATGGTCAAGGACCAGAGACTGACCGCCCTGGTCGAGGTTCGCGACGCCGGCGCGCTGGTGCCGCCCGAAGATCGCGCGCTGATGTTCGACGCCTTCGACCAGACCGAGCGCGGACGAAGCCTGGGCGGCAGCGGGCTGGGCCTGTCGATCTGCGCGGCCAACCTGGCCTTGATGGGCGGCGAGATCGGCGTCGACGACATTCCCGAAGGCGACGCCCAGCCGGCCAAGAGCGCCAAGCGCGGCGCGGTCTTCTGGTTCGCCTTCGAGGCGGACGTTCTGGCGGCGCCGGCCGCCGACGCCGCGGCGGAGGCCCGGGTGGCCACGCCGCTTCGGGTTCTGGCCGCCGAGGACAATCCCGCCAACCGCCGGGTGCTGGCCGCCCTGCTGGCCGCCTCGCCGATCGATCTGGTGTTCGCCGAGGACGGCGCCCAGGCCCTGGACGCCTGGCGGGCCGAGGCCTTCGACCTAGTGCTGATGGACGTCAACATGCCGGTGCTGGACGGCGTGGCGGCCCTGGCGAAGATCCGCGAGCTCGAGACCTCGGAGCCGCGCCCGCGCACGCCGGTCTGGATGTTGACCGCCAACGTCTTCGACGACGACGTCGCCCGATACCGCGCCGACGGCGCCGACGGCGTGCTGCGCAAGCCGATCGACACCGTCGCCCTGTTCGCCCTGCTGGCCGAGGTGGCGACGGGGAAGACGAAGGCGGGGGTCGAGGACGAGCGGCGGGTGACGGCCTAGGGGCCGCGCGAAGGCGACGTGACGCGTTCCGCCAGGCGATTGACCGTCATCGCCTTCAGCCCCGCCCAGAACGCGCAATAGTCGCGCCAGATGTCCAGCACGACACCGGCGCCGTGACGGTAGGGCGCGGGCGTGCCGATGCGCATGGCCTGCTGCGGCGCGTCGCGCCAGGTGTTGAACAGGCGGTCCCAGATCGGCAGGAGGGCCAGGTTGATCGGCATCCGATTGAGGCTGTGATGCAGCCGGTGATGCAGCGGCGACTGCACGATCCAGCGGCCGACCCAGCCGAAGTTGGATTCGATGCGCGAATGGACCAGCAGCCGGATGACGATCACCACCAGGCCGACATAGACCAGGGCCTCGGGGTCGCAGGCCAGGAAGGCGCCCGGCAGGACCGCGCCGACCACGGCGGTGAACATCGCCGGATGAATCCGCGCGGCTGTCAGGACCGAGAACGACTCCGCGCTGTGATGGAAGCGGTGCAGCGGCCAGAACACCCTGGAGTGGTCCAGCCGGTGGCTCCAATAGTCGAACAGGGTGTAGAGCACGAACAGCACCACGGCCTGGAGCGCCAGGGGCGCGCCGGCGATGCTGAGCTTGAGCCCGGTCGCGTGGGCCAGCGCCTGCCTTAGCCCCTCGCCCGACACATAGGCGAAGCCGAAGCTCATGATCGCCGTGACCAGGGTCCAGACCGGCGCCATCTGGAACAGGTAGCAGGCCACGTCCGACCAGCCCGAAGCGGTGCGTTCGACAAGAAGGTGGCGCACCGAGCTCTGGGCCCAGCCCGTGCAGAGATATTCGATGAAGAAGATCGACGGCAGCAGCAGGCTGATCTCGACCGTCCGGTCGATCACCCGCCGATGCACCTCGCTCACCTGGTGAGCGTGCCCAAACAGGTTCAGGGTCAGGGTGTCGGGAATCAGGTGGTGCAGCGCCCACCAGCCCAGGAGCAGCAAGGCCAGATGGGCGGCGACCAGCGACAGGGCCACGGGATGCAGCAACCTGCGGATCGGCGCGCCGATGGAATCCGGCGTCTTCGCGACGCGGGTTTGCCCTGCCTGATCCACTCGCCTAGCCCCGCCCCGAACCCTTGACGCCCTGCATGCCACGACAGGTTGAGCCATTTGGCCTAAGGACAGGTTGACGCGGAGCATGCCGCGCGTTTCCACCGACGTCGGCGGCGTTCATGGAGGTGGATGACGGGCTGGCCTTGCCCCCTCTCCCATAGGGAGAGGGTCGGGGTGAGGGGTTACAGCGCCCGACGGAGCGCCGGCACGCGTAGGACGCTCAATGGAAATCCCGGCTCCGCTGCAGCCGTCCCGACGTCCGCATGCGCACCGTCGGGGCCGGCGCTTCGGGGTCCTCCTTCATCCGCGCCAGTTCTCCAGACAGGTCGGTGAAGCCTTCGGCCACCACGTGGATCACGCCGTCGGCGGCCTGGACCTTGCCGTGGACGACCAGGAACGAGGCGCTCATCACCGTGCGGCGGTTGGCGTCGAAGCAGTCCTTCCAGACCACCGCATTGGCCACGCCCGTCTCGTCCTCCAGGGTGACGAACACCACGCCCTTGGCGGTGCCCGGCCGCTGGCGGATCAGGACCAGGCCCGCGACGCTGACCTTGCGGCCGTCGCGCACGCCCTTCAGCTGCTCGGCGGTCAGGACGCCCATCCGGTCCAGCATCGGCCGGAAGAAGCGTAAGGGATGGGCCTTCAGCGACAGGCTGGTGGTGCGGTAGTCCTCGGCCACGTCCTGGGGCAGGGCCATGGCCGGCAGGGCGACGGCGTCCTCGAACAGCGGCAGGCCGGCCAGCAGCGGCGCCTGGCTGTCGACCTTGGCCTCGCCCTTCAGCCCCTTGACCGCCCACAGGGCGTCGCGGCGCTTGAGGCCCGTGGAGGCGAAGGCGTCGGCCTCGGCCAGCAGCTCCAGCCCGCGCTGCGAGACCCCGGCCCGGGCGAAATCGGCCGGCGTCCGGGCTCCGGCGGCGCGGGCGGACACCACCCGTTCGGCGTCGTCCTCCTTCAGCCCCTTGACCTGGCGCAGGCCCAGGCGGACGGCCTTCCAGTAGGGACGGGTGTCCTCGTTGGAGAGCTTGTCGGAGGCGGGGCTGAACACCCTGTCGTCCCCGCTGGCCCTGGCCTCCAGCGTGCAGTCCCAGTCGCTCATCATCACGTCCGGGGCCCGCGCCTCGACGCCGTGCTCGCGTGCGTCGCGCACCAGCTGGGCCGGCTGGTAGAAGCCCATCGGCTGGGAGTTGATCAGGGCCGCGCAGAACACGTCCGGCCAGGCCCATTTGATCCAGGCCGAGACATAGACCAGCTTGGCGAAGCTGGCCGCATGGCTTTCGGGGAAGCCGTACGAGCCGAAGCCCTCGATCTGCTTGAAGCAGCGGGTGGCGAAGTCGCGTTCGTAGCCGCGCGAGACCATGCCCTCGACGAACTTGTCACGGTACTGGGCCGGATCGCCCAGGTTCTTGAAGGTGGCCATGGCCTTGCGCAGGCCGTCGGCCTCGTCCGGCGTGAACTTGGCCGCCTCGATGGCCAGGCTCATGGCCTGCTCCTGGAAAAGTGGCACGCCGTAGGTGTTGCCCAGGATGCTCTGGAGCTCGTCGGGCGGACCGTGCTCCGGCGACGGGGCGGGGAATTCCACCGGCTCCTGGCCGTTGCGCCGCCGCAGATAGGGATGGACCATGTCGCCCTGGATGGGACCGGGCCGGACGATCGCCACCTCGATCACCAGGTCATAGAACCGGTTGGGGCGCAGCCGGGGCAGCATCGACATCTGGGCCCGGCTCTCGACCTGGAACACCCCGACGCTGTCGGCCTTGGACAGCATGTCGTAGACGCCCTTCACCTCGGTGGGCACGTGAACCAGGTCGGTGATCGGCTGGCCGTGGTCGGCGCGCAGCATGCCGAACGCCCGCTGGATGGCGGTCAGCATGCCCAGGGCCAGCACATCGACCTTCATCAGGCCCAGGCTGTCGATGTCGTCCTTGTCCCACTCGATGAAGGTGCGGTCCTTCATCGCCGCGTTGCCGATCGGCACGGTCTCGTCCAGCCGCCGCTTGGTCAGGACGAAACCGCCCACGTGCTGCGACAGGTGGCGGGGATGCTGCAGCAGCTCGGTGGCCAGGGCGATGGCGCGGGCGATCTGCGGGTTCCGGGGGTCCAGCCCCGTCTGGCGGATGTGCTCGTCGGGCAGGCCGTCGCCCCAGCTGCCCCAGACGGTGTTGGCCAGGATCGCGGTGATGTCCTCGGTCAGGCCCAGGGCCTTGCCGACGTCGCGGATGGCGCTGCGCGGGCGGTAATGGATCACCGTGCCGCAGATGGCGGCGTACTCCCGGCCGTAGCGCTCGTAGACGTACTGCATCACCTCCTCGCGCCGCTCGTGCTCGAAGTCGACGTCGATGTCCGGCGGCTCGCCGCGGTTCTCGGAGATGAAGCGGGTGAACAGCAGCCGATGCTCCATCGGATCGATCGCCGTCACCCCCAGGCAGTAGCAGACCGAGGAATTGGCCGCCGAGCCGCGCCCCTGGCACAGGATGCCCATCTCCCGCGCCTTGTGGACGATGTCGTGCACGGTGATGAAGTAGTTGGGGTAGTCCATCTTGGCGATCAGGCCGAGCTCGGTGCGCAGGTTGTCCTGGACCTTGTCGGGGACCCCGCCGGGATAGCGCCAGGCCGCGCCCTGCCAGGCCAGGTCGGTCAGGTGCTGCATCGCCGTCTTGCCGGGCGGCACGGGTTCGTCCGGGTACTGCTCCTTCAGGTCGCCCAGGTCGAAGCCGATGCGCTCGACGATCTCGAGCGTGCGCTCCACCGCCCCCGGCCAGCGCTCGAACAGGCGGGCCATCTCGGCGGGGGTCTTGATGTGGCGCTCGGCGTTGGCCTCCAGGCGGAAGCCGGCCTCGGTGATCGAACAGCCCTCGCGGATGCAGGTCATCACGTCCTGCAGCGGCCGCCGTTCGGGGCCGTGATAGAGCACGTCGTTGGTGGCGACCATCGGCGCGCGGGCGTCGCGGGCCAGGTCCGACAGCCGCGACAGGCGCTTGAGGTCCTGGGCGGCGTAGGCCCGGCTGGCGGCCAGCCAGACCCGGCCGCGCAGCTCGCCGGCCATGCGGGCCAGATCGCCCTCGAACGTCGCGTCCAGCCTGGCCGGCGGCACGATCAGGGCCAGCTGGCCGTCGGCGTGCTCCAGGAAGTCCTTCCAGAACAGGTGGCACTCGCCCTTCTCGGCCCGGCGCTGGCCAACCGTCAGCAGGCGGGTCAGGCGGGCGAAGGCCTCGCGGTCGGAGGGGTAGACCAGCAGGCTGGGCGTGCCGTCCATGAAATCCAGGCGGCAGCCGGTCAGGGCGCGGACCCTGAGCGCCTTGGCCGCCGTCCAGGCGCGGACCACCCCGGCCAGGCTGTTGCGATCGACCACCCCGACGGCGGCCAGACCCAGGCCCTCGGCGGTCGTCATCAGCTCGTCCGCGTGGGAGGCCCCGCGCAGGAAGGAGAAGTTGGTGGTGGCCTGGAGCTCGGCGTAGGCGTGGGTTTTCATGGGCGCGCACTTGCCCCCACCTGGCCGCTGCGCGGCCTGTCCGCCCCCGTAGGGGGCGGAGCCGAACAGGCGAAGCTCTTCCCCCAATGGGGGAAGACGGCCGAAGGCCCGTAGGGGGCAGGTGGCGATCTACCCGAACAAGCCATGCAACCACCACTTCGGGGCCTTCTCCCCGTCGCCGTACAGCCCGGCCCGGAAGATCCAGAACCGCTCGCCCGTCTCGTCCTCCACCCGGTAATAGTCGCGCACCTTGCCCGGCCCGACCTCGTCGAAGGCCTTGCGCCACCATTCCTGGCCGATCCGTTCGGGGCCCTCGGCCAGGCGCACGCGGCGCGACTTGCCGCGCCAGCGGAACTGGACCGGCGGGTCGTCGGGCAGCTTGGCCATGACTTCAATGGCCTCGGGCCGGCGCAGCAGGCGGGACGGTCGCGGGCGGTCGGGGTCCCAGGTGTCCTCCGAAAGCGGGTCCAGCGGCGCGCGGCGCGCCACCGAGCGTTCCGGGACGTGGCTCTGGTGGGGGTCGGCGCGCCAGACCCGATCCTCGCCCAGGCGGTTGATCAGTCGGTCGACCAGCGGCGCCAGGCCCTCCTCCAGGCTGACCCCGCCGTCGGCGTCCAGACTCCGTTGCGCGGTCGACAGCGGCTCGACGTCGGCGGCCCACAGGGTGACGACCTCGATCCCGAAGCCGGGGTCGACCACGTCCAGCTTCGGCTTCAGCAGCTTGGCGATCCGCACGGCGTCGCGGCCCGGGCGCGACAGGCCCACGCGCACCGGCTGGTCCTTGCCGTCCAGGCGGTGGAACACCAGCTCGAACCGCCGCGCCCCCTGCCCCTCGGCCTCCAGCCGCGCGCACAGCAGGACGCAGATGTCGGCGGTCACCCGCTCCAGGTCGGACAGGGCGCTGATCGGCTCGAAGAAGGCCAGGCGGTCGAACCACGGGGTGGCGGGACGACGGAAGGTCAGGGCCTCGCGGGCCGCGCCCAGGGCCTGGTCGATGCGCAGCACCGTCCCGAGGCCGAAGCGCTTGGCCAGCTGGGCGCGGGGCAGGGCCAGCAGTTGACCCGTCTGGAACAGGCCCAGGCGCGGCAGCTGGGCCTGGGCCGCCTCGTCCAGGCGCAGGGCGGCCACCGGCAACGACGCCAGCAGGGCCGCCTGCCCGCCCGGCGGGGCGATCGTCCGGTCGGGGGCGTAGCGGGCCAGGGCCCAGGCCGCGCCGGGGGTGTCGGCGACCGCGCCCCGGGCCGGCGCGCCCCAGCGGGCCAGGCGGTCCAGCAGGTCGTCCAGCATGGCCGCCTCGCCGCCCCACAGATGCGAGACGCCCTCGATGTCGAGGAACAGGCCGTCCAGCCCGTCGATGGCCACGGCCGGCGAGAACCGCACGCACCAGTCGCACAGGATCTCCAGCGCCGCGCGGTCGCCGTCGGGATCGTGGTCGGCGGTGACCAGGTCCGGAACCAGGGCCGCGGCGTCGGCGGCCTTCTGGCCGATGTGCAGGCCCAGGGCCGCGGCCGCGTCGTCGACGGCGGCCAGACGGCGGGTTCCGCCTTCCGAGACGAGGAGGGCGACGGGCGGGGATGGCCCCCTCCGGCCCTCCGGGCCACCTCCCCCGGAGGGGGAGGATCTAGGCGGCGATGCTCCCCCCTTGGGGGCGCTGTCGCGAAGCGACTGAGGGGGCTGCTGGCGGAGCCACGTCGTGATCGGCCAGTTGCGACACCAGACGGAAAGGATGCGGGCCATCGGCGGCCTCCGCTTGTTCGAGGATCCAGGCGCCGGGACGGCCGCCCCGGCAGCGTTCGAGTTCGGCCCGCCAGCGCGGCGGACCCAGGCCCGGCTCGCCGGGCGGCGGCTGGCTGGGCGCGGCGGCGATGCGCCAGCGGGTCTGGGCGGCCGCGCCCGACACCTCCCGCCCTTTGCCCGCCGGTCCGCCATAGGGCCGCCGTCGCAGCAGCACTCCGGTCGCGCCGCGCCGCTCGCAGGCCAGCTGCAGGCGGCGGCCGGCCTTGAGGTCGGGGCTTTCGGCCTCGCCGATCGCGGCGGCGACGCCCACCGTGGCCAGGGCGTCCTCCAGCACCGCCAGCACCTCGGCCTCGTCGCGGGCCCGCACCTGGATCAGGCGCTGGACGGGGAAGCCCAGATTGACCAGGCCCGGCGCGTGCAGGTCGTCGCGCCGCATCACCCAGACCACCGCGCCCTTGGCGGCCAGCGGACGCAGCATCAGGGCGGTGAAGGCGGCGGGCGCGGCGCCGGTCTCCTCCTCCAGCCCGGAACCGCCCACCTCGTGCCAGCCGCCGCGCTGCAGGCCGCCGGCCGGGAAACAGCCGTCGATGCGCGGATCACCGAACGGCAGGACGGGAGGCGGAGTCCGAGTCCCCGCTTCCAGGGCGGCGATCTGGGCTCTCAAAGCCGAAAGGGCGGGTTTCGCCCCGGGCATCCTCGCATCTCCAATGTTCCACTTTTGTTCTGATCTTCCGGGGTTGGAGAGTCAAGCGGAGCCCGTCATGGTGCGTCAAACGGCCGTATGAAGCCGACCGGGAGCGCCCATGCCCTTCGCCCTGCCCTTCAAGCGCGTTCTGATCGCCAATCGCGGCGAGATCGCCGTCCGTATCGCGCGGGCGGCGGCGGAGCTGGGGATCGCCAGCGTGGCGGTGTTCGCGACCGACGAGGCCGACGCCCCGCACGTGGCGGCGGCGGATACGGCGACCGCCCTGCCCGGCGCCGGTCCGCGCGCCTATCTCGACATCGCCGCCGTGGTGGGCGCCGCCCAGGCCGCCGGCTGCGACGCCCTGCATCCCGGCTACGGCTTCCTGGCCGAGAACCCGGCCCTGGCCCGGGCCTGCGCGGCGGTGGGGATCACCTTCGTCGGCCCCTCGCCCGCCCATCTGGAGACCTTCGGCGACAAGGCCCTGGCCCGCTCCCTTGCCCTGGCCAAGGGCGTGCCCCTGATCGAGGGGACAGGCGCCCTGGACCTGCCCGCCGCTCAGCGGTTCTTCGCCCACCACGGGCCGATGATGCTGAAGGCCGCGGCCGGCGGCGGCGGGCGCGGCATGCGGCCGGTGCGCGAGGCCGGCGAGGTGGAGGCCGCCTTCGAGGCCTGCGCCCGCGAGGCCCAGGCGGCGTTCGGCGACGGCGCGCTCTACGCCGAGCGGCTGATGGAGGGCGCCCGCCATATCGAGGTGCAGGTGGCCGGCGACGGGCTGCAGGTGGTGGCCGTGGGCGACCGCGACTGCTCGCTGCAGCGCCGCCGCCAGAAGCTGGTCGAGATCGCCCCCGCCCCGAACCTGCCGGACGCGACCCGCGCCGCCCTGTTCGACGCCGCCGTCCGCCTCTGCGCCAGCTATCGCACCCTGGCGACCGTGGAGTTCCTGGTCGGCGCCGATGGAGCGTTCGCCTTCATCGAGGTCAACGCCCGGCTCCAGGTCGAGCACACGGTGACCGAGGAGGTCACGGGCGTCGATCTGGTCCGCGCCCAGTTCGAGCTGGCCGGCGGGGCCGGCCTGGCGGACGTCGGCCTGGCCACGACGCCGCCCGCCCACGGCTATGCGATCGAGGGCCGGGTCAATCTGGAGACCCTGGCCGCCGATGGCGCGCCCCAGCCCTCGACCGGGACGATCACCGCCTACCGGCCGCCCGGCGGTCCGGGCGTGCGGGTCGACGGGGCGGGCGCGGACGGCCTGGTGGTCACCGGCGCCTATGACAGCCTGCTGGCCAAGGTCGTGGGGCGCGGTCGGACGCCGGCCGAGGCGGCGGGACGCGCGGCGCGGGCCCTGGCCGAGTTCCGCATCGAGGGCGTCGACACCACCATCCCGCTGCTGCGCGTGCTGCTGGTCGAGCCGGCGATGATCGACGGGACCGCGACCACCGACTTCATCGACCGCGAGGCCGGCCGGCTGTTCGAGGCCGTCGGCGCCCCGGCTGGCGGTCCCGCGTTCGCCTCCGAGGCGGGCGCGGTCGTCGCCCCGCTGCAGGCCCTGGTCGGCGCAGTCGAGGTGGTCGAGGGCGATCTGGTGCGTCCCGGCCAGGCGGTGGCGGTGCTGGAGGCCATGAAGATGGAGCACCTGGTCCACGCCGAGGTCGGCGGCCGGGTGGTGCGGATCGCGGTCTCGCCGGGCGAGCCGGTGCGGCCCGGCCAGCCCCTGCTCTATCTGGAGCCCGCCGAGGTCGAGGGCGGCGAGGCTCTGGCGGCCGAAGCCGTCGACCCAGACGCGATCCGCCCCGACCACGCCGAGGTCATCGCCCGCCACCGCTTCACCCTGGACGAGGCCCGGCCCGAGGCGGTGGCCAAGCGCCGCAAGACCGGCCACCGCACGGCGCGCGAGAACATCGACGACCTGGTCGATCCGGGCAGCTTCCTGGAATACGGCGCCCTGGCCATCGCCGCCCAGAAGCGCCGACGCTCGACCGAGGACCTGATCGCCGCCACGCCCGCCGACGGCCTGATCACCGGGGTGGGCAGCGTCAACGGCGCGCTGTTCCCGCCGGACAAGGCCCGGGTCGCGGCCCTGGCCTACGACTTCACGGTGCTGGCCGGCACGCAAGGCGCGATGAACCACCGCAAGTCCGACCGCCTGCTGGCCGTGGCCGAGCAGCAGCGCCTGCCGATCGTCTGGTTCGCCGAGGGCGGCGGCGGGCGGCCGGGCGACACCGACACCACGGCGGTGGCGGGGCTGGACGTCCCGACCTTCCGCAGCCTGGCGGCCCTGTCGGGCGTGGTGCCCAAGATCGCCATCGTCGCCGGCCGCTGCTTCGCCGGCAACGCCGCCATCGCCGGGCTGTCGGAGATCATCATCGCCACCAAGGACTCAAACCTGGGCATGGGCGGCCCGGCCATGATCGAGGGCGGCGGGCTGGGCGTGTTCCGGCCCGAGCAGATCGGCCCGGCGGCGCACCAGTGGGCCAACGGCGTCATCGACATCCTGGCCGACGACGAGGCCCACGCCACCGGCTTGGCCAAGCAGGCCCTGTCCTATTTCCAGGGCGCGGTGACCGACTGGACCTGCCCCGACCAGCGCCTGCTGCGCCGGGCCGTGCCGGAGAACCGCCTGCGGGTCTACGACGTGCGGGCCCTGATCGCGGGGCTGGTCGACACCGGCTCGTTCCTCGAGCTGCGCGGCGGCTTCGCGGCCGGGATGATCACCGGCCTGGTGCGGATCGAGGGCCGCCCCTTGGGCCTGATCGCCAACGATCCCCGGCATCTGGGCGGGGCCATCGACGGCGACGGGGCCGAGAAGGCCGCGCGGTTCCTGCAGCTGTGCGACGCCTTCGGCCTGCCGGTGCTGAGCCTGTGCGACACCCCCGGCTTCATGGTCGGACCCGACAGCGAGGACGCCGGGGCGGTGCGGCGGGTCAGCCGCCAGTTCATCGCCGGCGCCAAGCTGCGCACGCCGCTGCTGACCGTGGTCACCCGCAAGGGTTACGGCCTCGGAGCGCAAGCTATGGCGGGCGGCAGCTTCCACGCCCCGCTGTTCATCGCCGCCTGGCCCACGGGCGAGTTCGGCGGCATGGGCCTGGAGGGCGCCGTGCGCCTGGGCTATCGCAAGGAACTGGAGGCCGAGACCGATCCCGCCAACCAGAAGGCGCTCTACGACCAGTTGGTCGCGAAGCTCTACGCGGCGGGCAAGGCGACCAGCATGGCCACGGCCCTGGAGATCGACGCCGTGATCGATCCGGCCGACACCCGCCGCTGGATCCTGGGCGGCCTGGACGCGGCGGCGGGGACGACGCGGCCGTGGGAGGTGCGGGTGGACAGTTGGTGACGACGCGGCTTTCGCGGGACGAACTGCCGGTCGACACGGCCGCCCTGGCCCGCTTCCTAATCGGCAAGATCGTGGTGCGCGAGACGCCCGAGGGCGTGATCAGCGGCCGCATCGTCGAGACCGAGGCCTATGTCCTGTGCGACGCGGCCAGCCACGCGTTCCGGGGCATGACGCCCCGCACCCGCCCGATGTTCCTCGAGCGCGGGCACGCCTATGTCTATCTGAACTACGGCACGTCCTGGATGCTGAACGTCTCCGGCGAGGCGGCCGGCATCGGGGCCGGGGTGCTGATCCGGGCGCTGGAGCCGCTGGAGGGGCTCGCCCTGATGCAGGCCCATCGCGGGACCGAGAAGCTGCGCGACCTGGCGCGGGGACCGGGTCGGCTGTGCCGGGCGCTTCAGATAGGACCGTGGGCCGATGGTCTCGATCTGTGCGCGGACGGCCCGCTCTGGCTGGGCCGCGACGAGGTCGAGCCCGGCGAGATCGGGCTCAGCGTCCGGATCGGCATCACGAAAGACGCCGACCGGCCCTTGCGTTTCTACGTGCGCGGCAGTCCCTTCGTCAGCGGGACGAGGGCGCTGAATGTCTAAGCCGCTTCCGGACATCGTCGCGCCCGGGCTGTCGGTCGTGTTCTGCGGGCTGAACCCGGGACTGTCGGCCGCCGCCTCGGGCCACCATTTCGCCGGGCGCGGCAACCGGTTCTGGCGCGTCCTGCATCTGGCCGGGTTCACGCCGGCGCTGATCGCGGCGGAGAACGACGCCGACCTGCTGGCCTACGGCCTGGGGATCACCAGCGTGGTCGAGCGGCCCACGGCCGGCGTCGACGACCTGGCGCGGTCGGAGTTCGTGGACGCCGCCGCCGGCTTCGAGGCCTGGGTCCGCCGCTGGGCGCCGCGCCATGTCGCTTTCCTGGGCAAGGCCGCCTACGGCGCCATGCTGGGCCGCCGGACCGTGCCCTGGGGCCGGCAGGCCGAGCCGTTCGGCGGAGCCGTGGCCTGGGTCCTGCCCAATCCCAGCGGCCGAAACCTCGCCTTCAGCCAGGACGCGCTGGTGGCGGCCTATCGCGAGCTGCGCCTGGCGGCTGAAGGAGCCTGAACATGAGCGAAGTCGACGTCGCCACCGACGGCCCGGTCTGGACCGTCACGATCAACCGCCCGGAGAAACGCAACGCGGTGAACCCCGAGACGGCCCTGCAACTGCGCGCCGCCTTCGACGCCTTCGAGGCCGACGAGGTCGCCGCCGTGGCCGTGCTGACCGGGGCGGGCGGGACCTTCTGCGCCGGGTTCGACCTGGCCGTCGCCGCCTCCGGCGAGGGCGAGCGCTACGACCCGGTCGGCGAGGGTCCGATGGGGCCGACGCGGCGGCTGCTGTCCAAGCCGGTGATCGCCGCCGTCGAGGGCCACGCGGTGGCCGGCGGGCTGGAGCTGGCCCTATGGTGCGACCTGCGGGTGGCTTCCGAAGCCGCGATCTTCGGGGTGTTCTGCCGGCGCTGGGGCGTGCCGCTGATCGACGGCGGCACGGTGCGCCTTCCGCGCATCGTCGGCCAGGGCCGGGCGCTGGACATGATCCTGACCGGCCGGGCGGTCGAGGCGGCCGAGGCGCTGAGCTGGGGCCTGGCCGACCGCGTGGTCCCGGCGGGCCAGGCCCTGGCCGCCGCCCAGGCCCTGGCGGCCCAGATCGCCGCCTTCCCGCAGGTGTGCCTGCGCGCCGACCGCGCCTCGGCCTTCGCCCAGTGGGACGTCTCGCTGGCGGAGGCCCTGAAGGTCGAGGGGATCGGCGGGCTGGAGCCGCTGCGCCGCGAGGCCCGCGCCGGCGCCGCGCGGTTCAAGGACGGCGAGGGGCGCGGCGGGAAGTTCTGAGAACTCTCAAGAACCGCTCATCCCGGCGAATGCCGGGACCCGGATCCTGGGTAGTGGATTGGAAGGGCTCAGCGCTTGTGGCGTCAACCACACCGCCATTCCATCTGGGTCCCGGCATTCGCCGGGATGAGCGGAATTGAAATCTAGAACCGCGCCTTGCCGCGCCACCACTGGCTGACCAGCATCGGCCCGAAGGCGGCGCTGATGCCGCAGGCGTCGGCGAACAGGTCGAACCACGAGGCGTCGCGGCCGACCAGGCCCTGCAGGACCTCGATCCCGCCGCCGAACGCCAGGATCACCAGGCCGATGCGGTGCAGCCGGCTCTGCGGCAGGGCCAGGCTGGCCAGGATGCTCAGCACGTAGAAGACGATGAAGTGCTTGGCCTTGTCCCACGGGATCAGGCCGATGCTGTCGTCGTCGGGCAGCAGGGCCCGGGCCAGGGCGTAGGCCGAGGCGGCCAGGAAGACGATGAAGACCAGGCGATTGATCTTGCGGGCGCGGATGGACATCGAAACTCCGGGTGAGGTCCCTCCGCACCTAGCCGTTCCGGTGAGGCTTGAAAATGGCGGGACACGGACTTCATCGCTTCCGATCAGGCCCTGCACCAAAACTGCTTGGCCGGCGCGCGCGACCTAGACCCAGACGCCGTGGTCGAAGATCTTCTGTCGCTCGGCCTCGTTGAATTCCCCCGCCAGCCGCGCCAGGACGGGCAGGCGCTTGCGGACGGCCACCACGGCCAGGGCGCTGCCGACCACGGTCGGATCCTCGGCAACGCGCAGGAGGTCCAGGGCGGCCGCCAGCAGCGTCTCCCAGGCCTGGGCATAGTCGGCGGACAGCCAGTCCGGGATCGGCGGGTTTCGGTCATGGACGCGTGACTGTTCGATGGTGGCCGCCAGTGCGTAGGCGTTCCATCCGCCCGCCTTTCCATCGGCGGCCAGGCGCGCGATCCACGGCACGGCGGCGTAGGAGGCGACATCGACGTCGCCCTGGTGGTGGAGCTCTTCCCAGAGTTCCGACCAGGCGGCTTCGGCGCCCTGATCGTCGTCAATCGCCTTGAGGGCCGGGCGGGGGTCATAGGGCAAACGGTAGCCGCCCAGCAGGCCCAGCCATCGCTCATCCAAAAGATCCACGGCGTCCCCCAGGGCTTCGTCCCCGGCGCGAGGCCGGGGACTGTGGCTCAGTTTCCTAGAACGTCAGGGCGCGGGCTTCCTTGACGTGCGGCAGGGCCTGGATCTTGGCCAGCAGGGCCTCGTCCGGGGCCTGGTCGACGCCGACCAGGGCGATGGCGTCCTCGTCGGCCGAGACGCGGCCCAGGTTGAAGGTGGCGATGTTGACGCCCGCCTCGCCCAGCAGCATGCCCAGGGCGCCGATGAAGCCCGGCTTGTCCAGGTTGTTGATGTAGAGCATGGCCGGCGAGAAGCCCGCGTCCAGCTCCATGCCCTTGACCTCGACGATGCGCGGCGCGCCGGCGATCACCGTGCCGGCGAAGGCGCGCTTGCCCTTCTCGGTGGTGATGGTGATGCGCATCAGGCTGTCATAGGTGGGGCTGACCTCCTGGCGGCTCTCCGAGACGGTGATGCCGCGTTCCTTCGCCACCGCGGGCGCGGAGACCATGTTGATCTCGGCCAGCATCGGCTTGAGGATTCCGGCCAGGGCCGCCGAGCTCATCGGCTTCACGTTCAGCTTGGAGACCTCGCCCTCGAAGGCGATGTCGATCGCCGAAATGCCGAAGTCGACCATCTGGCCGGCCAGGGCGCCGATCTTCTCGGCCAGGGCGACGAACGGCTTCAGCTTGGGAGCTTCTTCGGCGGTGATCGACGGGCTGTTCAGGGCGTTGGTGACCGCGCCGGTCAGCAGGTAGTCGCTGACCTGTTCGGCGACCTGCAGGGCCACGTTCTCCTGGGCTTCGGAGGTGCTGGCGCCCAGGTGCGGGGTGGCCACGACCTTGTCCGAACCGAACAGCGGGTTCTCCTTGGCCGGCTCGGTGACGAACACGTCGAAGGCCGCGCCACCCACGTGGCCGTCGTCCAGCAGCTTGCGCAGGGCCGCCTCGTCCACCAGGCCGCCGCGGGCGCAGTTGACGATCAGCACGCCCTTCTTGGTCTTGGCCAGGTTCTCGGCCGACAGGATGTTGCGGGTCTTGTCGGTCAGCGGGGTGTGCAGGGTGATGACGTCGGCGCGGGCCAGCAGCTCTTCCAGCTCGACCTTCTCGACGCCCATCTCGATGGCGCGTTCCGGCGACAGGAAGGGGTCGTAGGCCACGACCTTCATCTTCAGGCCCAGCGCCCGGTCGGCGACGATGCCGCCGATGTTGCCGGCGCCGATCAGGCCCAGGGTCTTGGCGAACAGCTCCACGCCCATGAAGCGGTTCTTCTCCCACTTGCCGGCCTGGGTGGAGGCGTCGGCCTGGGGCAGCTGGCGGGCCAGGGCGAACATCATGGCGATGGCGTGCTCGGCCGTGGTGATCGAGTTGCCGAACGGGGTGTTCATCACCACGATGCCCTTGGCCGTGGCGGCCGGGATGTCGACGTTGTCGACGCCGATGCCGGCGCGGGCGATGACGCGCAGCTTGTGGGCCGCGGCGATCACGTCCTTGTCGAGCTTGGCGCCCGAGCGGATGGCGATGCCGTCGTAGTCGCCGATCACGGCGATCAGCTCGTCCTTGGACAGGCCGGTCTTGATGTCGAAGTCCAGGCCGCGGTTCTTGAAGATGTCGACGGCGGCGGGGCTGAGCTTGTCGGCGATGAGGACGCGGGGAGCGGTCATGTCGGGGTTCCTTGCGGAGAATGGTGTGCGGTGAAGGCCCCCTCCGGCCCTTCGGGCTGCCTCCCCCAGAGGGGGGGAGGACCTGCCCGCTGCGATGCTCCCCCTCCGGGGGAGCTGTCGCGGAGCGACTGAGGGGGTTCTAGGGCGCTAGGTTAAGCGGCGGCCAGTTCGGCCGAGACGGACGCGAACGCCCAGTCCAGCCACGGCGTCAGGGCCTCGAGGTCCGAGGCCTCGACGGTGGCGCCGCACCAGATGCGCAGGCCGGCCGGGGCGTCGCGATAGCCGCCGATGTCGAGGGCCGCGCCCTCCTTCTCGAGCAGCGAGGCCAGCTTCTTGGCGAAGTCGGCCTGGACGTCGTCCGACAGCGCCGTGATCTTGGGATCGACGACCTTGAGGCACACCGAGGTGTTGGAGCGGATTTCCGGCGTCGCCGCCAGGAACTCGACCCACGGGGTCTTGGCCACCCAGTCGGCCAGCACGGCCAGGTTCTGGTCGGCGCGGGCCTGCATGGCTTCCAGGCCGCCGATGGACGAAGCCCACTTCAGGGCGTCGAGCGCATCTTCGACGCAGAGCATCGACGGGGTGTTGATCGTCGCGCCCTCGAAGATGTCGGCCGCGATCTTGCCGCCCTTGGTCATGCGGAACAGCTTCGGCATCGGCCAGGCGGGGGTGTAGCTCTCGAGACGGGCCACGGCGCGCGGCGACAGGATCAGGATCCCGTGCGCGCCCTCGCCGCCCAGCGCCTTCTGCCAGGAGAAGGTCACGACATCGAGCTTGGTCCAGTCCAGGTCCTGGGCGAAGGCGGCGCTGGTGGCGTCGCAGATGGTGATGCCTTCACGGTCGTCCGAGATGAAGTCGGCGTTGGGCACGCGCACGCCCGAGGTCGTGCCGTTCCAGGTGAAGACCAGATCCTTGGCCGGATCGACCTTGGCGGTGTCGGGCAGCTCGCCGTACGGGGCGCTCAGCACCTCGACGTCGGGCAGCTTCAATTGCTTGGTGACGTCCGTGACCCAGTCCTTGCCGAAGGACTCGAAGGCCAGGAGTTGCACGGGGCGGGCGCCCAGCATCGACCACATGGCCATTTCGACGGCGCCGGTGTCCGAACCGGGGACGATGCCGATCAGGAAATCGGCGGGCACTTCGAGCACGTCGCGCGTCTGGTCGATGGCGGCCTTCAGGCGCGCCTTGCCCAGCTTGGAGCGGTGCGAGCGGCCCAGGACCGCGTTCCTCAGATTTTCGGGGGACCAGCCGGGGCGCTTGGCGCACGGGCCGGAAGAGAACTCGGGGCGAGCCGGACGGATTGCCGGCTTGGCGAGGGTAGTCATGGCGATGTCTCCCATCCTTACAGATGGACTGCGCCCCGTTGGGGGGGCGTGGCCCGCCGGCGAAAAACCCCGTTTTCGATCGGAAGGCAAGAGCCATTTTCTGGAATTTTATTCCGCTGGGCGTGACCGATCGTCCGCGCTCGGCAATTATTTTGCGGAACGGGCCTTGCGGCGCCAGGCCAGGATCGTGCCCAGCAGGATGCAGGCCAGCACCCCGATCGTGTTGATGTTGTTGACCATCTTGTAGAGGTTGTCGTGCGCCTTCTCGGCCACGAGGTAGTAGGCGTGCAGGCTGAACTGCACAGCCTGCAGCAGCATCGCCACGCCCAGCCAGGCGCTGACGAAACGCATGGCCAGCAGCAGGAAGACCACCGCCAGGGCCGCATCGTCGATCAGCAGGACCACCGGCTGAATCGCCGGCGGCAGCAGCAGGTGGATGGCCGAAACGCCGACGCTGCCGATCACCACCGCCAGGGCGGCCAGCCGTTCGGCCTTACCGCCCTTCGCCCACGCGAGCGCCGCCAACGCGATGATCGCGCCCCATATGACGACGGCGATGAGGTTTCCAAACATGCGCAAGGCCCCTAACGCAAATTAGGGGCCTTGCTAAGTTAAAGTCTTGCAACTTCGCCGTCAGGCGACGCCGCGCAGGTCCGTCGACTTCTGACCGGTGGTCGTGACGTTGTCTTCCTTGACTTCCACACCCGCGAGCTTGGTGCGGATACCCACGCGGAGTTTCACTTCGCTGAGCTCGTTGTGCATGCCGACCATGGCGCTGCGGGCTTCTCCCAGCGCAGCCAGGGCCTCGACCAGCTTCGCGCTGGCCTTGTCGCCGACGACGGCCGACAGACCAAGGTCCTTACGGGCCTTCAGCATGTCCGACATCAGTTCGGCGGCGTTCACCATCGCCGCATCGACGGCGTTTTCGGTCGCAAACAACTTGTTGGCGACACGTTGAGCAACAAACACTTTTTCCACGTACCCGACTCCTCCAGAGAACCGAGTCAAAAGGTAAACGAATCATTAATGTCGCCGCAATCGAAAATGCGCCCTAGCGTTGTTTTGTCGCGACTGCACCTGGGGCTGGAAGCGAAGCGTTAGGAACCTGCCGGCAAAATGCCCGTGCTTGACCTGCCGGAAGGCCCATGGACGACACGAGGCACATCTCCGAAACTTCGGCTCACGCGCCTTTACAGGCGCGGATCGCCGGCGTTGCGCTGGGCACGACGATCGCCGCCCTGACGGCCGCATGCCTGTGCTTCATGCTTCAGCAGTGGAGCGTCGCCCGCCAGGAAGCCCGCGAGAACCATCGCGTCCTGGCCGAGATGGTCGCCGCCGGCGCCGCCGCCTCCCTCGCCGACCACAACGCCGTGGGCGCCAGCCGCGCCCTCGATGCGGTCATCAAGGCCCCGCACGTGGCCGGCGCCCGCCTCACCGACACCTCGGGCCAGATCGTGGCCCGCATCGGCGTCGAGAACGAAGACAACGTCGAGACCCTGACCCGTCCTGTGACCCTGTCGGGCCGCAAGGTCGGCGAACTGTCGCTGGTGGCGCGCCAGCCGAGCCTGGTCGAGATCCTGGCCCGCGACCTGGCGCTGACCGGCGCCCTGTTCTTCGGCGCCGCGGGCCTGGCCATCCTTCTGGCCAACAGCCTGGCCCGGCGGATGACCAAGCCGATGCAGCGGCTGTCGGACGCCATGCACGACATGGCCCAGGGCGGCCGCTACAGCCCCGTCCAGCAGGCCAGCGACGACGACGTCTTCCACAGCCTGACCGACAGCTTCAACCACCTGGTGGCCCGCCTCGAGGCCAACGACCACGACCTGCGCTCGGCCATGGGCGAACTGGTCAAGGCGCGCGACGACGCCAACGCCGCCAACGTGCTGAAGTCGCACTTCCTGGCCAATATGAGCCACGAGATCCGCACGCCCCTGAACGGCGTGCTGGCCATGACCGAAGTGATGGCCATGGACGACCTGTCGTCCAAGCAGCGCGAGCGCCTGTCGGTGATCCGCGAATCGGGCGGCCTACTGCTGGCGGTGCTGAACGACGTGCTCGACCTGTCGAAGATCGAGGCCGGCCGCCTGGAGCTGGTCGAGCGCGACTTCGACCTTTCCGCCCTCGCCTCCTCGCTGCGCGAGACCTTCGTCGACCAGGCCCGCGACAAGGGCCTGGACTTCGGCGTCATGGTCGCGCCCGAGGCCCTGGGCGGCTGGCACGGCGACGTGGATCGCCTGCGCCAGATCCTCAACAACCTGGTGTCCAACGCCCTGAAGTTCACGCTGGAAGGCGCGGTCTCGGTCCGCTTCGCCTCGGCCGAGGACGGCTCGGGCCTGCGCATCGACGTCACCGACACCGGCATCGGCATCGCCGCCGACATCCTGCCGCGCCTGTTCGACAAGTTCGTCCAGGCCGACAGCTCGACCACCCGCCGCTTCGGCGGTTCGGGCCTGGGCCTGTCGATCTGCCGCGAACTGGCCGCCGTCATGGGCGGGGGCATCCACGTGCAGAGCCGCGAGGGCCAGGGCTCGACCTTCACCGTCGTGGTCGCCATGCCGCGCGGCGAGGGCGAGATCGCCCAGGCCGCTCCGGTCGACGAGCCGTCCGACGCCACTGCCGGCCGCCGTCTGCGCGTGCTGGCCGCCGACGACAACCTGACCAACCAGAAGGTCATCGCCGCCGTCCTCGCCCCGCTGGGCGCCGAAGTGGCGCTGGTCGCCGACGGCGCGGCCTGCGTCGAGGCCTGGCGCGCCGGCGGTCACGACGTGATCCTGATGGACATCCACATGCCGGTGATGGACGGCGTCGAGGCCGCCCGCACCATCCGTTCGCTGGAAGCCGCCGAGGGCCGCGCCCGCACCCCGATCGTGGCGGTCACCGCCAACGCCCTGGTCCACCAGGTCGAGGGCTATCTGGCCGCCGGCATGGACGGCCACGTGGCCAAGCCGATCGAGGTCACCAAGCTCTACGCCGCCATCGAGGACGCCGTGGCCGCCGCCGCCCGCATGGCGGCCGCCGCCTGACCTCTCCCTCGTCCTGAGCTTGTCCAGGGACGCCTTCAGGTAGATGAACCCAACATAACGACGGGCTCAGAACCGCTTCAGGCGGGACGTGGTTTCTTCTCCTCAACGCCGCCGACAAGGACGGCGGATCAGATTGAGAAGGAACCGAACCGATGAAGAAGATCATTCTCCCGATCGTTGCGGTCTCGGCCCTGGCGGCCGCCACCCTACCCGCCGCGGCCATGGCCCAGCAACCCATCAACCAGCGCCAGGCGCAGCTGGAGCAGCGGATCGACCGCGGCGTGCGCAACGGCGACCTGAACCGCGGCGAGGCCCGCCGCCTGCACGGCGAGCTGCGCGAAGTCGCCCGCCTCGAATACCGCTACCGCGCCGGCGGCCTGAACGGCTGGGAACGCAACGACCTCGACCGTCGCCTGGACCGCATCAGCGCCCAGATCCGCTACGAGCGTCATGACCGCGACTACGGTTACGGCTACGGCCGCGGCGACCGTAACGACCACCGCGGTCGCTGGTAATCTCGACTAGAAGGCCGGCTCCACCCGGAGCCGGCTTTCCACCACCGTAAGGCCGCGGCCGCGCAGGATCACGCGCGCGCCGCGGCTTTCGCATGACAGGTCCCCGCCCCGGCCCGGATAGGCCTGGTGGAACTCCAGCGCGGTCTTGCCCAGCTTGTCGCCATAGAGCGGCATCAGGATGCAGTGGGCCGAACCCGTGGTCGGATCCTCGGGAATGCCCGCCGCCGGCGCGAAGAAGCGGCTGACCACCGCATAGGGCCGGCCCGCATCGGCCAAGGCGGCGGCGATGACCTGGCCCTTGCCGTCGGTCGCCTCGCTTTCGAGGCGATTGAGGGCGGCGAAATCCGGCTCCAGCCGCCGCACGGCCGCCTCGTCCTCCAGCACCGCCACCAGATAGGCGCCGGCCCAGGCCTCGACCACCGGCGCGCCCAGGGCGTCGGCCAGACCCGCCGGGATCTCGACCCGGCGCGGCGGATTGGCCGGAAAGTCCATCTCCAGCCGCTCGCCGTCGCGCCGCACCCGTAGTTCCCCCGACAGGGTGTCGAAGGCCAGCACTTCGACGTCCGCGCCCAGTTCCGCGAACAGGGCGTGGGCGGACGCCAGGGTGGCGTGGCCGCACAGCGGGGCCTCTCTGGCCGGGGTGAACCAGCGCAGGCCATAGCGGGCCGGGTCGGCGGTCTTCAGCAGAAAGGCCGTCTCGGCCTGGTTGTTCTCGGCCGCCAGGGCCTGCATCCAGGCGTCGCTCGGCCAGCGGTCGAACGGCTCGACCACGCAGGCCGGGTTGCCCTTGAAGGGGGCGGACGCGAAGGCGTCGATGGTCCATTGGCGCATGGGGCTTCTCCCGAAAATCAGGCGGCGGCCTGGCCGGCCGGCAGGAAGGGCGTGATCGCCGCCAGGGCGCGGGCGACGTAGACGTCCTTCTCCCCCACCGGCGCGACGTAGCGGATGGCCTCCTCGGCCTCGGCCAGGCCCGCCAGCCGCGCGATCGTCCAGGCGGCCAGATACTGCGACGCCAGGCAGCCGCCGGCGGTGGCGACATTGCCGTGGGCCACGAACGGCGCGTCCAGCACCTGGACGCCGGCCTCGATCACCCAGGGCTTCGTTGTGAGGTCCGTGCAGGCCGGCAGGTCGCCCACCAGGCCGAGCTTGGCCAGCAGCAGCGTTCCCGAGCACTGGGCGCCGATCAGCTGGCGCGAGGGATCCAGCTTCAGCCGCGACAGCAGGTCCGCATCGGCGGCGATCTCGCGGGTCTTCGAGCCGCTGCCGATCAGCACGGCGTCGGCCTCGGCGGCGAATTCGAGGGGCTGCTGGCGCTGCACCGTCACCCCGTTCAGCGAGGTGACCTCCGGCGTCGGCGCGGTGATGTAGGCCGCCCAGCCCTTGGCCTTCATGCGATTGAGGATCGCCGCGGCGATGAACGAGTCCAGCTCGTTGTAGCCATCGAACGTCAGAACCGCGATCCGCACTGGAACCTCCTCTTGCGTGAGGCTCAAGCGGTAACGGGCAATGATCCATGAAGCAAAAGGAGTATTGTCATCATGACAATACTCCTTCGCAGGTCGCCATGCGGTTGGCATAGCCTTGCTCGTTCACCGGCGATCGAGAAGGACGACGATGCCGAAGGCCAAGAAGAAGCTGCTGCCCAAGGACTTCGACGCGCTGCTGCAGGCTGGG
>Ga0102591_1001563_pt1 | contig 30444 bp, 23 predicted proteins | sample AraplaCol_mCL_r2_2_FD_76860 | JGI IMG/M metagenome (GOLD analysis project Ga0102591, IMG submission 76860) | Arabidopsis root microbial communities from North Carolina, USA - plate scrape MF_Col_mCL_r2 (SPADES assembly) (version 2) | ecosystem: Host-associated > Plants > Roots > Endosphere...
GCTCGCAGATGGTCTCGCTGCCGGCGGACGCCAAGTTCCTGGACCTGATGAAGCAGGTGGTCGAATCCGGCCATTCGCGCTTCCCGGTGCACGGCGACGACAAGGACGAGATCCTCGGCGTCCTGCTGGCGAAGGACCTGCTGCGCGGCGTGGTCGCCGACAACGGTCCGGGCAGCATCCACGAGCTGCTGCGTCCGGCGGTGCTGATTCCCGAATCCAAGCGCCTGAACGTGCTGCTGCGCGAGTTCCGCCAGTCGCGCAACCACATGGCGATCGTGATCGACGAGCACGGCGGCGTCGCCGGCCTGGTCACAATCGAGGACGTGCTGGAACAGATCGTCGGCGAGATCGACGACGAACACGACGACGCCGAGGACCCGAGCGCGCTCATCGCCGCGCAGGCCGACGGCCAGTTCGTGGTGGACGCGCTGACGCCGATTTCCGACTTCAACGAGCGCTTCGGTGCCGACTTCGATGACGACGAATACGACACCATCGGCGGGCTGGTCACGGCCGCGATCGGCCACCTGCCCGAAGCCGGCGAGGAACTCACGCTGGGACGGTTCGTGTTCCGCGTCTCCGGCGCCGACGCGCGCCGCGTGCACGCCTTCCACGTCGGGGTCCTGGGTGACGCGTGAGTCCGGCGCGATGCGCCGCGCGCTCGCGTTGGTCCTGCTGCTGCTCGCATTCGTCGCCCTGCCCGCTTTCGCGGCGGTGCCGCGCATCGGCGTGGCGACGATGCAGCCGGGCGAGATCTTCTTCGAACGCTTCGGCCACAACGCGATCGTCGTGGTCGATCCGGAAACGAACGAGGCCATCTCGTACAACTTCGGTTTCTTCGATCCGACCGAGAAGGACTTCGTCAGTCGCTTCGTGAAGGGCGACATGCGTTACCGCCTCGCGGCGCTGCCGTTCGAGCAGGACCTGATGCAGTACCGCGAGGAAGGCCGCGGCGTGAGCGTGCAGTGGCTCGACCTCACCGACGCGCAGGCGGTCGACCTCGCCAACGCGCTGGCCGAGAACGCAAAGCCGGAAAACGCGTTCTACAAGTACGAATACTTCGACGACAACTGCTCCACGCGCGTGCGCGATGCGCTCGACCGCGTGCTCGGCGGCGGCCTGCGCCGCCAGATCGAAGGACGCTCGCACGGTTCCACCGCGCGCAGCGAAGCCGTTCGCCTCGCATCGCCCGCGTGGTGGATGTGGCTGGGCTTCGACGTGGGCCTTGGACCGTCGGCCGACCAGCCGATGCCGGTGTGGCGCGAGTCCTATGTGCCGATGCGCTTGGCGGCCGCGCTGCGCGAAACGAAGAACACCGAAGGTCGCCCGCTGGTGCTGGAAGAGCAGGAATTCCTGCCGCATCGCCTGCCGCCGGAACCGCAGGACGGTCCGGTGCGCTGGTGGCCGTGGGCGCTGGCCGGCATCGCCATCGGCATCGCCGCGGCGATGCTCGGCCGCACGCGTCCGCGCGTGGTCGCGGCCGTCGCGCTGCCGTTCTGGATCCTCGCCGGCGTGCTCGGTGCGCTGATGCTCTTCCTCTGGTTCGGCACGCAGCACACCTATGCGTGGGCGAACGCGAACCTGCTGCTGCTCAGCCCGCTGTCGTGGCTGCTGCTGCCGGGCGCGTGGCGCGTGTTGCGCGGGCGCGATCCGGGCGGCTTCTTCCGCGGCGTGCTGGGCGTGATCGCACTGGGCGCGGTGGTGTCGCTGTTCGTGTACTGGCTGCCGGTGCAGCCGCAGCGCAACGTGCACTGGATCGCGCTGCTGCTGCCGATCCACCTGGGACTGCTGCAGGCCTTCCGCGCACGGCGCTGAGGCTTGCCGGGATGGGCGTGCCGGCGCAGGATTCGCGCATGAGCACGCCCGCCCCGATCCAACCGAAGAACGACGCCTCCAGCCGCCTCAACCCGCAATGCGTGGTCAATTGCGCCGTGTACGGGCGCGGGGGCAAGCGGCGCGAGATCAGCCTGGACGAGATCAGCGACGTCCTGTCGAAGGACGACGACACCTTCGTCTGGGTCGGCCTGTACGAGCCGGAAGACGCGATCCTGACCAAGCTGCAGGAAGAGTTCTGCCTGCACGACCTGGCCATCGAGGACGCGCGCAACGCGCACCAGCGGCCGAAGATCGAAACCTACGGCAACTCGCTCTTCATCGTCGTGCACACCGCGCAGAGCGTGGACAGCCACATCCGCTTCGGCGAGACGCACATCTTCGTCGGCCCGCGTTACCTGGTGACCGTGCGCCACGGCGCGTCGACCAGTTACGCGCCGGCACGCGCGCGCTACGAGCGCGACGCGGACGACCTCGCCCACGGCCCGGGCGCGGCGCTGTACACGGTGCTCGACCTGATCGTCGACAACTTCCAGCCGATCGTGCAGGAGTTCAGCCAGGACCTGAACGAGCTGGAACAGGACATCTTCGCCGAGGAATTCCGCAGCGAGACGGTGAAGCACCTGTACGACCTCAAGCGCGAACTCACCCGCCTGCGCATGGCGGTGTCGCCGCTGCAGGACATCCTCGGCCAGCTCGCGCGCACGCGCACCAGCCTCATCGATGAGGAAAGCCAGCTGTACTTCCGCGACGTGCTCGACCACGCGGTGCGCCTGAACGAGACCACCGACACCCTGCGCGAGATGCTCACCGCGGCGATGAGCGTGAACCTGTCGCTGGTGACGATCCACCAGGGCGAAGTGGTCAAGCGCCTGGCCGGCTGGGCGGCGCTGCTGGCCGCCCCGACCCTCATCACCAGCTGGTACGGCATGAACTTCGCGCACATGCCCGAGCTGGAGGGCCGCTGGAGCTATCCGGCCATGATCGTCTCGATGGCCGTGGTCTGCGTCGTGCTCTATGTGTTGTTGCGGCGCGCCAAATGGCTCTGAACGCAAAGATTCCCGCCGGTTCCGGGCCCGCATAGACCAAAGTCGCAGTCGAGTTGACGCATTGCGCATTGACCCGGCGCCCGGCGCGGCGCGACCCTTCGGTGATCCTTCCGGAGGGGTGTCATGAAATCTCTATCCTGGCTGGCCTGGGCCGCCCTGGCGGTACTGGCGGCTTTCTGCATCGGCACCATCGCGCTGCATCGCGGTGAAACCATCAACGCGATCTGGCTCGTGGTCGCGGCGGTGGCGACCTTCACCGTCGCGTTCCGCTTCTACGGGCTGTACATCGCGCGCAACGCGCTGATGATCGACGGCTCGCGCGCGACGCCCGCATGGCGCCGCAACGACGGCCTGGACTACGTCCCGACCGCCAAGAGCATCGTCTTCGGACACCACTTCGCCGCGATCGCCGGCGCCGGTCCGCTGGTCGGCCCCGTGCTCGCCGCGCAGATGGGCTACCTGCCCGGCACGCTGTGGATCCTGTTCGGCGTGGTCATGGCCGGCGCGGTGCAGGACATGCTGGTGCTGTTCTTCTCCACGCGACGCGACGGCCGCTCGCTGGGCGAGATGATCCGCGCGGAGATGGGCCCCGCGGCGGGCGTGATCTCGATGGTCGGCATCCTGATGATCATGGTGATCCTGCTGGCGGTGCTGGCGCTGGTCGTGGTGAAGGCGCTGGCGGAAAGCCCGTGGGGCACCTTCACCGTGGCGATGACCATTCCGATCGCCATCCTGATGGGCCTGTACCTGCGCCATTTCCGGCCGGGCCGCATCCTGGAAGTGTCGATCATCGGCTTCGTGCTGCTGATGCTGGCGATCTGGGGCGGCGGCCATGTCGCCGCGGATCCGACCTGGGGTCCGGTGTTCCACCTCAAGGGCACGACGCTGGCGTGGCTGATGATCGGCTACGGCTTCATCGCCTCGGTGCTGCCGGTGTGGTTCCTGCTGGCGCCGCGCGATTACCTGTCCACGTTCCTCAAGATCGGCACCGTGTTGATCCTCGCGCTGGCGATCCTCGTCGCGATGCCCGACCTGCAGATGCCTTCGATGACGAAGTTCGTCGACGGCACCGGCCCGGTGTTCTCCGGCAAGCTGTTCCCGTTCCTGTTCATCACCATCGCCTGCGGCGCGGTGTCGGGCTTCCATGCGCTGATCAGCTCGGGCACCACGCCGAAGATGATCTCCAACGAAGCCGACATCCCGATGGTGGGCTACGGCGGCATGCTGATGGAGGCCTTCGTCGCGATCATGGCGCTCATCGCCGCGTGCGTGCTGCAGCCGGGCGTGTACTTCGCGATGAACTCGCCCGCGGCGCTGATCGGCACCACGGCCGAATCGGCTGCGGCGGCGATCTCCAGCTGGGGCTTCGTGCTCACGCCTGACGTGTTGACCGCCACGGCGAAGGAAATCGGCGAGCAGACGATCCTTTCGCGCACCGGCGGCGCGCCGACGCTCGCAGTGGGCATGGCGCAGATCCTCCACGGACTGATCCCGGGCGAAGGCATGATGGCCTTCTGGTACCACTACGCGATCCTGTTCGAAGCGCTGTTCATCCTGACCACCGTGGACGCCGGCACGCGCGTGGCGCGTTTCATGATCCAGGAGCTGGCGGGCCTGGCGTACGCGCCGTTCAAGGAAACCGAAAGCTGGGCCAGCAACATCGTCTGCACGCTGATCGCGGTGGGCCTGTGGGGCTACTTCCTCTACCAGGGCGTGGTCGATCCGCTGGGCGGCATCAATACGCTGTGGCCGTTGTTCGGCATCGCCAACCAGATGCTCGCGGGCATCGCGCTGGTGTTCTGCAGCGTGGTGATGGTGAAGATGAAGCGCGAGAAGTTCCTGTGGATCCCGCTGATCCCGACCGCGTGGCTGCTGATCTGCACGCTCAGCGCGGGCTGGCAGAAGCTGTTCCACCCGGATCCGAAGATCGGCTTCATCGCCAACGCCCGCAAGTTCGCCGACGCCGCCGCGCGCGGCGAGGTGCTTGCACCGGCGAAGTCGATGGACGACATGTCCCGCGTGATCTTCAACAACTACCTCGACGCGGCGCTGTGCGCGCTGTTCGTCGCGGTCGTGGTCGCGACGGTGCTGTTCGGTGTGCGTGCGGCCCTGGCCGCCCGTCGCACCAACGTGCCGACGGCGAAGGAGTCCGACTATGTCGCGCTCGATGCCATTGCCCGTTGATGATCGCCCCGCCCGCCGCGCCCTGCGCGTGGCGGCCGGCCTGCTCGCACGCTGGTGGCGTGCGAGCTGCCAGACCGCGCGGCTTGCCATCGGCATTCCCGATTACGACGTCTATGTCGCGCACATGCGTCGCACGCATCCGGATCGCGAGCCGATGACGCGCGACGAGTTCTTCCGCGAACGGATGGAAGCGCGGTACGGGAAGGGGCGCAGTCGCTGTTGTTGATGCGGTGTCGTAACGGAAAAAGGCGCCGGTGAGGCGCCTTTTTCTTCTGCGCTCCCGGCGAGCGAAGCGACGTTACGTAGGATGGGTTTCGCGCGGCGAAACCCATCCTACGGTGCGTCGTTACCCGGCCAACGCAACGTGCGCAGCACGCCCTGCGAGGACTGCACCGGAAACGTGATCCGCAGCGCGCGCGTGGACAGCACGCCGCGCAGTTCGAGCGCGAACAGGCAGACGCGCCGGCGCCGTCCCAGCGCGCGCGAGTAGCGCACACCGGCGACGCCATCGAGCGGATGGCAGCGTTCGATCAACCGTCCGCGTCGCTTGCATCGAACCAGCAGCACGCCTTTCCACAGGCGCACGTCGGGCGGGGAACGCCAGCTGCGTATCGCGAGGAAGACCATCGCGCCCGTCGCGACGCCGGCACCACAGATCGCCGACACACCCCACCACGGCGGCATGTCGAACGTCGCCGGCCACGCAAACGCCGGCACCAGGCACAGCAGCGCGATCGCGATGCCCGCCGCCATGCACAGCGGAATCGCCAGCAACTCGGGGCAACGAGCCCACCACGGCATCGTCACCAGATCGCCGCCCAGACGCGGTGCGCGCTCGGGAACGGAGGCGTCGGGCAAACGCGCGAGCAGCTGCGTCAGCATCGGCGAACGCAATCGCGTCAGTGCGTTGCGGTGCGCGTAACCGAAGGCGATCCGTGAGCCGTCATCGAGCCGCAACGCCACCAGTTCGAGCGGGAACACATCGCGCACATGCACGTCGCGCACGTCCGCCAGCGCGATCGCGCGTTGTCCCGGCTCGACCTGCAGCACGTCGCCGTCGAGCCGCACGCGGCTCAGGCGGATGCCGATGCGCTTGCGGAACCCCAGCATCGCGCCGAGGGCGAACACCGCCAACGCCAGCGCAACGCAACCATGCATCAGCGAACGCTGTCCCGGATACCGCCACGCCAGGCACGCGAACCCAAGCGCCACCAGGCCGGCAAAGCCCAGCGGCAGGGCCGCCAGGCGCCATCGGGCCGAGGCGTTGGAAAGGGAAAGCGCAGGACGCATGCGACGCCGCACCCAACAGGGGAATCGGCCTCGCATTCTCGGCACGCGGATGCGCCGTTCGAATCAGACGCTTCCGAGTCTTGCGGACGGTCGCCTGTCGCGGCACCGCCCGGTGGGTCGCTTCAGGGCTTCACTGCGCCAGCGACCGCAGGATCAACCCCATCGCATACGCCAGCCCCGTGCCGGTCGCATAACCGAGCGTGCCCAGCAGCGCGCCCACCGGCGCCAGGGCCGGATGGAAGGCCGATGCGACGACCGGTGCCGACGCCGGCCCGCCGATGTTGCTCTGCGAGCCGATCGCGAAATAGAAGAACGGCACCTTCAGCACGCGGCCAATCAGCCACAGCAGCACGATGTGGATCGCCAGCCACACCAGCCCCAGCAGGTACAGCCACGGGCGGTCGAACAGCGCCAGGATGTCCATCTGCATGCCGATGGCGGCGATCAGGAAGTACAGCAGCAGCGTGCCGATGTTCGATGCGCCGGCGCCTTCCAGCGTGCGCGCGCGGGTGAAGCTCAGGCCGAGGCCGACGAAGGTGGAGATCAGCACCACCCACACGAACGGTTCGTGCAGGCTCACCGCGCGCGCCCAGCTCACGTTCGCGCCGAACCACGCCGACAGCGGCGCCGCCAGGAAGTGCGCCATCCCGACGGTACCGAACGCGATGCCGACGATGACCATCAGATCGGTGAGCGTCGGCACGCGGCTGTGCTGCGCCTTGAAGGCGGCGAGCTTGTCCTTGAGTTCATCGATGGCGCGCGTGTCGGCGCCGCTGCGCGCGTCGATGGCCGCCGCGCGTCCGGCGAGGAAGATCAGCGCCGCCATCCACACGTAACCGACGCCGACATCGACCACCGCGAACTGGCCGAACGTGGTCGCGTTGACCTGGAAGATTTCCTTCATCGCGAGCATGTTCGCGCCGCCGCCGATCCAGCTGCCGGCCAGCGCGGTCATGCCGGCCCAGGTATCGCCGGCGACGGTTTCCGGATGCACCGCCTTGAACAGCAGGAACGCGAGGATGCCGCCGAGCATCACGCTGATCGATGCCGCCGCGTACATCGCCACCAGCTTCGGGCCGAGGCGAAGCACCGCCTTGAGATCGATGGACAGCGTCAGCAGCACCAGCGCCGCGGGCAGCAACACGCGGCTCGCGACGGGGTTGTAGAGCTTGCTGTGTTCGCCGTCGATGACCCCGAAGGTGTTGAACAGCCCCGGGATCAGGTAGCACAGCAGCAACGCCGGAACGATCGAATAGAACTTCCGGAACGAGGCCAGCGACGAGGTCCAGAACACCGCGCCGAGCGTGGCGGCGATCAGCCCCAGTATCACGATGTCGTTGGTGATCAGCGCGGTACTCGGGGTGTCGTTGGGCATCGTGCGGTTCCGGTTCTCGGATGGATGCGGTGAGGGCGCGTTCGCCCTCACCCCGATCCTCTCCCGCGTGCGGGAGAGGGGGCTGCTTCAGGGTTACTTCGCGACGACGTCCTGGCCGATGTAACGCTTCAGCCACGCATTGACCGTGTCGTGCCACTGCACCGAGTTGGCCGGCTTGAGCACCCAGTGGTTTTCATCCGGGAAGTACAGGAACTGCGACGGGATGTTCTGGCGCTGCAGCGCGGTGAACACGCCGATGCCCTGCTCCACCGGGATGCGGAAGTCCTGCTGGCCGTGCACGACGAGCATCGGCACGCGCCATTCCTTGACGTGGTTGACCGGGTTGAACTTCTCGTAGTTCGACGCCTTGTCGATGGCGTTGCCGCCCTGCTCCCAGTCGGTGAACCACTGTTCTTCGGTCGCGAAGCCCATCATGCGCTGGTCGAACACGCCGTCGTGCGTGACCAGGCACTTCCACGGCTGGTTCCAGGTGCCTGCGATCCAGTTGACCATGAAGCCGCCGTAGCTCGCGCCCAGCGCGCAGGCCTTGTCGCCGTCCAGGAAGCCGTACTGCTTCTGCGCCGCGGCCCAGCCCTTCTGCAGGTCTTCCAGCGGGCGATCGCCCCAGTGCTGGCTGATCGCATCGGTGAACGCCTGGCCGTAACCGGTGGAGCCGTGGAAGTCGATCATCACCACCGCATAGCCCTGGCCCGCGTACGTCTGCGGGTTCCAGCGATAACTCCAGCCGTTGCCGAAGCTGCCCTGCGGGCCGCCGTGGATCAGGAACGCGACCGGATACTTCTTGCCTTCGACGTAATTCCACGGCTTGACGATGTAGCCGTGCACGGTGTCGCCGTTCCAGCCCTTGAAGTCGAACTGTTCGAAATCGCCGAAGGCCACGTCGGGCAGGCGCTCGCTCGAGGTCTGCGTGATCGCGCGCAACGGGGCGGTGGCATCGCTGCTTGTGGTGTACAGAACGTCGCCGGTCTTGAGCGTGTTGCGCGTCAGCGCGAGCGTCGGGCCGGCGAGGTCGATGGACGAGATGCTGCCTTCGCCGACGAGCTTCTTCGCCTCACCCGACGCGATGTCCACCGCGAACAGCGGGTGTTCGCCCATGTCGGTGGCGGTGGTGTAGATGGTCTTGCCGTCGTTGGCGAGCGTGATGCCGTCGGCGGAGCGGTCCCACTTCGGTGCGATCTCGTGCGTCCTGCCGCTGGCGAGGTCCATCGACATCAGGCCGAAGCGGTCGGCTTCGAAACCCGGGCGCTTCATCGCGCGATAGAACAGCGTCTTGCCGTCGCTGCTGAAGGTCGCGCCCGTGTCCCACGCCGGATTCGACGCGGTGAGGTTCTTGGCCGCGCCGGTGCCGTCGGCGTTGACCTGGTACAGGTCGAAATTGGTGGACGTCGGTTCCTTCGCGTCGGCGATGCGTGCGCTGAAAACCAGCGTGTTGCCGTCCGGCGCCCAGGTGTACTCGGTGCTGTCGCCGAACGGACGCGACGGCACGTCGCCGTTCACGCCGCCGCTGACCAGCGTCGCGGTCGTCGCGGGCTTGTCGCCGAGCGTCGTCACGAACAGGCGGTTCAGGCGGCCGTCGTTCCATGCATCCCAGTGGCGGATGAACATGCGGTCGAAGACGACGCCAGTGTTCTTCTGCGCGCCGCGCTCGTCGAGCTGCTTCTTCGAACAGGCGAGGTCGCCCTTGCAGTCCGGGAAAGTTTCCAGGTTGATCGCGACGCGCTTGCCGTCGGGCGAAATCTTGTAGCCGCCGACGTCGGTGCCCAGCGCCGTCACCTGCTTCGGCGTGCCGCCGGCAGCGGGGATCGCGTACAGCTGCATCGAGCCGCCCTTCGCGCTCAGGAAGTAGACCGTCTTGCCATCAGGCGAAAAACCCGGCGAGTTGACGTTCCAGCCTTCCGGCGTGAGGCGCTTGGGCGGTGCGGCGTCGCGCGCCATCAGGTCTTCGATGTACAGCGCCGTGGACGACTTGTTGGCCGCCATGTCGACCACGCGCCTGGCGAACACCACGCGACGGCCGTCCGGCGACAGCGTCGGCGAGGACACGCGCTCCAGCGAGGCGAGGTCGCGCACGTCGAAACCGCGCGTGGCGGCGAATGCGGACGTGGAGCCGCAGGCCAGCAGCAGGGCGAGCGGAAGGATGGCGTGGCGTGGCGTCATGATGATTCTCGATGCAAGGTGTTGCGTTGAAGAAGTGGAACCCGCGTGCGGCGCAGGTTGCGTCATCCCCGTTTGTGCGGGGATGACGGTATCGAAGCGATCAGGCCAGCGGCTTGGCCGATTCCGGCCCGCCGTTGCGCACGCTGGTGCGGAACAGCAGCCAGGCGACGAAAGCGAGCACGGCGAGGCCGACCCACGGGCCCAGGTGCGTGCCCAGCGAGAGCACGTCGGCGCGACCGGACCAGACGATCGGAATCGCGATCGCGATGCCCGTCAGCGCTTCGCCGGTGATCAGGCCGGCGGCGAACAGCGTGCCCGGACGATGGGCGCGATCGCGATCGGCTTCGTCGCTGTCGATCGACAGGCCATGGCGACGCTCGACGATGTACGCGAGCAGGCCGCCGAGGAAGATCGGCACCATCAGTTCCAGCGGCAGGTAGATGCCGATCGCGGCGGCGAGCACCGGCACGCGGAAATGCGACTTGCGCGACTTCAGCCATTCGTCGAGCGCGATGACCAGCGCGCCGATCACGGCGCCGATGCCGATCATGTCCCACGGCAGCTTGCCGCCGAACAGGCCCTTGGCCACCGACGCCATCAGCGTCGCCTGCGGCGCGGACAGCGAGTTCGGATGCTGCGCCGTCGGCGGACCGATGCCATAGGCCTGCGCCAGAAGATTCAGCACCGGCGCCATGATCAGCGCGCACGAGAACGCGCCGATGCCCAGCATCAACTGCTGCTTCCACGGCGTGGCGCCGACGATGTAGCCGGCCTTGAGGTCCTGCAGGTTGTCGCCACCGACTGCCGCCGCGCAGCACACCACCGCGCCGATCATGATCGCGGCCACCGGGCCGATGGTCGAATCGCGGCCGAGCAGCAGCATCAGCACCAGCGAGGCGAACAGGATCGTCGCGATCGTGATGCCGGAAACGGGATTGTTCGACGAACCCACCAGGCCGGCGAGGTACGCCGACACCGACACGAACAGGAAGCCGGCGACGATCATGATGAGCGTCATCGTCAGGCTCACGCCCCAGGATTCGACGATGGCGTGGTAGAGCATCCACAGCGGAACCACGAACACCGCCAGCGCGACGAGCATCCACTTCATCGGCAGGTCGCGCTCGGTTTCGGCGACCGCGAGGCCGCCGCCCTTGCGCGCCGCGGCCAGGCCGCTCTTGATGCCCGAAGCCAGCGAATTGCGCAGCGAGAACAGCGTCCAGATGCCGCCGATCAGCATCGCGCCGACGCCGAGGTAGCGGATCTTCGCCGACCAGATCGCGCCGCCCGCGTCGGCCGCCGAAGCGCCGGCGATCTGCGCGGCCAGGGCCGGATCGGAATTGAGGAAGAACGCGTGGTAGATCGGAATCGCGAACTGCCACGACAGGATCGAGCCGGACACGACCACGATGCCGATGTTCAGACCGACGATGTAACCCACGCCCAGCAGCGCCGGCGACAGGTTGGTGCCCATGTAGCCCAGGTACTTGCCGATGAAGCCCGAGGCGACGGCGTTGTCGGGGATCAGGCGCAGGCCGCTTTCGGCGGCGAGCTTCACCAGCGCACCCAGGCCGCCGGCGACGCCGAGGATCTTCAGGCCCGGGCCCGGATTCTCGCCGGCCTTGAGCACTTCGGCCGCGGCCTTGCCTTCGGGGAACGGCAGCGGTTCCTCGACGATCATCGAACGGCGCAGCGGCACCGAGAACAGCACGCCGAGCAGGCCGCCGAGACCGGCGATGCCCACGACCCACCAGTATTTGAAGTCGGGCCAGACGCCCATGATGATCAGCGCGGGGATCGTGAAGATCACGCCGGCGGCGATCGAGGACCCGGCCGAGGCGCCGGTCTGGACGATGTTGTTCTCCAGGATGCTGCCGCCGCCGAGCAGGCGCAGCACGCCCATCGAGACGACGGCCGCCGGGATGGCGGTGGCGATGGTCAGGCCCGCGAACAGGCCCAGGTAGGCATTGGCGGCGGAGAGGATCACCGCCAGCACGACGGCCAGCAGTACAGCGCGGAAGGTCAATTGCGGCGTCGCGGGCGAGGCCATCGGCAGCTCCAGGCGGAGTGAAGTCGGGGCGGAAATCGGGACAGAACAGACAAAGCGTCCGGATCATCGCATCCGGCAGGCGCGCCTGTAAAAACCCCGTCACGAATGGACAGGACGGGGCAAGGATGCGGCGGTGCAGCGATACGCGGTGGTATCGAAGTGGCGGGTAGCAACCATCCGCCCGCCCGCATTCGGCCCACTTCTCCCGCGTCATCCCGGCGAAGGCCGGGACCCAGGCTGTCACGCGATCAGCCTTTCATCTCCGTCATTCCAGCGAAAGCTGGAACCCATCTTGATCTTGCGCATCGGGGCGGCGGGCAGAAGCAAAATGGGTTCCAGCTTTCGCTGGAATGACGAGTGGGATCTGAAGGGCTTCGGCCGCGGGTCCCGGCCTTCGCCGGGATGACGGAGTGAAGTGGGCTGATGGCGTGACCGCCCGTCCGGCCGTCGCCCGGGCGACGGCGAAAGCTTTCCCTCCGCCCCACCCCACCCCGCTCCTATACTCGCCCGTCTTCCCGCGGAGCCCGTCGTGGCCGCCATCGAACTTCCCATCACCCGCGACCCGCGCGACGAGCTCTTCGGCCATCCCAAGGGCGTCTACGTCTGCTTCTTCACCGAGATGTGGGAGCGCTTCTCCTTCTATGGAATGAAGGCGCTGCTGCTGCTCTACCTGCTCCAGCACCACCGCTTCGGCGATGGTCCGGGGCTGGACGTGCTCGGTGCCTACGGCGGACTCGTCTACTGCCTGCCGGTGGTCGGCGGCCTGCTCGCCGACCGCTTCCTGGGCATGCGCAAGGCCGTGGTGTTCGGCGGACTGCTGCTGGTCGCGGGGCACCTGGGCATGGCGGTCGAAGGCCATGCGGCGACGCTCAGCAACGGGATGGTCGTGCGCGACGAGGGCGCGCTGCGCGTGTTCTATCTCTCGCTCGCGCTGATCATCGTGGGCGTCGGTTTCCTCAAGCCGAACATCTCCACCATCGTCGGGCGCCTGTATCCGGAGAACGATCCGCGCCGCGATTCGGGCTTCTCGCTGTTCTACGCGGGCATCAACCTGGGCGCGCTGTTCTCGGCGCTGGTGTGCGGTTACCTCGGGCAGACGCTGGGCTGGAAGTGGGGCTTCGGCGCGGCGGGCATCGGCATGCTGCTGGGACTGGCGCAGTTCCTGTGGGGCCAGAAGTACCTGCACGGACACGCCGAGCCGCCGGATCCGGCGCGCCTGCGCGAACGCGTGTTCGGGCTACCGCGCGAATGGGCGATCTACCTCGGCGCGGTGCTCGCGCTGGTGCCGCTGGCGGCGCTGATGTGGGCGGTGGCGAACGGGCGCTTCGCGCTCGGCGGCGAGATCTCGCTCGCGCTGGTGCTGATGATGCTGGTGATGGTCGCAGTGCTGGTGTGGTTCGCGTGGTTCCTCAAGGTGCGCTGCACGCGCGAGCAGCGCCACCGCATGCTCGCGCTGATGGCGCTGATCTTCATGGCGCTGGTGTACTTCACGCTGTACGAGCAGACGTACGGCTCGTGGGTGACCTTCACCGATCGATTGCTGACGAAGGATGTGTTCCCGTCGCTGGTGATCCGCGAAGGCACGCCGTGGCCGTGGTCGACGGTATCGCTGGTGCTGGCGCCCGTCGCGTTCGTCGCGGCGGCGACGCTGTCGGATCGCAAGCCCGATTCGTCGATGCCGAAGCTGCTGTTCGCCGGCGCGATCGTGCTGATGCTGGTCTTCCTGCTGCGCGACTGCGTGGTGCTGCCGCAGACGGCGGGCTCGCTGACGTACCTGGGCGCGTTGTTCCTGGTGCTGCTGGCGCCGGTGTTCGCGCGGTTGTGGGACGCACTGGATCGTCGCGGCCTGGATCCGTCGAAGCCGGCGAAATCCGCGCTGGGCCTGCTGTTCGCCGGACTGAGTTTCGTGCCGATGGCGTGGGCCGCGCAGCACGCGGGGGAGACGGGCCAGCTCGCCAGCGTGTGGTGGCTGGTGCTGGCTTACCTGGTGCTTGAAATCGGCGAGATGTGTCTGGCGCCCGTCGGCCTGGCGGCGGTGACGCAGCTGTCGGTGAAGAGCGTGATGAGCCTGATGATGGGCACCTGGTTCCTCGCCACCGCGTTCTCCGAAACGTTGGCGGCGTTGTTCGGCAAGCTCGCCGCGATCGACGTGCCCGAAGGTGCGACGCTCGATTTCGCCGCTGCCGGCACGAAGTACGCCGACCTGTTCTGGCTGATGACGGGGATTGGCATCGGCTGGGGCGTGTTGGCCTTCATCGCCGCGCCGCTATTGCGACGGCTGATGCACGGTGTGAAGTAGCCACGCGAAGCGCATGAAGAAAAACGGCGCCCTGGGGCGCCGTTTTTTTGAGTCATCCCGGAGGCTTACTTCGCCGCCTTGGCATCGCCTGCGCTGGCGCCCGTCGTCGCCACCGAACCGCCGAGGCTGCGCGAGAGGAACGCGAGCAGGCGCGTATAGAACTCCCTGCGGTGTTCCTCAGCGTAGAAGCCGTGCGCTTCGGTGTCGTAGTACAGGGTTTCGACCGGCACGTTCGCCTTGCGCAGCGCCGTTTCCATCATGCGGCTGTGCTCGATGGGCGCGCGCTGGTCCTTGCCGCCCGCGGCAAGGAAGACCGGCACCTTGATGCGATCGGCCAGGCGGTTCGGCGACACGTCGCCGAGCTTCGCCGGATCGCCCACCCACTCGCGCAGCCAGTTGCCCGAACGGCGGCTGTCGCGCGTGTCGTCGGCGATCATCTTCGGCAGGTCGTAGACGCCGACATAACCGACGGCGCACTTGTAGAGGTCCGGCTCCTTCGCCACGCCCATCAGCGAGGCGTAGCCGCCATAGCTCGCGCCGTACAGGCAGATGCGGCCCTTGTCGGCGACGCCTTCGGCGATGGCCCAACGCGTGGCGTCGGTCAGATCGTCCTGCATCTTTCCGCCCCACTGCTTCGCGCCTGCGCTGAGGAAGGCCTTGCCGTAGCCGGACGAACCGCGATAGTTGAGCTGCAGCACGGCGTAACCCGCAGCCGAGAGCATCTGCGCATCGGAGTCGAAGCCCCAGTAGTCCTGCACGTCGATCGGGCCGCCATGCGGCATCACCACCAGCGGGAGGTTCTTGCCGGTGCTGCCCTTGGGCGTGGTGAGATATCCGCGCAGGACGATGCCGTCGCGCGCCTTCACCTCGATCGGCCGCGACGTGGCCTGCTGCTCCGGATCGAACCACTCGCGCTTGGCCAGCACGTGCGCGGCTTTCTTCGCCTTCGTGTCGAACAGATAGAAGTCGCCGGGGTTCTGGTCGCTGAAGACCTGCACCAGCGCGAGGCCGCCATCGTTGGTCTGCGACGTGATCACCACGCCCTGGCCTTCGAACGCGGCTTCCAGGCTCTTCTGCAGGCGGGCTTCAGGCGCCTCGCGGTCGAAGAAGTCCGAATGCGGACGGCCATCGGCGAAGTAGGCGCCGATCGGCACGCGCGAATTGTTGCGATAGATGATGCGCGACGGGTCGGCGTTGTCGTCGCGCAGCACCTGCGTGCGCTTGCGCGTGGCCAGTTCCATCGCGACGATCGCGTCGGGACCGCTCGGCTGTTCGGCCTGCAGGTAGACGGTCTGGTCGTCGGCGGAGAAACCGACGGGCACTTCGAAGCGGCCGTCCTTCTCGACTGTCACCAGGTCCCACTCGGCGCCTTCGCCCGTGCGGTAATAGAGGTGACGGATGTTGTCCGAGTTCGAACCCCAGGTGAAACGCACCACGCCCTGGTTGTCGGTGGCGAACCGGGCGTTGCGCATCGGCGCGGTGGCGACGCGCTTCAGCCGGCCGGTGAACGCATCGATGCGCTCGGCGGTCGAGTACGGATCGCTCGAATACGGCTGCGCCGCGATCAGCGCCGTGCGTTCGTCGCCCACCGGTGTCGGGATCAGGTACGCCCAGATCTTGTCGTTGCCCTTCTTGGGCTTGATCGTCGTGCCCAGGCCGCCGTCCTGCGTGCGGTAGCCGACCAGCATCTCGGCCTTGCCACCGTCGGCGTTCATCGCGAACAGCTCGCCTGTGTACTGCGGCTCATCGAGCGAGCCGAACTTCTCGGCCGCGCTGAGCACCACGCGATCGGCGCTGATCCATTCGAAATCGGCGATGTAGTTGTCGCGCGGCATCTTGAAGGTGCCGGTGAGCTTGCTGGTTCCGCGTTCGATGATCGCCAGGACGCTGCGGTCCTCCATCGGAACCGTTGCGGCGAGATATTGCCCGCCTGGCGAGATCTTGAGATCGGTGAACTGGTCCTTTCGCGTGTACGCCGACACATCGACGCCGCCGGCCGCAGCATTGAACGACAGCGCCGCGAGCGCAGTCGTGAGCAGAAGCTTCTTCATGGGTCCCCTTCCTGGTTGTGCCGCCGGCTCCCCCGCCGGACGGCGCAACAAGACTAGCGCGGGACGGGCGCTACGGGGACGCAAACGTCGCCCGCGCGCGTTGGAGACAAGGAAGGCAAATGTCGCGGGGGATCCGGGGGCCGGAAGGAAGCGGGATGCGGCTCGGCGGCGCTACTTCTTCGGCGTGATGGGTGTCGCAATCCGGGCTCGTTGCCGGCTCCAGCAGACGCCTTGTCGCGCGCACGACCGGACCCTCGCGCGGACAGGATCGCAAGTTCGACGGAACAGCGCGATTTTCGACCTGGCGTGCGAGATCTTCCTGCGTGGATGGCGGCCAGCCTCAGCCGGCCAGGGTGCGCGTCAGGGCGTCCCGCCAATCCGGCAGATCCAGCGAGTAGTCCTGGCGCAGGCGTCCGGTATCGAGCACCGAATACGCCGGGCGTTCGGCGCGGGTCGGGTAATCGGCAGTGGTGATGGCCGCCACGCGCGGACGGCGCGCAATCAGCCCACGTCGCGAGGCTTCCTCGAAGATCGCCTCCGCAAAGCCGTGCCACGTCGTCTGCCCATCCGTGACCAGATGGCGGATACCCGATTCGACGATGCCACCGCGCAGGATGGCGGCCGTCACATCGGCGATCAGCCAGGCCGGTGTGGGACAGCCGTACTGGTCGGCGACCACGCGCAGCTCGTCGCGCTCGGCGCCGACGCGCAGCATCGTGCGCAGGAAGTTGTGGCCGTGCAGGCCGTACACCCATGCGGTGCGCAGGATGATGTGGCGCGTGCCGCTGCGGGCGATCGCCAGCTCGCCATCGCGCTTGCTGTGGCCGTAAACGCCCAGCGGTGCGGTCGGGTCGTCCTGGCGATACGGGCGTGTGCCGCGACCGTCGAACACGTAATCGGTCGAGTAATGCACGAGCGGGATATCGCGATCAGCGCATGCGTTGGCGAGGCGTTCGACCGCCTGCGCGTTGATGCGGAACGCGAGTTCGCTCTCGTCCTCTGCACGATCCACCGCGGTGTAGGCGGCGGCATTGACGACCACGTCCGGACGCACGCGCGCGACGAGCGGTGCGATCGCGTCCAGGTCGGCCAGATCCAGAGACTCGCACCCGGCCTGGTCATCGAGGCGTCCGCTACGCGTGGTGGCGATCACCTCGCCCAGCGGCGCCAGGCTGCGCCGGAGCGCATCGCCGACCTGCCCGTTCGCACCGACCAGGAGCAGCCTCACGAAGGCAACCTCACGGCGTGTAGACCGGCAGGCGGTCTTCGGGAATCTCGTCAAGGAAGGGCGCGCGCGCGTCCTTGTCCGACAGCGAAACGTCGGTGACGGGCCAGTCGACGGCCAGCGCCGCATCGTTCCAGCGAACCGCGGCGTCGGCCGAGGCGTCGTAAGTCTGCGTGCACAGGTAGGTGAAGACCGCGCGCTCGCTGAGCGTCACGAAACCGTGCGCGAAACCTTCCGGAATCCAGAAGTGGCGCTTGTTCTCGGCGTTGAGCAGCACGCCCGTCCAGCGGCCGAAGGTCGGCGAGCCACGACGGATGTCGACCGCCACATCCCACACCTCGCCTTCGATCACCGAGACGTACTTCCCCTGCGGCTTGGGCCACTGGTAATGCAGGCCGCGCAGCACGCCGCGTCGCGAGGACGAGACGTTGCCCTGCACGAAGGTGGGCTTGATGCCGGCTTCGCCGAGCTTGTCGAGGTTGAACGATTCGAAGAAGAAGCCGCGATCGTCGCCGAACACGCGCGGTTCGATCACCACGCAGCCCGGCAGGTCGGTTTCGATGATCTTCACGGCACCGGGCCTCGCTCGGCCAGGCTCATCAGGTACTCGCCGTAGCCGTTCTTCGCGAGCGGCCGCGCGAGTTCGTTGAGCTGTTCGGCGGTGATCCAGCCGTTGTTCCAGGCGATCTCTTCAGGACAGCACACGCGAAGTCCCTGGCGCGCCTCGATCGTCTCGATGTAGTTCGAGGCTTCCAGCAGCGACTGGTGCGTGCCGGTGTCCAGCCACGCATAGCCACGACCCAGCTGCTCGAGATGCAGCGAGCCCTCGTCGAGGTAACGACGATTGAGGTCTGTGATCTCCAGCTCGCCGCGCGGCGATGGCTCCAGCTGTGCAGCAAGGTCGCTGGCTCTGCCGTCGTAGAAGTACAGGCCGGTCACCGCGTAGTTCGAGCGCGGATGCGCGGGCTTTTCCTCAAGCCCGACCACGCGCCCTTCGCCATCGAATTCGGCGACGCCGTAGCGCTCCGGATCGCGTACCCAGTAACCGAACACGGTTGCGCCAGTGTCGCGGGCGTCGGCACGCTTCAACATCGCCGTCAGGCCGGGGCCGTGGAAGATGTTGTCGCCCAGCACCAGGCAACTCGGACCACCGGCGAGGAATTCGCGGCCGATCAGAAAGGCCTGCGCCAGGCCGTCCGGGCTCGGCTGTACGGCGTACTCGATGCGCATGCCCCACTGCGATCCGTCGCCGAGCAGCGCCTTGAACAGGGCCTGCTCGTGCGGCGTGTTGATCACCAGCACTTCGCGGATACCCGCGAGCATCAGCACGCTCAGCGGGTAGTAGATCATCGGCTTGTCATACACCGGCAGCAGCTGCTTGCTGACGCCCTTGGTGATCGGATACAGGCGCGTGCCGCTTCCGCCGGCCAGGATGATGCCTTTGCGATTCATGGTCAGTCCCTAACCTTGTCCGATGCGCTCTAGACGATAGCTGCCGTCAAGCACGCGCTTCACCCACTGCTGGTTTTCCAGATACCAGTCGACGGTGATCGCGATGCCTTCCTCGAACGTCACGGTCGGGGCCCATCCCAGCTCACCCTTGAGCTTGGATGCATCGATCGCGTAGCGGCGATCATGGCCAGGGCGATCGGCGACGAACGTGATCAGCGATTCGCGCGCACGTCCATCCGCCAGCGGCTGGCGCTGGTCCAGCAGGGCGCAGATCGCCTTGACGACGTCCAGGTTCTGCCGCTCCGCGTCGCCGCCGACGTTATAGGTTTCGCCGACGCGGCCGGCTTCGAGGACGCGTCGGATCGCTGCGCAATGGTCGCCCACGTACAGCCAGTCGCGGACGTTGCGGCCATCGCCGTAAACCGGCAGCGGCTCACCTGCCAGCGCACGGGCGATGATCAGCGGAATCAGCTTCTCGGGAAACTGGAACTGCCCGTAGTTGTTCGAGCAGTTCGTGGTCAGCACAGGCAGACCATAGGTATGGTGGAACGCACGGACCAGGTGATCCGAGGCGGCCTTGGAAGCCGAATACGGCGAGTTCGGCGCGTACGGGGTCTCTTCGGTGAACTTCCCGGACTCTCCCAGCGTTCCGTACACCTCGTCGGTCGAGACGTGGAGGAAACGGAACGCATCTCGCCCGGCGGCATCCAGCGACTTCCAGTAGTCGCGGGACTTCTCCAGCAGGCTGAGGGTACCCACGACGTTGGTCTGCACGAAAGCGGCCGGTCCGTCGATCGAGCGATCGACATGGCTTTCCGCGGCAAAGTTGATCACCGCGTCCGGACGATGCTCGCGGAGCAGGCGCTCGACGAGCTCGGCGTCGCCGATATCGCCCTGCACGAAAACGTGTCGCGGATCATTCCCGAGCGACGCGAGCGTGTCCACGTTGCCGGCGTAAGTAAGCGCGTCGAGGTTGACGATCTTGATGTTGCGCTGGACCGCTTCCAGCACGAAGTTGCCGCCGATGAAACCGGCGCCGCCCGTTACAACCCACGTTGCCACTGGAACTCCTTGTCTGATTCAAAAAACCGTAAAACCCTGGGTGGCTCAGAACGGAATATCGTCGTCCGCGAAATCGTCGTTGAAGCTGCTCGACTTGGCCGGAGGCGCTTCGCGGCGCGGTGCGGATTCCTGGCGCTGCGGCGGACGCGACGAACGCTCGCCGCCGCCACCACCACCACCACCACCACCACCACGGTACTCGCTGCGGCTGCCACCGCCACCGCCCTCGCCGCCCGCGCGGCCGCCGAGCATCTGCATCTCATCGGCGATGATGTCGGTGGAGTAGCGCTCCACGCCGTCCTGGCCGGTGTACTTGTCGTAGCGGATCGAACCTTCGACGTAGACCTGGCTGCCCTTGCGCAGGTACTCACCGGCGATCTCGCCGAGTTTGCCGAAGAAGGTCACCCGGTGCCATTCGGTGCGCTCCTGGGTGTTGCCGTCACGGTCCTTGCGCACGCTGGTCGTGGCCAGGCGGGCCTTGGTCACGGCCATGCCGCCCTGGGTGTACTTGGTTTCGGGGTCGTCGCCAAGATTGCCGACCAGGATCACTTTATTGATGCCGCGTGCCATGGGATGTGCCTTCCCCTCTTCGTATGTGTTCTTCGTCTGGATGCCGGCTCCAGCGCGCGAAGCGGCCGGACCGGCAGGGGATGCATCATAACAGCCGCCCGTCGTCCGCCACTGGCGCGAACGGGCCGCACGGGGGTCGGGAATCACGCGCGCATCAGGTCGCCAAAACGGCAGGCAAAGGCCACGAACATGCTGGCCCGGACGTCGGTTTCCGTCTGACCCGTACGTCGGCATAGCCCTCGCAGGCATGGCTGAACAGGTCGGCCAGGAGCGTGCCGAAATCCGACGGCTCGCCTTCGATGCAGGGACACACGCTCATCGCGAGCCTGCGGTCCACCGCCCACAGCCGCAGAAGCTCGAACGAGGCGGGATCCTCATGCGCACCCGCGGGCATGGCCAGCGCTTCCCGCGCCAGTACGTGATCCTTCTGCTTGCGGGCGCTGCGACTGGCCATCAGGCGGCCGCTCCGTCGGTCGCCGCGCCGGACAACCGGGTCGGGCCAAGCCGGCGCAGCACTTCGTCCAGCTCCTCGTCCAGGTCGATGCAGGCGGTACCGATCCGCTGCGTCGTACCGGCGAGGTAGTGGTCGAGGGCCTGCGCCACCGCATCCAGCAGCGCCTCGCGTCGCGCACCACCGAGCCGGCGAAGGCTGCGCTCGATCACGTCTACGTGGCGCAGGCCCGGCCATTGCGGGACGGCGACGGGGGATATCGCGGCATCCGCGGCGGCATTCTGTCGTGTGCTCATGGGCGTTCCGGTGGCTGGCAGGTACGAGGATCGAAACCACAGGTTGGTGCGCGCCACCGGGCGGCGTACATCGGAACTGTCCGAAAAATCCTCGTCGCGAACGCGATACGTATAATCAGGGCCCCAAATACGCGGTTCGCCCATGCACCCCAGTCCGACGACGACCCCCGCCGTCCCCGACCTGGCCACCATCCAGGCTCTGGCCCGTCAGGACATGGCGGCAGTGGACGCGCTGATCCGGCGTCGCCTCGCTTCGGACGTGGTGCTGATCAACCAGGTCGCCGAATACATCGTCGGCGCCGGCGGCAAGCGACTGCGGCCGATGCTGCTGCTGCTCGCCAACGGCGCGCTTGGCGGAAACGAAGGCCGCGGCATCGGCGAGGACGCGCACCAGCTGGCCGCCGTGGTTGAGTTCATCCACACCGCGACGCTGCTGCACGACGATGTCGTCGACGAATCCGACCTGCGCCGCGGCCGCAAGACCGCCAACGCGGTCTGGGGCAACGCGGCCAGCGTGCTGGTCGGCGATTTCCTGTATTCGCGCAGCTTCCAGCTGATGGTCGAGCTGGAGCGCATGGCGGTGATGCAGATCCTCGCCGATACCACCAACCGCATCGCCGAAGGCGAAGTGCTGCAGCTGCTGCACGTGCGCAATCCCGATACCGACGAAGCGGCCTATCTGCGCGTGATCGAGCGCAAGACCGCCGTGCTGTTCGCGGCAGCCACGCGCCTGGGCGCGCTGCTGGCCGATGCGGACGAAGCCACCTGCGATGCGCTGCACGACTACGGCATGAACCTGGGCTACGCGTTCCAGATCGCCGACGACGTCCTCGATTACGCGTCCGATGCGGCCACGCTCGGCAAGAACCTCGGCGACGACCTGGCCGAAGGCAAGGCGACGCTGCCGCTGATCCATGCCATCGCGCACAGCGACGACGCCACACGCGCCGTGCTTCGCAACGCGGTCGAACACGGCGACACCGATGCGATGCCCGCCGTGCTGGCCGCGATCCACGCCACCGGCGGCCTCGACTACAGCCGCCAGCGTGCGCACGAATACGCGCAGGCCGCCGAACGCGCGCTCGATGGCCTCGACGAGAACGACTACACGCTCGCGCTGCGCGGGCTTGCGCGTTACGCGGTCAGCCGCGACCACTGACAAGGCATGCATGCGGCGCGAAGACATCGCGCCGCACACCGCCGGAACTCAGGCCACGCCCAATCCCGGAATCGTACTGATCGTGTCCGGATCGAAGCCGGCCAGTTCGGCGAAATGGCGACCGCGCGCCACGTAATCGCGATACGCGCCGAAGCTCGGCGCGCCGGGCGACAGCAGCACGACGCCGTCCCCGCCCAGCGCCGCGCGCGCCTGCGCCATCGCATCGGCGAGATCACTGGCAGCGGACAACGCGAAGCCGCCCTGCGCCGCGACCGGTTCGAGTAGCGCGTGAATGCGCGGCCCGTTCTGCCCCATCGTGACGATCGCCAGCGGCGCCTGCGTGCGCATCGCCTCGGCGAAGTCTTCCCACGGCAGGCCGCGATCGTGCCCGCCGATCAGGATCGCGACGCGACGCGACGCGAAGCAGTCCAGCGCCGCGAGGCTCGCGTGCGGCGTCGTGCTGATCGAATCATTGACGTAGGTGATGCCGTCACGCACGCCCACGGTCTGCAACCGGTTTGGCAACGGCCGGAACGTGGTCGCGTGCGGTGCCAGCGGCACAGCGTCCAGACCGAGGGCTTCGATCGCCGTCAGCACCGCGCACAGGTTGCCGCGGTTGTGGCGCCCCGGCAGCGGCAGCGCGCGCGTGTCCATCACGAAGGCGTCGCCGCGATGCAGATCGTCCTCGCGCAGGTGCCAGCCTTCGCGGTTTCCGAACCAGCGCACTTCGCTGTCCGTCAGCGTCGCACCGAGTTTTGCCAGCCGCTGGTCGTTCGCGTTGAGCACCGCGATGCGCGGGCGCGCCTGCGTGACGAGTTTGAGCTTGTCCTCGACGTAGCGCTCGTGCGAGCCGTGCCAGTCCAGGTGTTCGGGAAAAATGTTCAGGGCGATCGCCACCTGCGGTCGAACGCCGCTTTGCGCGACATCGCCGGTCTGGTAGCTGGACAGCTCGATCGCCCAGAACTCCGGCGCGATGTCCGGCTCAAGCGCTTCCAGCAACGGCAGGCCGATGTTGCCCACCAGCGCGGTGACATGGCCGCCCGCGCGCAGCAGATGCGCAAGCAGCGCAGTCGTCGTGCTCTTTCCCTTGGTGCCAGTCACGCAGATCGCGTTCGCGGCGATGCCGTCATCCCCCGCGTGCTCGGCGAACCACAGCGCGGTTCCGCCGATGAAGCGCGTGCCCTGCTCCGCGGCGGCGACCGCCTCGGGCTTGTACGGGCTGATGCCGGGCGACTTCACGACGACATCGAACGCCGAAAGACGTTCGGCTGATACATCGGCATCCGCAACGAGATGCGCATCGTGCAGCGCCATCGCTTCGACGGCTTCCGTCGCCGAGCAGAACAGCGTCAACGGCAGCGAAGGAAGTCGCGCGCGGATCGCGTGATACGCGGCGCGCCCTTCGCGGCCCCAGCCCCAGAGGGCGACCTTGCGTCCGTCGAGCGACGCGATGTCAGGCGGCGAACTGCGCACGCAGGCGTTCCCACAGTACGGCCGGTATGCGGTGCTCGTCGTCGATCACCAGCAGCGGTTCGATGGCGAGTTCCTGCGCGTCCAGCTGCGGGCGGATTTCATGCGCGAAACGATCCACCAGCGCGTCCTCGCGCCACTCCGGACGTTCGGCCAGTGCGGCCATTGCCGCACGCGATTCGCGGCCTTCGCCGACGCATTCGAACGGCTTGTGGTTCTGGTATTCCAGCAGCGCGTCGAAGCCGGGGATCTGCGCCGGATCGTCGAGCAGGTTGCGGCCGAAGATACCCATCAGGCGCGGTTTCGGCATGAACGGCGCGAGCGCGAGGAACACGAAGTGGCACTTCGGGCACACGCCGCACCAGCGGCTCGCCGGACGCTCGCCGAGGATGTGGAAGTTGCGGTTGCAGCTGCTGAAGTGTGCGTCGTAGCGATCGTTCTTCGCGAACTGGCGTGCGACCGCCAGCTCGCTGAGCGGGCGCAGCAGCGAGTAGTAATGCAGGTCGGCGGCGATCTCGCGCTGCACGTATTCGCCGAACGCGCGCTCGCAGTCCCAGCCCTTCGACCACTGGTGGTTCACCTCGCCCGTGCCTTCGATCACGCTGCCGTAGCTGGCCGAGCGTTCGTTCGAGAACACCACCTGGTCCACGCCCAGCAGCACCGCGGCGAAGACCATGATCGCCGAGTTGAGCACGGTGACCGGGATATGTCCGTTCCACGCGCCTTCGCGGTTGTAGTCGAACAACTGCGGCGCGAGGGCGCGACCGAGGTTGAGCGTCGGCAGGCCCGTGCGCTCGGCGCAGGCGCGGATCAGCTGGGAGCCGCCGATCCACGTCACCGTCTGTTCGACGCCCAGCGCGCGCAACGCTTCGATGCTGACCAGCGAATCCTTGCCGCCGCCGATGGCGACCAGCGCGTGTTCGCGCAGCCCAAGTTCTGGCGCCTTCGTGTTGGCCTGCTGCGACACCGGGAATCTGATCTTCCCGTGAAGGTTCAGACCATTGCGATAGGCGAATTCGCCCAGGCCGTTGACGTAGATCAGCTCGAGCAGAGCAGCGGTATCGGCATCGATCGCGTACGAATCGATGACGATCTCCGACGGCACCGCCGCCTTGTAGTAACTCACGCCCGCGATCAGGTGCAGCAGGCGAAGCGCGCGTTCGGCGGCGGCAGCGCGCTCCGCGTCGAGTGAGAACGGCGCGCCCGGAATGGTGATCGTCTCGATCATCTCCGGGCCGTCGTCGAAGGCGTACACCAGCTGTGCGACGCCGGTGTCCGCGTCGAACCCGCAACGCACGAAACGGAACGCGCGGATCGCGTCGCGGTTGAATTTCCACTCACTCATTCGATTGCTTCCTCGGCCGGAAGGGCCCGCAGGTTGTAGGTGTTGGCCATCGCCATGCCGTAGGCGCCGGCGTCGGCGACCAGCAGCACGTCGCCTTCGGCGGTATAGGCCGGGAGCGTCCGCGCGCGGCCGATCACGTCGCTGCTTTCGCAGATCGGACCGACCACCTCGAACACCGCCGTGCCATTCGCTTCGTCGCGGCCCAGGTTGAAGATGCCGTGATACGCCTCGTACATCGCCGGACGCATCAGCGCGTTCATGCCGCCATCGCAGCCGACGCGGCGCACGCCGTCCTTCTCGACGACCTGCGTCGCGGTCAGCAGCAGCGCGCCGCTTTCGGCAACCAGGTAACGGCCCGGTTCGATCACCAGCCCGTAGCGCGGATACGCCGACTTGATTTCCTCGAGCCCAGCACGCCACAGCGGCAGGTCGAACTGCGGCGCTTCGGGCGTGTACGGGATCGGAAGGCCGCCGCCGATGTCGATGGTCTCGATCGTGCCGATGCCGTCGGCCAGTCCGGCCAGGTGCGCATAGACGCCGCGCCAGTGCTGCGGATCCTCGATACCGCTGCCCAGGTGCGCGTGCAGGCCGCTGATGCGCACGCCGAGCTTGCGCGCCTCCTCGACGAACGCATCGAAGCGTGTCATCGGCAGGCCGAACTTCGCCGCGACGCCGCCGGTCTTGACCTTCTCGTGGTGGCCTTCGCCGTGACCCAGGTCGATCCGCAGCCAGATCGTGCGGTTGCGAAATACCTCCGGCCAACGCTGCAGGGCTTCGATGTTGTCTAGCGTGACGATGATCCCGCGCTCGAACGCCGCCTCATACTCGCGACGCGGCGCGAAGCTCGGCGTGAACAGCACGCGGCTTGGCGTGATGTGCGGCAGCGTCGCGAAGACGTGCTCGAACTCGCCCTGCGATACGCATTCCAGGCCAAATCCTTCGCCGACCAGCGTGCGCAGGATCTCCGGATTCGGATTGGCCTTGATCGCATAGAAGCAGCGATCCACCGCGCTGGTCGCGCTGAGCGAACGCGCGCGGTCGCGCACCGTCGCCAGGTCGTAGACGTAACGCGGCGTGCCCTTGGCGGCAAGCGAAAGCAGCGCGTCGCGACGGCCGCGCCACCACGCCGGCGCACGTTGCGGCGCGCCGAAGGCGATCTCGCGCCAGCTCGGACCGAACACCGTCGCATCGCGCACGGGCATCGCGCGCGAGCGGATCAGTTCGGCGTGCAGGTGCGGCAGCAGGCCTTCGGCATCGGTTTCGTCGATGACGAAGGTGAGGTTGAGGTCGTTCGACGACTGCGAGATCAGGTGCACGTGCTGGCGGCCGAACGTCGCCCAGATGTCGCTCAGGCGATGCAGCAGCGAACGCATGCCGCGACCGACCAGCGTGATCGCCGCGCACGGCGCGATGACCTTCACGCGGCAGATTTCCGCGAGGTCGGCGCTGAGCGCTTCGAGGACGTTGGTCGTCACCAGGTTTTCGCTGGGATCGAGCGAGACGGTGACGTTGGTTTCAGACGAACCGATCAGGTCGATCGACAGGCCGTGGCGCTTGAAGCGTTCGAATACGTCGGCGAGGAAGCCGACCTGCTGCCACATGCCGATGCTTTCCATCGACACCAGCACGATGCCGTTGCGACGGCTGATGGCCTTCACGCCGGGAACGGTCGCGGCGGTCGCGTCGATGCGCGTGCCGGGAAGTTCGGGGCGTTCGGTATCGAGGATCGCCATCGGCACGCCGGCATCGCGGCACGGTGCGATGGAACGCGGATGCAGCACCTTCGCGCCGGTGGTCGCGATTTCCTGCGCTTCGGCGTAATGCAGGCGCGTGAGCAGGCGCGCTTCCGGCACATCGCGCGGATTGGCGCTGAACATGCCGGGGACATCGGTCCAGATCTCCACGCGCTGCGCCTTCAGCAACGCGCCGAAATACGCCGCCGAAGTATCCGAGCCGCCGCGTCCGAGGATCGCCGTACCGCCGTCGCCATGACGCGAGATGAAGCCCTGCGTGATCAGCGCCTTCGTCGGCTGCGTGCTGAAGCGTTCGCCGAAGCCATCGCCGTCGAGACGGCAATTCACCGAAAGCCGCTGCGACCACGGACTGGCGTTGGGCAGCGAGACCGCGTCGAGCCAGTCGCGCGCATCGCACCAGCCAAAGTCCAGCCCCTGCGAACGCAGATACGCCGTGCCCAGCGTGGACGAAAGCAGTTCGCCCTGCGCCAGCACCTCGGCCTGCCATTCCAGCGGACGCTGCGCGGCGCGCGCGTCGGAGCCCAGTGCGTGCAACGCGGCCAGGCGCTGGCCGAGCACGGCATCGGGATCCAGGTCCAGCTCGCTGCAGAACGCGCGATGGCGTTCGACCAGCGCGGCGATGCGCGCGTGCACGTCATCCCCGTTCGCGATCGCCTGCAATTCGTTGGTCACGCCCGAAAGCGCCGACACCACGACCAGCACGCGGACGCCCTCATCGGACATGCGTTTTCCGGCGAGGCGTCCGATGGTGTCCCAACGGTTCCGACGGGACACCGAGGTGCCGCCGAACTTGAGTACTACCCAGCGATTCGCTTCCGCCACTGCAACGGTTCCTTTGATGAGGTTCTGGAGTTGAGGAAATAAGGAGATGGAATGTGGTTGCCGCCGAAACCATGCCGGCGCGGAGCCGTCACGGAAACTAGAATGGCGCGCCTCCCAGGCAGGCTGGCCTGCATGAGCAGCCTGCATGGGCAGGTCCACGCGCCGTAAACTGCGCAATTCTAGTCGAATAATCCACTCGGACCCCCGCCGAATGACGCTTCGCCGCTACCTGCAACTGGATGTGTTCGCCGACCGGCCCGGCGCCGGCAACCCGCTGGCCGTGGTGCTCGACGCGCAGGGCCTGGACGACGCCCGCATGCAGGCCATCGCCCGCTGGACGCGCCTGCCCGAAACCACTTTCGTTTTCCCGCCGACGCAGCCGGGCGCGGCATATCGCGTGCGCATGTTCAGCCCGCGCCGCGAAGTGCCCTTCGCCGGGCATCCGAGCGTGGGAACGGCGCACGTGGTGCTGGATGCGGGGCTGGCCGAGCTGGTCGACGGCCACATCGTGCAGGAAGGCGTGGTCGGCACGCTGCCGCTCGCCGTGGATGGCAGCGGACCGACGCGGACGATCGCGGTGCGCACGCCGCGCGCGCGGGTGGTCGAAGTGGCCGAAGCGGGCGATGCACGCCTGTCGGCGGCGCTGGCAGCGCTGGAACCGGGCGCGCTGCCGCCGGCCCTGATGGACGGCGGCCGGCGCTGGTGGCTGGCCGAAGTCGCCAGCGAATCCGCGCTGCGCGGCGCGACGCCGGACTGGGAAGCCATCGCGCACCTGGCCGAAACGACCGAAACGATGGGCCTGTGCGCCTTCGCCCGCGCCGATGCGGGCCGCGATTACGACCTCGTCGTACGCGCTTTCGTCGGCGCGCCGGCGCGGTTCGAAGATGCCGCTTCGGGCGCGGCGAACGCCACGCTCGCGGCGTGGCTGAAGCACAACGATGCGCTGCCGGGAAGCGGCGGCCGATACACCGTCAGCCAGGGCCGCGAAGTCGGCTTCGATGCGCGCCTGCAATTGCGCGTCGATGCGGACGGCGAGGTCTGGTCCGGCGGCCAGGTGTGCAACGTGGTGCGCGGGACGATCGATTGGCCGTGAGGCGACGCCTGTCGCCTCCTCGCCAGCAGCTCACTCCGGCGTGACATCCACCCGCACGCGGATGCGGTCGCCCGGATCGTAGTTCGTGCGCGTCGTGTACGCGCGTCCGGCGTATTCGTACGTCACGTCGTACGCACTCGCTTCGCGTTGACCGTTGCGCGAGGAGTAATAGCCGTCGCCTTCGTACACCGGATCGCACACGCGCACCGAGCCGACGCGTTCGCGCTGGCTCTGGTCGTAGATCTGCCGGCCGGCCATGCCACCGACGACCGAACCGATCGCCGAGGTCGCATAGCGCGCACTGCCGCCACCGACCTGGCTGCCGACCGCCGCACCGACGATGGTGCCGACGATCGTCGAGACCGTGCGCCCGGCCTGCGTGCCGCCGGACGGATAGCTGCTGCCATTGCCGTAATAGCCATCGCCGCTGTAGCCGCCGTTCTGGTAGCCGTCGCCACCGACATAGGTCGGGCGCTCGTAGCAGCGCTGCTGCGGGGCGGAGGTTTCGTAGCGGTCGAAGACCGGATCGACGCGGACCACGCGGGCGTAATCGCTGCTGCTGGTCGAGCCGTAACGCGGATGGGACTGGGCGTGCACCGTGCCGCTCGCGGCGGCGGCCAGCGCGAGGGAAGCGACGATCAGGCGGTTCATGAGGGAGGCTCCGGCGCCGAAGTGGCGTGGTGGCATCGTCCGGCGCGGGCGGGCAACGGGTGCTGAATCCCGGCCTTCACATGGCTCCGGCTGTGGGTATGTTCACCGCGCCGACAGCCACGCCGCCGCCTGCGTCGCGACCGCCGCCGCATCGCGCCCGAGTAGCGGCCCGACATGCCCGTTCGAGGCGACGCGCAACAGATCCGCGTTCCAGGCCTGGGCGAGTTCGGCGGTGATGCCGGGCGGGATGTCCTCGTCCTGAGCCGAGGCGATGCACAGCGTCGGGCAGTCCGGCGCATCCAGCAGCAGGCCCGCATGCGCCTGGCGCAGCACGGCACCGGATTCGTCGCGCCATTGGCGGAAGGCGAACAGCGCCGTGGCTTCGTCCGAGTCCGGCAGCGCGCGACGGGTCGAAGCAAGGCGGGCATCGCGCCCCCAGGGCACGACATCGGGCCATTGGCGTGAAGGAAGCCATTCGGCCCACGGCGCCGGAGGGACCGGGTTCACCAGCACCAGCGCGTCGGCCGCGTCGGCGCAGGCCATCGCGAGCAGGCCGCCCAGGCTCGCGCCGATCACCGCGCGCGGGCGCGGCATGGCGTCCAGCGCCGCACGCACCTGCGCGGCGTAGTCGTCGAAACCAGTGGCCGGCAACCCTTCACCGACGGGTTCGAGGTCCGGCGCATCGACCGCCAGGCCGTGGGCGGCGAACACGCGCCGCCACACGTTCCATTCCCAGCCGCCGCCGCCCGCGCCATGCACCAGCAGGGCATGGCGGATCCGCTGTG
>Ga0102591_1001564_pt1 | contig 30432 bp, 27 predicted proteins | sample AraplaCol_mCL_r2_2_FD_76860 | JGI IMG/M metagenome (GOLD analysis project Ga0102591, IMG submission 76860) | Arabidopsis root microbial communities from North Carolina, USA - plate scrape MF_Col_mCL_r2 (SPADES assembly) (version 2) | ecosystem: Host-associated > Plants > Roots > Endosphere...
GAGGCGCGAGGTGAGCTCGCCGACCCGCGTGCTCTCGTAGAAACCGACGTCCAGCTCGATCACGTGCCGGTACAACGACGTGCGCAGCGACGCGAGGGAGCGCTCGCCGAGCAGCGCGATGCAGTAGTAACGCGCGGCGGTGGCCAGCGCGAGCACCACGGCCACGCCGAACAACCCCAGGAACGTGCCGTTGATCGTCGCGATGTCGGACGCCAGGAACCCGTGATCGATGATGTGACGCACGGCGACCGGCAGCAGCAGCGAGGCGCCGGACGAGATGGCGAGGAAGACGAGCCAGCCGATGGCGAGGCCCTTGTGCGGTTTGAGGAACGGCCAGAGGTTCCGCAATGCCCCGATCTTGCGTGATGTCTCCCTGCGCTCTTCGGTCATGCGGGTCGTGCCTTCATACGGATTGCTGCACGGATGGGGCCGGGCAGGCCATTATTCAACGATCGAGCCGCCGCGGCTGCACGCGCCCTCGCGTCAGGTCCACGACCCGCGAGGCGATGGCATCGAGCCGGTCGACGGGCGCACGCACGACGAGCCCGACGCCATCGGACCCGAACGTTTCCTCTTCGATCGTCGCCTCCATCTCGCGCAGCCGCGCGGACACCAGCGCCAGCTCGCCGAAATCGCATCGCAGGGCGAGCCGTCCCATGGCGACGAGAGGGACGCGCGGGGCGAGCCGCAGGCACTCGGCGGCGGATCCGCCATAGGCGCGCGCGAGACCGCCGGCACCCAGCTTGATGCCGCCGTACCAGCGCGTGACCACCACGGCCACGCGATCGCAGCCCTGGCCGTCGATGGCCTGCAGGATGGGGCGTCCCGCGGTGCCGCCGGGTTCGCCGTCGTCGTTGAAGCGGTAGGCGTCGCCGACGCGGTAGGCCCAGCAGTTGTGCGTCGCCGCCGGATCGCCGACCGCGGCGAACCACGCGAGCGCGTCGGCGGGCGACGCCACCGGTGCGGCCTGCGCGAGGAAGCGGCTCTTCCTGATGTCTTCCTCGTGGCGCCAGGGTTCCGCGAGCGTGTCGAGCGTCGCGCTCAAGGCGTCAGGTCGCGCAGGTCTTGCGGCAGGTCGTAGCGCGGATAGCGCTCGCGCAGTTCGCGCAGGCGACGCAGGGCGAGTTCGCGCTGGCCGCTGCCGAGCAGGCGGCGGATCTCGCCGACGCGATCGTCCGGCGCGAGCTCCGGCATCGGAGCAAAGGCGGACGCCGCCGCGCCGGCCTGAGGCGACGGCGAGCTCTTCATGCGCATCACGGTGGATGGCGACGCGTTCTTCGCGGCCATTCTGCCTTCGGCGCGCATGGACGGTTTCGCCGTCTCCGCCGCGATCGCCGCTGGCGGCGCGGGGGGGGGTGGCGGTGCCGGTGCCGGTATCGCCACCGGTGCGGCGTCCGGCGCCGGGGACGCCGGCGCAGCGTCGCGCTCGCGCAGCACGTCGGCAGGCGCGACCCCGTGACTGGCGGCGGGTACCGGCGACCGCGCGTCGCGCAGCTGCCACGTCACGGCCAGGGCGAGCACGATCGCGGCGGCCGATCCGAAGGCGACGGGCCAGCGCGAGCGACGCCGAGCGTGCACACGTGGCGCGGCCATCGCACGCACGCGGGCGTCGAGCGCGGCGTCCGGCTCGTCCTTGGGCAGACGACCGTAGATCGCGGCGAGCTCGCGCTCGTCGGGCAGATCGTCGTCGCTGGGAGGAGGCGTGTTGGGATTCATGGGCTTGCCGTCAACTGGTCGCGGACGCGGGACATCGCGTAGCGCAGGCGCGATTTCGCGGTTTCCCTGCCCACGCCGGTCACGATCGCGATCTCGTCCACCGAAAGGTCGTTCTCCATGCGCAGCACGAAGGTCGCGCGTTGTTCATCGGGAAGGTTCTCGATCGCGCGTTGCATGCGCCGCCGCATTTCGAACTCCGAGAGCGCCTGCTCCGGCTGGTCGCGCTCCGGTGCCGCCTGCGCGGCGAACACCGCTTCGGTTTCCTCGGCCCCCGCCTGCGGACGCTGGCGGCGGAAGTGATCCACCGCCAGGTTATGCGCGATCTGCAGCAGCCATGTCGTGAATCTCGCGTCCGGCCGATAACGGTCTCGCGCCACCACCACGCGACTCCAGGTCTCCTGGAAGAGTTCGTCGGCGGTGGCGCGGTCGCTCACGCTGCGTAGCAGGAACCGGTAGAGCGTGCCTTTGTGACGTGCGTAGAGCTCATCGAAGGCGGCCGCGCTTCCGCCCGCCCACGCGAGCATCAATCCACCGTCGTCGGTCGCGCGTGCTTCCATGGCGGGCAAGGTTACGGCATCGCTCCCGCCATTTCGACCAGCCGCACCATGCCCGCGCGGTAGCCGCCATCGTCCGCGCCCCGCGCACCTCGGGCCAGCTCCGCGACCTTGTCGTAGCCAAACCCTTCGGCGTATTTCCCGCCCCGGAGGTTTTCGGCGAACGCGGCGACGGCGGCGGCGAAGCGGAGACGCTCGCTGGGGTTTGCCGCGACATGGGTCGTCATCGGTTGCTCGATCAGCCGGCTCGCGCCGCCTTCGGGCGACTTGTAACGCACCCGCAGGAAGCCGAGTTCGCCATCGGCACCTGAGGCGCTCGCGACGGGTCGGTGGGGTGGGCCGTAACGCAGGGGGTCGACCCGCGCGCCTTTCATATTCTTCAGGGTGATCTCGTAGAGCGCGGTGACGTTGGCGCCGGCACCGATGTCGCCCGCGTCGACGGCATCGTTGTTGAAGTCTTCGCGTGCGAGCACGCGTTTCTCGTAGCCGATGAGGCGATATTCGGCGACGACGGCCGGGTTGAACTCCACCTGCACCTTCACGTCCTTCGCGATCGTCATCAGCGTCGCGGACATTTCGTCGACGAGCACGCGACGCCCTTCGTCCAGGCTGTCGATGTAGTGATGGCTGCCATTGCCCGCATCGGCCAGGGTCGCGGCCATCTCGTCGTTGTAGTTGCCTTCGCCGAAACCCAGCGTGGTGAGGGCCACGCCGCCCCGGCGCTTCTGCACGATGCGATCCTTGAGCGCCTCGACGCCCGTCGTGCCGACGTTGAAATCGCCATCGGTCGCGAGGATCACGCGATTCACGCCGTGCGGAATGAATCCCTTCGCCGCCTGCGCGTAGGCGAGATCGATGCCCGCGGCGCCGTTGGTCGAGCCTCCGGCACCGAGTCCGTCGATCGCGGCGAGGATCGTCGCGTGCCGGTCGCCCGGGGTGGAACGCAGCGCGACGCACGTCGCGCCCGCGTACGTCACCAGGGAAATGCGGTCCTGGGCCCGGAGTTTCGGCACGATCTGTTTCAGCGACGCTTTCAGCAGCGGCAGCTTGTCGGGCGAGTTCATCGAGCCCGACACGTCGACGAGGAACACCAGGTTGGCCGCGGGAATCCGGGCCGCCGGCACGTCGTAGCCCTGCACGCCGACGAGCAGAAGCTGGCGGTCGGGGTGCCACGGCGCCGGTGCGAGTTCGGTGGTGATCGAGAACGGCCGGTCGGTCGACGTGGGCTTCGCGTAGCCGTAGTCGAAGTAATTGATGAATTCCTCGGTGCGCACCGCGTCGGCGGGGGGCAGCCGTCCCTCGGAAATCATATGGCGCACGTTGGTGTACGAGCCGGTATCCACGTCGAGTCCGAAGGTCGAGACGGGATCGCTGGCGGCCAGGTGCACGCCGTTCGGCTCGCGGTGCGCATAGTTGTCGCGGTCGGCTGCCGCGTATGGCATGGGCGGCGCGAAGCCCAGGACGGATTCCGCCATCGGCATCGGCGCCGACTTCGCCGCCACGGCGGCTTGCGCACTGGCCTGCACCTCGATCGTCGCGGGCGGCGCGGCAGGCGGAGGCGGCGCGGCCAGCGCGACCGGCGCGCCGGCCATGCGCGACATCATCGGTCGCCCCTGCCATCCGCCGCCCGCGACGCAGTCGCCCGACGCATCGGGTTCGTCGGGCGTGACGGCATGCTGGGAGGCCGACGCCGGGCCCGGCGCGGCGGCACCGGCCAGGGCGACCAGGCCGGCGAAAAGAAGGGGGAGGGTGACGCGTTTCGGGTTCATCGTGCATGACCTCGTGGGGGGTACATGGACGTGAAACGGATCGGGGTCGGAAAAGGGGTTAACGCCGGAGAGGGCTGATGCGGTCGGAGGTGGCGCCGAGGCGCGGGCCCTCGGGCGCGCCCACGCGGTTGCGGCCGGATTGCTTCGCGCGGTAGAGCGCGCGGTCCGCCGCGTTGAGCAGGTCGAGGGGACCGCCGTCGGAGCTGGCGTGGGCCAGCGCGACGCCGATGCTGATGGTCAGGCGCCGCGATGGGCTCGATGGGTGCGCGATACCGAGCGCCTCGACGTGCGCGCGCATGGACTCCGCGAGGGCGATGGCGTCGGGCAGGCGCGTTCCGGGGGCGATCACGGCGAATTCCTCGCCACCGAACCGGGCGACGAAATCGCCGGGTCGCGTGCCATGCGCGATGAACGCGGTGGCCAGCGCGCGCAGGCACTCGTCGCCGGCAAGGTGGCCGAATCGGTCGTTGTATTCCTTGAAGTAGTCGACGTCGATCATCAGCAGCGCGATGGGATCCGACTGACCGGGTCGATGCCATTCGCGCAGCAGGCGCTCGTCGAGCGCGCGCCGGTTGGCGAGTCCCGTCAGGCTGTCGACGAAAACCAGCCCCTGCAGTTCATCGCGGCTGCGCGACAGGCGGAATTCCTCTTCGACGAGATCCACCTGGGCCAGCGTGCCGCGCAGTCCGATGCCCACCACGGCGGCGATGGCGCCGATGATGCCGAGCGTCGGATAGCCCGGAATCACCATGAGCCCGAAGCCGAGCACGCTCATGGCGAGAAAGGTCGGGCTCGCACCCTGCACGAAGCGGATCAGATAGACCGGCATGTGCCAGTAGCGCTGCGCATGCGGTGTGACGGCGGCGACGAACAGGGCGAGGAAGGGCAGGTCGAGCAATGCGTCGAAGGGGGAGCTGCCGAATTCGGGATGCCCGGCAAGCGCGACGTGGTGGTTGTAGAGATACCCGCAGACCGCGTAGGTGACGAAGAACGCGGTGACCCCGCGAAAGAAGAAGTGGTCTTCGTTTCGGTCGGTGGCGAGGTAGCGCATGAAGCTCGCCATCGCGAGGCAGGCGTTCTCGAAATCGAGCATGTACGCGACGTCGATCGCCTGCTGCGTGTGCATCGCGCCCTGTGCCGACACGATCGAGAACGTGCGAACGTAGAACAGCACGCCCAGCAACGTCGCCAGCACCAGGTCGATGGCCACCGCCCAGCGCTTGCGCGCGGCGACCGGTGCGGAGGACACCGCGACCAGCACCGGCAGCACGTACAGGATGTAGAAGAACATGCTGTCGCCGGGCGCCGGGTTGGAGTTGTCCAGCACGTAGTTCTGCCGGGCCGACAGCGCCATGCCGGTCATCCACAGCGCCAGGCTCGCGATCAGCAGCCACCAGCGGCGGTCGCGGGGCACGCCCGAGCGCCGCCATGCGACCACCGTGCTGCCGACGGCCAGGCCCGCGACGGAAAAGAAAAAGGCGTACGAGATCGTCATGCCGATCGACGGCATGGTCATGAGGGCGATCGCATGGGCCGCGACGACGGCCATCGCGACGAACAGGGCTTTCACGGCGAGCCTCCCGCCACCTTGCAACACGGTAGTCATATCGGCCGGCCGATCGCGATGTTTAGGCATCTGCCTCCCCGGGAGCATGCGAGGCCCATGGTACGGGCGCGACGGCGGCGCGTGTGAATGTCTTCGGCAAGCCTGGTCAATCGTGGACAGGCGCTACAAGATCGCCATTCTTGCCGATGGGTAACCTCACTTGTTCCGGGTAGTCGCCTTGGATTCGCCCCGTCCCGGTTGCAGGATGGGACCCCCAGTCAGTCGAAGGAGCGCGCCATGTCCCCCCATGCCGGCAGGACCCCAGGTCCCGATCATCCCATCGCCATCGCGCCTGCGGGCGGCAGGGTGGTGGTCCGTTTCGGCGACGAGGTCATCGTCGATACGCGCGATGGCCTGTTGCTTCGCGAGTCCACCTATCCGGGTGTCTTCTACCTGCCTCGGGCCGACGCCCGGATGGAGCGGCTGCGCCGCAGCGACCGCCACACCTACTGCCCCTACAAGGGACAGGCGTCGTATTTCAGCCTGCCGGGCGATTCGGAGGCCGCGACCGACGCCATCTGGACCTATGAAGATCCCTACGACGCGGTGGCCCCCATCAAGGACCACCTGGCGTTCTACGCCGACCGCGTCCATATCGAGCACACGCCCGACTGAGGTCGGCGTCGCGTACACGGAGTTCCCATGCAAGCCCTTGTCGATACCACGGCGGCCCCCGGCGCCGCTTCCGCTCGCCCCCGCGATGTCCCTCCCACGCTCGCCGCGCGGTACGACGCCGTCCGTGCGCGTACCGTCGCGCTCGTCGCGTCGCTCGACGCCGAGGACATGGTGGTCCAGTCCATGCCCGACGCCAGTCCGGCGAAATGGCACCTCGCCCATACCACCTGGTTCTTCGAAACGTTCCTGCTCGGGCCGAACGTGCCCGGCTACGACGTGTTCGATCCGGTTTTCGCCTACCTCTTCAATTCGTATTACGAGGCCGTCGGGCCACGCCACCCCCGCCCCTTGCGCGGTCTGCTGACGCGGCCCACGACGTCCCACGTCATGGCCTATCGCGCGCACGTGGACGGGGCGATGCGCGCGCTGATCGCGACAGGCGTGCCCGCCGGTCTGGAGCCGCTGCTGCGCCTGGGCCTCGCGCACGAAGAGCAGCACCAGGAACTGCTCGTGATGGACGTGCAGCACCTCTTCGCCCAGTCCCCGCTCAAGCCGGCGTTCGATCCCGCGTGGCCGTCGCCCGAGGCCGAAGGCGCGGGCCGGTTCCGGCCCGTCGGTGGCGGCCCGGTGCGCATCGGCGCGGTGGACGAGGCGTTCACCTTCGACAACGAAGGGCCCGCGCACACGGCGTGGCTCGAACCGTTCGAGATCGCCGATCGCCTCGTGACCAACGGGCAGTGGCTCGCGTTCATGGCGCAGGGCGGCTACCGTCGCCCCGATCTCTGGCTCTCCGACGGCTGGGCGCAGTGCCAGCAGGAAGGCTGGGCGGCGCCGCTCTACTGGGAGCACGACGGCACGGCGTGGTCGCACATGACGCCCGCCGGCTGGTGCCCCGTCGACCCGGACGCGGCCGTCGTACACATCAGCTACTACGAGGCCGATGCGTTCGCGCGATGGGCCGGCGCGCGGCTGCCTACCGAATCCGAGTGGGAGCACGCGGTGCGCTCGCGCGCGGACCTCAAGCAGGTGGATGGCGTCGCGTGGCAGTGGACCGCGAGCGCTTACGCCGCTTACCCGGGCTTCCGCGCCGCGGACGACGCGGTCGGCGAGTACAACGGCAAGTTCATGAGCGGCCAGATGGTCCTGCGTGGCGGCGCCAGCGTGACGCCTGCGGGCCATTCGCGGCCGTCCTACCGGAATTTCTATCGCGCGGGACAGCGCTGGATGTTCGCCGGCCTGCGCCTCGCGCGGGACGTCGCCACCTCGCCCGATCGCGATCGCCTGGCGTTCCTGCGCGACACGCTCGCCGGTCTCTCGTCGACGCCGCGTACGTTCTCGCCCAAGTACTTCTACGATGCCGCCGGCTCGGAGCTGTTCGAAGCGATCTGCCGCACGCCCGAGTATTATCCCACGCGTACGGAGTCGGCGCTGCTCGCGGAGATCGCGCCCGAGCTGGCCGCGGCCATCCCGCCGGGAGCCGTGCTGCTGGAGCTCGGTAGCGGTGCGAGCGACAAGACGCGCGCGCTGCTGGACGCCGCGCCGTGGATCGATGCCTACGTGCCGGTCGACATCAGCCCCGACGCGCTGGACGGCGCGGCCGCGCGATTGCGGGCGGCGTACCCGTCCCTCGCGGTGCACCCGGTGGTCGCCGACTTCACGCGCGAGATCGGTCTGCCGAAGGCGCTGGCGGGACGGCCCGTCGTCGCGTTCTTCCCCGGTTCGACCATCGGCAACTTCACGCATGAGGAGGCCGCGCGCCTTCTGCGTTCGGTACGAGCGCAGCTGGGCGCCGACGCGCGGTTCATCGTCGGCGCGGATCAGGTGAAGGACATCGACGTGCTGCTCGCCGCGTACGACGACGCGGCCGGCGTCACGGCCGCGTTCAACCGCAACGTGCTCGTCCGCATCGGGCGTGAACTGGGTGGCGACATCGCGCCCGAGGCGTTCGCGCACAAGGCGCTCTGGAACGCGGAGCGCGAACGCATCGAGATGCATCTGGTCAGCACCGTCGACCAGTCGGTGACGCTTGCGGGGCAGACGTTCGACTTCGCCGCCGGCGAGTCGATCCACACCGAGAATTCCCACAAGTTCACGCCCGCGTCGTTCGCGCGGCTCGCGGCCGCCGGCAGCTGGCGCATCGAACGCGAATGGATCTCGGACGACCCGGCGTTCGGGATCTACCTGATGACCGCGCACTGACGCGGCCCGCTTCGCGGCCAGGTGCGCTCCTGCAACCGCAATGGCTCAGCGCGCGTCGTCGAGCGTCAGGTAGCCCGCGTCCGACACGCTGATCACGGCGCGACGGTGGGAGAGAATCCTCGTCGCGTCTTCCGTGCTCGCGCCGATGGCGGCGGCGGTTTCCACCACGCCGACCGGCTTGTTGCCGCGCCGCTTCTGCTTGCCGGAGAAGCGCGCATGGTTGTAGCCCGACCAGCTCATGAACACGAGCGCGCAGAGCACCGCGACCATGAGGATGACGCTGATGTCGCCGCCATCGCCGATGGGTGAAAGCACGTGCAGCTGCAACCAGGCGTTGCGCAAGCCGAAGGCCCAGGCGCCGAGGGTGACCAGCGGCAGCCAGAGAAACGCCCAGAACAGCCACGCGGCCACGGTGACCGCGGCGAACACGGCCTTCTGGGCGCGCGACTGGCGCTCCGGCCGCTGGATAAGGATGGCTTCGGCTTTCATCGCAATCCCCGGTCCGGGCTCACCCACACAGCGCGGGTACCCTTGCGCTTCATCAACGCCTTGGGCATCGCGACGATCGAGGTCGCCGTGTTGAGGATCCAGTACACGAGCGGGTACCAGATCATCCAGTAGTAGTTGCGGCCGATGCGCGTCTCATAGCGACGGTCGACCAGCAGGCTGATGAGGAACTGCAGCAGGCAGATCGCGCCCAGTACCACGCCGTGCCACTGTGGCAACAGGGTGTCGATGTACAGCGACGGCGGCAGCGGGAGAAACAGGCCGAGTGCCCACAGCGTGACGATCCCGGCCATCGTGTACGACCAGAGCAGGCTCATCACGTACTCGAACGCGACCGGCCACATCCGACGCTGACGCCACTTGAACAACTTCGTCGTGTAGCGGAGCAGCACTTCGGAACCGCCCTGCGCCCAGCGCAGGCGCTGCTTCCAGAGGCCGCGCAGCGTTTCCGGCATCAGGATCCAGCAGAGCGCGTTCGGTTCGTAGCGGATCTCCCAGTGCCGCATCTGCAGCCGCCAGCTGACGTCGATGTCCTCGGTCACCATGTCGGTGCTCCAGTAGCCGACATCGTGCAGCGCGCTCTTGCGGAAGCAGGCGATGACACCCGATACCGTGAAGATGCGGCCGTACACGCGCTGCGCACGCTTGATCAGGCCGATGATCGACGAGAACTCGCCGACCTGCAGCTTGCCGAGCAGCGTGGAACGGTTGCGGATGCGCGGGTTGCCCGTGACCGCGGCGACACGCGGGCTCTCGAGCATGTGCGTCATCATCCAGTGCGTGGCGTAATCGTCGAGCAGCGCGTCGCCGTCGACGCACACGAGGAAATCCGCACGCGACGCGAGGGCGGCGGCGCGCAGCCCCATCGCCTTGCCCTGGTTGCTGGACATGTGGATCACGCGCAGCGCCGGGTACTGGTCCATCAGCTGATCGAGCTGGGCACCGGTATCGTCGGTCGAACCGTCGTTGATGGCGATGATCTCGAAGTTCGGATACTGCTGCGACGCGAGGTGCGCGATCGTCTCACGCACCTGTTCGCCTTCGTTATGGCACGGCACCACGAGGCTGACCATCGGATACTCGCTGAGCACGCGGGGGCGCACGCGAGAGGGTTCGCGGCGTTCCCAGCGAAGGAAATAGATCACGCCGCCGCTCATCCAGAACAGCGACATCACCAACGGGTAATAGAAGGCGAACTCGAGCAGGGCGTGGAGGATGCCGCCGTTCATCGCGCTGGCTCCGCGTAGGGATAGTCGGCCGCCGAGATGTACGGCCGGATGGCCTCGAGCGCCGGATGGTCGTTGACGAAGTCGTCCGGGTAGTAGCCGATGTGGCGCGCACCGCCGGCCTGGACGGCGCGCATGCGCGTGCCGATCGTGGGCGCAGGAATGGGCTGTTTCGTGCGCCAGTCCTGCGCCGCGAACTCGAAGAGCGTCTTTTCGAGCGCGCCCGGGGTCGCGCCCACGGTGGCGACGAGGCGACGGTACCAGCCCAGCGTGTCGGCCTGCTTGTCGAGCTGCGGCATGGCCATCACGGCGGTCATGTCGTACGCCTTGTTGAACGCGGGCAGGCTCTGCGCGAACCACGCTTCGGCCTTCGGCTCCGTGATCGGGCGAGTGAAGATGTTGCGGGCCGTCAGAAGCTGGGGTCGCCAGCGCTTCATGCGCGTGGCCAGCTCCAGCGTGAAGTCGATCAGCGCCTGCGTGTTCTGCGCCGGGGTGTTCTTCGCCCACGGACCGAGGTTGTCGGTGTCGCGAAGATAGGCGTCGTCGGAGAACAGCACGCCCGCTTCGTCGGCATGCATCGCGAGGTCTTCGTAGACGTCGCCGATGCGCGCGCGCACGGCGGGATCGTAGGGTGCGAGACGGAAATGGTCGCCGCCCTTCTTCGGCTCGCCGGCGAGCGAGGGCAGGGTCTTGCCGTCCGGGAAGCGGAACGCCAGCACGGGCATCCAGGCGTACACGCGGACGCCGGCGCGCGTGCGCAGCTGCCACGACACGCGGGAGAACAGGTCGGCACGCACGGGCAGGTGCCGGTTCGGGAAGTAGACGGCATCGGCCACGCCGTCGCCGTCCGGATCCGAATACGCCTGCAACCACACTTCGCTGGGATGCAGTCGCTTGATGCGGTCCAGCAGCTTCGACAGGTTGCGGTCCTGCTGGGCCGGGTCGGCGTCGTACACGTAATCCAGATCGACCTGCACCGCACGAGCGGGATCGATGCGCGACGAATGCCGCATCAGCCAGCCGAGCCGGTTGGCGGTGATGTTGTCGCTGACGAGGATGCGCGGGATGGTCTTGCCGGGCACCAGCGTGGGCAGCTTGTCGCCGAGGCTGAAGGTCACCGTCATGCCGATGTCGCGCGCGACGTCGCGACCGACCTGCGTGTACGCGCCGTACGGCCAGGCGACCGCACGCGGGCGCACGCCGATGTGCTTTTCGATCTCGTCGGCGCTGTGCGAGAGATCGGCGCGGATGCGTGCCTTGTAGTCGTCGACGGTTTCGTAGCGCCGCTTCGCGGTGTCGTACGCGAGCGCGGCGGCCGTGGGCAGGAGGTTGCCCTGCGGGTTCGCGTTCATGCCCTGGTGCATCTGCCACGAGTGCGAGGCGAACTCCACGAGACCGGACCTGTGCATCTCCTCGACCTGATTCCACGTGAGGAAGCACGAGCGATCGCATTCGGCACCGTTGTACGGCATGCGCTGGCCGTCCGGCATGTCCATCCACGAGCCGACCAGCGCCTGCACGGCGGGGTAGTCGTAAGCGCGCAGCAGCGGGTACACGCGCGTGTAGAAGCTCTCGAGGCCGTCGTCGAACGTGAGCAGCACGGCGTCGGGTGGCAGCGGCTTGCCGCGCTGCATGAACTGCACGACGTCTTCGAGGCTGACGACGTTGTAATGATTGGCCTTGAGCCAGTCGAAGTGCGCGATGAGGTGGTCGGTGCTCAACGCATCGGGGTCGCGATCGACGCCCGTGCGGACGTCGTCGCGCACGTCGTGGTAACCGAGCACGATGAGCGCCGGCCGCGCAGCTGCGACGGGCGGCTGCTGCGCGAACGCGGGAAGCGCGAGCCCCAGCAGGGCAAGCAGGATCAACAGCGGGCGCATCGTACTCATTCTCCCCAATGCATCGTCAGATCGAGGACGAAGCGGTGTTCGCGCCGGCCGTCGTAAGGTTGGTTGTGCCAGCCGAGGCCCCAGCCGAAGCGGAAGCCGGGCCCCGCGAGGATGGTCTGGCCGTAGCGAACGGTGGCCATCCAGTCGGTCGCGAAGCCCTTTTCGGCGTACTGACCCACGGCCACGTCGATGCGCTGCGTGACGCTGCGCTCGTAGAACTGGCCGAGAAGGTTTTCCAGACGGCCGGTGAGGGCGTAGCTGTAATCGCGACGCGGATTGAAGTACGGGCGTTCGGTCTCCGAGTTCATCGAACCGCCGAGCTCGATGCCTCCGTCCAGCGTCAGGTTCGGCGCGGTGTGCAGACGCTGGATCACGTTGGCGAGCCAGCCCGTGCGTTCGTTGCCGTCGGAGAAGCGGTCGCGCGACAGGCCGACGCGCGCCTGGGTGAGTTCGCTGGCCCGCCACGTGACGGCCGTGTCGAGCGTCTTCGCCGAGATGCCGTAGTACTGGGCACGCAGCGGCGTGTCTTCGCCGGCGGTGCTGTAGTCGGCGGCCCAGGACCAGTGATCGGTGATCGACCAGTCGAAGCCGGCTTCGAGCGCGGTCTTGCCGACGTACCTGTCCGTGGCCGGCAGTGCCTGCACATAGGCTTCGAGGCCGCGCGCGTAACCGCGGATGCCGACGCCGACGCGGCTGCGCCGCACCTCGCCTTCCGGCAGATCCGCGGTGGAATACCGGGCCAGCGCGAGCACGCGCCAGTGATCGTCGATCAGGGGACTGGCGACGGTAGCCTGCGTGGTGCCGTCGCGGTCGCCGAAGTCGGGGCTGGAACCCTTGCCCTGTTCGGTGCCGATGTCGAACTGCCAGCCGCGTTCGCGATCCCACGCCTTGACGGCGCGATCGACGCGGCCGTTGCGGTCGGCCAGCGTCCGCGCCATGGCGAGGTTCTCGTCGACGCCTTCGTAGTCGTTCAGGACGCGCGCCGCGTCGGCCTCGCCGATGTACGCGCCCACGTCGCGGCGGTCCAGCGTGCCCGCGATGTTGAAGTCGTCCTGCGCACGTCGGGGCCAGCCACGGGCCAGCTCGACCATGCCGAGCTCGCGTCGGATCTGCGCGTTGTTCGGGGCCTCGCGACTCATCGGTTCCAGCCGGGCATACGCGTCCGCCGGCATGTCGACGTATTCGCGCAGCGTGGCCGCGTTGAGGTCCGCGTCGACCTTGCGCGCGTTCTGCAGGGGCAGACGCATCCCGGGGACGCGTCGCCACTGCGGCTCCTTCGCCGCGAGCTCGTCGATGGTCGCGAACGCCTTGCGGGTCTGGCCGGACTCCAGGTAGGCGTACATGAGACCGATGCGTGGCTCGCTCTCGTTCACGTCGTAGGGACCAGGATCCCTGGCGATCGCGTCCTCGTAGAGCGCGGCGGCTTCCTTCGGACGCCGCTTGACCAGCAGCGCATCCGCCACGGCACGCCCGGCGTAAGGAGGCAGCGTGACCCCGCGGGCCTTCAGGGCGTCGTACCGGGATACGGCTTCGTCGGCGCGGCCCGCACGATCCAGCGCGACGAGCAGATCGAACTCCCCGCGCTGGCGCAGGTCGGCGGGCAGCAGGGGATCGTCCACGAGCCGACGCGCGTCGGTCACCGCGCGGTCGGCTTCGGCATAGGGGTGGGCGGGATCGGCCGGTTCGCCCTCGGCCCAGCGGATCTCCTGCGCGACATGATCGGCGCCGAGATGAAAACGCTCCGCGATGCCCGGGGCAGGGTCCAGCCGGGCCGCCAGTTCCCCGGCGCGCGTCGAAGCGCCCAATTCCGTCAATAAAGTGACGTTGAGCGCCTGTGCGTCACGGTCGGTCGGCCAGCGCGCGAGGATCGCCTGGCAATGCGCGAGCGCGTCGACCCGTTTGCCGGCGTCGTGCTCCTGCCGCGCCTGCGCGAGCAGCGCGTCGCGTTCGGGCGAGGTGTCGGCCGCCATGACCGCGGCGGCGTGGAGTGCCAGCAAGAGCGCGATGCAGAGCCGTTTCCGCGGCGCCAGGCCGGCGCGGGGCGGTAGTGTCGATTTCAGTCCCATCCTGCCAACATCATCCTTTGCTGCCGGTCCGGATGAGCGTTCCCGGCCACGGCTAAGAAAATAATCAGTCGAATCGCACACGAGTCTGCGACCGAGCCCGCCATTGTGGTCGCAAACACCGTGCCAGAGTGGATACCTGCGACATTCTTCCCTGTCGGCCATGATGCATAGGCCAAACGATATACCTGCGGATGCCGCGAAACTGTGGTCCGCACCGCGTTGACACGGCGTCGACGCCCGCCGCGAAAATCTCCCAAATTGGGTATTCTGGGTATAATGGTCCCGACCCCGAGAGGATTCGCCCATGGCCATGTCGCTCAAGCTCGATGCGCTCGAAGACCTTCCCCGGACACCGGCGTCGGACGTGAAGAAGCTCGGATGGCGCGGCGTGATGCGTGCCATCGCCCGCAAGGGCAAGGTCGTGGTGACGAACCACAGCGAGCTCGAGGCGGTGATCCTCTCCGCGGACGAATACAGCCGCATCCTCCACGCGCTCGACGATGCCGGTGCGCGGCATGCGTCGGCACTCGACACGCTCCGTCAGCGTTTCGACGAACGCCTGGCCTCGCTGCAGGCCGATGACGCGAGCGAACGCCTGCGCGCACTGATGGATCGCCCGACGACGCTGGGCGGCAAGGTCAAGGCGGGGGATAGTCATTGACCGGACGCCCCGTGCTCTGGGTCCTCGCAGGTGTCAATGGCGCGGGCAAGAGTTCGATCGGCGGCCATGGCCTGCGCCAGGCCGGTTTCGAGTGGTTCAATCCGGACACCTTCGCGCGAGAACTGGTCGCAGCAACCGGGTGCGATCAGGTGCAGGCGAACGCCGCGGCGTGGCAGGAAGGCATGCGCCGTCTCGACGACGCCATGGAACGCCGTCGCGCATACGCGTTCGAAACCACGCTCGGCGGCAACACGGTGCCGCGAAAGATCGCCGAGGCCTCACACACGCATGACGTGCTCATGTGGTTCTGCGGCCTCTCGTCGCCGGACCATCACATCGCCCGCGTCCGCGCGCGCGTGGCCGCCGGTGGCCACGACATTCCCGAAGCGAAGATCCGCGAACGCTATCGCTCCTCGCTCGAAAACCTCATCGCGCTGATGCCGTCGATCGAGATGCTGCGCGTGTACGACAACAGCGTCGACGTCCTGCCGGGCGAAGCGATCCCCGATCCCGTGCTGCTCGCCGACATCGCGCGGGGGCGCCTGCGCTGGCCGCTCGACCTCGACACGCTGCGGCAAACGCCGGACTGGGCAAAGCCGCTGCTGGAGGCGGCGTTGTCGTGATGCGGCGCGATTGACGACTCCGGCCAGGCCGCCGCAAACTCCCCCGCAACGTTGTCGGGGGACATCATGGAAACGATCTATCCAGCCGGGCCGGCCGATGTGCCGGCGGCATTCACACGACCGGGCGCCGCATACCGCCGCCATGCCTGGATCGCCGTCGGCAGCCTGTTGCTGTTCATCGCCGTGTATCTTGCGCTGACCGCGTGGTTCGTCTTCATCGGTTACAGCGAGCTGACGAAGATCGGCAACGGCGGCCTGATTCGCGTCGCGATGGGCTGTTCGAGCCTGTTCCTCGCGGTCTTCATGATCAAGGGCCTGTTCTTCCTGCGGAAGGGCGCGGGCAACGAAGGCATCGAGCTGACGCGCAGCGAACAGCCGCGACTCTTCGCGTTCCTAGACCGCATCGCGGACGACGCGGGAGCACCGCGACCGCATCGCGTCTTCGTCAGCGCCCGGGTGAACGCGGCGGTCTTCTACGATCTTTCGCTGATCAATCTCCTTCTGCCGTCGAGGAAGAATCTCGAGATCGGCCTGGCGCTGGTCAACATGCTCAACATGAGCGAGCTCAAGGCCGTGCTGGCGCATGAGTTCGGCCATTTCGCGCAGCGCTCGATGGCCGTCGGCCGCTGGGTGTACACGACGCAACAGATCGCCTCGCACATCGTCGGCCGGCGCGACGCGCTCGACACGTTCCTGCGCTCGCTGTCGCGTTTCGACTTCCGCATCGCATGGATCGGCTGGGTGCTCGGCACGATCGTCTGGGCGCTGCGCGCCGTGGTCGACATCGCGTTCCGTCTCGTCGTCGTCGCGCAGCGCGCACTCTCCCGGGAAATGGAAATGCAGGCCGATCTGGTCGCCGTGTCGCTCACCGGCAGCGATGCGCTGATCACCGCGTTGCATCGCCTGCAGATGGCCGACGACGCGTGGGATCGCGCGGTGCACTTCGCGCGTGGCGAAATGGGCGCGAAACTGCCGCCGTGCGATCTCTTCGCGTTGCACCAGGCGATCGCGGATCGCCTGGGCCGGATCTACAACGATCCCGCCTATGGCGAGCGGCCCGTCGCGCCGGCGGAGGGAGCTGCCGCGTTCCGCGTTTTCGAGACCGAGCTGGCGCAGCCGCCACGCATGTGGTCGACGCACCCGATGAACCACGAGCGCGAACAGAACGCGAAACGCGTTTACCTGTTCGCGCCGGCCGACGAGCGCAGCGCGTGGTCGGTGTTCGACGACGCGGATGGCCTGCGTGCGCGCATGACCGCCGACGTGCTGGGACAGACGGAGGATCCGCCGGCGGAAGCGGACACGACCATCGGGCGCCTCGACGCCCATTTCGACCGCGAGCACCTGAAAGCGCATTACCGCGGCGTCTACCTCGGATTTCCCGTGGCGCGTCAGGCGATGCGTGTCGACGAGCTCTACGAGGACGCGCCCGTCACGCGTGCCATCGACCACGAGGCGCTCTATCCGGAACGGATCGGCGACGAGCTAGAGCGGCTCCGGTCCATCGATCGCGAGCATGCGTTGCTCTGCTCGCTGCGGGATCGCATCTACGACGCGCCCGATGGGGTCATTCGTCATCGCGGCCGGATCATCCGCCGGAGCGATCTGCCGGCCGCGATCGCGCTGGTCGATCGCGAGCGCGACACGTTGCGCGCCGGTCTGGAGGGCACGATCAAGGCCGTCCGTAGCCTGCACATCTCGGCGGCGGCACGCGTGTCGCCGGCCTGGCGCGAGTACCTGATCGGCCTGCTCGGCGTCCTCCATTACGCGGAGCACGCCGAGGCCAACCTTCGGGACGCGCAGGCCGGACTCGGCCACGCGTGGCGACGCGCGACCACGCGCGCCACCATCGACGAGAAGGGCGCACGCCTCATCATGGCGGCAGCGAACGACGTCTGGCGTGCGCTGTACCACGTCTACGACGTCGCCGCGCAGGTGCAGCCGGGCGAGGCGATCCTGCGCGAACTCGAAAGCGAATCCTGGCCGGTGGCGCTCGGCGAGCTGGGCCTCAATTCGCCGAACCGCGAGAACATCAACCACTGGCTGCGCTACGTCGACGGCTGGGTGGGGCAGGTCGCCGGCACGCTGGGCGCGCTGCGCCGGGCGGCGCTGGACGAACTGCTCCGTGGCGAAAACGTCATCGCGGACGCGACGAGGGGCATCGCGCCCGCCGACGCGCCGGCCCCCGCGCCGTCGGTACCTGCGACGTATGACACGCTGCGCGTCGGCGCGGAGCGTGGCCAGCGGATCGACAAGCCCGGTTTTCGGGAACGCTTCCTCGAAGCGAGCGGCTTCCTCCCGGGCCTCGCGCGCACCGTCGTCGCGCTCGTCATCGTCGGCACCGTGCTCGCCTTCGGCTGGTCCGTGGATCGCGTGCACGTCATGGTCTACAACGGCCTCTCCCGACCGGTGGTCGCGACCATCGAGGGCCAGCGCGTCGAACTGCAGCCGAAGGCGCACGCCGATGTCACGGTCGGTGGCGGCGGCGATGTGGCCGTCGTCACGGAGACCCTCGACGGCGAGGCAGTGGAATCGTTCAGGGCGCCGGTCGACCGCTCCGACACCCAGCTCGTCTACAACGTGGCGGCGGCGGTCCCGTTTCGTCGATGGACGGCGGTCTACGGCAACGTCGCCCCGGTCGCACCGGTGTTGCTCGCGCCGCAGCGGTGGTCCGCGGCCTCGGTGGATTTCCTCTTCGCGTCGCCGCCCGACCACATCGACTCGAAGTCCGGCGGCGGTACGCGCACGGTGCTCGACGCGGCGGACGACATGGCGCCCGAGTTCTATACCGACCAGATCGCCGACAAAGCCGCGCTCGCCATGGCCTCGCTCGCCCATGTGCGCTACGACGTGCCCGAGTCGCCGTACCTCATGAGCTGGCTTGCGCTCGGCAGCGACATGCCCGGTTTCGCCGACGCCTTCGCCGCACGTCGCGCGCGCTTTCCGATGGACATCGTCGCCATGCGGGCCGAACAGAACATCGCGACCGGCGAGGCGCACGACGCCGTGTGCGCGAAGCACCGGGCGCTGGCGGATGCCTCGCCGGACGCCAGCGACCTCGTCTACCTCGCGACCCGCTGTCAGCCCTCGGGCGACGCGCGCGACGAGGCGTTCGAGGCCGGCTTCCGTCGCTGGCCGTCGTCTCCATGGTTCGCCAACGCGGCCGCGTCGAGCTTCAGCCAGCATGCGCGTTATGCGGACGCACTGGCGGCTTATCGCGTCGCGATGGACAAGAGCCCGTCGCTGCGCCAATTGATCGCCGCGGAGGCGTATCGGATGGAGCGGCTCGTGGATCCCGCGGCCGCGAGACGCGACATGGAAAAGATCGCCGGCACGTCGCCGTGGGTCGGCACCATGCTTCGCCTCGAGGATACGGCGCACCCGGTAGACGGCGAGTTCCGCTCGCTGAGCCTTCTGTCGTCCGGAAGACTGGACGAGGCCGTCGCGGCGGCATCGGGTAAGTCGATCGAGGCTCACGTGATACGGATGGCTGCCGCGTCGCGTGGCGCGTCGGCCGCGTTGCGCGCGCGAGCCGACCGGCTCGGACCGAACGACGGGATCGACGAGCAGACGGTATGGCTCGCGCTGGCCCACGGCGCCGATGCGACGCATCCGACCATCGCCGGCGTGCTCGACGGCATGGAGAAGGGTTTCGACATGCCGGGAACCGTTGCGAAGGTGCAGCATTTCCTCGCCGCCGTGCGCAAGGGCGACCCCGCGTCGGCCGAGCGCGAACTCGATGGCGTGCCGGCGGTGATGCGTGCGCAGGCGTACGTCGCCGGCGCGACCCTGCTGGGCGATCGCACGCCCGCCGCATGGCGCACCTTCGCCGCTCGCGTGCTCTTCGCGGCGGAGCGCCCATACTTGGGCTGAACGACCCACTGCAGAGGACACTCATGAACACATCGCAGAAAATTGCGCTCGTCACCGGTGCCACCCGCGGCATCGGTCGGGAGACGGTGCGCCAGCTCGCCGAGGCCGGTGCGCTCGTGCTCCTGGCGGGGCGCGACGAGGATCGCACGAAGGCGGCCGCGACGGCGTTGCAGGGCGAAGGCCTCGCCGTGGAGCCCATCGTGCTCGACGTGACCCGGACCGACAGCATCGCGAAGGCCGTGGCCGATGTCACGTCGCGATTCGGTCGCCTCGACATCCTCGTGAACAATGCGGGCATCCTGCTCGACGACATGGGCAAGGCGCCGTCGGAGCAGACGCTGACGACGTGGCGCGAGACGTTCGATACCAACGTGTTCGCGGTGGTCGAGGTGACCCAGGCGTTCCTTCCGCTGCTGAAGGCGGCGCCGGCGGCGCGCATCGTCAACGTATCGAGCCAGCTGGGTTCGGTCACCCTGCATACCGATCCGACCTCGTCGATCTACGCCTTCAAGGTACCGGCCTATAACGTGTCGAAGAGCGCGGTCAACGCGTGGACCGTGCACCTCGCCTACGAGCTGCGCGATACGCCGATCAAGGTCAACGCCATCCATCCGGGCTACGTGCAGACCGACATGAACGGTGGGCACGGCGAGATCGACGTACCCACGGGCGCGAAGAGCAGTGTCGGCATGGCGCTGCTCGGCGACGACGGCCCCACCGGCACGTTCACCTACCTGGGCAAGACGCTGCCCTGGTGACATACCGCGCGGGTGGGTTCAGACGCGACCGGGCAGGCGTTCGGTCACTTCCTGGATCACCCACTCGTTGCCGTCCGGATCGCGGAACGACAGGAACGAGCCGTAACTCTTGCGCCCCTCGGCGGGACCGCTCACGCGGTTCTCGCCGGCGGGACGATGGAACACGCCATACGCGTCGTGGAAGACCTCGCTTACGTCGATGCCGCGCCGTGCGAGTTCATCGTGCGCACGCACGATGTCGGACACGACCAGATGCAGGCCCTGCGCGGAGCCGGGCTCCGCGGTGGTCATCCTGCTGCCGAACATCACCGAGCAGCCCGAGCCGGGCGGCGTGTACTGGATGACGCGGAAGCCATGCTCGTCCTGGTAATCAATGTCGAACCGCCATCCGAGGCGTGCATAGAAATCCTTCGCCCGGTCGACGTCGGCCACGGGGATCACGACGATTTCGAACGTGGTGGAAAAGGGAAGGGGACCGAACCGGTCCGCCTCCGTGCTCGGTGGCAGCAATGTACCCATGGGGATGCTCCGGGAAAGTGTGGCGACGGATCGGCGCGTCAGTCGACGCCGTCGACGAGGACGCAGCGGTAGGTCGCGCCCCTGAAGCGGTGCTGCGCGACAGCCTGATAGGCGGGGCTGTGGTACCAGTCGCGGGCCGCGGCCATCGTCGGGAACGACACGATCACCATGCCTTCGATGGGCGGACCTTCGAGCACTTCGAACTCGCCGTACAGTGCGTGGAACGTGATCGGGTGGCCCTCGAACGTCGGCTTCACCGTGGCGTTGTAGGTCGCCAGCTCGGCGGGATCCTGGGTGCTTTCGCGAGTGAACACGGCATAGGCGGTCATGGGATCTCCCGGACGGTCGGCGTCGTGGCGAGAGTCTCGCGCCGGTCATCGGACCGGTATTGAACGAACCGGGCGTGTGCTGGCGCCGCCGGAAAACGAAAAAAGCGCGCCACGAGGGCGCGCTTTTCGTCACGAATGATTGGTGGAGCGGAGGAGGATCGAACTCCCGACCTCTGCATTGCGAACGCAGCGCTCTCCCAGCTGAGCTACCGCCCCACGAGGCGGCAACTATATCAGCGGTTTTCGCGTCTGCCAACGCCCCACCAAGGCCATCGTTCCAGGCTCAGTCCGGCAGCAGCGGCGACAGCCGGTCGTACAGCACGCCGCGTCGCCAGCCTTCGAGCGCCTCGGGCCAGGTCTTGGTCATGGCGAATTCCTCCATCGAGCGACGCGCGCAGAGCAGGCCCGGCGGCAGGTCGAGCTGCGTGGCCAGCGTGTCGACCGCGCTGCGCATGTCGTTGATCGCGCGCTTCGCCTCGCCCACCGGGTGACCGACGATCGGCGCGGTCGCTTCGATCTCCGCGTCGTCGAGCGGACGATGCAGCAGGTCGAAGAGCTCCTGGCGCTGGGCCGAGCGCAAGGCGCGCGTGCCGCGCGTCCGGTCGTCGAGGCTCGCCAGCGTGGCCGGCAGGTTGCCCACGAGGTCGACGGCCTGGACGTCCTCGAGCAGCCACGATTTCGGCTTGTCGAGCGCCCGGGCCGTCAGTTCGCGCCAGCGCAATGCGCGGCGGAGCAGGGCCTGCTTTTCCATCGGCCAGTCGGCGGCGGGCTTCACGCCGCGCTGCGGCTGCGGATCGCCTTCGCGCTGGCTCGCACGGCGCTTCATGCGCGCGCAGTCCTCGGCGTGCCATGCGGAACGTCCGCGTTCTGCGAGACGCTCGGACAGGATCGCGTGCACCGGATGAAGGTGAACGACATCGAGCGTGGCGTAGAGCTTCTGCGATTCGGTGAGGGGCCGCTGCAGCCAGTCGCTACGCGTCTCGCCCTTGTCGAGCTCCGCGCCCACGAGTTCGGCGACCAGCGCACGGTAGCTGATGCCGAGCCCCATGCCGACGAAGGCGGATGCGATCTGCGTGTCGAACAGCGTATGCGGGCCGTCGGGGAGGTAGGGTGCCATCGCCTCGAGATCTTCGCCGGCGCTGTGCATCACGGTGACGACGTCCTGCGCCGCGAACGTCGGCGCGAGCGCGTCGCCCAGCGGTATCGCGAGCGGATCGATCAGCGCGTAGCGGCCGTCGTGGGCGAGCTGCAGCAGGGCGAGCTGCGGATAGAACGTGTTCCTGCGCATGAACTCCGTGTCGAGACCGACGACGGTTCCCGGACCGATCGGTGCGAGCCACGCGTCGAGCGCGTCGCGTTGGTCGATCCAGGGAGCGTGGGGAGCGAGCTCGCTCGATGTCATGCGGGGTCCTCGAGAGTCGGTGGGCCGCGCCGACCTGCCGTGTTGCCCTGTCGCGCGCGATTCCCTAAGGTGGCAGCGCACGATAGCAGGCCCGTACGGAACCGCCCACCATGCCCAATGCCGAGACCGTCCGCCGACAGCGCGCCATTGGCGGTGCGCTCGGTGTCGCCGTGCTCGCTTTCGGGCTCTTCTATCACTTCTTTCCGCAGGCACTTCACGTCCAGCCGACGCAGAACGCCGCGCGCGTGCCCGCGCGCGGACAACCCGCGGTGATGGGCTTCGATCAGCGCCCGCAGGCCGCGCCACAGGCGCAGGTGTCGGAAATCGACGCCGGGCCCCCGATCATGCTGGCCCCGGCCGCGGTGATCGCGTCGCGGCGACGCGAGAAAACCGAGGACATCGAGCTGCCGGCCCAGAAGACGCCCGACTCGGCCGAACTCACGGCCTTGCTGGACCGCGGCGACAAAGCCCTGGCCGGCTATCGCCTCGTGGGCGGCAAGGACAGTGCGGTGGCGCTCTTCATGGAGGCGCTCAAGGACAAGGCCGACAGCCAGCGCGCGCTGAACGGCATGAACGAGGTGCGGGCGCGACTCGCCGCCGAGATCGAGCAGGACATCGCGCTGGGTGATGCGGACGCCGCGCGCGAGTCGCTCGTCGCCCTCAAGGCGTTGCCGTCGTCCGCGACGGATGCCGGTCCGTTGCAGCAGAAGCTCGCCGTGCTCGACAAGGTGCGGCCGATGCTCGGCAAGGCGGCCGCGCAGTTGCAGGAGGGCAAGGCGAGCCAGCCACGCGGCGACAGCGCGCTCGACACCTACCGCGACGTGCTCGAACTGGATCCGCAGAACGCCGTCGCGGAGCAGGGTATCGCCAACGTGCAGCGCACGGTGCTCGACAAGGCGCTGGCCGCCGTCGCGCAGAACGACTTCGCCGCCGCGGACGCGGCGCTCGCTGAGGCCGCGGCGATCGCGCCGGAATCGCAGGGGCTGCAGGATACGCGCGGCCGTATCGAAGGCATGCGCCGCCAGAATGCCGCCGCGATGCTCGCCCAGGCGCGGTCCGCACTCGACGCCGGCAACATCGAACTCGCGCAACAGCTCGCCGCCAATGCGCAGAAGATCAGTCCCGACCTCGCCGGCATCGACGATTTCAACGAGCGCGTGACCAACGCGCGACTCTACGCGAGCTACAAGCCCGGCCAGGTATTCGCGGATCGCTTCGTCGATTCCACGGGCCAGGGGCCGCCCATGGTGGTGATTCCCACGGGGCGCTTCCTGATGGGCTCGCCGGACGGCGAGAAGGGCCATGATCCGAACGAGGCGCCCGCGCACGAGGTCGTCGTCGACAAGGGTTTCGCGATGGCGCGAAGCGCGATCAGCATCGGGCAGTTCCGCGATTTCGTGCGCGCGTCGGGTTACGTGCCCGAGTCGCAGTCGAAGGGCGGCGGCAGCGTCTACGACGAACAGAGCGGCGGCCTCCGCGACGACGCCTCCGTGACCTGGCAGGACGACTACGCGGGCAAGCCGGGCCAGGACCGCCTGCCGGTAATCAACGTGTCGTGGAACGATGCGAAGGCGTACACCGACTGGCTTTCGAAGCGCACCGGCAAGACGTACCGTCTTCCGAGCGAGGCGGAGTTCGAATACGCCCTGCGTGCCGGCAGCACGTCGCGCTACTGGTGGGGCGACGACGCGCCGTCGTCGAAGCTGGAGAACCTCACCGGCGGTAACGACCGTTCGGGGTCGGGGCGTCGCTGGAGCAACGCGTTCAGCGGTTACAAGGACGGCTACTGGGGCCCCGCACCCACCATGAGTTTCTCGGCCAATCCGTTCGGCCTGTACGACATGGGTGGCAACGTCTCCGAGTGGGTCGCGGACTGCTGGCACGACAACTACATCCGCGCACCGCGTACGGCCGAGGCATGGGTCAACCCCGGCTGCACGCGCCGCGTCATCCGCGGCGGCTCGTGGGGCAGCGCACCCGAAATGGTCCGGTCGGCCTACCGGCAGGGTGCCCCCGCCGATCTGCGCAACGCCCGCGTGGGCTTCCGTGTGGTGCGGGAGCTCTGACGCCGGCAGACGGACTCCAGCGGTGGTACCCTTTGTGGACTCTTTGATCCAGAAACGGTGCAGCCATGGCACGTCCACGCGAGTTCGACCGGGATACCGCGCTCCAGCGGGCCATCGACACGTTCGCCATGCACGGCTTCGAAGGCACGTCGACGCCGATGCTGCTGGAGGCGATGAAGATCGGCAGGCAGAGTCTCTACGACACCTTTGGCGACAAGCGAAGCCTCTACCTCGAGGCGCTGCGGACGTATTCGACGGCCAGCGTCGGCGCGACGCTTTCCGCGATGTTCGCCACGGTGTCGGTGCGCGATGGGATCGAGCAGGCGTTGCTGGGCTTCGCGACCAACGCCACCGCTGCCACGACCGCGCGTGCCTGCCTCGGTGTCCACGCGGTGACGGAGTTCGGCACGCTCGCGAGCGACGTCAAGGCCGTGACCGACGAGATCGGCGCGCGAACCGTGCTCGCGTTCGAGAGTCGCATCCGTGAAGGCATGGCGCGCGGCGAGCTCGCCGCCGATCTCGATGCGGCAAGCGCCGCGCAGTTCCTCCTCGCCACGCTAACCGGACTGAAGGTCGCGGCGCGTGGCGGCGCGGATCTGGCGACCCTCCACGGCATCGTGGGTATCGCCATGCGCGCGGTGGTCGAAAAATAGTGGACTGACCAGTCAATTAATGGTAAGGTGGATTTCTGGGCCGCTGTACGGGCCTCGCCGCACACCCCCGGGTGCGGCGTTATCTCATCCATCGAAGGGCCTCGCGGCCCTTTTCATTCGACCTTTAGTTGACTAATCAATCCATAACGGAGCACGGCATGATCACGAATTCCCTCGAAGGTAAGTCCGCTTTCGTCACGGGCGGCTCCCGCGGTATCGGCGCAGGCATCGTCCGCGCGCTCGTCGCGGCAGGGGCCAACGTCACCTTCACCTATGCCAGTTCGGCCGATGCCGCCCAAGCCGTCGTCGACGAACTCCGCGCCGCCGGCGGCCGCGCCCAGGCCGTTCGTGCCGACAGTGCCGACGCGGCGGCGCTCACGGCGGCGATCGACGACGCAGCCCGCGCGAGCGGCCGTCTCGATATCCTGGTGAACAGCGCCGGCGTGCTCCACTACGCGCCGCTTGGCGACACGTCGATCGACGACTTCGATACCTCCTTCGGCATCAACGTACGTGCGGTGTTCGTCGCGGCCAAGGCGGCGGCGAAGCACATGGGCGAGGGCGGCAGCATCGTCAATATCGGCAGCATGTCGGCCGATCGCGCCGGCAGTGAAGGCGCCGCCGTTTATTCCGCGACCAAGGGCGCGGTGCAGGCGATGACCCGCGGCCTCGCGCGCGACCTGGGCCCGCGCGGCATCACCGTCAACAACGTGCAGCCGGGCCCGATCACGACGGATATGACGACGGGCTTCGCCGACATGCTGACGCCCATGATTCCGGTCGGTCGCCTCGGCAACCCCGACGAAGTCGGCGCGCTCGTCGCATACCTCGCCGGCCCCAACGCCCGCTACATCAACGGCGCGAGCGTCACGATCGACGGCGGTTTCGTCAGCTGATCCCAGGGAGCACCGGTCCCTGACAGGCCCGGTGCTCCCCGGCGTGGCCTCAAGTTCTCGTCAGCGCCGCCGATGATTCCCCGATGGAAGAGGGGACGCCATGAAGCGCATCGCGATCGTGATCCTGTGTGGCCTTTCGCTGGCGCTCGCCGCGTGCGGCCACGAGACCTGGCACCTCGTCAGCGGGGAGAAGGGCAATCCGGCCGAAATCCGGCTCAAGGGCGGCAAGGGCGATGCGTTCTGGTCGTGGGGGCCTGCGACGCACAGCGTGGGCGTCACGGTCGAGAAGAACGACCTGACCGGCGGCCCGACGCCGGCCGGTGGCGTGCTGCGCCTGCGCATGGCCGATGGCACGCCGCTGGAATTCCGTGGCGAGCACGGTGCGCTGGTCTGCGCTCACGGTTGCGATGGCCTGCACATGCCGGTCGCGTGGCTCGTCCAGCGCGATTAGCGAGCGATTCGTCGCGGCACGTGGTTGCGTGATCGCTGGCACATCGCGCCCGGCGTTCGGGCCGTACAGTGCCCCGAAGATGGCTTACTCGGAACGCTGAACGGGAGGTGCTTGTGCTCAGACACATACCTGCGGCTTTTGCCCTCTTCACCGTGTGCGCATCGGTACACGCCGCCGACCTCTACAAGGTCGACATGACCGTGTTACGCGGAGGGGTGGTGGTCGCCAGGCCGAGCGTCCGCGTCGCGGCCGATAAGATCGCAGACCTCACCGTGACACCGTCCGGCGGGCCGGAGAAGGACGCCGTGCGTGTCGCGCTGTCGGTCGCGCCCGGTACGCAGTCCGGTACCGTAGCAGTCCACCTCATGATCTTCGACCGACCGGCCCGCGAATGGACGCTCCGTGCAAAACCGGATGTCGTGGCATGGCCCGGCAGAGAAGCCACACTCGAGGTCGGCGGCAACAAAGACGGCGCGCGTGACGCCACCATCGGCGTCACCCTCACGGTCACACCCGAGATGTCGACGCCCGCAGCGGTTGCCTCCGCCGGCTCATGAAAGCCGGCGAGCGCCAACCGGTGCCGGCCAACGACAAGCCCGCCCGCGAAAAGAGGAGGGTGTCGTTGTCGGCCCGATAATGTCGACGACGATCAGAAACGATACTCGACGGACGCGCCCCAGACGTTGGTATCGACCTTGTCGGTGAACGAATAAAGGCGGTAGCGGGCGACGTAGTGGTCGTAGGTGAGGGCGAGGCTAACCTGCGGCGAAAAGTTGAAGCCGAATCCTGCACCTGCGTAGTAGTTCGTGTCGTAGAGCCGATATCGATGCGTATAGACATCGGCAGGCGCGTTATCCACGGCGAAGAAGTCCTTCGTCCGGATCCCTTGCCGGTAGCGAGCCACCCCGCCATGGGCGGTCACGAAATACTGCTCGGCAAACTCCCAGCGTACGTTCACGCCGAGCAACAGCGCCTTTTGTGTGGTCCTGAAGCGCGTCGTCGAATAGTAGACATGCGGCCCATTGAGGAGGGGGCGGTTATGGACTTCATGGTCCTGCCGACCCAGATCCATCAACCCGCCCTCGATCCCGAGCGAGAGCGACGACGTCGACGCCCAGCGATACCCGCCCAGCACCCCGTAGGCGTTGCCATCGCCTCGCGAGCTGCTGTTCCCGTGACCGACGTTCGCAGAGAGAAATGCACCATCCACGGTATCGGCGGTAGCGACCGACGACACCATCATCGCGGCGGCTGCCGCGAAATACACCGACTTCATCATGAAGTTCCCTGTTCCATTACATGCGCGGCGAGAGTCCGGCATGGCACGTGGCGGAGCGATTGTAGCGGCGACATCATCCCTCCGCACCTTACCCCGTGCATTCACACCACCGGCCGTAGCCGGTCGAGGGCGGCCATGCGTCGCGCCATCAGAAGAAGCCCATAAATGCCGTGCAGCCGGGCGGCCAGCTGTGGATCCGCCTGACGAGCGGCGGTCGCTCCGGCGCGCTCGAGCTCCTCGCGCAGGAGGACAACGGCACTTTCCGTCAGGCCGCTTTCGACGCGTGACGCGGTGCCGGCTCCGCTATCCGACGACACCGTCTGAATATCAGGCGCGCCCACCGGAGCGGACGAATGTGCGGCTACGATTCCGTTGCCCATGGTCGCGATTTCCACCCCCCTTGTTCGTAGTGGGCGGACTGACGCGTCAGCACGTCGTCTGGTCGCTTCCGGCACACGCGCCAGAATTCGTACGCCGCAGACCCCACCTGCGATTCGGATGCAATGACCTTGCCAATCGCAGGCAACGTGCCAGACATGAAAAACCCGCCTCGGGGGCGGGTTCTCGAAGCGCCACGAATGACTTACGCATTCGCGACGTTTACCACTGGTGCCGAAAGTGGGACTCGAACCCACACTGTATCTCTACAAACGGATTTTGAGTCCGCCGCGTCTACCGGTTCCGCCATTTCGGCATGGGGCCCGCGATTATGCGGGAATCAGTGGACCTGGTCGAGGCCCAGCTTGCGGTCGGTCTTTTCGTACCAGTCGTCGCCCTGCGGGTTGAAAACGGCGCACTGGGTCATGCGACCCGAGTAGATGTGCAGGCTGACGGCCACGGCGTCTTCGCTCGGATTGCGGATGGTGTGGTATTCGTGGGGCGGGATCAGGCTTCCGGCCGAGCCGGGGCCGGCCTGGATGGAGCCGACGGGGCGGAAATGGTAGCGGTCGGCCTCGTGGTCGAGGAGCTCGTACTGGACGATCTCGAGCGCGCCGTTCCAGACGCCCTCGACGCACCACATGCCGCAGTGATCGTGGATCAGGGTGCCCTGGCCCGGCCCCCAGGTCATGGCGACCACGCTGTAGCCGTGCTCGTCGCTGCGATAGAGCTCGCGGCGCGCGTAGTGGTCGCCGGCGGTCTCCATGACGCAGTCGGGAAGTTTCACCTCCTGCGAGCGGATGAGGCGGCACAGCGCGTTGCGCAGCGAGTCCGTGACGGCGGGCGTCGTGGGCTGGGCCACCGCGGTGTTGATGGCTTCGATGAGCTTGTCGCTGCCCGTGAACTCGACCGTGATCATGGGATGGAACCTCGAGGGGAATGCGTGGGGGCCCGTTTCGCCCCCGATCATAGCAAACCCCGTGTCATACCGACTTGAGGAAGCCCCCGATGGCGCGGCTGTAGTTCGCGATGTCGACCAGGAAGGCGTCGTGGCCCTGCGGCGAGTCCAGCGCCACGAATTCGACGGCGGCGCCCGCCGCCTCCAGGCCCATCGCGATGGTTTCCTGCTGCTCCAGTGGGAACAGGATGTCGGTGCTGACGCCGATGACCAGGGCTTTCTCGACCCGGATGCGCGCCAGCCCGCGCATCACGTCGCCATCGCCGTACTCGGCCACGTCGAACCAGTCGCTGGCTCGCGAGAGGTAGAGGTAGCTGTTCGGGTCGAACTGTCGGTTGAAGCGCCTGGCGTGGGCTTCGAGGTACGACTCGACCTGGAATTCGAAGCCGAACGGTGACGATGCGTCGCGCTCGTCCGCGTCGAGGCGGATGCGGGCGAAACGGCCCTTCCATTCCATCGCGGAACGATAGGTGATGACGCCCAGCTTGCGCGCGATCCCCATGCCGTGTTCCGGCCACTCGTCGCCCTCGTACTGGCCTCCCTTCCAGTGGGGGTCGAGACGGATGGCTTCGCGCTGCAGGGAGCGGATGGCGATGGCGAACGGCTGGGCCTGCGGCGCCGTGTCGACGCTGATGTGCGTCCGGGCGGCACCGGGGTGCAGGAGCATGTAGGCGAGCGCACCCATGCCGCCCATCGAGCAGCCGACGAGGCAGGCGAGCTGGGCGATGCCCATGCCGGTGACGGCTTCCCAGGCGGCGTTGGCGACGTCCTCGAGCGACAGCTCGGGGAAGGTCAGGCGATACGGTGCGCCCGTCGCGGGATCGGGCGACGCGGGGCAGGTGGAGCCCTTGTCGCTGCCGAGCGAGTTGACGCAGATGACGAAGAAGCGGTCGGTGTCGAAGGCGCGACCGGGGCCGATCATGTCCTCCCACCAGCCCGGCGTCGGGTCTTCCGCATTCGATGCCGCGTGCGCGCTGGGCGAGAGGCCCGTGAGGATGAGGATCGCGTTGTCGCGCGCGGGCGTGAGCGTGCCCCAGGTTTCGTAGGCGACCCGTGCGCCGTGGAGCTCGCCGCCGCGCTTCATGCGGAACGGCGACGAAAGCGGGTGGTAACGGCGGGCGTCGCCCATGGAGCGCTCCTTCAACGGGTGCCGCCCATGTTACCCGTGGCGGCATTTCCGGGCCCGGCCGCGACGCGCGCCTGCGCGACCGCGATCTGCTTCGCGACGGCGTGGGCCACGTTGGAGTCCGGATCGAGCAGCGGCTGCAGGCGTTGCCAGGTGGCGATCGCATCCGGGTAGCGTTCTTTCTGGAATTGCGCGATCCCGAGCAGCCAGAGGGCGCGCTGGTTGGCCGGCTCGAGCGATGCGGCGCGCTCCAGCAAGTCGAGCGCGCGGCCGTCGATGCGATGGTCGTCGCGGGCGAGCGAGTCGGCTTCGG
>Ga0102591_1001570_pt1 | contig 30373 bp, 28 predicted proteins | sample AraplaCol_mCL_r2_2_FD_76860 | JGI IMG/M metagenome (GOLD analysis project Ga0102591, IMG submission 76860) | Arabidopsis root microbial communities from North Carolina, USA - plate scrape MF_Col_mCL_r2 (SPADES assembly) (version 2) | ecosystem: Host-associated > Plants > Roots > Endosphere...
AACTGTCCTTCCTGAACAACGGCGTCAACATCAAGCTGACCGACCAGCGCACCGGCAAGGAAGAAGTGTTCGCCTTCGAAGGCGGCACCCGCGGCTTCGTTGAATACATCAACAAAGCCAAGACCGTACTGCACCCGACCGTGTTCCAGGCCACCGGCGAACGCCAGTCCGACCAGGGCACCACGATCTCGGTCGACGTCTCCATGCAATGGAACGACGCCTTCAACGAACAGGTACTCTGCTTCACCAACAACATTCCGCAGCGCGACGGCGGCACCCACCTGACCGGCCTGCGCGCGGCAATGACCCGCGTGATCAACAAGTACATCGACGAGAACGACTTCGCCAAGAAGGCCAAGGTCGAAATCAGCGGCGACGACATGCGCGAAGGCCTGACCTGCGTGCTGTCCGTAAAAGTACCGGAGCCAAAGTTCTCCAGCCAGACCAAGGACAAGCTGGTCTCCTCCGAAGTGCGCGGCCCAGTGGAAGAAATCGTCGCCAAGACGCTGACCGACTTCCTGATGGAAAAGCCGAACGACGCCAAGATCATCTGCGGCAAGATCGTGGAAGCAGCACGCGCCCGTGAAGCAGCCCGCAAAGCGCGCGACCTGACCCGCCGCAAAGGCGTGATGGACGGCCTGGGCCTGAGCGCCAAGCTGGCCGACTGCCAGGAAAAAGACCCGGCGCTGTCCGAACTGTACATCGTCGAGGGTGACTCCGCAGGCGGCTCCGCCAAGCAGGGCCGCGACCGTAAGTTCCAGGCCATCCTGCCGCTGCGCGGTAAGGTGCTGAACGTGGAGAAGGCACGCTTCGAAAAGATGCTGTCGTCCGAGCAGATCACCACCCTGATCGCCACCTTGGGCACCAGCATCGGCGCCGACGAATTCAATATCGAAAAGCTGCGCTACCACCGCATCATCATCATGACCGACGCGGACGTCGACGGCGCCCACATCCGCACCCTGCTGTTGACGCTGTTCTACCGCCAGATGCCGCAGCTGGTCGAACGTGGCCACATCTACATCGCCCAGCCGCCACTGTACAAAGTGAAGGCCGGCCGCGACGAGCGCTACCTGAAGGACGACCTGGAAGAAGCCGGCTACATGATGAACGTAGCGCTGAACACCGCCGCCCTGACCCCGCGCGAAGGCGCAGACATCATCCAGGGCGAAGCGCTGGGCGAACTGGCTCGCACCTACAACATGGCCAACGCCATCATGACCCGCCTGACCCGCGTGATCGACCGCGCCGCGCTGACCGCCATCATGACCGGCGTAACGCTGGACCTGGGCACCATCGACGCAGCCCAGGCATCGGCCAAGGCGCTGGAAGCGAACATCAACGACAGCGCCGTCAAGGTTTCCGTGACCACCGACGAACTGTCCGACAAGCACACCCTGCGCATCGAACGCCTGCACCACGGTAACGTGAAGGTCTCCGCCATCGACGCCGACTTCGTGCAAGGCGCCGATTACAAAGTGCTGGCCGACGCCGCCGCCACCTTCACCGGCCTGATCGGCGAAGGCGCCGTGATCCGCCGCGGCGAAGGCGACCGCACCAAGGAAAGCGCCGTGGTCGACTTCCACCACGCGATGCAGTGGCTGCGCGACGAAGCGGAACGCACCGTGAGCAAGCAGCGCTACAAAGGTCTGGGCGAGATGAATCCAGAGCAGCTGTGGGAAACCACCATGGACCCAACCGTCCGCCGCCTGCTGAAAGTGCAGATCGAAGACGCGATTGCCGCTGACCAGATCTTCACTACGCTGATGGGCGATGATGTGGAACCGCGACGGAACTTCATTGAGACCAATGCGCTGCGTGCAGGGAACATCGACGTATAAAAAGTGAGGTGGGCCCAAAACTAGAAGTTTGGGGACCATTAATTGGCAACAAGACCAGGGGGCCCAAGCATCAATGCTTGGGCCTTTTCCTTTTAGAGCTCCGAGTGTGTCGAATCATCGCAAAATTTGACTTAGGAGCCAAGTTAGCAACATTGGCAGAGCGTATTTAGGACTTCTACTCCAGCCGAAAACGCTGAGTTCTCGATGCGATTGAACGTCCAAGCCACACAGCATCATCGAAAGACTTGAGTCTCCATCCGCGTTTTCTAGCCTTCAAAGGAACCCACATGCACATAGAAGATGGTCAGCGACTTAATTTTTCCCACACATTGTTCGACCCAGAGGATTCGTTCGAAGGAGGCGATTTCGCTTCATGCTTGAACGCTCGAGGGATGTATGAAAGCCGTCGATTTGCGCTGCGCTTGAATCCAAAAATTCACGCTTTGGTGGATGCTGTAGTGGAGAAATCAGCTAAGGGTGAAATCAATTTTTCAAGTGAGGAAATTCAGGCGTACTCGACTTACATCCATGAAACCATACACTGGTGGCAGCATAAGGGGGCAACGAGCGGCTTCGTGCGAAGCATGCTCCCCCCATTACAGACCCATGTAAATTTGAAAGACTTGCGCTCCATTATTGCATCGGTAGGTCCCAAGAAGTCGATCCAAACACTTGGGATTCAAGGGGAGCTAGGGCAGCTACCGGCAGGGTCACCTGTTGGCCCACTCGCGAACGCGATTACGAACAATTTCATGGACACAGAGTTTTTCCTCGCCCTTACACTTAATCCCGCGAAGTACGACCAACAGATCTATGCAAACAAGTACTTTGAGTCTGCCGGACACTCATTTCTTATAACCTTTGATCACTTGCTCGGATTTCTTCGTACAATCTTCGACGAGCAAGGACTTGCAATTCCTGACCCCGAACCTATTGAAAGGAATCTCCAGGCCTTAAAAGCAAGAAAAGCAACCGGATACTATCGGGGGAGTCCAATCAGCCGTGCACCGGTAGGCTTACACCAACTCTACGAAGGACAGGCTCGATTCAATCAACTCCTTTTTGTGGCCTTTGCAGGTAATACGATAAACTTCACTGAGGCACGTGCTGACGGCTTACTTGATGGCATATACGGTGAAGCGTTTCAAGCTTTTCTTAATATAACGCGATCAAGTGAACCGACGAGCGTCACTGATCCTTTGGTTGCTCTTTTCCTATTGGTTTGCGATCTTTCGATCAATCCGACCGCAGGGTTCCCGCTTCCAATCGATGATTACGACAATTTCTTCCTTGACGCGGATCCGGGAATTCGCTTTGCAGTCCTTTGCCGCACAATCGCTGAGGAATTACCCGAACTTCGAACTGCAATTGTTGAATACTCTGCAGAGGAATACTGGGCCGTCGTAGAACAATTGTGTACAGTTTCAGGCCTAGATAGTTATTTAAATGCACTTAAAACGATTGTCAGTTGGAAATCAACGCAACCAAAGATCGCGCAACTCCTCGATGAACATCGCGAATTTGTGTTCACCAATGACAGCATTGTCCCACGAGTCGTCTTTTCAGAATTTCTTCAATTCAGCGAAGACAAGTTATCTCGTCCCGATTTCTTCTGTTGGGCCGGCTACTGGCTAACTCATGCGGCTGGCACTGATGAACGCGACCTGTGGCTTTATCACTTGTCGCTCTTTTCGGATAAGCAACACGATGGGAGGATTTTCGCGAGAATGGCAAGATCCCACGACGAGCCTGTTGTGATGGAAGTGTTTAACCAGTTTTTCGCGGCAATTGTCTTTTATGACTTAACACGGCAGTGGGTTCTGCAAAATGGACCCTTTTTACCTGATTATCCTTGGCTCGTACTGCCATCCCAAGAAGCTGAGTTCCACAAACGAATCAGTGACGTCTTCGAGAGGCATTGCGGTGCCCGGCTAGAAGTGTTCAGTGTGCTTCCACCTCCAACCATTCCAACTTCTAGAATCTGAGGCTAGTGGGCGGCACTCGACGAACTCGATTTGCGCGTAATTCGATGGAACAACGCTGCTCGCTGGTCAATACTTGCGTTGTGAGCTAATCCATGAGAGTCTGCTTCCTAGTTACTGAGGGGAATTAAATGCTGTGGAAGACTGAACATGATGAACTAATGGGCTTTACGAAATATGACCGAATAGTGATTTATCTTTTTCGGCATTTGGCACGTGGCCATACGCTCGAATCTTTACCTGACGACCTGCATTTTGGTAAGGAAACTATTGTAGAGGTAATGCGACAAGCCGTTGCTGACGGCGTCATTGAAAAGGAAGTCAAGAACGTAGCGGACATCAAGTATACATACGATTCGCGCAGAGAATTACCGTCGGAGGTCGAACAAGCTGGCCCCCGTACTTGGCTTCAGAACGGAAAAAGCAAGTATATTTTCAGAAAAACGAAGAGAAAAAACCTCATTGATTTCCCGGAAATTTTGGGTGAGATTCCCTCAAGTAAAACCATAGCTGACGTAACACCTCAGTTTATATCCGAACTATTGGGAACTGATGAACAAGCGGTATTCACACGGGTTCGCAATGCGGGATTATTAGATGAGGTTCTCGGATTTAAAGTCTGGCCAATTCAAGGTCATCACAGGACTTCAGTTAGCTATGGTCAAATTGAAATTGATGAGGTGCATGCCGGAATTGACAACGAAAATGTTACAATTGTTCCAATATCCGGAAAGGGGGGGACGGATAAACTGTCATGGTCGCAAGCGTTGAATCTTAACACTTATGGAACTGAGAAGGCCCCACGGTCAGGGCTCGGAGTAAGAAGTTTGGGGTTATGGCGAGATTATCAAAATACCATCTGGATAGTCGAATTCACGTCCGGGGCGAATATTGACGAGATCGAGATAGAACATGTACATCGCTTTAAGTTCCGATGATATATTGCCGAGCCGCCAGTTCGTGCCGCCCTCATAATAGTCATACATGCAAAATGGGGGCGTGCCACCGCTATAAGTGGCTACCTGGCAATTCGTTTCTAGATTTTCGCGGGCTTCGCAGAAATTTTTCTCAATCCCGAGAATGTACGCTATATAGCATCAAATCGTTTGGAGCGATTTCTTCTGCGGCCACAAGTTTGTAATGCCGCTCCGCGACAACTTTGATCTCGCCATCAACTACTGTCAGTTCAAACATCGCAATTCGATCATCGCTCATGAATTGAGCAGAAACTGGGCGGCAAACGAGGTTGGGAAACTTTTCAGCGCAGCATGCCACATCTTGCTCGGTCTGAACTACCCCATGTTTATCAGTCCCCCCCTTTGCCTGAACTGGTACGACAAACTGTCGACCATAACGATCAACACCGACATATATTTCGTCAATCTCTATCTGCCCAATCTGTTTAACTGTCGTTCGCAAGTGATTTTGCAAAGACGATGCGGTAATCCCAAGAAAAACGTCGATCAAGCGGTTATATCGGACTTTTGCCAACAACGCCTGCTCGTCATTCAACGCGTACACACTGATAATCTGAGGCGTAGCATCCGGCAGCTTTACCGTGATAAGGTCTTCCCGCGGAACAATCCGATTCAGTCGAACCTGTTTGAAAAGATATTTTGCTCTACCTACTCCTTTGATGATCCATTCCATTCCTTCCGCAGAGGTGCTACGGATAACTTCTGGAAGATCATTTCGATAGCGGAAAGAATATACGACGTCGCCCAAATTTTTAGGCAGTTCGATGCCAAGTTCATGCGCAATTCCAATAATCTGGTTCCGGTCGAATTGAAATTCAGTCGCACCAGGGACATAGCCGAGTTCAAATATGCGCGCCATAATGGCGCTGTATCGATTCGATTTTTTCTCACTCATAGGCAAGTTCTTGTTGGGCGCTATCTACTTCTCGAGCAGTTGTCTTTCGAGTCCGTTGAGCAATTGTATCGTGCGGCACTTCGAAACGATATGCTGCATCGCCCATATTTAAAGTTAGGGCTTGTGCATCGCCAGGCTTTACTGTCCGCGTGGGCTTTTTCGGCACCAAACCCAACGCATTAATAATCTCACTTGCAACAGCACGGCCGAGCAATGGGGGAACGCTATTCCCTATTTGGCGGAAACCGTGCCACTTGGTAGCGTGAAAGCGGAACCAATCAGGATATGAATGCAAGCGGGCCGCCTCGCGGACAGTAATCACCCGCGGCTTAAACGGGTGAATAGGGCGCGGCGACGTGAATGCGCCGCGGGCGCTATCGGTGCCGGCGCGCAACGTATTACATTGCCCATTCGGATCGAGTTTCAAAAAGCGGCTGACTGGCTCAGTCTTGCCATGAGGCGTCGCTGCGAAGCGAGTCTTTGACAATTGACTGTGTTCAGTTCGAAGGCTTGACGTCAACATGTCACTTTCGAACTCTCTGGCATAACCAAAATCGAAAGGATCCTGCTCTTGTCCCCGCAAGCGACGGGCATAAGCCGCTTCCGTTGTCCAGCTCGTTCGTACGCTGTCCGCTTCCACAAGCGTCTTAAATCGATCAGCATCTGGCAAGTCGCCAATAGCCTCCCATACCGTCGTGCGTTGTTTGGCCGGTTCAGGATAATTCGGCATCGACATGCCACGGCGCGCGGCAACAATGAACAAACGCTTACGGTCCTGAGGCACGCCATAATCTGCAGCGTTCAACACGCAGTACGGCAACAGCACGTCGTAGCCAGCGTCACTTAACGCTTTGATCAACTCTTGCAGAAAATCGGCATGCTTTCCGAGAGTTAGTCCCTTGACGTTCTCGAACACGCAGTATTTCGGCTGCAACTCTTGAACAATCCGCACATAATGAAACACTAGCTGATTACGGGGATCGTCTAGTGCCCGCTTGCCGATCATAGAGAAACCCTGACATGGCGCGCCACCAAAAACAACGTCAATATCCACACCTTCCAGACCTGCGCGTTGACGAATTTGATCGCCGGTCAGATTGACGACACTGGCACAAATCGTAGCAGCATCGGGAAAATTGTATTCATGAGTCGCGCAATGAATCGGATCGATTTCAACACAGGCAGCAATGTCGAACCCAGCTTGTTCGAAGCCAAGAGATAACCCGCCAGCGCCAGCGAACAGATCAACGCCAACAGGACGGTGTTTACGGTTGGTTGATGTGGCCATATGTTTTCTATCAATCTTTTCTAAATTTCGCACTGCGTACGGTTTGCTGCGGTGGCCAGGCGGCTTTCGCAAACGTTAACCTATCCATTTTACAAGCTGCGCACTCGTCTGTGTCGAGAGTTCGAATATATGTATAAATATACAGTAAAAATACTATTCGAGGAACCGTCGTAGCCTAGCGAACAACTTTGCGTCGCCCAGTTGGCACTCCCAGACAGTTAGCACTTTCCACCCCATACGCTTGAGCTCAACTAGGTTCCGTTTATCTCGCTCTCTGTTTGCGTGCAGTTTGGCAGTCCAGAATTCAATGCGAGATCCTGGAATCCGCCCACGGCGGCAGCCTTCATGCATGTGCCAAAAACACCCATGGACAAGAATTATCTTGCGTCGCCCGACGAAGACTAAATCCGGCTTTCCGGGCAATTCTGGAACGTGCAAACGATATCGGTAGCCTGCTTTGTGCAGCATTCGGCGGACAGTCATCTCAGGCAGAGTGTCCTTAGAACGGACACGTGACATCATTTCGCTGCGCCGTGCGGGGGTAACGGAATCAACCATGCCTTTGCCTCAAATAGCTGCTCTGCAAGCGCGGATACAGAGCAAATTCTTGACGTTCCTCTGAGCATCATCAACGGTTAGTTTGGGTCACTGAGGTCAAAAGTGAAGTGCGAAATTCCCACTAGCATTACCTCGACAATCGGACCTGCCAGCGGCCCAACCTCTTGTAATATCGAGGCATTTCTCGCTTCGGATATCATATACCCCCGATGAAAAGCACTTCCGATCACAGAGGCCGACGTCAGCCCAGGCAGCCACGGTCGAAGCTAACCGTGAACACAATGCTCGACGCCGTCACGGTTGTGCTCAAGCGTTTCGGTCCGGCTGGCGTCACGACCAATCGCATCAGCGAAATTGCGGGTTTCAGCATCGGCTCGCTCTATCAATATTTCCCAGACAAGCAGGCAATCTACAGGGCGCTCCACGAACGCCATGTGGATGAGGTGCGCGCAGCCATCACGCATGCGCTAGCGGAAAACGCATCCGGGTCGCTTGAAGACTTCACTCGCGCGCTTGTAGAGGGGCTGGTCAATGTCCATGCCGCCGACCCGCAGCTGCATCAACTCATCACGGCCCTAGTGCCGGAAGGCCCGGCGGAGTTTCGCTCTGCGCTGAGCGAGATTTTTGAACAAGTCGTCGTTCCCGCCGACGATGAAACGAGGCGGATGCTCTTTGTGCTTTCTGGTCTCATTGAGTCGCTGGTGCATGGTTTGGCCGAGTGGCCTTCTCATATCCCGCTCGAAGAGACGAAAGCGGTGACCGTCAAGACTGCGCTCTCCTACCTCGAGACTTGCCGCCCGTAGCGAACTCAGTAACGTTCTCGGCCACCCATTGTTCGAAAGAGCGCGGCGCTCGCCCGAGGATGCGTTGAATCGCGTCCGTCGTCGTGGCCACGCGCCCTTCCCTGATCGCCCGCCAGATATCGGTCACCGCTTCCGCATAGGCGTCGTTACCGAAGCTCGCTTCGTCGTCACTGATGGGAACGTATCGAATGCGCTTTCCAATTGCGGCGCCGATCACGTCCGCCATCTCGGCATAGCTCAATGCTTTCGGCCCGGTGATCACCACGGCTTGGCGACGAAGATCGCGCGTAGTCATGGCATGGACGGCGATATCAGCGATGTCGGCAGGGTGGATGAAGGCGATTTTACCCTCACCGGTCGAGGACCGCAGTACGCGCTCGGTCTTGATCGCTTCCGCCCAATACAGGGCATTGCTCATGAAACCTGCGGACCTGATGAACGTGTAATCGAGCCCGCTCTCCTGCACCGCCGCTTCCCCCTGGGCATGCCAAGGCCCCGTGCCAACGCCCATCAAGACGTCCAGTGTGGAGAGTTTGACCAAGTGACTGACGCCAGCTTTTTTGGCGGCAAGAGTTGCGACGCGGTCGCGGGCGGCAAGGTCGGGGCCGCTGTTGAGAAGAAAGAGCGTGTCCATCCCCGCAAAGGCGGCGGCTAAAGACCGCTGGCTTGCGCCCAGGTCTCCAACGCTTATATCGACTGCGTCGCCAAACAGCGCGCGTGCCCTCGCTTCATCGCGGACAAGAATGCAGGGCCGAATGCCGCGTTCAATCAGGCGGTGGGTGAGCAGTGAGCCGATGTTTCCAGTTGCGCCTGTCACGAGATGCTTCGTGCTCATATCGCGCTCCAGCTGCGGACCACTTCACGGGCGATGCGCTTTTGGCCCTCAAGTGAAAGGTGGAGGCCATCATCCATCAACAGTTCCGGCGCTGGCGAAGCACCCAGGGCTGAAAAGAGATCGATCACTGGATCGCCAAGGCCGCGCACATGTTTCGCAACCTGCGCCACATCCGCATTGCGGAAGCGGACGCCGAAGCGTGTCAGGCCCCAGTGTGCCGCCACTTGTTCTTCGTTGACCGCTGGCGGCGTGATCCACAGGCGCTGCGCCTTGCATTCGCCGATGGCGCGGCTGCGCATTTCGGCGAGGTTGCGGGCGGTTTCTTCGTGGCTGACGATTGTTTTGGTCGGCTTTGGCCCCTGCGTTCGGGCGTCGTTGATCCCAATACAGAAAATCATCCAGTCAGGCTGGCGCATGAGAGACGCGCCAATCCGCACCAGGCCATGGGTTGTCGTTTCGCCCGGGATCGCGCTGATAGTCACGGATAAAGCGTCATCGGGCCGACGCGCAGCGAGCAGTTCCGCCAGGATCACTGCCCAGGACTGCGGGTCGGCGGTCAGGCTGTCGCCGAATGCGACGATTTGTGCGTCCTTGTTCAGCGGGAGCTGGTCGACAAGCCTTCCTATTTCAGGCTCATCAAGTAGTGCGGCGGCAGCGTCCTTTGCGTTTTGGCGCATGGCTTTGAGCTCTGATTGGTAGAGCTCGGGATCAATGCCGATGAGCGCGGCGAGATTGGCCTCGGTCAGCGCCGCAATCCCAGGCAGCGAGCCCAATGTTTTATCGGGTTGCAGCATCTTCATGAGCCATTGAATTTGTGGGTTTAGCATGAACTCTCCTCTGTTGTGGTGGTAGCTTAAGGCGGGAGGGAGGGTTCAGTCAGCTCGCTTTCGGATTCCATTAAGTCATTGAAATTATTGATGAATTTTTGATGCGGCGGGCGCTTACTCGAATTTCTTTGACAGCAGGGCGATGGAATTCATTGAACTTTATGTCGCTCACGTAATCCAAATGAACTTGATCCAGCCTGCGAAAGGAACGCCCATGCGTACCACCTACACAGTCATCCCCTATTACTACGTTGACGCCTCAAACTACAAGCAGTGCAGCGAGATCGTTCTGCGAGGAGGCTTATCAAGCACTGAACGCACCGTCATTGCATTGACGCTGATCGATGAAGGCATGTTCATTCCTTTCGATCTTGGATTAGCGATCCCAGAATTACAGACGCTTATGGAAGGATTCCCGTCGAGCGATGATCATGTCTTTCATATGCTTGATCTGCACGGCATCAGCGAACAAATGGAGATCCCTGATCAGGCTACCGTTATCGAAAAAGATGCCTTCGTAGCCGCCTTCGCCCGAATTGGCACACCACAAAGTTGGGACGTCGCCGCTGCGGTAGATCGACTGCATCTGTAAATTCCGATCGCCATCGCTTACCCCATCATCTACAGAAGCAGGCTCTACAAACCAACTACCAGTATCTGTCGTGATAGACTTGGTTGCATACGAACAATAAGTTCCGCAACCGACTCTATGGCGACAGATGCGTTAAATACTGACGAATGGTCCCCATTCGAGCTGGAAGCAGCTGTGGTCGCCTATTTGGAAATGCTTCGGCAACAACTTAACGGAGCGAAGTATGTGAAGGCGCATTTCAACAAGGCCCTTCGCGAAAACGAGCTGTCGTCCCGTTCTGCTGGCTCAGTCGAAATGCGCATGCAGAATATTTCGGCAGTCATGATGGAGCTGAAACTGCCGTTCATCCAGGGCTATTTGCCGAAGGGCCAGGTAGGAAGTCGCGTAAAGCCTGTCCTGATCGCGGCAATCGAGAAACATAGCGGTGAAATGCCGTGGGTCGCTACGGCCGATCCAGCGGTACTGGAGGATCGCGTTGCTGTCATGCTCTCACAACCTTTGGTGGAGGCACCGCCGGGAATCCCGATCCCCAGGCGGTCCATATCTCAGGTTACGGTGTTCGAGCGTAGTCCGGCAGTTAAGGCGTGGGTACTGAAGCACGCTGGACCATATTGCGAAGGCTGCCACGCTGTCGCGCCTTTTGAGGTGCAGCCTGGTGTTCCATATTTGGAGGTGCACCATGTAGAGCCACTCGCTGCAGGCGGCCCAGATACTGTGGAAAATGCCGTAGCCTTGTGTCCCAATTGCCACCGTCGCTGCCATTTTTCGCATGCGCGATCGGAATTCATTCGAGAACTCTATTACAAGATTCCGCGACTGCTACCGCGACCGCCTGACGACGATCAACTAAATGCCTTCATATGACCGGAAGGTAAGCCCTTTTCGGGCAGTCCAGTTGCTATGCACCGGCAGGGCGTGCTAGTCTCACCCGCGCATGCGTTGAGCTGGAAATATATTGAATGAACAAATCTAACAGCGTCGAACAGCGCAAACTCCGCGAGTCCGAGCAGCGCCGCAAAGACATTATCAAGGCCGTTCGCGCCCTGATCAGGACCGGCGGTGCGCGCGAGATCACGCTGCGCAAAGTCGCGGAGAAGGCGGGCTTTTCGACCACCGTGGTCTACAACCTGTTCCAGAACAAGGCCACACTGATCACCCAGGCGATGGACAGCGACCTGCTCGACCTGGTCAAAGCCATGCGCAATGCCAAGGATGCGGACCTGTCGCCGCTGGAGAACATCCGCCGCGCGGGCCGGGCCTACGTGACCTTCGGCATGCGCCATCCAGACCAATATGCCCTGGTCTTCCTGGAACGCAGGCCGCATGCGCCGGTAGAAAGCTCACGCGTTGAGCACGGCAATCAGGCGCAAGACCCGTATGCCTTTGCCTGCCAGCTCTTTGTCGACTTGGCCGCCACTGGCCAGATTCCTGTGGAGCAGGCGGAAGCCATGGCCCAGATCTACTGGGAAGGCTTACACGGCATGGTGTCGCTACGCCTGGTGTTCGGCGATGGCGAAGAGTGGTTCGAACATGACGAGTTCAATCGCCACCTGGAGGCTTTGATCGACGTGCTGTTAACTGGCATCCTGCACCGCTTCAGCACCAATTGACGGGTACTTCTTTATCGTTGCTGGCTACGGACTGTTCCGCGGCTGAACTGGCCGTGGCCTGATCGAGCCAAGTACATTATTCCAAAGGTAGATGGCTTCTGCATCCGTGATGCTGGGCTTGGTTCCGCCGATTACGTTGTCCTTAACGCCGGTGTGCAACTGAATATCCAGCACAGGCAGCATCGGATTCTTTGGCTCACCATGGCTTAGAAATGCAAATTCATGGTGTTCGCCACCGCCCGCTTGGGCAGGAATTCTGGCACCAGCTTCGAACCCGTCCCAATTGCCAACACGCCGTTGCGCTTTGGTCAGCACCTTAATACGGCTATACCATGAACCTTTCCCCTGCGCGATGGCATCATGCTCCGCAGCTTTTAGCCGCGGCTCAAGCGAGTCCGAGGCAATGTAGATATCCTTTTTTGTCATTTCGATGGAAATGTGGACGTCGGCAAATTCTTTCAATCTTATGCCTACGGATACGGCCTCAACCATGTAACGGTGCTCCGGATCAGCGAGGAATGCACCATCAATACAGATCCCGGGATCTCCTGGAATTTCATCTTCTAGCCGCTGGCGCAAGCGTTTAGCGATCTCTCTGGCGTCATTCACCGCCTTTAAATAGTTTTTCCCTTCACCGTAGGCCTGATAGTCCTGAACGTAAAGATCGGTGCCTAGCTTAACCAGCGACTGAACGTTGTAGTACGCCCCCTCTGCTCGCCCGACACCAAATACTATTTTCTGGTTTGAGGACACACCATCCATCACTTTTCCAACTAATGAGCCATCTTCTCGCAATGCACCGTACGCCAACCATCGCCTTGATTCGCTTTCAGCAATTGACTTCTTGACTGCAGAATCGAAATCCTTCCCCTCACCCTCATGCCTCCAAATCTCCACGGGTAGCCGCGCTGGCCCATATACGATCTCTGCCGTCTTAGGAACATCGATGATGAACCGGCCGACGCAGATCGACCTCGTATTCTCTGTGATCAGCAAAAGCCTATTCTCAACGTCGCTCATCTTGGACTCCGATTTCCTTGCATTGCCCGCACCTGCTAAGCGGATGACCATCGGTGCTGCCACACAAATAGCTAACCAAAGGTGCCTATGCGAGAGCTTCATGAGCCGCTCCAACGCATAGTGGCGGCAATTTTAACGATGCTGAATAGTGTTGAGTGCTGTGCTCTGACATCGTCGAAGCTGGTCTGATGTTCATAACCAGTTTGACGGAAAATCGCCTTGAATTTCCCACTTAGGAGCTGATGATCGGATGAACGTGTGGGCACGGTCTGGTCGCCTGGACCAGTAGCTGCAGCTAACCTGGCCGTAATGCCTGATGGTTCGCCCGGACTATGATAATCATTAGCTAGCGATATTAGTCCTTGCCCGGTATCACTCACGATATGCAAATCTCGCCAGTCGGGGGAGAGCACAGGAACCTCATAGTTCCAGACTACGCTTTCCCAAGAGTGGCGCTTTGTATCTGCGCCGTAATGGGCGTAGCTCTCTGGGTGATACGTATTGGCGATCAAATCGTGAAAAGATTTGGCCTCCTTTAAACGATTACATGCCTCATCAAATCCCGAATCGTCGATTCGCGCAGGATTCAACCATTCTTCGCGCAACAATGCGAACCACTTATTTTTCACGCTATATATCTCGGCGTACGGGTCCCCATTTTTTGGCCAGCTCTCAAGGGTCAGGCCATTCTGAGTTACCTTCAGCCAGCCATTCCCATAAGCGCAGCTTGGTAAGAGCTGCAAACCACCAACCGAATTTCCCAAAACAGCCGTTACTTCGGCCCCGAAGTTGCCAAGAATTTTTGGCGCTGGATCTACCCCTAGCGCCCCTTCTTCGAAACCACAGCGCATTCTTCGGTAGGCAGCAGGCGCGCCTGCTGCAGGCTGCACGCCGTGAACTATGCCTAGAATCCTGTTCTCGATATTGCCCATCTTGGGATGTATCAACGCACGACCAACGAGTCCCCCCATGGAATGGGTAACAACAATGACTTTCTCGCATTGCAGGCCCATGGTTTTGTACGATTCAATAAGACCAGTAATGCGGCCGGCAAGTATGGTTGCGGATTGGCTGATCGATTGAAGCCAGTTGTAACCCATGGCATGTACAGGGAACAAGCAGCCCTTAGTTGCTGCTTTTTGCTCTGCCTCTGTCAATGGTGTGACTTTTGGATTCTCGACGGCGCCCCAAATCGTTGGATCAGTGTCCGTGATGTGAGCCCAGCTTCCAAATCCTTTGGGTCCGTTCAGGCGCTGCTCACATGCCTCCAGGATTTGCCGATAGCTGGAGAAAAATACTTCGCCCCAACCGCGGTCCAAGGCCTTTTCTTCCTTAGTACGCCGTGGACTGGCTGTAGGAGGGTCATCAAGCAGAAGCAGCGGGTGCCCGGAAGGGAGACTTACCCTCAGAGTTCCACAATCCTGACGCTTCTTCGCGGTCTCTGAACCATCGCCGGTTGGAGCCTTTCCTTTATCATAGGTATCGACTTCAGTCGCCGAAGGATCAAGCTGCAATTGGCGCCGCGCGGGATCGGCATTCAGGAACCCAAGCATCTCCACTGTTCGATCGGGGCGCCAAGCGATATTGTTCTTGCGTCCAAGGAGAGCCTGCCGCTGTGGGCTCATTCTCAAGTTTGACCCCATAATCCCTGGCAGGAAAACGATCGGGATCACGCGCTTCGGAAGCACGTACATTATCTGCGGAGCTTTATCTTCCTTTGGCGTCGCATGTCCAATCGCTACAGGCTTTCCGGCATCGATATGTGTTGGTATCGTCGTGCCCATTTGGACTCCCCTGTCATGCGTAGGGCTCCATGTTTGCATGCATAAGGACTGCCGACATTGATATTCGGCAATCGAATCGCGTTGTCGACTCCTTGCGACGTTCTGGTTTAACGTCGCCTTTATGCCATCCATTTCACACGGCGCTGCCGTCTAATCGCTCAATACCAGCCCCAATGTAGATTCGATGTATGCGCGGTTGCGTGGATTTTCTGGTAGCGCGGCGGTCAACCTGGCTTTGACTTCGTCGCTCGACATGCCCATTGCCTTGCCGGCGTTTGCGGCTGCCTGCCAGGCTGAGAAAACTTCCATGCCTGTTATTTCGTAACCGTAGCCTTGAGCGATGTAAGCGATTGCAGCCAAACTGGCAGCCAAGGCAAACTCCGGCTGCCGCTGCGCAAAATCTTCTCCGGCACGTATCAGCGTTCGCGGATCGGTCCGGCTTTGCTGCACCAGTTCGATTGCCAGATCATACAGGCCAGCATCCTTTGCAGCGGCAAACCACTTACCCTCTTGCCCGGGCTTGCTCGCCGCCAGGTCGCGCAGGATGCGTTCACTGTCGATCGCCGGGTATTTCTTGCGGATGGAGCGGAAGATGGCAAGGTTGGTCGTGCCGCTCGCTGCCGTCATGGCATAGCGTGCATATGCTTCATCAACGTGGCCGGTATCCAGCAAGATCGCTTCGCAAAATTCGGGAATGGCGGACGCCTGCCAACTATCGGGATTGGTTGCTTCAGCATATTCAATTGCTGTTGCCGGCTCGCCTTTCGCCAGCCAGGCTTTTGCGCCCCAACGCCTTTCGTACCACCAATTAAGCCTGGACAATTCCAGCACTGCCAGCAATTCGTCGTAACGTCTGGCTGAGTAGAGGCAGCTCAGGCATGGTGTGCTGCCTTTGTAAAACCGGTGTGCCTCCTTGGGCGCAGTCCAGTTTTCTTTAAGGCCTGGCAGGAATTTGTCTGCCCATTGCGAAGCCATGTCTGGCGTTGCGCAGAGTTCTCCCCATTGGTCCGCCAGGCAGTCCAGGTACCCCATATCGGCTTCTTCCAGAGTCTTCCACAAACGTTCCAGTCAACGCTGGCGGGTTTGGTTGCTGACCTTCGGTTTGGCAATGAGCGGGACCAGGGCGTCGAAGGTCCGCCTCACGGCACTTCCAATGGCGCCGGACGAGCTGTCCACTTGGATAAGGGCGGCTTCGAGCTTTTCCAAAAGCAGAATTCCTCCCTCCGCGGCGAAAGCTTTTCGCGAATTGCCAGGTATGAAGTGGAGTTGTCATTCAGGCTCAGGGGAAGTATTGGCGGCCGAGGCTTGTTGCAGACGCAGCTTTTCTGCAGTCGCTTCAGCCAGCAATGCGGTCCAGTCATCTGGCGGATGGCCACTCTGCAGCATTTTGCGGAAGACGCGGTAAGCATCCTCATCGCTCTCATAAGCTCGCTTCGAACTTTCGTCATTGACCCACGCGAGGACGATCACTTTACTGGGGGCGTGATATCGAAAGAAGAGCCGATATTGCTGGAAGAACTTGGCTCGGAACCAATGCTTGTGCTCTTCACCGAGCGAAGCACCCTGGCGATACTCGGCGCGTGCGGGATCCTGCGGAATGACATCGAATGCGAGCCTGGTTATCGCTATCAGGCGTTTCGTCGCATTCTTTTTCGTGTATCCAACTGGATCTTTTTGCTTCAACGACTCTACTTGCCTGGTAAGCGCCTCAAGCTGATCGAGAAATAGCGGATGGGCAAACACCGTCCAGCCATGTATCAGCATCATTCGTCATCCGGTGACAATGGCGCATCCAGGTCGACGTCCCCGTCTTTCGTCAGCGCACGCAGGTGCTGCACAAGCTGTGCATCTATCTGTCGCAGGCTCTCCGGCGCCTTTGCGATGTCATGCGCCAGGAAGCGCAAGAATTCGCCGAGGACCGGATCATTGCCTTCAGCGGCATCTGCGCGCGACAAGATCACTTCTCCACTGGCGTTGATGGTGTATTTGATCTTGTCGCGCCTTTCAAGGCCCAGCGCCCGGCGAACCGGTTCGGGTACCGTGGTCTGGAACCGGTCGGTCAGGGTAGATTCAGCTTTAAGAATGGCGGCCATGGCTCGTGATGCGGTGTGTAGATGGGCAAATTCATGGTAATGCAAATGCATTACCTCGTCAATCACGACAAATGTGGGTTTTTCAGCAAGGTTTGCGCACGCTCGTTAGAAAAACATTGTTTTCAACAAAAAACATCGTTATTCTCATTTGACGTTGTTCCACTTGAAGAAGGGGAATCGATGCGAGCGATGTTGGGCGTGGTGATGGTGCTGGCGGGCCTGTGTGCCTGTTCCGGTTTCAAACAGGAGCCGGCTGCGGCGGACCTGCAATGGGCTGAAACGTCGCGTCCCAGCGATGCGCGGCTGGCGGAGCGCTATGAGCGTTCTTGCGCGGTGTGCCATGCGCGCAGCGGCAGCGGGGCTCCGCTTGCGGGCTTTGCGCCGCACTGGAAGCCGCGCCTGGACCAGGGCGTCGAGCGGCTGCTGCAGCATGCAAACGATGGCTTCAACGCCATGCCGGCCATGGGCCAGTGCAATGACTGCAGTGCGGACGACCTGCGTGCGCTGACGCTCTTCATGGCAAGGAGCGGAACATGAAGCAGCGCCGCCTTTTCCTCAAAGCCGGCGCCATGGCTGCGGCGGCGGGCTTGTTACCGGTCCGCGTGCCGGCCGCGCAAGCGCAGCCGCGCACCATCCGCTGGAAGAACTGGTCGGAGGTGCAGCAGTGCCAGGCGCAGTCCCTGGCCACTCCGGCGGACGAGCAGGCGCTGTGCGAGCTGCTGCGCAATGCCGGCGGCACTGTGCGCTGCGTGGGTGCGGGTCACTCCTTCACGCCCCTGGTGCCAACCAACGACACCATCGTTTCACTGGAGCGCATGTCCGGCGTGCTGTCGCACGACAAGGCCGGCATGACGGCCACGCTGCGCGCCGGCACGCGCCTGGCGATGATTTCGCGCCAGCTGGATAGCCAGGGCCTGGCCTTGCGCAACCTGCCGGATATCGACATGCAGTCGCTGGCCGGCGCCATCAGCACGGGCACGCATGGCACGGGCGCCAGCCTGCAGGCGCTGCATGCGGACGTGACGGCGCTGCGCCTGGTGTCGCCGCAGGGCGAGGTGGTGGAGTGGGATGAGGTGCGCCATCCTGAGCAGATGGCGGCGGCGCGCGTTTCCCTCGGCAGCCTGGGTGTGATCACGCAGGCGACCATGCGGGTGGTGCCGTCTTTCAGCCTGCACAGGAAGGTATGGCTGCGCCCAGTGCATGAATTGCTGGAGCAGGCGCCGGAGCTGGCGCGCAAGCACCGGCATTTCGAGTTCTACTACCTGCCCTTTACCGGTTATGCGGCGGCGATTACGCATGATGAATACAAGGGCGGCGATGTGCTGGTGCCCCATTCGCAGGACGAGGACATGCTGCGCGATTTGCGCCGCCTGCGCGACTGGCTGGGCCAATTCCCCGACTTGCGGCGCTGGACGGCGGGCAAGCTGATCGATCCGGACTTGAGCGAGGAGGCGAAGAACCGCTCGTGGAAGCTGTTGTCGACGGCACGGCCTACGCGCTTCAATGAAACGGAATGCCACGTGCCGCGCGAGGCGGGCATTGCCTGCGTGCGCGAGGTGATTGCGGCGCTGGAAAAGCGCAATGAAGTGTTCTTCCCCATGGAGTTCCGCTTTGTGAAGGGCGACGACGCCTGGCTCAGTCCCTTCTACAAGCGTGACAGCTGCTCCATTGCCGTGCATGCGGCGCATGGCGAGCCTTACGATTACCTGTTGTCCGATATCGGCCCGATCTACCGCAAATATGGCGGCAGGCCGCACTGGGGCAAGTTGCACAACCTGGGCGCAAAGGAGCTGGCCGGCCTGTACCCGCGCTGGAACGACTTCCTGGCATTGCGGCAGCAGATGGATCCGAAAGGCCGCATGCTGAACCAGCATTTGCGCTCGCTGTTCGGGGTGGCCTGATGATGGCGCTGAAGCGACGTACCCTGATCGCGGCCATGGGCGTTGGCCTGGCTGGCGTTGCAGGCCTTGCGTTGCGGCCGCGCGATCACGGCGCGCCGCATGCGGACTATTTCGCTCGTCTTGCTCAAGCCTTGCGTGCGGCGGGAATCGCCACGCCGACCATGGTGATCGACCGAGAGCGCTTGCTGTCCAACGCGCGCAAGGTGCAGCAGAACATCGGCGGTCGCCTGCCGGTGCGCCTGGTGGCAAAGTCGCTGCCCTGCCTGCCGTTGCTGGACGTTCTGATGGAGGCGATGCAGACGCGCCGGCTGATGGCCTTCAACCTGCCCTACCTGCAGCAGCTGGCAGCGCAGCGCGGCGATGTGGATATTTTGCTGGGCAAGCCGCTGCCTGCCGCCGCAGCGGCGGAGTTCTACCGCAGCTTCAAGGGCGTTCAATTCCAGCCCGAACGGCAACTGCAATGGCTGGCGGATACGCCGCAGCGCCTGGCCCAATACCGCGACCTGGCGCGTGCGCAGCAGCTGCAGATGCGCGTGAGCCTGGAGATCGACGTGGGCCTGCATCGCGGCGGCATATCCAGCACACAGGAGCTGCAACAGATGCTGGCCATCTTCAAGGAAGAACCGCGACTGCAATGGAGCGGCATGATGGGCTACGATGCGCACATCACCAAGCTGCCCAACCTGCCGGGCCTGCGCGAGCGCGCGCTCGCAGATGCGAAAGCCGCCTACCGAGAATATGCGGACGTCGCCACGCGATTCCTGCAGCCGGCAAGCGGCGCGCAGCAGCTGGTCTTCAACGCGGGCGGCTCGCCCACCTATCGCCTGCACGACGGCAGCGGCGCCGCCAACGAAGTGGCGCTGGGCTCGGGCCTGGTCAAGCCCAGCGACTTCGATATCGACAACCTGCAGGACCTGGCGCCAGCCGCCTTTATCGCCACGCCGGTGCTGAAGGCGCAGCCGCGCTTTGAAATGCCGAAGGGCGTTGAAGTGATCGGCGATATGGCGCGTGCCTGGGATGTGAACCAGGAGCGCGTGTATTTCATCTACGGCGGCAACTGGCTGGCCGATCCTGTTTCGCCTGCGGGGCTGGCAGTCAGCGGCCTGTATGGCAATTCGTCCAACCAGCAAGCATTGCTTGGCTCGGGCGCGCAGCAGCTGCAGGCGGACGATTTCATCTTCCTGCGGCCGCGCCAGAGCGAGGCGGTGCTGCAGCAGTTTGGCGACATCGTTGTCGTGGAAGGTGGACGTATCACCGAGCACTGGCCGGTCATGCCAGCAATGCCATAGCGATCCAACCTGAAGGAGTTCACATGCCGTCACGCGCAATGCTTCCGCTGTTCCCCTTACTGGCCCTGGCCTGGGTGCCGCCCGCGCATGCCGGGCAGGATGACGCCAAGGGCCTGTGGCTAAGCGCGGACAAGGCGGCCGTGATCGAGTTCAAATCTTGCGCGGACAGCACAGGCGCCCTGTGCGGCACCATCGTCTGGGATAAGGACGCGGGTACGCCGGCCGATGCCTGCGGCGTGACCATCGCCAGGCTCAAGACGTGGGAGGACGAGGCCTGGCGCAACGGCTGGGTACACGATCCGCGCACCAAGAAGAATTACAAGGGCACGGTGCGCGTGAAGCAAGGCACGCTGCACGTGCGCGCCTTCATCGGCACCGAACTGCTGGGGGAAACGGAAGAGATGACCCGCGTGCAGTCCATCCCGACCGGTTGCAAGCCAAACCAATAACAACCACCAGAGGAGAACAAATGGGCAAGAGGACAGCGCTCGGCGTGGCTGCGGCCATGCTGGCAGGGGCGATTCATTCCGCGCACGCGGCGGATGAACCGGTTGTGCAGAGCTATTCGGTCGACGTGGAGGCCAAGTTCATCACGGACCGCAAGAACCGCGGCCTGTCGGATACCTTCAACCTGCCGGGTGCGGAACTGTCGGTGACGGCGGCGCACGAATCGGGCGTCATCGGCTACCTGCAAGTGGGCAGCGTGCACAAGGAGATATTCCCAGAGACGAATGGGCTGGCCATCACCGGCGCGCTGGGCTACCGCTGGGGAAATCCGGATGCGTGGCATTTCGGCGTGGGCGCGGCACGTGAGTGGTTCCCCAAGGCGGTGGCGCGCGATACGCCGACCGGCTTTGACTGGACCACCTTCACGCCAACGGGCGTGACCGACACCAAGTTCCACACCACTTACGGGCTGTTTGAATTCGGCTATGGCGAAGTGGAGGCGCGCTACCTCTACGTGTTGAGCGAGGACCTGCGCGGCAATAACACGGCCACTATTTGCGGCTCGGCCTTCCTGGTGCCGTTGATGAATGGCGCCGATCCCACCAAAGCCATGGCCTGCTACGACCGCGGCTTCCTGCACACGGGCGGCTCGCACCTGCTCGAGCTAAATATCAGACACCGCCTCAATGGACAAACTGCCCTGGTGGCGCATGCCGGCTTCCAGAAGACCAGGCATTTCCGCGACGGCGACATCTTCGACTACAAGTTGGGCGTCGTTCACACGCGCTGGGGCTTCGACTGGGGTGCGGAGGTGGCCGGCGCCAAGGTGAGGGATAGCGACCTGGCCGTGGTGTTCGACAGCTCCGGCAGGAGCAAGCACGTGGACAGGACCGCACTCATTCTTTCGGTGGCAAAGCGTTTCTAAGCTCTACCTGCAGGTCAACTTCGGAGGGGGATTGTCATGACGAAGCAAAATCGTTTCTGGCGCCTGGCTTCTCTGTTGGGCGCATCGTTGGTGTGTAGCGCGGCGTATGCCGATCCTTTCCTGGTCGGGCGCGGCATGTCCGACATCACGGGCGAGGCGGCCGAAGTTGGCATGATGGGGTATGGGTCGACCACCCAGGTAACGGCCGGCATTCACATGCGGCAGCGGGCTCGTGCCTTCATCGTGGTGGACCAGGCGAGCGGCCGGCGCATGGTGTTCGTCAATAACGACCTGGGCATGGTGTTCCAGGGCGTGCAGCAGGAGGTGCTGCGGCAGCTGCAGGCGCGTTATGGCAGCCTCTATCGGGCTGAGAACGTGATCCTGGCCGCGACGCATACGCATAGCGGGCCAGGCGGGTTCTCGCATTACGCGCTGTATAACTTCACTACCTACGGTTTCAATAAACGGACCTTTGACGCCATTGTCAGCGGCATTGTGGCGGCAATCGATAAGGCGCACAGGGACCTGAAGCCGGGGACTATCGCCATCGGCACGGGCGAGCTGACCGATGCGAGCAATAACCGTTCGCTGCCGGCCTATCTGCGCAATCCGCAGGCGGAGCGCGACCGCTGGGGCAGCCATATCGATCCAACCTTGACGGTGCTGCGCTTTAAACAGGGCGCCAACGACGTCGGCGCAATCAGCTGGTTCGCCACGCACGGCGTTTCGATGACGCCGAATAACCGCCTCATCTCGCCGGACAACAAGGGCTATGCGGAATGGCGCTGGGAGCATGAACTGAAAGGCGTGCGCTACAACTCGGACAGCGACTTTGTTGCAGCTTTTGCGCAGTCCAACGCCGGCGACATGACGCCCAACCTGAGTCTCGACGGCACCGGCCCTACCCTCAATGAATTCGATAACACCCGCATCATCGGCGAGCGCCAGTTGCAGAAGGCGCTGTCCATCTACAACGGTGCGACTGAGACGCTGTCCGGCACGGTGGATTATCGGCAGCGCTATATCGACTTCTCGCGCATCACCGTGGCGGGCCAATGGACGGATGGCGTAACGCGCATCACCTGCCCTGCGGCCATCGGCGACGCCTTTGCCGCCGGTACCGAGGACGGCAGAGGCTTGGATGGCTTCAATGAAGGCGATTTGAAGGGCAACGCATTTTTCAACGCCCTGGGTGGCGTGATCGCGCCGACGCCGCAGTGGGTGCGGGACTGTCACGGCGTCAAGCCGGTGCTGTTGGGTACTGGCGTCCAGACGCCCTTCCCCTGGTCGCCTGAGGTACTGCCGGTCTCAATCACTCGCATCGGCCAGTTGGCCATTATCGCGGCACCCGCGGAATTCACCATCATGTCTGGCCGGCGCGTGCGCGAGACGGTCAAGGCTGCGCTAGGCGATAGTGTGCGGTACGTGGTGTTTGCCGGCTATGCCAACGCCTATTCCGGCTACGTCACCACGCCGGAGGAATACGATGCCCAGCACTATGAGGGCGCATCCACGCACTTCGGAAAATGGACGCTCAGCGCATATCAGCAAAGCTTTAACGAACTGGCGACGGCGCTCCGCCAAGGCACGGCCGCCGGTCCCAGCGCCACCGTTCGCGACTTGAGCAATAACCAGTTGTCCTTCCAGACCGGCGTGGTACTGGATAACGTACCAATCTTCAAGAACTTCGGCGACGTGGACCGGCAAGCCAATGCAAGCTATACGCGTGGGCAGCACGTTGAAGTGGCCTTCTGGACTGGGCATCCCAAGAACAACCTGCGTTTGAACGGCACCTTCCTGGAGATACAACGTTGGGATGGAGCCGCATGGCGCACCGTAGCCACGGATGGCGATTGGGAGACCACGTATCGGTGGGAGCGCGTCGACCCGGTATGGGGAAGCTCACGCGCGGTGATCGGCTGGGACATTCCAGCCGGTGCGGCGACCGGGCAGTACCGCATCCGGCATTATGGTGATTACAAAAACGGCTGGAACGGCAATATCTACGGCCTGACCGGAACCAGCAGGACATTCCAGGTCAATTAATTGCAAGCTTGGCAAGGTGGACTAGGTATAATCTGCAGTCTTCACTTAGTCCATCAACCATGCATTTCACAGCCCGCAACCTGATGGCGGCCTGGCTGCTTTCAGCCCTGCCCGCATTCGCAGCAACGACCTACCCGCCTTCCGCCTACCGCGATGGAGCCATCAAGTGCCAACAGCTGCGCCAGCTCGCTTGCGCTGAGACGAACTGGGTGCAGTACATCAAGATGCGTCCTACCGATGTGCATGCCATCGCAAGCCTGGCTGTTATCTACAACTGGGACGACAAGCCGGAGGCGGCCATCGTGCAGGCTGAGAAGGCCATCGACATGGGCCAGGGCACTTATGATCTCTTCGCCGCCTATGCGCAAAGCCTTGAGAAGGTGGGCCGCATCGACGAGGCGATTGACTGGTCGTACAAGACGCTGGCGATCTTGCCAAGCCTGGTCAATATTCGCGGTGACCTGGCCAAAATGCTGGTGATGAAGAAGCGGGAATACGAAGCGCTGGCACTGCTTTCCTCGTTTGACGCTACGCTGGAAGCGAAGGGGCATGGGGAATATTTTGCCGGCCAGCGCATTGCCATTGAATCGACCATTGAGCGACAGGGCCAGACCCTGGATAGCGCACAGAAAAGCCTGCGTCTATCCAAGACGGGCGACCATTTCTACGCGCCTGTGAAGATTGGCGACGCCAGGGCGACGGCTTTTGTGGTGGATACCGGTGCAGCCAAGACCACGCTCAGTGACGCGATGCTGGCCAGCTCCAAGGCGAGCTACAAGGTCGTCCAGCCCAGCGTCGCCTTGCGCACCGCGGATGGCCGTCTTGTCAGCGCTCGCGTGGTTGTGCTGGATACGCTCAAGGTGGGGCCTTTTGAGCTGCGCAAGGTCACCACTGTGGTCTGCCCGACTTGTGTTCCGCTGCTTGGGCAGGCATCACTTTCGCAGTTCAATATGGCCTCCGCTAAAAAGCAGGGCGTGGAATTCATGACGCTGGAACCAAGGGTGGTGCGATAAATGGATCAACAACCCGTCAATCTCGAACAGATCGTGGCCGCGGCGCGCGCATCGGGCATCAGAGGACCATCGTTCAAGCTGCAGCCAAGCTGGCCGGAGCTGGAACTGGACGGCCACTTAAGCCGCCTTAAATGGGGGGCGCTGGTGTATCTGGTGGTATTCGTGGCCTTCTGGCTGAACGCAATTTTGAACTTATCTGCACCGATCCAGGTGTGGCAGGCCAGCCTTGGCGCACTGATTCTCAGTTATGCCTTCATGTCGCTGAGTGCGTATTTTGTGCAGGCCAAGCTCAATGCGAAGGGTCTGAGCGACAGCGGCGCCTGGCAGGTATGGGTTGGGGCGCTGGTGCTGAATCCTGCCTTCATTGGCGGCTACGTTTCCTTCTCGGTCTTGCTCCGGACACAAGGGCTCAAGCGCAGGCTCGGTAAGGGTGTTGCAAATTCCCCCTCTCAGTTGACAATCGATCAATAGCCACCTGCCTTTGTGATAGTCTGTGTTGATGTCCTCAACAATGACTATCCGCCGGTACGACAGCTTCCAGCGCGATCAATGGCGCTTGAGCACCGCTTTGGTGGTGTCCGCCATTATCCATGCGCTGCTGTTGAGCATTACGCTCGGGGGACATACATTCGGGCTGCCCGCCCTTAAATTCCCCTGGCAGGAAAGGCGACTGGGCGCCAATGACCTGCAGGTTTTGCTGGTGCCGCCGCCGTCTGCCAGACCTGCTTCTACGCCACCGCCGTTGCCTGGCGTTGCGCAGACTGTGAACGCCAATCCGGTGCTCGCTCCGGTCGAAAGGCCTGCTGCCGCCAGTCCTGTGGCATCCATGTCGTCGCCGCCGCCGGCTATTGGCAATAGCCAGGCGCCCGCCGTATTGATTCCACCACCTCCGCCCGCTCCTACACCGGAGCCAACTCCATCTCCGGAAATGAAGGCGGAGAAGCGCGCTGACGTACAGCCACCGATTGCACCTGTCGCCGCGCCGGTGAATGCGCCTGCCAACTCCATGGTGCGCAACATTCCGATCCAGGAGCGAGAAGCGCCTGTGCCCGACAACGCAGGAGACATCGCGCAGAAGCAGCTCGAAAAAGATGCGCGCGATCGTGCTGAAGAAGCCAAACTTGAACAGGAAAAGCAGGCGGCGGAACGGCTTCGCCAAGCGGAACTGATGGCAGACGCTCAGCGCCAGGCGGCACGTCAGGAGCAGCAACGACAGGATGCCGCTCGCCAGGAGCAAGAACGCGCCGAGGCTGCGCGAGTGGAAGCGGCGCGGCAGGAGCAAGTAAGGCAGGCGCAGGTTGAAGCGGCGCGCCAGGAACAGGTTCGCCAGGAAGCCGCCCGCGCAGAGCAGGCAAGGAACGAGGCCGCGCGCCAAGAGGCTGCACGCGTGGCACAGGCCCGGCAAGAGGAACTTCGCCGCGAACAGGCCAAGATCGACGAAAAGGTGCGTCAGGATGCGGCCAGGCAGGAACAGGATCGTGCCGAGATTGCGCGGGTAGAAGCTGCACGCAGGGAAGCCCTGCGTCAGGAACAAGCAAAACAAGCGCAGCTTGAGGCGGCACGACAAGACGCGATCCGGCAAGAAGCGGCGCGACAGGAATCGGCGAAACAGGAAGCTGCGCGCCAGGAGCAGGCTAAACGCGAACAGGCACAATTGGAGAAGGCCAAGCAAGAAGCAGAACGCGAGGAACGCCTCCGCGCAATCGGCCGGCAGCTCAATGAAGAGGCCGCGCAGCGTGAGGCCGCTTCGAAGAATCCTTCAAAGTCTTTGCTGCCATCGGCTAGCGGACTGCGCCGAGGCTGGCTCTTCGGGCGCGCTGATCCGAATATCGATCTTGTTCAATATGCGGAAGCAATGAGCAAGAAGTTCGAATTGAATATGGCTTTTGACGTGGTTCGTGAGGTGGTGAAACAGCGGCACGTGCCGCCGATGGTCACTGTGGCGATTCGTGCTGATGGCTCTGTGGAGAAGGTGACCTTTATCGTCTCAAGCGGGGTGCCTGCAATCGACGACGCGATTCGGAAAGTCATCACTACCTACGCGCCCTACGGCGCGTTCCCTCCGGCTTTGGCACGCCAATACGATGTGATCGAAATCCGCCGCACCTGGGTTTTTGACACCGCGATCCGCTTGCAATGAGCTTGCAGCCGTTCTTAAATTCCTTTCGTGTCGCGTAAAATTCCTGCATGCAGATGCAGGCATCAAAGCAAACGCGACTATATCGATGACAAAAGTTTGGCACCGCAAGCGGCCTGATCTCCTTGGTAGGCAACGAATCTACCTAGATGCCTTCGATCTGATCCATTGACCTGGACAGGATACACTCCTTTGCATTTAGGGCAGACCGTTAAATCCCCCTCACAAGCGATCGGCCGCCCCAAGACTTTGAAGTCGTTAGCTCCACTAAGAACTTTGCCACCATGTGTTGTGGCATCGCCCATACGAATGATTCCTTTGCCATTTGAGTTTTTCATTTCAAAAGGTCCTTTATCGATCAAAACATCGGCTTGGAATCGCCATTAAAGATTTTCCGGTAGCGCCAGTAGCCAGTTATTTCCGTCAATGTACGAGAAAATCCTGCAAACGAGTCATGTACAAAATGGTCAAAGAAATTAGCGAGGGCCGGTGACACAGTCGGAGCAAACCTGGCTTCGTGCAAGACTAAGGGCGCCTCTTTGTCAAAATATTTGATCTTTTCGTCTCTCGCGGGGGTGAAGCGGCTCCATTCAGCAGGGGCTTTACGTGAAACGACCATATCAACGTATTTGCGCGCCTTTGGCACATCTCCTACTTCGATGATTGACTCAGCATCTTGAATGAGCTTCGCATTACTAAGCCTCAGCAAGATCTTGTCTTCTGAATTTGAATTCGTCATCTGCTTAGTACTTGCGAAATTGTTCCGTATCTGCCAACGCCAATTCAAATAAGGTTGCATCCAATCTCGCATGCTTCGTGCGCCGGCTCCCGATTCTCGAATAAATGTGTCATATGCTTCCTTTAGCACTGGCGAAATCTGATATTGGAATTCAAGGCCTGGCGGCCTCTCCAATGGAACACCCGAAGCTATCGCGCACTTCATCATCTGATTCAAAGGAATCTGGGATAACTTAAATGCTTCGCCCTGGGGACCAAGCGGTGGGGCTGAAATGCCTAACTCACCTATCGCGTAACCACCGCCGACATCACTGTGTGATCCAGGAAATGCAACTTGAACGAAGCCTCGTCTTCCTGCAACATTGATCTGGTCAAGTGGGAAATTCTTTCGAAGTTCGTGCATCGCGATGAAATGCGCGCAGTTCTCAACCAATTCAGGGACCCGAAGGAATTCAGGCGAGGCCCATCCGGAATGGCCGTCCGTAGTACTCGGATTTCCGAGGCTATTCCAAAATCCTGCCGACGCGACCGTATCGAAAATCCCGAGGAACCTTATCCTAAATGGGACACCAGCAAATTCCTTATCGTTCACTAGCTTAGTGAGCCAAGAGCAAAAAACCCTGGCTTCCGCCGCTCCACGAGAGAATCCGAATACATCAACGACACATTCACTTATTCGCCTACTTTTAGGGGACTCTAGCGCGGCTCTCAACATCTCAACCTTGAGCGACAAAAACTTTGTACCACCAGCAGAATTGTGCAGTGACTTCCTTTCCTTACTATCCCATGCAAAAAAACGAGGAGCTTTGCAAAGTTCCCTTATTTCGTCGGCACCAACTAGCGTCCTCCCAGTTGCATAGAAGTGGACTTGGTCTATTATCCGAAGCAAAGCATAAAGTACTCTTGCTTCGCACCCGATACCAAAAGCGCTCCCGGCCCCGCTTTCGTCAGCGTCGCCAATCTCAGGAAAAACCGTACCGACCCCGGGGATGTATGTTTTGTACAATCCGGCCAACCGCCGTTCTGGAAAAGAATCATAAAGTCGCGCGATATTGGAGTGCGAGTACTTCTTGATATCACGATCTTTATTGTTTTGAGTTCCATCGAAGAAGAATCCAAGCTGTACTGGCGCACTGCACTTCGCTGGGTCCAATTTCCCGATAGGTTCATCGGTATGTGCCTGCGCCAAGCTATCAGAGCAAAGAGGGATCGCCGCATCACTGAGAGTTTCCATGCCTATCTCCAGCTTCCACGCGGACCTTGCCGCTGTTCGAACGCTTTAATTTCTTGTTCAGTAAAAAGCGTCGCAATCTGTGTGCCTTTACTCGCACGAGATCCTCCGTCACTTTCGCCCCACGCGACCGGATGATTGGCACTCATAACGTCCCAGATTGAGGTAACAAATCTTGCGGAATTGTCGCGAAAAATATGCACGACAACATCACCAACTTCCTTGTATTTTTCGACCGGAACCCTTGCCCTATATCTTGTCAATGACTTTCGCTCATAGTCATAAACCTCCCACCTGAGGTCCACAATCATTCCCGGTCGCCATTCACGAGGCAGGATCACACAGCAGGTATGTGACCCACCACCTCCTTCACGACCGATGTTGCTGCCGTAAAAATCGTCGACATAGTATTGGGAAATACTGTACCGGGTTCCCATGTGACTTACGCCGTTGACGCCCACCGGGATCTTCCCATCATCGCGACTCTCGTACCAAAGGAAAATCAGAAAGACAACAATTAGACTTGCGGTTGCCTTCATAAATTTGTTTTTCATGGGTTGCCAGTGTTCGTATTCAAGGTCATCAAGAATACTTCTCGAGCCGCTGCTGAATTGATCGCCTTACTGCGGCTTGATCGCTTTCCTTTAGGTATTCGACCGCGTCAGTATGCTGAAGTAGCCTTGCCCCGGAATCGAACACCGCGCGCGCAAAGATTAACAGTGTCGAATGGTCCTTATTCTCGCTTTCGTTCCATATTTCAATGATTTTCGTTGCAACTCGGTGAGCATCGAGCGGCCTCCATCCATCCAAAATTGTCGGACGCATTGCTGAAAGATTCGCAAGCAAACGGTCCGGCTCAGCAGCGCACTGCAACTGGGCCACCTGGGCCTTAGTCAGCATTAGCGGGGGCTGAGCAATCGTTTCAGTCACTGCACGAGGTAAGTCATCTAGCTCCCGCTCTCTATCGAAAACACGCCATCGCAAAAAGGGGCTCATGAGGGCCGACCATTGAACTGCCGTCAATGTCTGCGACATCGCAAGCAAGACAGCACAATCGGCGACCCGCAACGTAAATTCCACGCCATCTTGATCTACGAAATAGATGAATTGACGCAAATGGACTGCGACCTCCTCAAGGCTCAAGCTACTTTCGATTAATGAGAGGCCAATATTGCGTGAGCCAAGATTCGCAGCACTCATCATTAGCTCAACTCGATTCGAGCGGATCGCCCCTTCGATATCAACGACGATAGGACTCACTGATCGAGCGGAACGTTCATAAAGCGTTTTGAACCATTTAACGCTTTGCTTACCTTTGAGTGTGTGGATCGGATGCGCAGCGTCAATGAGCGCCGTATCGATCAAAAGATAGCTGAAGTAGTTGCTCATTTGGATGGCGCGAATGGTGCATGAGCTGGCATTCCCCCGTTTAGACGGACACTTCCGAAAGGTATGATGTCACCTACGGAGGTTTTGTATGAAGCGGGAACGCAGGAATTTCACAGAAGAGTTTAAGCGAGAAGCGGTCAAGTTGGTCGGCC
>Ga0102591_1001571_pt1 | contig 30363 bp, 26 predicted proteins | sample AraplaCol_mCL_r2_2_FD_76860 | JGI IMG/M metagenome (GOLD analysis project Ga0102591, IMG submission 76860) | Arabidopsis root microbial communities from North Carolina, USA - plate scrape MF_Col_mCL_r2 (SPADES assembly) (version 2) | ecosystem: Host-associated > Plants > Roots > Endosphere...
CGTTCCCACGTGTTACTCACCCGTCCGCCACTAATCCCGAAGGATCCGTTCGACTTGCATGTGTTAGGCCTGCCGCCAGCGTTCGCTCTGAGCCAGGATCAAACTCTCAGGTTGAGTTGACATTGACTCCAGCTATTTGACCGAGGGGAAAACCTCAGTCGCGTATCTGGTTTGCATAGTTTCTTGACGAGTTCCCATCACACAATGACCAGCTCCTAAGAACCAGCCACCGTATAAATGGTGTCTTCAAGAGACCGCATTCGTCAGCGTCTATTGCGTCACCCCTAAGGGTGACCGCCAGAGCGCCGCCGCCTGCGTTTCTCTTTCCAAATCAACAATGTCAAAGACCCGAACACACCTTCCGGTGAGCCCATCGTTTAGCGCCCGATGTCGGCGGAGGCGGCTATCTATCCAACCTCGAATTCCGTGTCAAATCGTTTTTTTCAAAACTTTCTGACCCGATGCCGAACCAGGGAAGAACCCCGGACCGGCGAGTTGGCAGCTTCTAAAGAAACCACCAAACCCTGTCAAGCAATTCTTTCCAAGAAAGTCTTGCCCGACTTCTTCGCTTCAACTTCCGAATTCTTGCGAACTCTTCCATCTCTGCGACTGGGTGGGCGCTTCTAGTGAAGCAATCCTGCCCAGTCAACCAACTCTTTTCATCATCTTCCGACGAACCGAAGCTCCCCAGAAAGCAACAAAAGCGCTCCCTCCCGAAGACCAAAAGGTCGTCGGCAATCCAGCTGCCCGAGTCGATTGAGGCCGCGGAACTTAGCGATCCAGCGCCGAAAATGCAAGTCGAAACCTTCATTTCCGTAGCTGCGAAGGCGTCCCCCGCGGCGAGGTGCGGCTTCTACGTGGGGCCTCCGCCGGCCGCAAGCCGATTCCGCCCGCCCCGCGCCCTTAGCTGTGGGCGGATCTGTGCATGGAGTCCGGAACAGAAGCGCTTGCGCCCCGCCCCGCGCTGGCTTCATAGAGCGCGCAGGGTCAGGTGCGCGCGGCTGACCCGCCTGACGCGCTCCATCTATAGAGAGCGCTCTATAGAAGAGGGGTCGTCTATGTTGTCCCAGAAGGCGCGCTACGCCCTGCGCGCGATGATCGAACTGGCGCGCGCCGAGGAGCAGGTCACGGCCGGCGAACTGGCCCTGCGCGCCGACGCGCCCCGCAAGTTCCTGGAAGCCATCCTGCTGGGCCTAGCCCGCCACAAGCTGGTGACCAGCCGCCGCGGCAAGTTCGGCGGCTACCTGCTGGCCCGCCCCGCCGCCGAGATCAATTTCGCCGAGATCATCCGCCTGGTCGACGGGCCGCTGGCCCTGGCCCCCTGCGTCAGCCGCACCGCCTTCCGCCGCTGCGAGGACTGCAGCGACCTGGTGACCTGCGCCCTGCGCGAGGCCCTGCTGCGGGCGCGCGACGCCACCGCCGCCGTGCTCGAGGGCTACACCCTGGCCGACGCGGTCACCGGCACCGGAGCCGAGCTGATCGGCTGACGCCCCTCTCTATATGTAGGGGCGCTCTCATATGAGGCGCTCCCTATAGAAGAGAGCGCCCCTCGCCTGCCCCGACCTCAGCCGGCGGCGATATAGGCCTTCAGACCGTCGGCCTCGGCCTGGGTCTCCTGGATCTTGTACTTCACCAGGTCGCCGATCGAGATGATCCCGACCAGCCGACCGCCCTTGGCCACCGGCAGGTGGCGGATGCGCCGGTCGGTCATCTTGGCCAGCAGGGCCTCGATGGTCTCGTCCGGCTGGGCGAAGATCACGTCGCGGGTCATGCAGGCCGAGATCGGCTTGGTGAGGGCGCCGGCCCCCTCCTTGGCGATCTGCCGCACGATGTCGCGCTCCGACAGTATGCCGGCGATGCTTTCGTCGGCCTCCAGCACCACCATCGCCCCGACCTTGCGGGCGTGCAGCAGGGCGGCCGCCGCGCCGACGGTTTCCTGGGGCGAGGCGGTGAACACCAGGTCGCCCTTGTCCTTCAGGATCTGAGACACCAGCAAAGCTCAATCCTCCCTTATGGTTCTTGGAGAACGAGGGTCTCGCAATCCCGCTCCGGGATCAATGGCGTAAGAGACGCCAAAGGATGCGGGGCCTTCCGATCGACCGCCCCAACCGCCGCGCGGTGCGCGTTTAACCAATTCTGGATACCTTGGCGCCTAGGATTGGCGTGTCCGGTTTTGGCACGGGGGTTGCTTGCAATCCCCTGGCAGACAGTCGCGGAGCCCGTCATGGCCTCAAATAAGAACAACAAGCCCCTCGTCCGGGCCTACGGCGCGGCTCTGGCCGTCGCCGGCGTCCTGATTTCGGGCGCCGTTCCGGCCTTCGCCCAGAGCGTCAGCACCAATTCGGCCTCGTACAACGCCGGCTATGGCCGCACGGCGGGGCAGGAAAACCAGATCGTCGACTATTCGACCCGCGACGCCAACGGCAACCGCGTCATCGTCGACGGCGTCATGCTGACCGGCAGCGACCAGAGCGTCTATTCCAGCCGCAGCTCGTCGGGCTCGCTCGACAGCTATTCGGGCGTCGGCAGCCTGGGCGGCTATTCCAGCTCGACCGCGATCGGCAACAACCTGACGGTCATCACCCAGGGCAGCAACAACGTGGTCATCGTCAACTCCAAGCAGGTCAACAACGGCAATGTCACCGCCGGTTCGTCGACCAACGGCGGTGTCTCCAATGGCAACTAAGCGGATCCTCCTGCTGGTGGCCGCGGCCTGCTCGGCGCTCAGCGCCTGTGGCGGCGGCGTGCCCAAGCGCCTGGACGCGGGCAACTACGCCCGGCCGATCGGCACGGCGCCGGTCACGGCCAACCCGACCCCCTATTCGACGGCTCTGAACTGCCTGGCCAGCTACGCCCGGCAGAACCGCGTCGCCGCCCCCCGCATCGCCGTGGGCCGCATCGCCGACTACACCGGCAAGGAAGAGTCCGACGGTTCGGGCCGCAAGGTCACCCAGGGCGCCTCGCTGATGGCCATGACCGCCTTCGCCAAGGCCGGCATGCCGATGGTCGAGCGCTTCGACACCTCGGTGTCGGAACTGGAACTGAAGTACGCCAACAACAAGCTGATCTCCGACCGCCCTGCCCCGACGCCGGACGCGCCTGCCGACTATCGCAAGATCGTCGCCGGCCAGGTCGCGGGCTCGGACTTCTACCTCGTCGGCGGCGTCACCGAGCTGAACTACAACATCCACTCGGCGGGCGCCGACCTCTACGGCGGCGACCTCGACAGCGACGGCCTGAAGGCCAACTTCAAGCGCCGCCTGTTCGTGATGAACATCGCCATGGACCTGCGCCTGATCAACAGCCGCACCCTGGTGGTGGAAGACGTCATCTCCTACCAGAAGCAGGTGATCGGCCGCGAAGTCAGCGCCGGCATCTTCGCCTTCGCCAACAACAACGTCTTCGACCTGTCGGGCGGCAAGGGCGCGCTGGAGCCGGTTCAGCTGGCCGTGCGCTCGCTGATCGAGCGCTCGGTCGTCGAGATGAGCGCCAACCTCTACGGCATGCCGGGTCCGCAGAGCTGCCTGCAGTCGGATCCGTTCGGCGCCGACACCGTCGGCGTCACGGGCGCCTACACGCCCGCCTACAACAACCTGGGAACCAACAATGCGCAGACCCGCGAAGATCCGTCTCGCTGGAACGATCGCAGCGATCCCTCTGTGCGTCGCGGTCGCTACTAGCGTCGCCTTCGCCCAGGGCCAGGTTCTCAACAACCAGGTCAATCTGGGCGAGGTCTTCACCGAGCAGACCCTCAACGTCGTCACCGTCGAGGAGGGCGTCAGCGCCACCACGACCGCCACCGGCAACAGCGTCGGCATCGGCGGCGAGCGCGCCGACGTCAGCGCGACCTCAAACCAGGTGAACTCGGGTTCGGTCTACGGCCACGGCGTGGTCAACGCCTCCGGGTCGATGGGCGCGTCCAGCGACGTCACCACCGTGGCGACCGGCAACAACGGCTCGGTCGACATGACCGAGGCCACCTACAGCGGCTTCACGGTCCAGACCAACAGCGGCGCGGTCACCGCCCGCGGCCAGGTCGAGGGCGAGACCGCCCAGGCCGGCGACCTGACCATGGCCACCCAGGCGATGGGCAACGCCCAAGGGCTCTATCTCGACAACGGCTCGGCCGGCGCCCGCATCAGCCAGGCCAATTCCGGCGACGTCCTGGCCGACGGCGGGTCGATCGTGCAGTACGTCAGCGGTTCCTCGACCGTGGCCGGCGCGGCGGCGGGCAACAGCATCGCGATCGGCGGCTACAACCAGTCGGCCGCCCGGGTGATCGCCGACCAGGGCAACACCTCCGACCTCGTCCAGGCCAGCAAGTTCACCGCCTACGGCAACAGCTACCTGACCAGCACGGCGACCACCGCCGTCGCCAACGACCTGTCGGCCAGCAACACCGGGCCGCTGCTCGACGTGGCCAACCACCAGTACAACACCGCCTATGTGCGCTCGCAGGCCGAGACCAGCTCGTATCTGTACGGCGCGGCCCAGGCCAGCGCCAACGGCGTGGGCAACAACGCCATCGTCGGCAACACCGGCGCGGCCCTGGTGCTCGACAACGTCCAGACCAACGACGGCGGCGGCGTCGAGGTGATCGCCAGCGCCACGGGCGACACCGGCTACGACATCGGCGCCAGCGCCACGGCGGCCGGCAACTCGGTCACCGGCTATGTCTGCAGCCAGTGCGGCGGCTCGATGAGCGTCTCCAACGACCAGTCCAACAGCGCCGACGTCTCGGCCCGCTCGACCACCACGGTCACGGGCTCGGCGCGCTCGGTGACGGGCACGGCCAGCGCCACGGGCAACAACGCGGCGTTCTACGTCCGGAACTGAGCCGGGCGCTCTCGCGCCCTTAGGTCATCGGCAATCCAAAGGCGCTTGTCGTCCCGGCCGTGGCGATGCATGCGCCCGCGCCTTGGGGCGTCGATGGCCATCCGTCGCCCCCTCCAGATCTTTCCCCGCGCAGGAGCCCGCCCAGGCTGACCCTCGGGCGGCGCCGCGGCCGTGGGCGACCAGGGGTTGCACGCGCCCCATCGCGACTCTCTATGTTGCATTTTTCAAAATACAGCCTTAGCGTGTTTTCGGGGGGCGGCGTAGCCCATGGGGGGCCCTGACCGCTTCACAGCACCAGCAGGAAGGGAGGTCGCGATGCCGCTCGATCAAGCCTTGACCGTGGAGAAATCCACCGACGCCGACGCCAACATCCGCATGACCGGCATCAGCAGCGCGATCTCGTCGGACGAGGTGTCGCCCATGGCGGCGGGCCGTCCGGTCAACGACAACACGACCACGGCGATCAACCTGGGCAACTATCGCCAGGGCAAGTTCACCAGCGTCGTCTCCAAGACCAAGTTCGAAGACCTGCAGGAGGTCGAGCTCGACAACGGCGACACCGTCTGGTCGGCCATACAGACCATCGACGGCAACCAGTACAGCTTCTATCTGCAGAAGTCGGAGATCTTCAGCACCGTCGAACTGAAGGAAGCCACCCAGGCCGAGGCCGAGGCGCTCGCCAAGGAATACGAGATCCAGGTCGAGCAGACCTACATCGTCATCGACGGCAAGAAGTACTTCATCAACATGGCCGTACCGCTGCACTTCGGCAACGGCGACAAGTCGAGCATGTGGATGCAGGCGGGCCTGTTCATCCTGGGCGATTCCGCGCTGGGCGGGGCCGTCGCCGCCGCCATCAAGGCGTTCGGCATGGACGCGTTCAAGGACGCCTTCAAGGAACTGAGCTCGGCCCTGTTCAAGGTGATCTGGGGCGTCCTGCGCGGCATCGTCACCGGCATCTACCGCTTCCTGGTGACGATCATCAGCGGCATCGTGCTGGAGGCCGGCCTCGAGGTGACGCTGCGGGCCGCCGCCTCGGCCGCCGGCGAGGCCTGGACCAAGTCCGTCGCCAAGATCACCGCCCGCCGCGTCGCCTACGCCTTCGCCGGCGCGGTGCTGCTCGTCGGCACGCTGCTGTTCCTGGAGTTCGTGCTCCATCGCAGCTACCAGAACACCTACATCTACAATCTGACCGACTACGACCTCAGCTACTCCTTGCCCTACAAAGACAAGGGCGAGATCGCCAACGCCCAGAACGACACGATCAAGGGCAAGGAAGTAAAGACCGGACCGAACAACATCCCGCTCGGCACCTGGTACAACGGCTCGGCCTTCCGCTTCCAGAGCGGGTCGGACTTCCACGGCCTGGGCTATGTGATCAAGCTGAACTTCCACCCGAAGGGCAAGACCGAGATCGTCAAGACCTTCACCTGCATGTTCGAGGTCCCGTTCTCGGGCGAGAACTCGCTGGCGGCGACCACTGAAGAGGTCAAGGACTACGAGGCCTACTTCAAGAAGAACGATGGCGTGAACCGCAAGACCCAGTTCTCGGCTCACGACGACCATCACGAGATCATCGTCACCTACGACTACCTGACCGGAAAGCACAAGGACCCGGAAACAGGGCAGGATCTCTATCTCTACTCCTCGCTGGTGGTCATCCGCGACAAGACCGCCTGATCGGGGCCTTCGCCCTCATTCCCTCAGGAGCACGCTCGCGCGACCTCGCGCGGGCGTCGCCTTCCCTTGCCCGGAGAGCCCCGCCATGTCGGCGCTGAAGAGCCAGATCAAGGTCACCGCCATCGACTCGTCCTTCGCCGACGACGGGATCGTGGGGGCGATGCGTTCGGGTCCGCTGTCGGCGGGCCTGACCCAGCAGACCGCCCAGGTGATGTTCCGCCAGGGCCAGTTCCTGCAGGCCTTCTCGCGCACCAGGTTCAACGACCTGCGCGAGGTGCGCAAGGAAGACGGCGCCGTCCACTTGGAGTGGACCCACCAGATCGACGGCGTCGACCACCGCGTCTCCTTCTCCAACGCCGACATCATCGGGTCGGTGCGGTTCCAGGAGGTGGCCAACGACGCCGAGATCGACGCGATCGCCCGCAAGTACGATATCGAGCCCAGCGACACCTACCTGGTCATCGACGGCAAGAAGTACTTCGTGAACATGAGCGTGCCCCTGCACTTCCAGGCGCCGGGGGGCAACAACGCGCTGATCAACATGGGGCTGTTCGTGCTGGGGGCCGAGGGCATCGGAGCGGCGATCGCGGCCGTGGCCAGCGCCGCCGGCATCGCGGCCTTCACCGAGGTCTGGGCGGGGATCAGCACCGGGCTCTTCACCGTGCTGTGGACGGCCCTGTCGGGCGCGATGCAGGTCGCCTACGCCTTCGCGGCCGCTTTCGTCGGCGAGATCATCGGCGGGGCGGAAATCGGCGCGGCCCTGGTCGCCGCCCAGGCGGCGAGCGGCGAACTGATCGCCGGCGGCGTGTTCTCGGCCATCACCGGCGCGGCCCTGGCCTACACCCTGGTGGGCCTGCTGGTCATCGCCCTGATCTTCGTGATCCTCGAGTTCGTGCTGCACCAGTCGTACCAGAACGTCTACATCTACAATCTGACCGACAAGGATCTGCAGTTCGAGTTCGGCTACATCTACGAGGGCGGGGCGCACAACCTGTCGGCCAAGAGCATTCCGGCCCTGACCAAGCGCGTCGGCCCGGGCAACGTCCCGCTGGGCTCCTGGTACAACGGCACCGCCTTCCGCTTTCAGAGCGACTCCCAGTTCCACGGCATCGGTTACGCCCTGGTCGCCTGGCTGTACGAGGCGGGCACGCGACGCCAGGTCGACTCCTTCACCTGCATGTTCGACATCCCCTTCGTTGGGGACAATTCCCTGAACGCGACCCACGGCGTGCCCGGCAGCGTCAAGGATTTCTATCTCGGCAGCGAAGGCAAGCACACGACCACCCAGCTCACCGCCCGGGGCGCCGGCTACGAAATGGTGGTCACCTACGACTTCCTGTCGGGCAAGCACAGGGATCCGGAGACCGGCGACAACGAGTACCTCTACAACTCGCTGATCGTCATCCGGCCGGCATGAAGCGCTACCGCCCGTAAACCGCGTCGCGCAGTTCCCGCGTCACCTGGCCGTTCATGCCCTCGAAGGCGGTGTTGGTCAGCAGCACGACGGTCAGCCCAGCCTTGGGATCGACGAACCAGTTGTGCCCATAGACCCCGCCCCAGGCCAGCGTGCCGACGCCTTGCGGGGTCTTGGCCACCGCCGGATCGTCGAGCACGGCCCAGCCGTAGCCGAAGCCCCAGCCGGGCCCCTGGGTGGCGGCCTTGATCCCGGCCTGGTCGGTGGTCATCAGTTTCACGCTGGTGGGCGAAAGCCCCTTGCCGCCGCCCGTGCGGACCATCTCCAGCAGAGCCAGCACGTCGCCGGCCGTGCCGACCATGCCCGCCCCGCCCGAGGGAAAGGCGGCCGGATCCGTCGCGCGGCTGGGGGCCATGCGCACGGCGGTGGCGCCCAGCGAGACGTCCTGGTTGTCGGTCATCCGGGTGGGGGCCGGGCTGGCGTTGGCGTAGGGCGTGGCCAGGCGGGCCGGATCCCTGGCCTGGAAGCCGGCGTCCTTCAGGCCCAGCGGACCGGTCACGGTGCGGGCCACCACCTCGGGCAGCGGATGGCCGTCGGCCTTTTCCGCCACCAGGCCCAGCACGTCGATGGCCAGGGAATAGCGCCAGGCGGTCCCCGGCGCGAAGGCCAGCGGCCCCTTGCCGATGCGGGCGACGTTCTCGTCCAGGCTCAGGCCCGAGATGTCGAGCCCGTCCGAGACGCCCAGCTTGTGATACGGATGCTCGGCCGTCTCCGAGAGGCCATAGGTCAGGCCCGCCGTGTGGTCGAGCAGCTGGCCGATGGTGATGGTCGGGACCCGCCCGTCGGCCAGGGCCGGCTTGAAGTCGGGCAGCCACTTGGTCACCGGATCGGCCAGCGACAGCTTGCCCTCCTCGACCAGCCGCATGATCGCCACGCTGACGAACGGCTTGCTGACCGAGGCCAGGCGGAACACCGCGTCCTCGCGCATCGGGGCGGCCGCCTCGCGGTCGGCCAGGCCCACGGCCCGGTGGTAGACGAGCTTGCCGTCGCGGGCGACCAGGGCCACAGCGCCCACCAGCCGCTGGTCGGCCACGGCGCGGTCGAGCACGGCGTCGACGCGGGCGGCCAAAGCAGCATCAAGGGCGGCGTCCTGGCTCTGCGCGACCGCCGCCGGCTTGCCCACGGCCTGGGCCTGAACCATCGCCGGCGCGCCCGCCAGCACCGCCCAAATCGCCAGGGGGGCCGCAACGCCCGCAAGCCATCGACGCATTTCGCTGCTCCCTCGCCGCCGGACGCCCGGCCTTCCTACGGAGTGGGATGCGGCCGCGCCTTGCGCAAGTCCAGGCGCGCGAGTTTCCCACAGGCTTGCGGCCCGATGTTGCAAACCGCCCGATGTTGCAAACTGGAAGTCGCCCCGGCCCAATCCGCCGCCGCGCGGCCTTGCTTGCGCCACGCCCGACGATCAAGTTGAGCTTCGACATCTTCCGTAATCGATCGGTAGCCATGATATCCGTCTCGCGCCTGGCGCTCGTCGTCTCCGCCGGCCTGGCGCTCACCGCCTGCTCCACCCTGCCTTCAGTTCTGCCCGGTTCGAGCAAGAAGGCCGACGCCCTGACCGCAGCTGCCGCCCCGGCCGCGCCCGCGCCGCCGATCGCCCCGGTCAAGACCTCGGGCCCGCAGTTCTCCGACCTCAAGCCCGGCCAGTGGCCGCACGAGATCTCCGACGTCGCCGTCGATCCGGCCATCCGCTTCGGCGTGCTGCCCAACGGCATGCGCTACGCCCTGCGCAAGAACGCCACCCCGCCCGGCCAGGCCGCCCTGCGCCTGTGGTTCGACGCCGGCTCGCTGATGGAGGCCGACGACCAGCAGGGCCTGGCCCACTTCCTCGAGCACATGGCCTTCAACGGCAGCAAGAACGTGCCCGAAGGCGACATGGTCAAGATCCTCGAGCGCCGGGGCCTGGCCTTCGGGGCCGACACCAACGCCTCGACCAGCTTCGACGAGACGACCTATACCCTCGACCTGCCCAAGACCGACGACGGCACGGTCGACGACGCCATGATGCTGCTGCGCGAGGCGGCCGGCGAGCTGACCATCGACCCCGCCGCCGTGGACCGCGAGCGCGGCGTGGTGCTGTCGGAGGAGCGCACCCGCGACACCCCCGGCTACCGCGTCTTCAAGCAGGGCTTCGCCTTCAACCTGCAAGGCCAACGCCCGCCCGAACGCCTGCCGATCGGCACGACCGACGTCATCTCCACCGCCCCGGCCCAGCGTATCCGCGACTTCTATCAGGCCTGGTACCGGCCGGAGAACGCGGTGTTCGTGGCCGTTGGCGACTTCGACCTCGACGCCATGGAGGCCAGGATCAAGGCCCGCTTCGGCGACTGGAAGGCCGTGGGCGAGCCGGGCGCGCGTCCCGACCTCGGCGCGGTGGCCCAGCGCGGCCTGACCGCCAAGGTCATCGTCGAGCCGGGCTCGGGCGAGTCCGTGCAGATCGGCTGGGCGCAAGCCGCCGACCAGCGCATCGAGACCAAGGCCACCGACCGCGAATACATGCTGGAATCGCTGGGCATGGCGGTGCTGAACCGCCGCCTGCGCGCCCTGGCCCGCGGCGAGACCCCGCCGTTCATCTCGGCCGGCGCCCTGCGCAACGACCAGTACCACGCCGTCCAGATCAACGGCCTGTTCGCCCAGGTGAAGCCGGGCGACTGGAAGACCGCCCTGCAGGTGCTCGATCAGGAGCAGCGCCGCCTGGTGCAGTTCGGCGTGCGCCAGGACGAGCTCGACCGCGAGATCACCGCCATGCGCGCCGGCTACCAGGCCGCCGCCGCCGGCGAGGCCACCCAGCGCACCCCAGCCCTGGCCGGCGCCATCGTCGGCAGCCTGGGCGACCGCGAGGTGGTGACCAGCCCCTCGCAGAACCTCGCCGGCTTCGACGCCATCACCAAGGATCTCAAGGCCGACGCCGTCTCGGCCGCCGTGCGTTCGCTGTTCGCCGGCCAGGGTCCGCTGATCGTGCTGCCGACCCCCACCGCCATCGAGGGCGGCGAGGCCACGGTCACCGCCGCCTATACGGACTCGACCAAGACCCCGGTCACCCCGCCGGCCGCCCCGGTGGCCACGGCCTGGCCCTATGCGGTGTTCGGCCCCACCGGCAAGCCGGTGGAGCAGAAGGACGTCGCCGACCTCGACACCGTCTTCGTCCGCTTCGAGAACGGCGTGCGCCTGACGGTCAAGCCGACCAAGTTCCGCGACGACCAGATCCTGGTGAAGGCCCGCATCGGCAACGGCCTGCTCGACCTGCCGAAGGCCGGCCAGAGCCCGCTGTGGTCGGCCTCGTCGATGATCGAGGGCGGTCTCAAGCAGATCACCGCCCAGGACATGGAGCAGGTGCTGACCGGCAAGGTCTGGAACGCCGGCCTCGGCGTCGAGGACGACGCCTTCGTGCTCAGCGGCCGCACCCGTCCCGAGGATCTCTCGACCGAGCTGCAGGTGCTGGCGGCCTACGCCTCCGACGCCGGCTGGCGGTCCGAGGCCTTCAACCGCATCAAGACCTACTACGGCACGATCCACGACCAGCTGGAGCGCACCAACAGCGGCGTCGTCGGCCGTGATCTCGCCGGACTGATGCACCCGAACGACGGCCGCTGGGCCTTCCCCAGCCGCCAGGACATCGCCGCCGGCTCGATCGACCAGCTGAAGGCCGCCGTAGGCCAGCCCCTGTCGACCGGCCAGATCGAGGTCGTCGTCGTGGGCGACACCACGGTCGAGAAGGCGGTCGCCGCCGTGGCCGAGACCTTCGGCGCCCTGCCCGTCCGCAGCGGCGCGCCGGCCCCGGCCGAGGCCAAGCAGATCGGCTTCCCCGCCCCGTCCAAGACCCCGGTGATCCGCACCCACAAGGGTCGCGCCGACCAGGGCCTGCTGTTCATGGCCTGGAAGACCGACGACCTGTTCAGCGACCTGCAGCGCTCGCGCAACATCCAGGTCCTGGCCCAGGTGATGCAGCTGCGGCTGATCGACGAACTGCGCGAGAAGCAGGGCGCGACCTATTCGCCCTCGGTCTCGGCCACGGCCAACGCCACCTTCCCCGGCTGGGGGTATCTGGGCCTGTCGGTCGAGGTCCCGCCGGAAAAGCTCGACCAGGTGGTCGCCAGCGTCCGCAAGATCGCCGCCGACCTGCGCGACAAGCCGGTCAGCGCCGACGAGCTGGAACGCGCCAAGCTGCCGCGCATCGACCAGCTGGAAAAGGCCCGCGAGACCAACGAGTACTGGTTGGGCGCGCTCTCGGGCGCCCAGACCGACCCGCGCCTGCTCGACGCCACCCGCTCGGTGATCGCCGGCCTGCAACGCGTCTCCGCCGCCGACGTCCAGAAAGCCGCCCGCGCCTTCCTGTCCGACGACAAGAGCTGGACCTTCGAGGTCAAGCCGGAGAAGTGACGCAAAGATCCTCCCCCTCTGGGGGAGGTGGCCCGAAGGGCCGGAGGGGGGGCCGTTTTCAGCTTCCGCCGACTTCACTCCTCCCCCGTGCCAACGGGGGAGGTGGCGCGCTGCGGATACGCAGCGTGACGGAGGGGGCGACGGCTCGCACAGCGCCCAGTCTCGCCCCCTCCACCGCTTCGCGGTCCCCCTCCCCCGCAAGCGGGTGAGGAGAAAAAGAAAAGGCCTGAGATCCAGGAAAAGCTTTGCACGGTAATAGCTTGATGCGCCCAACAATCGAAAATTGGAACTATTCCGGAAATACACCCCAAGCAGTATAGTCACTTCGATTGCAGATCACTGGAGGACTCATGCTTCTCAGCGAGTTCATCGAAGCAACAGTTTACGAGATTGCTCTCGGCGTCGATCGCGCCAGGGTGCGTGCGAGAAAATACGCAGCGGTCAACCCAAACAGCATCGAGGGCAAGAACGTTCTTGAGCGAAACGAAATCAACTTCGACGTTTCGATCGTCGTCACCGAGAACGGCGAAGTGCGCAAACGCGGTGAAGCGAAGCTCGGCGGAGAGCTTAAGGTCGCCTCGGTCCTGAAGGTGTCTCTCGGAGGCACTGGAGGTGTCGAAGATGTCGAAGCCACTAAATCCGAAAAGACCCACCGAGTGGCGTTCAAGGTGCCGATCTATCTAAATGCCAACTACAGGAACAACCCTACTGCGGAGGCTGAAGCTCAGGCGCTCGGTATTGAGTGAGACCTCTCGTAGCAGATCGATTTGAGACGAGGGTCGCCCGCGAAAGAGGTCGGATAAGGAGTGGCACGAACGAAAAACGCCGCGAAGGCTAATCGACTTTCGCAGCGTCCAATATCTGAGAGACCCCTCATCCGTCGGCTTCGCCGACACCTTCTCCCGCAAGGGGAGAAGGACAAAAGAAAAAGGCCTCCGCTCTTTCGAACGGAGGCCTTTGTCGTTTCGAACGGGCTTAGGCGATCAGTACACCACCCCGCCGACGCCGCCGTCGAGGCTCAGGCTCATGCCCGACGACCGCGTCTCCCGCACCGTCTCCTCGCGATAGGCGGTGTAGGTCTCGGTGGTCAGGATGGTCAGGATCTTCACGCCGGCGCCGTAGCGGCGCAGCAGCGAGCGCTCGTTGCAGTCGCGGGCCGGGCGCTGCGGACGGCAGACCAGGGTCCCGCCTTCGCCACCGCGAACGCCGGGCGTGTGATAGAGCGCCTCGTTCTTCTGGCAGATATAGGTCTGGGCGCCGCGGCCGCCGGTGCTGACGTCGATCGTGCTGTCGTACTCGCCGATCACGTACTGCATGCGGCTGCCGGCGATGCAGCGGTAGAGCTCGCCGTCATAGAGGTCGTCGATGTCGCGGTCGGGCGTGACCTGCGAGGCCGGGTGCGGGATGTCCTTGTCGTCCAGGCAGACGGCGCGGACGACGACGCGCTTGAACTTGGTGCGGGTGGCCTCGTAGGCCGTGCGGCGGGCGGTCTCGCCGCCGATCACGTTGAGGCCGTCGATATAGCCGGTGGCCTGCGGGCCCGAATAGTAGCCGCCATGCGCGCCGCCGCCGTAATAGACGGTCGAGCTGGCGCCCGCGCCGGCCCCGGCGCTGCTGCCGGCCGAGGCGTTGGCCGAAGCGCTCGCATTGACGTTGACGTTCACGTTGACGGAGGTCTTGCCGCCGCCACCGCCGTTACAGCCGCTGTTGCAGCCGCTCGGCGGCTTGGGCGGGCGCGGGGGCGCCGGCGGCGGGGTGCAGCAGCTCGGAGGCGTGGTCGTGCAGCCGCTGTTGCACTGGGCGTAGGCGACGCCGCCCACGAAGAGTCCGGCCACGGCCGCCCCGATGGCGATCCACAGCTTGGACACGGTCAGTTTCGGCGCCGTCATGGCGTCTCCCCTTCACACAGCGTGCGTCTTCCAGCCGGTTCACCAGCAAGAAGCGCGCCATGGACCCGCCGCGCCTCGACTCTGTGCCAAGACGATACGACGGGGCCCCTGGCCCGGTTCTCCTAGCAAGCCCCATGCGGTCGATCTGGACCGCGAAGTGGACCCGCCAGGGGACGACGATGTTCCATCCAAGCACGGAACGGTTGATAGACTATTGGCGAACCCAGGCCGGCGCCGCGCGCATGCCGTCCCGCGCCGATGTCGATCCGGGCGATTTCCTCGATATTCTGTCCCAGGTCTTCATCCTGGGACGTTCGGCCGGCCGCTATCCGTTCCGCCTGACCGGCGGCTTCGTGGCCGACCTGCACGCCCGCGACCTGCGCGGCGAGGACTCGCTGTCGCTCTGGGCGCTGTCGCACCGGCTGGAGGTGAAGTCGGCCCTGGAGGTCGCCCGCCGCCGGGCCGAGCCCGTCGTCGTCACCGCCGACATCCGCGCCCACGGCGTCGCCTCGGTCGGCATGGAGGTGCTGCTGGCCCCGATGACCGGCGCCAGCGGCGAGGTCGACCGGTTCCTGGGCCTCTATCAGCCGATCGCCATGATGCAGCGCCTGATGGGCCGCCCGGCCTACGAACTGGGCGTGCGCAGGATCCAGGCGCTCGGCCCCAACAACGCCGAGGCCCCGCGCCTGCGGCTGGCCAGCCTGGACGGCCGGCTGATCGCCTGACGGCGGACAAGGTTTCCTCCCGAACTCTGGAGCGGGAGGCTTGCGTCGCACTGCCGGGTGCGACGCCGAAGGGACGGAGGGGGACGCTCGGGAGAGCGCCTCGCGGCGGGAGCGCCCCCTCCTCCCGGATTTACTAAGCGCCGCCGTTGCGAGCGGTGACGATCCAGCCCGCGCCGTCGATCACCACCGACCGGTCCTGCGCCTTGGCCGCGAAGGCCTCGCGCACGGCGATCTTCGCTTCTTCGACCACCGCCTTGGCCTGGTCGGCCAGGGCCCGGGTCAGCGGGCCGACCTGGAAGGCCAGGTCCACGGCGTCGGCGATCGCCGCCTCGCGCGTCTGGCCTTCACCGAAGACGATCCGGTGGTCGACCGGCGTCAGCGCCACATCGAAGAAGCCGGCTTCCCCCAGGATCCGCTCCACCCGCGCCCGGTCGCCGAACGAGAACGGCCCTGGGGCCTCGGGCGGCGGCGCGGCGGGCGGGCCGACGATCGGGGCGATGGCCTTCAGCGGCAGCCGCACCCAGTCGTTCTCGCCCGCCCCGCGCCAGCAGACAAAGGCGAGGCGGCCGTTCGGCTTCAGCGCCCGGCGCATATGGCTGAAGGCCTGGGCCGGGTCGTCGAAGAACATCACCCCGAAGCGCGAGAACAGCAGGTCGAACTGCGCCACCGGCAGCAGGGCCCGGCTGGCGTCGGCCACCTGGAAGCGGGCGTTCGGCCGATCCTCGCCCAGCTCGCGGGCCCGCGCCACCAGCGGCTCGGAGACGTCGACGCCCAGAACGCCGCCCTTGGCCCCGACCAGGGCCGCCAGCGCCAGGCTGCCCGCCCCCGCCCCACAGCCGATGTCCAGCACCTGCTCGCCCGGCGCAGGCGCGGCGGCGGCGACCGCCGCCCGGCCGTAGGCGTCGAGCATTCGGTCGAGCCGCGCCTGGTTGGCCACCCAGCGCTCGCCGGTGCGCCCGTTCCAGTCGGCGATCTGGTGGACATTGCGCTCGGTCATGGCGGGGCCTCAGTTGAGAATTGATCTCAACAAGCTGTAACCCCGCCGTCGCCGGCTGTCGATCGAGAACACAGCCCCGCTAAGATCGCGCGGCCTCGGTCGCCAACTGGCGCAACCGTCGGACCGTGCTTTCGGCCAGATCCGCCAGATTCCAGGCCTCGCCGTCTTTCAGACGGTTGGCGATCATGCTCAGCGGATGACAGCCCAGTTGGACGCCTGTCAAGGCGACGCTGATCTCGTTGCTGTACGCGTCATCGACCGCCAGGGCCCATTCCAGGCCGCCGTGCGCGAGCAGCGCCTCGCCGAACGCATAGCCCACAGCCTCGATCGCCGCTGTCGCGCCTTCGGCCTCTGAAAGCAGAACATCGTAGAGCGCTTGCAGGTCGGCCGCCGACAAGCGCTCTACCCCGGCCATCCGTTCGGCCCGCGCCACCCCGATGCGGACGGCCGCACGCTCGGCTTCATCGAGAGGACGGTAGATCGGCAAAGCTCAGCGCCCCGCCGCGTCCAGCGCTGCGATCACCTCGGGCGGCAGGGTCAGGCGGGCGCCGGCCAGCAGCTCGTCCAGCTGTTCGACGCTGGTGGCGCTGGCGATCGGGGCGGTGATGGCCGGATGGGCGACGATCCAGGCCAGGGCGATCTGGGCCGGGCTCGCGCCGGTCGCCTCGGCCGCCTGGTCGAGCGCGGCCAGAACCCGGAAGCCCTTTTCGTTCAGGTAGTCGCGCGCGACGGTCCGCCCGCGCGCCCGGCCTTCCAGATCGGCCTCGCTGCGATACTTGCCGGTCAGGAAGCCGGCGGCCAGGCCGTAGAACGGGATGATCCCGACGCCTTCCCGCGTCGTGAGGTCCGCCAGCGCGCCCTCGACCTCGTCGCGGTCATAGAGATTGAACTTCGGCTGGATCGACTCGTAGCGGACCAGGCCCTTGTCGGCCGAGGTCTTCAGCGACGCCTCCAGCCGCTCGGGCGTGAAGTTCGAGGCCCCGATGGCCCGCACCTTGCCGGCCTTCACCAGGCGGTCGAAGGCCTCCAGCGTCTCGTCGATCGGCGTGGCCGCATCGTCCTCGTGCGACTGGTAGAGGTCGACGTAGTCCGTCTGCAGCCGGCGCAGCGAGTCTTCCAGCGCCGCGACGATGTTGGCCGCCGACAGACCGGGGCGCTTGGGCCACTTGGCCACCTTGGTCAGGATCTTGATCCGGTCGCGCTGGCCGCCGGCCGCCAGCCAGCGGCCGATCGTCGCCTCGGACTCGCCGCCCTCGTGCCCCGGAACCCAGGCCGAATAGACGTCGGCCGTGTCGACCGCGTCGAAGCCGCCGTCGACGAAGGCGTCGAGCAGCCGGTGCGAGGTCGTCTCGTCGGCCGTCCAGCCGAAGACGTTGCCGCCGAACACCAGCGGGGCGATCGAGAGGCCGGAGCGGCCGAGGGGGCGTTGGCTCATGAAGCAGGTCCTTGGTCGAAGACGGCCGTGACTGTGGGCGGCTTCACCCGCCCTCGCCCAATCAAACTTTGAAATAAGGCCTATTGGGCGCGGGCAGCGAATCTATCCGAAACCGCCCGCCTATCCCCTTCCGTAAAACCCCCGCGAAAGCGGGGGCCCAGGCTTTTTCTGCAATCCGCCGCGCTCGACGATAAAACACCTGGGTCCCCGCTTTCGCGGGGATTTTACGGGTGAAGAGGTCAGGCCGCCGCGGCGGCGGCCCCGTCGAACACCGGCGCGTCCTGCGGCGCCAGGGTCGCCTTGCCGCGCAGCAGGTCGGCCGCGCGTTCGGCGATCATGATCGTGGGCGCATTGGTGTTGCCGCCGATCAGGGTCGGCATCACCGAGGCGTCGATCACCCGCAGGCCGGAAAGCCCCTGCACCCGCAGCTGGTCGTCGACCACCGCCAGCGGATCGCCGGCCGCGCCCATCCGGCAGGTGCCGACCGGATGATAGATCGTCTCGGCCTTGGCGCGGATCCAGGCGTCGATCTCGGCGTCGCTCTTCACGGCCGCCCCCGGCGCGTACTCGCTGTCGCGATAGGGGTCGAGCGCGGCCTGGGCGGCGACGTCGCGGCCGATCCGCACGCCTTCGCGCATGGCCCGGCGGTCCTCGTCGGCGGCCAGGTAGTTGGCCAGGATCGCCGGATCGGCGAACGGGTCGGCCGACCGCAGCCCCACGAAGCCCCGGCTCTCCGGCCGCAGCTGACAGATGTGCAGGGTGAAGCCGTCCTTCTCGACCACCACCTTGCCGTGGTCCTGCATGATCGCCAGCACCGCGTGGATCTGCAGGTCGGGCCGGTCGAGATCGGGCCGCGAGCGCAGGAAGGCGCCCGACTCCAGGAAGTTCTGCCGACCGATGCCCTTGCCCATCAGCAGGTACGAAAGGCCCACGCCCAGCTTGTTCAGCCCCTTGTTGGCCGAATAGGCGGTCTTGAGCCCCTTGGTCGTCCACGACAGGCAGACGTCCAGGTGGTCCTGCAGGTTCTGGCCGACGCCGCGCGACTCGTGGACGGTGGAGATGCCGTGCGCCTTGAGCGCGTCCGGGTCGCCGATCCCCGACAATTGCAGAATTTGCGGAGACTGCACCGCGCCGGCGCTCAGCAGCACCTCGGCGTCGGCGTGCGCGACCGCCGTCTGGCCGCCCTTGCCTGCGACATATTCGACACCGATCGCCCGGCCTTTCTCGACCAGGATCCGCGTCGTGCGGGCCTCGGTGATGCAGGTCAGGTTCGGCCGCGACAACGCGCCGGCCAGATAGGCGGCCGCCGCGCTCCAGCGTTTGCCGTCGCGGATGGTCAGGTCGTAGGGGCCGAAGCCCTCCTGCTGGAAGCCGTTGAAATCCTTGGTCACCGGATGGCCCGCCTGGCGGCCCGCCTCGATCACCGCCTTGTAGAACGGGCTGTCGGACTCGCCGGCCGAGACGTGCAGCGGCCCGTCGCCGCCATGATAGTCGCAGCCCCCGCCGTGGAAGGTCTCCGAGCGCTTGAAGTAGGGCAGCACCTCGGCATAGGACCAGCCCGACAGGCCCATCTGCCGCCACTGGTCATAGTCGCGCGCATGGCCGCGGATGTAGATCATGCCGTTGATCGCCGAGGATCCGCCCAGGCCCCGGCCGCGCGGCCACCACAGGCGGCGCCCGTCCAGGTGCGGCTCCGGATCGGTCCAGAAGCCCCAGTTGCTCTCGCCTTTTGCCTTGATCAGCTCGCCCACGCCCGCGGGCATGCGCACCAGCACCGAGCCGTTCTTGCCGCCGGCTTCCAGCAGCAGAACCTTCACCGCCGGATCCTCGCTCAGCCGCGCGGCCAGCACGCAGCCCGCCGAACCGGCGCCGATGATGACGTAGTCGTAGCGCGTGCCCGACATGGCGTCCCTCCCACAATGTTATCGTTGTTAAGACAGAGAGTGACCCGGCCCGGCGACGGCGGCAAGAGGGCGCGTAAACTGTCGGTACAGGTTAGAGCTGTCCCCAAAACAGGCTTAGGTTGTCAATAATGCAAGGCGATCGCATATGACCTGATGAGCCGTGATGCGCCAGAACCGGTCCTGCAGACTGGTCTGCCCTCCTGTGATCAGGCGGGCCAGCATCCAGCAGCCGGCGACGAAATTGTCCGATGTCGGATCCAGAAGGTCGAGCGGGTTCAACTGGTCCGGGGTGAAGCGCGTCACGCCGAAAGGGTCGAGAACAACGCCCCTCTGCCCGCGCTCCAGCCGGGCCGAGGCCGTCACGATGGCGAGCTCGCCCTTGGGGTCCAGGACGAACAGGGGGCCGCCGTGCCAGAGGCAGTTGCCCGTGGCGAGGTAACGGATCTTGCCTGAGCCCGTCGCGCCGACAACCAGGACGTAGCCGTCGGAGGCGTCGATGACCAGGTCGGCGTGCGGTTGCGTCGATCCGCCGGTCTGCGCCCTGCTCCCGTGAAACCCCATCCTGCTCGTGTCCTGTTTGGCGCGGCTTAGCAGGACCGAGACCGGACGTCCGGGATCTGGCCGGAGCGCGGGGGCTTCCGCGTCGATCCACTGCTTCAATTGGAATCTCCGTGGTCGCCGTCGTCCCAGTCGCCGCCGGCTCCATCGTCCCAATCGCCGCCGCCCCATGTGTCCGAATGCGCGGACGAACTCATGTCCGCCCCGATGTCGTGTCCTCCGATCTCCGCTGGGCCGTAGGCGCTGGCGTCGTCCATGGGCGCGGCGTGCAACTGGCCGGCCGCGGCGACGGGGTCGGTGATGCCGTGAAAGCCATAGTCGCCCACGAAGCGCCCGTTTTCACAGGGCCAGACGTTGGCGTTGGGCGACGTGCTGTCGACGTTGGACAGGTCGTCGCCGTTCGACATGTCCACGGACTTGTAGTCGTGGCCCCAGACGTAGTCTGCGACCACGTCGCGGGCGAAGTGCTCGTAGATGTCCTGGTTCGGGTCGCCGTAGTCGTAGGTGGAGCTGCTCGATAGATGGCGATCGGCGCCCTCGTAAACGGCCTGCATCGAGGGCCGGACGCCGTCGCCGGTGTCGGTCAGGTCCGAGCCGTACCGAGTGTCGGCCGCATCGTCGTGATGCTGGTCGTCGAGAAAGGGCTGGGGCGGATAGACCCGGTAGGACTCCGCGTCCGGCGGGTGCTGGCCGAAGACGGCGTTGAAAGCTTTGAACCCGTCGCCGTCGTAGAGCATCGTGTTCAGATGGTTGTCCACCGCGCACTCCACCCCGGGCTGGGGCGGGTGCTCGGCCAATGCGTGTGCCTGATGGTCGTTGCGGTCGAGGTGGTCCTGCCGGGATTCGCGATCGCCGGTGAGCAGGGCGAAGATCGTTCGGATCATGGCGTCAGGCCTCCGGTCCGTGCTGATGCAGTTGAGGGATGGTTCGCCACCCGGTCTGGCCGTTCGCGATCACCGCGCGGCTGAGGCCGCGCTGGAAGCGGCCGTTGAGAAAGCCGGCCATGTCGGTGAGCTGGCTCAGACGTCCCGCCGCCGGCGCCGTGAGGATGCGGCCGGCGCCATGTTCATCACGATAGCGAATGCGCAGATGGCCGAGGCCCAGAAGGCGCATCCACAGGGGTTCGATCACCGACACGCTCTCGAGCCTGTCGTGCATGATGGTCACCCGCCCGGTGCGATTGAGAGGGCCGCCGCAGATTTCCAGGCGGCTGGCGAAGCCCAAGTCCCTGTCGCCGAGCACCGCTATGGCCAGGCGGGATTCTGGAACCAGCAACCGCCACAGGCACCAGCCGCCGAGGCTGACGCCCGGAACCTCAACGCACCCGCCCAGGATGGCGTGGCCCTGGCCGGCCAGCACCGAGCCCAGAATGAGAAGGCCCATGGCGAGGGCGCCCTGTGGCAGGAGCAGGAGCCGATCGCTCCGCCGGCGAAAGATCGCCATTTCTCCCGTCAGCGGAACCGGGCAGGGCGCCCGACCGAAGGTCATGGCGAGACCAAGGATCGCGAAGCCGATCGCCATGTGTCCGTTTTCCAGGACGGAAAGCGCCGGAGCGATCGACCAGCCTTGGGCCGAGGCGGCTTCGACCAGTCGGCCAAAGCCGATCGGCGCCAGTCCATGCGCCGTCGCGCTGACGGCCGCATTCGTGGCGGCCCAGGAGAACGTAATGGCGGCCAGCAGGCTGGCGATACCGATCGCGCGCCGCGGCCCGGCGGGAGCCTCCGCCTCGACTTCGTACTGCGGCAGGGCCTGCCAGGTCGCGTAGCCCGGCGGCGGCGGCGATTGGGGCGGCCGCGTCGGTGCGGGACCGGGCGCGGTTCGCACCGGGGGACGCGGTGGAGATTGCGAGGAGGGAAAGTGACGAGGCGCCTGCATGGGCCGCTCCTGTTGGGCGAGGAGCCTTCCCTAGCGCCTTGCGGCTTGGCGCGAACTTGTACGGGATTGCAATCCATCATTGCAATCGAACGCAAGAGACGGGCTGTCGGGAAGAGAGCAAGCATCGATCCAGCGATCGGATGAAATCGGATCAAGGAGCCCTGACGTCCATGCTGAAGCCTGAACATTGGAAGCAGATCTGCGTGCACCTCCAGCCTCACGCGGAGAGGAACGACGGCGTGCTGGGAGCCGTGCTGGGCGCGGCCATGGGCGCGGCCGGCGCCGCCGCTCAGGGCCGTGAGGGAGAGCTCAAGGCGACGACCGTGGTGGCCGCCGCGCTTCTGGGCCTGGCCTACGGCGCCGTCGACGTTTCGCGCCTGGGCGTCAATTTTCCCGGCCGGCGTCGCGGCTAGAGCCAGGCCCCGCTCATAACGAAGGCGGCCCAGAAATAGGGGGCGGCCAGGCTCGCCGCTTTCGGCGGGATGGCCGCCGAGCCCAGAACGGACTTTCGCTCCAGCCCATTGCGCTGCTCGGGTGTCGGCCGGAAGGCCCTTACGACGCGTTGCGCATGGTTGTGCGCCTGTGCGCGCGTGAGCCCTTCGTCCAGCGCTTCGACCAGCGCGGTGTTGAAGATCCGTCCCGCCAAGTCGTCTATCGGCCAGAGCGTCGTGACGACCGAGGCCGCGCCGGCTTGTCGGCACAGAGAGGCGACGTCGTCGCCGCCGCCGCCGCTCAGCCAATCGGCTCGGGAGCTGGAGTTGCAGCCCGTCAGCACCAGAATATCGGCCTTCGTTCCGGTCTCCAGCACCGTTCCCATCGTGGCGGTCGAACCGTCGGGCAGCAGAAGCGCCGCGCTGGCCGGGCTCGTGGCGTCCGAGCGGACATGGGTCGAGACGATCGCGACGCCGGGCGAAGCCAGCAGCGATCGCAGGTCGGCCATGCCCCAGGACCGGTCCGCAAGGGTTTCGATTCTGGTCCCTGAGGCCCTCATGGCCTCGTAGCCGGCCTGCTCCATGGGGCCTTGTTGCAGACCCAGCTGATCCACCGCGCAGCGGTAGGCTCGTGGCGACCCCATCGGGCGCCCTCCCGCGACGTCGGACCAGTTCATGGAGCCCCGCCCCACGCCCGTATCGCCCACGGGCGTGGCCTGGACCAGGTCGAAGTGATCGAGCAGCGCATGGTCGCGACCGTCCAGCAGGGCGCTGAACGGAATGTGCGACAGAGCGCCGTGGGTGCTGACCACGAGGGTGGGTCGGGATCCGAGCGCCGCCAGGGCCTGCCGGACTTCGGGGCGGTGCAGGAGATCGCCCAGCAACAAGTCGTAAAGCAGTCGCAGCAGATCTCGCGCGTGCGGGTCTTGCCCGTACATCCGGGAGAGCACGTCCTCGACCAGGATGGCCATGTGCCGAACGAAGGCGTGTTCCTCGTCGGGCACGCTGAAGATCTCGTCCGCAGTCATGCGCGTGAGGCGGCCGAACTCGAAGATCGCCGTGCGCCGCCGGTGAAAGCGCTGCGTCCCGACGATCAGGTTGGCCTCGATGTGCGCCGGATCGTAGACGACCTGCAGAAAGGCCGCCGGCGCGCGCGGCGACGCGGCCGCGAGCGCCCAGCCCTTGGCGCTGATCGACCGCCGCTGACGGATCAACCGGGCCAGTGCGGCGTCGCGAACCCGCCGGTTCAGCTTCCGCATGGCGAAGGCGGCGGCGGCCGCCGTCCAGCCCAGACGATGGCGCGGGTTTATGGCCTGCCCTCGTTTTGCAACCGCTGCGAGGTCGGCGCGAAGGTCGTCCGGACCGACATGGCGCTCCGACCCCGGCAGGGTCCAGAACTGGCCGGGCAGGACAGTGGGGCGCGCGAGGACTTGCGTGGCCATCGTCGCGATACGCGTTTTTTCGACCTGCGAGGCTCCGACGCTCGCGTTCACCAGGGCCTGGAGGTGCCAGGCGTCGGCGAGCCGTTGACCCTGCACCAGAACCCCGACCATCACCTCGCCGTAAGCTTCGAACACCTGGTCGACCGTGGCTTCGGTCAACCGTTCGACGGCCGCTCCGCTTAGGGCCACCGCCGCCAGGTGGTGCCAGCCGTGAGCTTCGCAGGCGATCGCCGCGGCTTCGAGAATCCGTACTCGGTCGCCCCCGTCCAGTTCCGCCGACAGGCGCAGCAAGGCGGCCGCGCCGGGAGCGTGGTCGAAGGTCATTCGGCGGCGGTTCCTTCCAGCCGCGGCGCCAGCCGCACGCCGTAAAGCCCATGATAGAGACGGGCCTTGGACCCGCCGGCTTCCTGTCTGCGGGCGAGGCGCTCGGCGGTGGTCAGCAGGGCGATCGCCTTGGCGTAGCCCGACGGCCAGAAGGTCGGGGTCTGCGCGATCAGCTGGACGAGTTCCGCCGGCAGCAGGTCATCGTCGATGTCGGAGGCGTGGGCGTTGGGCGTGAAGCCCTCGGGCAGGTCGAAGCCGACGGCCTGGACGGAAAAGACGCCGGGCACGGGCGCGACCACGCTACTATGATCCAGCAGCCGACCTGGGCGTCCCGCGCTCTGGATGCGGGCCCCGAGCCAACTGGCCGCCTCCTCCCAAGGCTGCGAGGCCAGGCCCTCGTCGCAGCGCAGTTCGAGCCCCAGGACCAGTTGGCTCTGATCGTGCGGCGGGACGTAGATCTGGAAACTGGTGCAGGGCTCCAGGAAGAGCGGCTCGCGATCGGGCTGAAAGGCGATGCGTTCGCGCCGAAGCTGCGGCGCGGGCGTTTCACGATCGCGTTCGCCATCGATCACGAGGGGATGCGCCGGGCGTCCTTCGCCCGCCTCCAGCAGCGCGAACTGTTGCCGCAGGGCCTTGGCCAACAGGGCGGCGGTCACGTCCGGGCGAGCGATCCGCAGCACCGCCCGGCAGAAGTCCTGGATCGTGCCGAGGATGGCTTCGGGATAGAGCGCCAACGTGTCCTGTTCGTCCGTAAAGGCCTTGGCGGCGGCCTCGGAAAAGGCTCCATCCGGTTGTCGGATCGCATACTCCATCGCTCCGGCCAGATTGCGCAGGGCGATGTTGTCGATCATCAGTCCGCCCTTGAGCATGCGACTGAAAGTGGATTCCGGCGCCGCTATGTGTCGCCGGATCGTGCAGCTCGCCAGGACCTGCTGGCTGATCCGCCCCAGATCGGACACCCTCGCGGCCTGGCGCATGATCTCGAGCTTGAGCCAGAGGTCGGGAAGTCGATAGTCGGCCAACGTCTGCTCCCGTAGAACGCGCCCGATAGCCGGGCCGTCGACCCTAGAGGTCCTTGCGCCTGGCCGCCCAGATGTAATCCGTTGCAATCCGCTCGCCTTGAAGGCGACGCCGGTCGCCGCAGTACGTCACAAGCTTGACCGGTTACCAAGAGTTGAGGCGAAGATCGGGCCGACGAACGGCGGCGCTTCGGGCGCTCGCCAGATGTAACGGCTTGCAAACAAGGAGCCCGCCCCTCCTCGCCAGACGTCGCGAGGCTATCTTCGGCGCATACGCAAAGGCGGAGCCTGCGCCATGAAACATCAACCGATCGGTCAATCGACACGCGCGAATAGAGGCCCTTACGCATTACCCATGGTTGCGGCTAAGGTTCGCGCGGGGGCAAGGGGGACAAAGCCGTGAACATGCTGTTGTGGATCGGCGCGTTGCCGGCGCACATGCGCGAAGCATGGAGCGCGATCCAGGGCGGATGGACGCTCGAGGGGATGCGCAAGGCTCTATTGCGAGCTTTCCTCATCGTCAGCGCCTTCGCCACGGCGATGGGATTGAAGGATTTGATTTCCGGCGGCGTGGACGCGCCGCCGGTCATCGAACTGGTCGGCGGCATGGCCATGGCCGCCTGCGTCGTGCTGTTCATGTACCTGTCCCTGGAGACGGTCCTGCGGGATCCGCGTCCCCTCTGGAAGATCATCGCGGCCTTCGCCTACGTGTTCTTCATGCTGTGGTCGGTCGGCTTCGGTTTCGGCTTTTATTGGAAGATGTGTTCGGCTTCGGACGTGGCCGAGCGGCAAGCCGTCGCCATGAAGGAAGGGCTGCAGCGCAGCCTGGATCTGTCGATCTCCAGGTTGAAGGGGATCGATGCGGCCGCCAACGACCTGACCCTTCTGGCGAAGGGGCGCACCGAAAAGGAGCGCACGGGCAACGGCTGCGACAACGTCTTCAGTCGTCCCGGCGAAGGGCCGCTGTTCAATATCCGGGCGTCCATCAACCAGAGTATCGAGACGCAGCAGTCCAGCCTGAAGAGCGTCATCGACCTGCCCGGACTGAAGGCCGAAGTCGAGACGACCCAGAGGCAGATCGCGGGTATCCTGGGCGCGCAGCATGTTGGCCAGGCCGGCCTGAAGCGGAACATCGACCAGGCGCGAGGCCTCGCCAACGGTGCCATTTCGAAGGTCAACGCCAGCATCGGGACGACCCGCGACTACGCTCCGCGCTACGCCGGATTGGCGGAGGAATTGCGCAAGGGGCGCCAGGACGGAGCGTCGGTCTGCAGGGACACGGAGCTGGCCAGCGGTCTCGACATCATGGCCGAGAAGCTGCGGACCACGCAGGATATCCCGCCGATCACCGACGAGACCTTCAAGATCAATCTGGGCGCCGACGCCACACGCGCGGCCTTCGACCGGATCTGGGCCTATGTGCTGGCCCCCATCGGACTTTCGACGGAAAAGCCTCGCCCGTTGACCCAGGAGGACATGGTCGCGTTCATCGCCGCCATCGCCGTGGACCTGGGAATCCTGCTGGCGACCTTGTTTGGTTGGCGGACCGAACCGCTGGCCCGGCTCTCCAACGACCTGACGGGAGCGATCAACAATCGCCGCCTGCGTCGTCAAATCGCCGATCTCGCGCGGGTCGAACCCGAAGGGCTCGGTGTGATGCTCGATCGCGCCAGCATCGTGTGCGACCGGCGCTTCTATCTGGTGACGAGCGAGGACGTGCCGCAGTACCACGCCTCGTTCCTGAACATTCAGGCGGCGCTCATCGCTTGTGGCGCGGGGAAGGCGATCAGGCTTCCCACGGGACCACGGCCGCGCCGTTCGGATGCGGCCCGCCCGCCCAGCATGCGATCCGAGTTCCTCGGAATCCAAGCCGCCATTTTCCGGCCGTATGACCCCTGGACCCTGCTGAGCGCGGCGCAGCGGCAACTGGCCCGCACGAGCGTCCAGCTGTCGCAGGACGTGGAGGCGCGCATTCCGGCCGACCGCATCTCGATCCTGAGGGTGCCGCCCGCCGTCATGGCCAGCCTGAAGGCGGAAGCCGTTCGGGCGGGGCAGACCGAGGCCGGCGATGGGGAAGGACCTCGGCCGGCTTCGTCCGCGCCGCCGCCGCGGCCCGGAGGCCCTCAACCCGGGCTTCGCCCGGCCTTCGCGGAGAACCGGCGCTCGGGGCCGGACTCCGAGCCGCCCGTGAGAGCGAAGAAGACGAAAAAACGGTCGCGCAAGGCTCGGCCCGCCGAGGGAGCGCCCCAGCCCGCCGCGCCGCAGGCCGCTCGCCCGGCCGGCGGGGCGCCGCCCCCGCCGCGAGAGCGCGGCGTCGATGCGCCGCCCCCTGTCCGCGAGGTCTCCCCTAGCGGCGCGACGGTCGATCACCATCCGTCCCAGGCGGCGGGCATGAACGGAACGCCCCGCAACGCGAACGAAACGATCCTGCACCCTGAAAGCCAGATCCAAGCCGAGGGGGGCGACTAGACACGAAGTGTTAACGCCGCTGGGCGTACAACCCTGAAAGTTGCGTTTCGCCTCGTGTCTCGCCCAGGAGAGGACCTGTGACCGGAACCGACGCCGACTTCAATCTTGCCTTGGACCAGTTCCTGCACTCGGCGCCGGGCGGGGTGTTGACCCTGGTGGCGGCCGATCCGGCTACGCCGCTGGCGCGCCGGGTCTGGTCGCGTCTACCCGACTTCCTCGCGCGGGGCGTCACCATCAGGGTCGTCTTCGGACCGGCCTGCGACAAGGCGAGCCTGCGCGCCGCCGTCGTCGCCTTCGAGGCGGTCTTCGGCAAGGGCTCGGCGCATGCCGGGATCGCCAGGGCGCGTTCGGCGTCCGCCCGCACCATGATCGAGCAGGCGAGCTTCGGCCTCGCCGTCTGGACGGGCGGCCGTCTCAGCGGCGCCCACGCCCAGCCGCGTTGCGTGTCAACGCCGGATGACGCAGGTGGCGATGCGGCCAAGGCCGCCCGCCTGTCGTTTGCCTTCGTTCAGGCTCTGGCCGCGCCCGTAAGCTCGGCCCGTCGCGCTCTGTCCGTAAAGACGTTGCCGGAGCACCTCGCCGGGATCTGGCAGGCGCTCGCGCGGAACCGGAGTGAAGAGTTGCAAACGGTTTGAATTCGCCGAATAGCGCGGTTCTCTCCATTGCTACGCTAGGATGCGCCCCATAGTTTAGTCTCCATAGGTGGAGCTAAACCATGACGGTGTTTCCGAAAGGCGCGATCTCGATCGCGGGTGACCTGTGAGCGAGGCCACTTTCGAAGGGCTGCGCGCCGCGATCTCCGCGCCACGCGCCTCCGATCGCTCCGACGGCGACGACCTGAGCCCCATTCGGGTCGGGCCGCGCACCATCACACGCTACCTGCTGGACCTGCTGCCGCAATGGTCGCGAGGAGGCGAGCCCTCCGAGAGCATCTTCGACTTGCCCTTGACCCGGATAACTTCGGGTACGGGCGGCCTCGTCGGCGGCTTGATCGGGGCGGGCCTGGGTCTGCCGCACGGTCTGGCGCCGCTGCTCCTCTATTTCTGCGGAGGAGCGATCGTCGGCGCCGGGGGCGCCGTCGCGCTCCTGGTCGGTTTCGCCGGTCTTGCCCATCGTCTCGGCGCGCGGGCCGCCACCGCCCTCCTGGTCCTGATCATCCTGGCGATCATCGGCGTCGCCACGACCCCCATCTGAGCGAGGCGCGCCATGAGCGGCGAAAAGCATCACCACGTCACTGTCCTGCCCGATCGTAACGAAATCGAACGGCAGCGGCGTCTGGAACAGATCCGAAGCGAAGTTCAGCAGGCCAGGACCCTGTGGGAGCGGGCGCGGACCGAGGCGGCGGAGTTGCGCTGCGAGCGGATCGATCCGCCGGGAGAGCTGTCGTCGCGCGACGACGAAGAGGCGCTGCGCGACCATGTCCGGCGCCTGGAAGAGGCCGTCCTGCGTCAGAACGCTGCGATCGCGAGAGAGCGTCTCTATCGCGAGCGGGCTTTGGAGGAATACCGCCGGGCCGAAGCGGACTGGCGCGCGCAGCGCGACGTCGCTCTGTCGATGGGGGCCGTTGTTGCACAGGCGGCCATCGTCAACGCGGGCGGCGCCACGTCAGGCGAACTCCGCGATGCGATCGACAAGCTGCGGAGCCAGGCCGCGGAGCTCGCCCGGCAGGTCGGGTTGAGGAGCTACGCGGCGAGCGCCGTCGAAACGTTCGATCTGCCGGAGGTCGCGGCCGCGTCCCGATCGTCCGCGCCGCCATTCGAGGCGCGCGTCTGGAGAGAGAGGGTCGGCAAGGCCCTGGGCGATGTTCCGTTCAATCTGACCGAGGAGGACTTGAAGTCGATCAATGGCGCAGCCGGCGCCGTCCTGGCGAGCCGCGACGCGGCGACCGCGGAGGCGATGCTGGCCGACCTGATCGCCCGGATCATTCAGACCAAGGCCAAGGGCCGGGCGCTGGCGGCGAAGCAGGCGAGGGTTCGCGATCTCATGGAGGAGCTCGCCGGTTTGACCGGACAGGATGTCGATCAGATCCGAGCCGCATTGAAGGCCAGCCTTTCGAACGATGCGCCGCTGGAAGCCGATCTGGAGCATTGGGTCGAGACCGTTAAGGCGGACGCCAAGCGACGGGTCGATCGGGACTACATCGCCCTGGTGACCGTGCAGGCGCTGCGGGAGCTGGGTTTTTCCGTGCCCGGGTCCTTCAAAACCGAGCTCTTCGAAGGGAAGCCGGCCGCGGCCGTTTCGCCGTCGGGCGATGTGCTGCTGTCGCTGCAATTTGACGCCCAGTCCGGACATCTGATCACCCAACCGGTGGGCGTCGACGGCGCGCCTGTCACCGAAACCCAGGATGACGAGATCTGCGAACTCGTGCTGGACGAGCTCTCGCCAATGTTCGAGCGCGCGGGCATCACGTCAGGGCTGGTCAAGACCGTGCCCCTGTCGGCCGCGAGGCCCGCCGCCGCGGCGCCCGGCAGGACCGGTGCGGCGCCGGCCGCGAGAGCCGCGGCCAGGAGCGCCAGGCGATGAGCGGCGCCCACGCTTGGCCGCGCTGGATCGACGAGCTGTCGCGGTCGCTGCCGACCTGTGCGCAGTTCGTCGTCTACGGCAATATCCGAGACGATCAGCTGACGCCCGTGGACGGCGAACTGCTGCGAACCTCCTTGATCACCTGCATAGAGGAGCGTTTCCGCGCCCGGGGCTATGCGCGTCTTTTGGCCTTCAACACCGCCGGCGGTCTGAGAGTCCTGCCGGAGGAAGCGGGCCAGTCGCTGGCCGACGACCTGCTGCGCTCCAACTCTCGACTGTCCGCCGGCCTGCTGCGCAGAGCCCTGGCGGGCGAGGGCGGGCCGGAGATCGTCCGGATTCTCCCGGAATTGTCGAGGGCCGTGCACGCCAGCATGGTCGCCACCGCCCTGGTCGTCGAGAACGCCT
>Ga0102591_1001573_pt1 | contig 30328 bp, 23 predicted proteins | sample AraplaCol_mCL_r2_2_FD_76860 | JGI IMG/M metagenome (GOLD analysis project Ga0102591, IMG submission 76860) | Arabidopsis root microbial communities from North Carolina, USA - plate scrape MF_Col_mCL_r2 (SPADES assembly) (version 2) | ecosystem: Host-associated > Plants > Roots > Endosphere...
TCGTGCTGCTCATCATCTTCATGGTCACCGCGCCCCTGTTGAACCTGGGCGTGGACATCGACCTGCCGCAGTCCAACGCCAAGTCGATCCAGGAAAAGAAGGATCCGGTGATCGTCAGCGTCGACGCATCGGGCAACTACTTCCTGACGGTGAAGTCCGGCAGCAATGAAGCCGTGACCGCCGAAACGCTGGCGGCGAAGGTGCGCGGCATCGTGTCGCAGAACCCGGAAGTGGCCGTGTTCGTGGCTGGCGATGCGAAGGCCAACTACCAGAAGGTCATGGACGCGCTGGTGCTGCTGCAGAGCGCCAACGTCAAGAAGGTTGGCCTGATGAGCCAGCCCGATCAGGCCTCGCAAGGGCAGGCCACGCAGGGCCGTCGCTGATGCGGGAAACGCGCGCGGACACAACGCAGGCGGTGGTCGCGGCGCTGGCGCTGCACGCGCTGCTGTTCCTTCTGATGTTCATCGGCCTGTGGTGGACGCGTACCAACGCGCCCGTGTCCGTGGCCGGCTCGCCCGTGGCGGCCGAACTGATCGACGCCAACGCGCTGTCTCCGGCGATGCAGCGCACGCTGCGCAACCGGCCCAAGCCGGCCGAGGAAGAAATCCCGCCGCCGCCGGAACCGGAAGAAACCGCACCGCTGCCGCAGCCGTTGCCTGAGCCGGTGCCGCAGGATTCCGTCGCGCCGCCGCAGAAGCAGGCGCAGGATTTCATTCCGGTGCCCGACACCGAGAACAAGGAAGCGGTGGTCGAAACGCCGACCCCGACGCCCGCCGAGGAAAAGAAGGCGCAGGAGCTCAAGCGCAAGCAGGAGCAGGTCGACCTGACCGAACAGAAGCGACAGCAGGAAGTCGAACAGCAGCGCCGCATGGCCGAGCAGCAGGAGCAGGAGCGCCAGCAGAAGCTCGCCGATATCCGCAAGAAGCGCGAGCAGGCCGCGCGCGAGGCCAACCTCGCCGAGCAGCGCCTGAAGCAGATCGCCGACGTCCGCGCGCGCCAGTCCTCCACCGAAACCGCGCCAAGCAGCGGGACCAGCGACGCCAGCCCGCCGCCGGGCAACAACGGCGCGGATGCCGGCCTGAAGGCCCGTTACGCCGCGGCATTGCAGGAAGCCATCCTTGCCAAGTGGACACGGCCGGAGACAGTACCGGTCGGTGCACGCTGCACGCTGGTGATCCGCCAGCTCCCGGGCGGGCAGGTGATGAGTGCGGAAGTGTCATCGCCCTGCGCCTACGATGAGCAGGGCCGACGCTCGATCGAAGCGGCGGTCCTCAAGGCTCAACCGCTGCCGTACGCCGGTTTCGAGTCGGTGTTTTCGCGCAACCTGACGCTGAACTTCACCGCCCAGGACCGCTGAGGCCGTCTCCGGGCGGTCGCGGGGTCCTTTGCGGGATTCAGCTTTGAGGCGGCGTTCACCTGCCGGCGTTAACAATTACAAAGCTGAACGGATTGGCCCATGCCGACCCGCCGACCGATTGGATTGACGACTGGAGTGCCGATGAAACGATCCCTCGCCTGGCTGGCTTCACTGCTCGCCCTCTTGCTGCCCCTGTCCGCGATGGCCCAGCAGGGGCTTGAGATCGACATCGTCGGCGGCAATGCCGCGGCCCTGCCGATCGCCGTCGTTCCGATGCCCTACCAGGGCAGCGCCGCGGCGCCGCAGACCGATCTGTCCGAAGTGGTGGGCGCCGATCTCGCCCGTTCGGGCCAGTTCCGTCCGCTGCCGGTCGGCGACATCGTCGAGAAGCCCACGCGCGGCGGTGAGATCAACTATCCGACCTGGCGCTCGCTCAACCAGGATTACATCGTCGTCGGCCGCGTGCTCGATGCCGGGGCCGGCAGCTTCCGCGTCGAATACGAACTGTTCGACGTGGCCAAGCAGCAGCGCCTGCTCGGTTTCGCGCTCACCGCTCGCGCCAATGCGATGCGCGATGTCGCGCACCAGATCGCCGACGCCGTGTACGAGAAGATCACCGGCGTTCGCGGCGCGTTCTTCACCCGCATCGCCTACGTCACGGCCACCGGCACCGGTCGCGCCGCGCAGTACGCGCTGATGGTTGCCGACTCGGACGGCTTCAATCCGCAGACGGTCGTGCGTTCGCCCGAACCGCTGCTGTCGCCGTCGTGGAGTCCGGACGGCAACCGCCTCGCATACGTGAGCTTCGAAGGCGGCAACTCGTCGATCTACATCCAGAACATCTCCACCGGCGCACGCGAACTGGTCGCCAAGTACCGCGGCATCAATGGCGCGCCTTCGTTCTCGCCGGACGGCCGCCGCCTCGCGCTGACGCTTTCGCGTACCGGTAATCCCGAGATCTACGTGATGGACCTGGGCAGCAAGAACCTGACCCAGCTCACGAACCACTTCGCCATCGACACCGAACCGACCTGGAGCGCTGACGGAGGCACGATCTATTTCACCTCCGATCGTGGCGGCCGCCCGCAGATCTATTCGGTTCCGTCCGGCGGCGGCAGTGCGACGCGCGTGACCTTCCAGGGCAGCTACAACGCGAGCGCCAGCGTGTCGTTCGATGGAAAGAAAATCGCCACCGCCCAGGGCAGCGGCAACAACTACCGCATCGCGCTGATGGACAGCAGCCTCGGTGCTGCGCGGTGGAGCACACTTTCGCCCGGTTCCCTGGACGAGTCCCCGAGCTTTGCCCCTAACGGCGCGATGATCCTTTATGCTGCGCGCGAGGGCCGCCGGGGCGTGCTCTATGCCGTTTCGTCCGATGGCCGGGTGCGTCAGCGCCTGGTGCTTGCGGATGGGGACGTGCGTGAGCCGGCTTGGGGGCCGTTCCGTTTGCCGCGTTGATATAACCAAAGCGGTTATTTACCAGCAGTTTTAGCCCCGATCTGTCCCACGCCCGATTTTGACGAGGAACAACCATGAATAACACCACTCGTATCCTGCTCGCCGCCGTGCTCTGCACCGCTGCCGTGGCTTGCACCAAGAAGGTCAAGGAAGAAGCTCCCGCCGAGACCACCCCGCCGCCGGCCCAGACCCAGCAGCCGACCACCTCCGGCGTCTTCGGTCCGAGCGACCTCGACACCGATGCCTGCCTGCGTCAGCGCGTCGTCTACTTCGACTTCGACCAGGACACCCTGCGTCCGGAGTTCCAGGCCATCGTCGGTTGCCACGCCAAGTACCTGCGTGATCGTCCGTCGGCCCGCATGACGCTGGAAGGCCACGCCGACGAGCGCGGCAGCCGCGAATACAACCTGGGTCTCGGCGAGCGCCGCGGCAACGCCGTGTCTTCGTCCATCCAGGCCAATGGCGCCTCGGGCAGCCAGATCAACGTGACCTCGTACGGCGAAGAGCGCCCGGTCTGCACGGACTCGAACGAGGACTGCTGGGCCAAGAACCGTCGCGTCGAGATCGTCTACACCGCGAAGTAAGCGTAGATGATCCGCCAGACCGTACTCGCTATGGCATTCGCGGTGGCCCTCGTGGCCGCCGCGCCTGCCGTTGCGCAGCGCGCCAGCCTGGCCGACCGCGTGACTGTTCTCGAACAGCAGGCGGCCAACAACCAGGGCAACGTCGACCTGCTCAACCAGGTCACCCAGCTGCGCAACGAGATCCAGTCCCTGCGTTCGCAGGTCGAGGAACTGCAACAGCAGAATCAACAGCTGATGCAGAGCTCCAAGGCCCAGTACCTGGACCTGGACGGTCGTATCAACCGGTTGGAGAGTGGCGCGGTCGTCCCGCCCGCTCCCAACGCAGCGCCGGCGCCGGCGGGCTCCAAGCCCGCGGCGCCGTCGGCTGCCGCCAAGGACCGCCCACCGGCGGTCTACGGCGACAAGGGCGCCATCGCCAAGAGCGCCGATGAGCGAGTGGCCTACGACGCCGCATTCAACGCCCTCAAGGGCGGCGATTACGTCGAATCCGCCCGTCTGTTCCAGGCCTTCATCGAGGCGCACCCGGAAGGCGCGTACACGCCCAATGCCCTGTATTGGCTGGGCGAAAGCTACTACGTGACCCAGAACTACCAGATGGCGCAGTTGCAGTTCCAGTCGTTGCTGGACCGCTATCCGACCCACGACAAGGCCCCGGGCGCGATGCTCAAGATCGGCCTGTCCCAGTTCAACCAGAAGCAGGTCGAGGCCGCCGAGCGCACGCTCGCCGACGTCTCCACCAAGTATCCCGGCACCGACGCCGCCCGCACCGCCAGCGACCGCCTGAACGCGATCCAGCTCGGCCGGCTGCGCTGATCCGCTAAAATGGCGGCATGAACGCCGTCCCCCTCGATGCGGCCGTCGCATCGCCCGACCGGCTGCGCATCACCGAAATCTTCCTGTCCCTGCAGGGCGAAGCCCGTGCGATCGGCTGGCCGACCGTATTCGTCCGCCTGACCGGTTGTCCGCTGCGCTGCCAATACTGCGACACCGCCTACGCCTTCCACGGCGGGGAGTGGTGGCAGATCGACGACATCCTCGCCGAAGTCGCCCGTCACGGCGCGCGCCACGTCTGCGTGACCGGTGGCGAGCCACTGTCGCAGAAGCGCTGCATCGGGCTGCTGCAGCGGTTGTGCGATGCCGGCTACGAGGTTTCGCTGGAAACCTCCGGTGCGATCGACATCGCCGACGTCGACACGCGCGTGTCGCGCATCGTCGACATCAAGACGCCCGGCTCGATGGAAGTGCATCGCAACCTGTGGTCGAACCTGCCGTTGCTGACGCCGCACGACCAGGTGAAGTTCGTCGTCTGCTCGCGCGAGGATTACGACTGGGCGAAGGACATCGTCGCCCAGCACCGCCTGACCGAGGTCTGCGACGTGCTGTTCTCGCCGAGCTTCACGCAGATCAAGCCCAGCGACCTGGCCGACTGGATCGTCGCCGATCGCCTGCCGGTGAGATTCCAGCTGCAATTGCACAAGATTCTGTGGAACGACGAACCCGGCCGCTGAGCCGCTTCGTCCTCAAGGAAACACCATGAAAAATGCTGTCGTCCTGGTTTCGGGCGGGATGGACTCCGCTGTCGTCGTCGCCATCGCCCGCGCGCAGGGCTTCGCCGTGCATGCGCTGAGTGTGCGTTACGGCCAACGCCATACCTCCGAACTCGATGCCGCGCAGCGCGTGGCCGATTCGCTGGGTGCGGTCGCGCACAAGACGGTCAACGTCGACCTGCGCAGCATCGGCGGCTCCGCGCTCACCGACGAATCCATCACCGTGCCGACCGATGCCGACGGCCACGCGGTCGGGCAGGACGCGCCAAAGGATGCGATCCCGGTGACGTACGTCCCCGCACGCAACACCATCATGTTGTCGGTCGCGCTGGGCTGGGCCGAGGTGCTGGGCGCGAACGACCTCTTCTGCGGCGTCAACGCGGTGGACTATTCGGGTTATCCGGATTGCCGCCCCGAGTTCGTCGAAGCCTTCGAGAAGCTCGCCAACCTGGCCACCAAGGCCGGCGTGGAAGGCGCGGGCATCCGCGTGCACGCGCCGCTGCAGTTCATGAGCAAGGCCGACATCGTGCGCGAAGGCATGCGCCTGGGCGTGGATTTCTCGCAGACCGTCTCGTGCTACCAGGCCGACGACGAAGGCCGTGCCTGCGGTCATTGCGACGCCTGCCGCCTGCGCGCCGAGGGCTTCGCCGCGGCCGGCGTGCCCGACCCGACGCGTTACGTCTGAACGCAGGTCCTGTCACACAGGCCGCGCGTCACCTGCACCATCACAGCGCCCTGCGCTAGAATGCACGCCCCGGCGCAACGCCGGGCTCGCGCTCCGCATCGCGGACGCGGATTTCCAAAGTGGGCCGTTAGCTCAGTCGGTAGAGCATCGGACTTTTAATCCGCTGGTCGATGGTTCGAATCCATCACGGCCCACCACATAAGCCAAGTTGTAGATCACTTGGCGCACTCGTAACGGCCGGGTTTGCGTTACTCGCCCACAACACTGGACACACTTCGGCATCACTGATGCTACTCCCAGTTTTTGGGGTAAGCCCAAGGGTAGGTTAGGTGCGGCAAGCTTCGTACCCGGGCTGAAAGTTCCGAACGCGTAGGAAAGCGCTTACCGATTGCCGGATCATGAATCGTGACCTTGTCGCGATGAACGCGCGTAGCGACAAAGTGATTGAGATTCCTGCACAGAATGCAAGGGAAGCGAAGGCGGCCAACGTAAGCGAACTAGCCAAGCAAGATTCGCTATGGGATGCGACTAGTGGGCCGCCTTACGAGTGGTTGAACGCTCCATGCCCGCGTAGACAAATGTCGCGACCACTGCAACAACGATCACTTGAGTGAAGTCGCGGAAAGAGAAGTCGTGTGTCTGCACGCACCTCAAGACAATGGATGCGGCGACAAAGAGTGCGAAGAACAGGAAGTATGTGCGGCGCATGCTCTGGTCCTTGAGGCCTCCCCGCCTTAGGGCGCGGGGAGGCTGGCGTGCTCAGGCGATCATGCAGTAGAAGAATGTTCCGGTTGAGCCACCCATTGCCCCAAGGATGCCACCCGCCACACCGCCCACAAACGCACCGGTCGTTGCGCCGACGATGGTGTTGTTGCCCCAGTTGCTGCTCATGCAACTGTTGAAGCCTGCCTGCCAATCGCCACCACCGAAACAGCCAATTTCAGTCGAAGTCAGTTCGCGCATTGCTTCTTCCTCATGCATGCCAAGGGCGCCGCTGTGGGCGAGATGAACGGCGGCTCATCTGGAGTGGACGCTACCCGCGGCATTCGCCTCTGAAAATGAGATTCATCCGAAAGTCGATAGCGTCGGATCGAAAGCGCATGCGCATCGACATGCGAAAGGCCTCGGCTGCCCCTCGGTGGTCGGTGGTCGGTGGTCGGGCGGGCCACTGCCAGGCCGGGCGCGATTGACGCGCGGCATGATGGTTCCTGCACGCGACGCGCCGTAAAGGCGCGAGAAATGCGCGTCATACCTGTCCGCAGATAGATGTCAGGAAATCCCTACGAGGCTGAAGCAGGAACGCAAGCCTGAGGACGGTTTTTGGGATTGATCCTATGTCTCGCGCTCGCGAGGGCGGCTAGCCTGACGGCCGAGTAGCGAATGAACGTTCTTCGCTAGCCCGCCCTGACTTCTATCTGTGACGGTTCCGGTGTGCGACGCACCCCGGGGAACCGTAGGAGCGCCTGGTTTCGTAATGGACATGCGAGTTTTTCTTCCCGACGCCAGAATGGGTCGTCGTGGAATTGTTTTGCTCTCCGCTTGGCTGTTACCGCTTTCGATGGCGGTGGCGCAGGTCTCGCCTTCCAGCCAGGAACTGTTGCGGCAGCAGGATCGCGAGCGAGCGTTGCGCGAGCAGCAGGAGCAAGGTCAGGACGTCCGGCTGCAACAGCACGGCGAGGCAGGCGAGCTGCGTTTGCCGACCATCGAATCTCCGTGTTTTCCGATCCGCGGCGTCGTTTTCGAAGGCGAAGGGGCGGGCACGTTCGGCTGGGCACTGAAGGCGGCGAACCCGCCGGAAGATCCGGCGATTGGCCAGTGTCTGGGTACGCAGGGCATCAACGTGGTGATGAAGCGCGTGCAGAACGCGATCGTCGCGAAAGGTTATGTCACCACGCGTGTCGTCGCGCCGGCGCAGGATCTGACTACCGGCACGTTGTCGTTGACCGTCGTGCCCGGCCGTGTGCGTGCGGTGCGTTTCGCCGACGGCACCGATTCGCGCGCAACCTGGTGGAATGCGGTGCCGGCCAAGCCGGGCGACCTGCTCAACCTGCGCGATATCGAACAGGCGCTGGAAAACTTGAAACGCATTCCGACGGTCGAAGCCGACGTGCAGATCGTGCCGGCCAATGGCGACGACGCGCAACCGGGCGATAGCGATCTGGTGATCGTGTGGAAGCAGGCGTCGCCGTTCCGTTTTGGCCTGACGCTCGACGACTCCGGCAGCGAATCCACCGGCAAGTTGCAGGGCGGCGCGACGTTGTCGCTCGACGACTGGGCGATGGCGAACGACCTGTTCTATGTGAACGTCGGCCACGATGTCTTCAACGGCGACGGCAAGGGCACCAGGAGTTGGACCGCGCACTACGACGTCCCGGTGAACTATTGGCTCTTCGGCGCGACCGCGAGCGGTTACGACTATCGCCAGGATGTGCCGGGTCCGTATGAAACCTTCACCTACGCCGGCAGCAGCGGCAACGCCGAGCTGCGTGCGTCGCGTCTGTTGTTCCGCAACGCGCATGTGAAGTTCGGCGCCTACGGTTCCGGCTGGTTGCGCGACTCGAAGAACTTCGTCGACGACACGGAGATCGAAGTGCAGCGCCGCCGCATGGCGGGCTGGGCATTCGGCGTGACCTACAAGCAGTTCATCAGTGCCGCGACGCTGGATGCCAGCATTAACTACAAGCGCGGAACGGGCGCGTTCGATTCACTGGAATCGCCCGAAGAACGCTTCCATGACATCGATCCGACGACACCGCTGGAAGGCACGTCGCATCCGGAGATCATTACCGCCGACGCGACGTTCAACGTCCCGGTGCAGATCGGCGAACAGCACCTGCGCTACACCGGTGCGTGGCGCGCGCAGTGGAATCAAACGCCACTGATTCCGCAGGACCGCTTCGCAATTGGTGGCCGTTACACCGTGCGTGGTTTCGACGGTGAGCTGTCGCTGGCTGGCGAACACGGCTGGACGCTGCAGAACACCTTCGCGCTCGCGCTCGGAGGTGGTCAGGAGCTGTACCTGGGCCTCGACTACGGCCATGTGGGTGGACCGTCGACGCAATGGCAGACAGGCGACCACCTGGCCGGCGGCGTGATCGGCCTGCGCGGCGGATTCGGTCGCGGCTACTGGGATGTGTTCGTCGGCGCGCCGATCGACAAGCCCGACGACTTCCTCGCCGCGTACACCACCTATGGCTTTGCCATGGGCTGGCAGTACTGAGCCCTTGTCGTCTCGTCTCGATGGACGGGAACGACAACTCGAACTCCTCTGCCCGGCTCGATCGCCTATCGCGCGGTCCGGCGTCACAACGAACAAAAAACAAGAAAGGGACTTTGCGATGAACCGCATCTACCGTGTGATCTTCAACCTCGCCGTCGGCACCTGGCAGGTCGTCTCCGAACTGGTCAGCGCGCCGCGCGGCATGATGGGTGGCGGCTCGGGCGGTGCCGTGGTGGGCACTGTGCCGACGCTGCGTTTCGCCGTGTGGTGTGCGCTGGGTCTGGTGACGTTGTCGTCGCCGTTGATGGCGCAGGACGCGCAGGGCCGCATCCTCGTCGATCGCGCCGCGCCGGGCGACCAGCGTCCCATGGTGGTGGAGGCGCCCAGCGGCGCGCCGTTGATCAACATCGCCACGCCGAGTTCGGCCGGCGTGTCGCGTAATCGCTATTCGCAGTTCGACGTTGGCACGCAGGGTGCGATCCTCAACAACTCGCGCAGCGGTGCCGATACGGTGCTGGGCGGGCAGGTGCTCGGCAATCCGAACCTTGCGACCGGTCCGGCGAAAGTCATCCTCAACGAGGTCAACGGCCCGGCGAGCCAGCTCAACGGTTATGTGGAAGTCGGTGGCAATCGCGCTGCCGTGGTCATCGCCAATCCGGCGGGCATCCAGGCCAATGGCGCGGGTTTCATCAACGCATCGCGGGTGACGCTGACGACGGGCACGCCGGTGTTCAATGGTGCGTCCCTGGAAGGCTATCGCGTCGGCAATGGTGCGATCCGAGTGGACGGCGCGGGCCTGGATACGACGGCCGCCGACTACACCGACCTGATTTCCCGCTCGCTGGAACTCAACGGCCGGGTCTGGGCGCAGCAATTGCAGGCCACGCTGGGCACGAATACGGTCAGCGCCGATCACACGCAAGTCGCCGCGGGGGCGCCCGATGGCGCTGCTCCGCAATTCGCGCTCGATTCCAGCGCACTCGGCGGTATGTACGCCAACAAGATCACGCTGCTCGGCACCGAGCAGGGCGTCGGCGTGCGCAACGCCGGCGTGATCGGCGCGCAGGCCGGAGAGGTGACGGTGACCGTTGATGGTCGACTGGAAAACACCGGCAAGCTGCAGGCGCAGACGAACACGCGCATCGACACGAACAGCGGCGTCGCCAACGCGGGCCTCATCAGCGCCGGTCGCGAGGCGGTGATCCACACCGGTGCGGATGTCGACAACAGTGGCGGCACGCTCAACGCGCAGCGCATCGAAGTCGATGCGGCTGCGCTGGCGAACCGTGGCGGCACCATCGAGCAGACCGGTTTGCAGGGCATCGCGCTGAACGCGAATGCGGTGACGAACCGCGACGGTGGCCGCATCGGTCTGGCCGAGGTCGCGGCAGATGGCGGCTCCACGGGCGGCGACGCCGGAACGGAGGGCAGCAGCGCGGATGGTGGCGTGACGACAGGCGGAACCGACGACAGCCCGGCGGGCGGCGAAACAGTAGTCCTGCCGCTGCCGGAGGTGCTCGCCGACGGTGTACTGAACATCGCCGGCACGCTCAACAACGGCGCCGGCAAGATCAACGCGGGCGGCGGCGTGCAGTTGAACACCGCGACCGGTATCGACAACAGCGGCGGCCATCTCGGCCTGGGCCAACTGTCGATCAACCAGGGCGATCTGTTCAACGATGGCGGCGAACTCACCGTCACTGGCGATGCGCGCATCCACGCCGGCCGCATCGGCAATGATGCCGGCCGCTTCGAAGTCGGAGGTGCGCTCGATCTTGACGCGCAAACGCTGAGCAACCGCGCCGGCACCATCAGCCACAGCGGGGCGGCCGATGCGCGCGTGCATGCGGGCACGTTCGACAACACCGAAGGATCGCTGGTCACCAACGCGAACGCGCTGGATGTCAGCGGCGATGTCATCGTCAACGAGCGCGGCCGCATCGAGCACGCGGGCGCAGGCGGACTGACGCTCGCAGCCGGAACCTTGCACGGTGCCAGCGGCGCGATCGTCACCAACGGCGCGGCGAGCGTGACGCTCGGCAACGCAGACCATCGCGGCGCGACTTTGAGCGCGACGCAGGTGACGCTCAACGCCGGCAACATCGACAACCGCGGCGGCACCATGGTCGCGACCGGCGCGGGCGCGAACATGCTCGACGTCACCGGAGCGCTGGACAACGGCGATGCCGGCACGATCGCCAGCAACGGGGATCTGACGATCAAGGCCGCCACGCTCAGCAACGCCACCGGCACCGTGCAGCAGGCGGGGACGGGCACGCTGTCCATCGACGCCGCCACGCTGGAAGGCACCGCAGGCACGATCGCCAGCAACGGCGCGCTGTCGATCACGGGCAACACGACGAACCTGCGCGACGGCACCACCGTCGCCCAGCGCGTCGCCATCGACACCGGTTCGCTGACCACGGCCGGCGGCTCGCTGGTCTCTATCGGTGCCGATGCGCTCACGATCACGGCGCGCGACGCTCACGACAACACCGCTGGCTCGATCGCCACCAATGGTAATCTGCAGCTCGACGCAGGCTCGCTGACCAATACCGACGGCACGATCAGTGCATCGGGAACCGGGGCGTCCACGGTCGCGGTCCGAAATACGCTGGACAACACCCGGGGTACGCTCGCCACAAGCGGTGAGCTGGACCTTCAGGCCGGCACGCTGATCAATCGCGACACGCGTCCGGCTGCAGGCGAAACCGCCTCGACCGGCATCCACGCCTCCACGCTGAACGTGCGCGCGGCAACGGTCGACAATGCCAACGGGCAAATGAGCGCAGCCGACTCGCTGACACTCGACACCAACGCACTCGACAACAGCGGCGGTTCGCTCACGGCTGCCAATGCACTGACGTTGCATGCGGCCAGCCTGAGCGGCGCGGCCGGTACGATCGGCACCAACGGTGCGCTGGAACTCACAGGGGACACGCTCGATCTGGGCGATGGCTCCACGTTCGCCGAATCGATCAAGGTCGATGTCGGCACCCTGCGCACGGCCGGCGGCACGCTGAGCGCGACAGGTACCGGTGCGCTCTCGATCGATGCGCGCGACGGCGTCGACAACACCGCCGGCACCATCGCAACGAATGGCGTCGTGCAAATCGATGTCGGCTCGCTGACCAACACCGACGGCACGATCAGCGCGGCGGGTAGCGACGCGTCGCGGATTGCGGTCGGCACGACGCTGGACAACACGCGCGGCTTGATCGCCACGTCTGGTGCGCTGGATGTTCGCGCTGCCACGCTGATCAATCGCGATACGGCCGCACCGGACGCAACCACCGCCGCCAGGGGCATCGCGGCGCAGACGCTCACGCTTCAGGCGAACGTCGTCGATAACGCCAACGGCCAGGTCGGCGCGGCCGACTCCGCCACCGTGAAGGCCGGTCAGCTCGACAACACCGCAGGCGCGATGACCGCTGGCCAGTCGCTGTCCGTCGACGCACAGCAGTTGAACGGCCAGGGCGGCACCATCGGCACCAACGGTGCCTTGACGCTGACGGGTAGCACGTTGGATCTGCGTGACGGCACCACGTTCGCCCAGCACGTGCAGATCGATGCCGATGCTCTGACCACTGCCGGCGGAACGCTGATCGCCAGCGGCACCGATCCCCTGTCCATCAACGCTCGCAGCTCGCTCGACAACACGGGCGGCACCATCTCCACCAACGGCGCGCTCGACGTCAACGTGGGCACGGAAACCATCGACGCCTGCGATGGCCTCCTTATTGCGCACGGCAGCGCGTGCGGCGCGCTGATCAACAACGGCGGCACGATCAGCGCCTCCGGCACGGACGCTTCGACCATCGCCGCCTCCGGACTGGTCGACAACACAGGCGGTCTGATTGCGGGCAGTGGCGCCCTGACGATCAACACGGCGGTGCTGGTCAACCGCGACACCTTGTCCGCCGACCCCGCCGTTTCGCGGGGCGTGCAGGCCGGCACGCTGAGCATCGACGCACGCCAGCTCGACAACGCGAGCGGCCGGATCGCCGCCAATGATGCCGCCACGTTGACTTCGCGCATGCTCGACAACACCGCCGGCACGATCACCGCGGTCAATGCGCTGGACGTGAACGCGACAACGCTCATCGGCACCGGCGGCACGCTTGGCAGCAACGGCGCGCTCACGTTGACCGGCGAAACCACGTATCTGCGCGATGCCACGACCATCGCGCAGCAGATCACCGTCGATACCGGTGCGCTTACCACGGCCGGCGGCAAGCTGATTGCGAGCGGCGCGGAGGCGTTGAGAATCGGGGCGCGCGGCGCGTTCGACAACACCGGCGGCATCGTCGCCACCAACGGCGCGTTGCAGGTCGGCGCCGGTACTTTGGACAACACCGACGGCACGATCCAGTCTTCGGGCAGCGGCAACAGCGACCTGCGCATTGCCGGCACCTTGGACAACACGCGCGGCACCGTGGCGACAATGGGGGGCACCACGGTAAGCACGGGCGATCTGATCAACGTCGACGGCACGCTGAAATCCGCCAGTGATGACACGCTGACGCTCGATGCCAACGGCCACCTCGACAACACCGGCGGTACGCTGGTCGCAAACGGCGCCATTGCTCTTGCCGCGCGATCGCTGACCAACGCCGGCGGCGTCGTGCAGACGCGGCAGGGCCTCACCGCGAACGTGGCCGGCACGCTCGACAACAGCGACGGCCTGATGGTCGCCCGCGGCGATGTGACGGCCACGGCCGGCACGTTGTTCAATCGCGACACCCTTGTTCCCGACGCGACGGAACCCACTGGCCTGTTCGGCCAGCGCGTGACGCTGAACACCGACGCGCTCGACAACACCCGCGGCCAGATCGTCGCCAACGATGCGCTGACGTTGCGCGGCAACACGCAGTCCGGCTCCGCGGTGACCAATGCGGGCGGTACGCTGGACGGCGTCGGAGCCGTCTCCGTCAATGCGACCTCGTTCGACAACAGCGGCGGCCAACTCGTGCAGCGCGGTGCGGACGGTGCGCTGGCGCTCGATGCCAGCGGCACGCTGGTCAATGCGAACGGCCTGATCGGCGCCCAAGGCAGCGGCAGCGTGCATGCCGGTGCGATCGACAACGGCGCCGGCACGGTGTTCGGTCATCACGGCCTGAGCCTTGCCAGCGAAGGCGACCTGCGAAACGTGGGCGGCGCCATCCGCGCGGGCATCAGCGACGACCCGGATACCGACACCGACGAAACCGTTTGGGCGCGCCTGGCCGTACAGGCAGGCGGTGCGCTCGATAACACCGATGGCGTCGTCGACGCGACCGGCTCGGCGGCCATCGCGGCACAGCGGGCGGACAATCTGCGCGGCCAGGTTCTGGCCGGCAGCACCGAGAACGACACGCTGACCGTCGCCGCAACAGCGCTCAACAACCAGGGGGGAGTGCTCGGCACACGCGCAGGCGATGTGGTTCTGAACGTAGCGGACGTCGACAACCGTAACGGTGGCCGGCTGGTATCGAACCGCGACCTCGCCTTCAACAGCAATGCCGTCGACAACAGCGGCGGCATCGTGTTCGCGAATCGCGACGTGAACTACACGAACGCGGGCGCGCGCCTGACAAATGCCGGCGGCCAGTTCGGTGCGGGCCAGAACGCACGCCTGACGCTTGCCAACATCGGCAACACCAACGGCGGTGTGATCCAGGCCGGTGCGGTGTGGTTGAACACGCCGGGCCTGGACCTGAGCGGCAACGGCGAGGTCGTCGGCAACGTAGTCCACGCGCAACTGGCGACGCTGACGGGCGACGGTCGCCTGTACGGCACGCAGTGGCTCGATGCCGATTTCAACGGCGACTACACCTACGGCACCGGCCCAAGCCTGGAAAGCGATGGCCTGCTCGACATCGCGGTCGCCGGTGCATTCACCAACGTTGGCACGCTGCAGACGCCGGGCGAACTGGCGTTGAGCGCGACCAGCGTCATCAACCGGGGCGCGATCAACGCCAGCAATGCCGACGGTAACGGCTACGCCCACATAACCGCCGGCAGCATCGAGAACCTTCGCGGCGCCAGCATCGAAGGCGACTGGCTCGAACTGAACGCCGACGTCGTCAACAACATCGGTGACCTTGCTGGCGACAACGTCACGATCACCGCCGATACGCTGACCAACGGGCAGGACCTTGGCACTGCGCTGGCGGCGGTGAACTACGGCGAGGGCTTCATTGGCGCTTCGAAGTATCTCGACATCCGCGCGAACCACCTCGCGAATCTCGACGGCGATATCTTCAGTGGCGGCAATCTGGACATCGGCGGTCGCGATGCGAGACGCGCCGTGGACGTGGCGAACATCTCCGGCCGCATCCAGGCCGAGGGCAATGCGTGGATTGCTGCCGATACGATCCGCAACGAACGTCGAATGCTGGCGGTGGAGGCCTATACGCTTTCGCCAGAGGAAGCGTATGCGCTGAGTTCGCAGCGCGACTTCGATGAAAAGTACGCGGCACTGAGTTCCGCCGATCGCGCCGATTACGACCGGATCGCCGGCTCGCCCAAGGGCGCGGCGACCGCGGCCGACAAGGTGCGTCTGGCTGAAATCCTCGAGAAGCTGGGCTGGGTGCGCGTGCTTTCGTTGACCAAGCCGATGTACGACGCGGCCAATGCGGAACTCAACCGCATCGCCATCGCCGAGTACGGTGCCCGATCTTCGTGGATGACCGAAAACCCCAGCGCGTTCGTGCGTCAGAACGACAGCTACACCACAGGCGAGCGTCTGGACGAAACGAAGACCAGCGCCGAGAGTCAGATCATCGCCGGTGGCGACCTGACGCTGGACAGCGGCGTTCTGGTGCGCAACTACGCGTCGCGCATTGCGGCCGGTGGCAACCTCACCATCGCCGGCACTGCCTTCGATGCGGACTCCGCCGATCCGCGCATCGAGAATCTCGCGGTGGCCGGTCAGTACACCGGTTCGCGCGCTACGACCGCGTGGATCTTCGAGCCGTCGGTGAGAACCATCTACACGAACGGCAGCGGCCAGCACTCGACCACCGCCGAGTTCGCCGCGACGATGACCGAGGATCTGGTTTCGACCGGTCCGAACGTCGCCGATGCCAGCATCACAGCCAACGGTGGCGTCAGCATCGAGGCCGGCGATGTCACCAATAGCGCGGTGACCGCGGCCGCGCGGCCTGGCGACATCAGTGGCGGCGACCTCAAGGATGCAGGGAGCGCATCGCTGGGTAGTGTCACGGGTGCCACCGCCAATGCCGCAACGGGCGTAGGCAACGCGCAGGGGAGTGCGGTGTCGGGTCAGGGCGGTCCGGGCTCCGCGCAGGGTCGCACGGTGGCGGGTGGCGCCACCTCAGGCTCCGCGCGAGGCGGGACGGCCGGGCCTTCCATCGGTCCGTCCGGCGCGGCGGCACAGTTCATCGGCACACTCGATCGCCCGCTGCCGAACCTGGTCGCCGAAGACAACGGCATGTTCGACGTCAACACCGACCCGAACGCGAAGTTCCTCGTCACCACCGCACCGCGTTTCGCGAAGGGCGGTCCGTGGGAGTCTTCGGATTACCTGCTCAACGCGCTGCGCACCGATCCGAACAACATCCACAAGCGCCTGGGCGATGGCTACTACGAACAGCGCCTGGTGATGGAGCAGATCTTCCAGCTCACCGGCCGCCGTTCGTTGAACAGCGACGGCGATGCGTACGCGCAGTACCGCAACCTGATGGACAACGCCGTGTCGGTGGCCGAGCGTCTGGGCCTGCAGCTCGGCGCACCGCTGACCAGCGCGCAGATCGCATCGCTGGATTGCGACATCGTGTGGCTGGTCGAGCAGGTAGTGAACGGCGAGAAAGTGCTGGTGCCGGTCGTGTACCTGTCGAAGGCCACCGCCGACCGCATGGCCGCCGAAGGCGCCCTCATCGACGGCGACAAGCTGAGCATCAACTCCAGCGGCACGATCCGTAACGACGGCACGTTGACCGGCAACAAGGGCGCGTTCCTCAGTGCTGATACGCTGATCAACAACGGCAGGATCGACGGCGGTGCGTTCACCGGCATCACCACGCGTGGCGACACCGTCAACACGGGGCGCATCGAAGGCAACGCCATTGCCATCGATGCTGGTGGCAGCGTGATCAACAGCGTCACCTTCGACGGCATGAATGCCAAGCCGGGCGTGATCAACGCCGGTGCCGGCGGCTTGCAGGTCGACGCCAAGATGGACGTCATCAACCAGGGCCAGATCGCCAGCGCCGGCCACGCCGTAGTCACCGCCGGTCGCGACTTCGTGCAGAACGCCGCGACGACCAATGCGGCTGCGGGCGTCGTAAGTGCTCCTGCCGGCAGCCTGACGGCGGGCGGCAGCGCGGTCGTCACGACGGGGCGTGACGTGGTGCTGGATCAAAGCGACCTGAGCGCCGGCCAGCACGTGGTCATCGATGCCGGTCGCGACGCGCACTTCACCGCCGCCAACGTCACGGCCGGCGGCAGCATGGCCGTCACCGCCGGGCGCGACATCGTGTCCGACACGGTCACCGACACGCACACAACCTACGACCGCGAGACGGTCAAGGAAGGCAAGAAGAAGACCACGACCACCACGACCACCACGGACGAGACGCTGCGTGGCAGCACGTTCACGGCGAACGGCGACATCGCCATGGTCGCGAAGGACGGGAACATTGATCTGACTGCCGCCAATGTCCGCAGTGCGGACGGTGGCGTCGCCCTTGTGGCGCAGAACGGTGATGTGAACCTGCGCGCAGGCTATGAGACAGACACGCTGACCCAGGACTCGGAGTCCAAGAAGAACAACACGCTGTCCACGACCAAGACGAAGAGCCACCTGGAAGTGACCGACACAACAGCTGTCGGCACGACAATCAGCGGCAAGACGGTGGGTATATCGGCCGAAAACATCCTGGTGCACGGCAGCACCGTGGTTTCGGACGAAGGAACCACGATGGTGGCGAAGAACAACATCAGTGTCGTCGCCGCCGAGAACACACACACCGAAAGTTCAAGTAGCAGCAAGACCAAGAGCGGCGTGTTCAGCGACGGCGGCACCGGATTCACCATCGGCAAAAACAAGCAGAGCGAAACGACCGATCTGCGCGAGGTGACCCACACCGGTAGCGTGGTGGGCAGTGTCGATGGGCGCGTCGACATCTACGCCGGCGGGCATTACCAGCAAACCGGAAGCGATGTCATCGGTATGCAGGGCGTGAGTATCAGCGGCTCGACGGTAACCATCGAGAACGCCGAGGACACGCTTGACGTCAAGCAAACCCAGAAAACCAGTAGTGGCGGCATCCATGTCAGCGTGAAGGGCGGCGCGGCTAGCGCCGCGACAAGCGCATATCAAAGTGTCAAGCGCGCTGGTGAAGTCGAGGACGACCGTCTCAGTGCGCTGTATGCCGCACAGGCTGCGCAGTCGTTGGCGCACGCCGGCGACGTTGGCGGGCAGATCGCCAACGCTCAGGACGTCATTGACGGGAACACCAAGGCCAATGCCGGTGGCATGAGCCTGCGCGTCGGGATTGGTGGCAGCACGACGAAGGCCGAAAGCGAATATCACGAGACGACATCGCACGGCAGCAAGGTCTACAGTGGCAATGGCGATGTGACGGTTGTCGCGCGCGATGGCGACATGAACGTCATAGGGAGCACGATCGAAGGTATCAACACCACCGTAATAGCGGCTGGCGATCTGAATCTGCGTAGCGCAACGGAGACCACAAGCCTACGCGAGTCAAACAGTGCCAAAAGTGGCGAAGTCGGCTTCACTGCTGGCAGTGAGGCCGGCTTGGGCGTATACGTAAGCGCCAGCGGCGCCAAGGGCAAGGGGGCAGGCGACAGCACCACCTACGCCGAGACCGCCATCGGCGGCAATCGCGGCACCACGACGTTTGCAAGCGGCGGCAATACCTTGGCTGAGGGCGCGCAGATCATCGGCGACAAGGTCGTCGGCCACGTTGAAGGCGATTTCACCGTAATCAGCCAGCAAGACACCGACAACTATCAAACCAAGAACACGAGCGCTGGCGTCGACGCGGCCATTGGTACCGGTGGCGGCCAGATCAGCGGTTACGTCAACCAGAGCAAGGTCAACTCCGAGTACGCCAGCGTCGAGAAGCAGGCGGGCATCCAGGCCGGACCGGGTGGCGTCGATCTGTATGTCGGTGGTCACATGCAGCTGGATGGCGGAGCCATCGCCAGCACCGCAGATCCGTCCAAGAACCGCATCGACGTGGGCAGTTTGGGATTCAGTGACATTGAGAACCGGGCAAAGTATGACGCCAGCAATGTAGGCGTCAGCGGCGGTGGTGGAACAACCGGCGGCAACTTCAATAACGCGGGAGGCAGCTACAACACCACGGGCGACAGCGCCAGCAGCGTGACGAAGGCCGGCATCGCGGACGGCACGCTCACGGTGCGCGACGGTAGCGGCCAAGGCATCGCACGCGGTCTCACCGACCTGCAACAGGAAGGTCTGAAGCCCATCTTCGATGCGAACAAGGTTGCCGAAACGCTGGAGATGCAGCAGGTGGCCGCGCAAGTCGGATTCACGGCAGCGGGCGATATCAGCGTCGCGATGTACGACCGCGCCAGGCAGGACGCAGCGAATGCCACTAATGACGAAGACCGCGCAGCCGCTCTTGCCCGCATGGAAAGCTGGAGCGAAGGCGGCACCAATAAGACCATCCTACATGGCATGACAGGCGCTGCCGTGGCTGCACTTGGCGGTGGCGACGTTGCCGGCGGAGCCCTCGGTGCTGCTGCGGCTGAGAAGGCCAAGGGCGCGATGGGTCAATACCTGACCGACCATGGCGTGGAGTACGGCAGTACCGAATACGAAGCGCTGATGGCGGCGGGCAGCGCTGCGTTGGGCAGCGTCGGCGGCGCAACAGGCACGGGGGTGGCGCTGGCCGGTGACATGTACAACCGCCAGCTGCATGCCAGCGAAGAAAAGATCATCGCTGACCTGGTGAGCCAGGGCTACGACGAAGAGGAGGTGCGAGCAGTCGCCTGCGCCATGGTGCAGTGTCTGCTCGGTCGTAACCTCGTCAAACCCGGCACGTTGGCCGATGGTCTGGTCGGAGATTTCGAGTTGACGCCGGCCGGGCAGGATTTGTCCAACAGGTATCAGGCGTTGCTGAACCAGATGTCCCCGGCAGAACAGGCGGCCATCGCGCAGCGGTTGTCGAGCACAGGTGAGTTCCGATACACCGCCGCGAATGCGATGGCCGATGCGGCCCGCGACGTGCAGATGGGCACCCGGCTGGATGGTCTGGGCCAGTCGGTCATGGGCGCTGTAGGTTCATGGGCATCCAGCATCCTTTGCCCGGCCACCGGCATCGCCTGTGCGGGCGTCGCTGAGGGATCGGATAACTTTGGCGCGGGCCTGAATACGTTCTACAACGGACGTCCTACTCTGACGATGCAGAATCAGGCTTGGCAAGCCGCGGGTCTGACGCCGGCACAGGCAAATAACGCCGAAGCGCTGGTTGGTCTGGGTATTGCCGGTGGCACTGCTGCGTCTATCAACCGGCAATTTGCGGCACAGGCCAAGCCAGCGGTACCTGCTAGCGATGCCAACGGTGCGGGACGAACGGAGACTCCGAACAATCTCTTGCCTGATAACATCCAAGGCAATGGACTTGCGCCCCATCCTTTGCAAGTAGACACAAAAATTCGCAATCAGCTTGCCGACCGAGGTTGGTCCGATCAAGACATGCAAGCAGCCATTAGTCGCGGCCCTGTCGGCCAGACTTCTGATCGGCGATCTCCAGCTAAGACTCCAGATGGACTTGGGCGCAGCGATTCAGCCTCGGTGTATGGCTCCCCGAGTGGCTACATCGTAGTCAATGATCGAACCGGAGAGGTCGTGCAGATCAGCGACCGAAACAACCCTAATTGGGTTCCTGATGGGCGCATCCAGTGGACAGGAAAATGAGTATCAACAAGACGCATAAGTACGAAGAAGCAGAGCCCTTCTTTGAGTTAGGAGGGAGCGTCGTCATGATTCTAGGCGCGGAGGCGGCGATATCAGTCTGCTTGCTCGCGGCCTCTCGAGGGCGAGTCGTCGCCAGAGTTGAGGGTGGGATTTGGCATAGCCCAGGCTTTGAGGCGCGAGTCGATTGTATTTGGGACGGTATCGATCCCCCGACGTCTAGAGAGCAAGCTGATGAAAACAATCAGCTTGCGGCTCAGTTCATTCGCGATGAAGCGGGGGTACACGATTCCTTCGTAATCACCGCGCCAACTATTGATGGCTGGTGAGCAGCAGTGTTTGGCGGATGCCAAACAGCAGCCCGAGTACCTTGCATTAAAGGAAGAAGTGGCGTCTGTTCGTATCCGGCAAGACATGTCCAAGGAAGAAATGAGGCGAATGTTTGCAGATAACGCGTTCATTGGGAGATACGACAGGGAATGCATGACAAGTAAAGGCTTTAGATACATGAAATACCCCGCGGGCGAGCAGGTTTATGTGCCGCCACGGCCACCTGAGAAGGGTTGGCAGAAGCCTGGCATTTCGTCCAGCGAAGCGATGAGAGCGAAAGGCAGATGCCTCGATCAGGAGTACAGCCAGGAGTACCTCAACAGGTGTATGGGCGAGCAAGGCTTTGTGTACGACGTGCTGAGTCGAGATGGTGAGTAGCGTTACTACATCGGGTGTAAGCCCGATCTTGGCTCCGGAGCAAGAGCTCGCTACGGACCGCTAATCAAGCATTGAATGGGGGAGTGGTTCGGCGAGGTCGCGCTCCAGGATTACGTAGCAACGAGGAGCAATCGGCAATGATTCGACGTTCACGCATCCTTGGCATGGCCCTATTTCTGGCCTGCTCACCCGCTATGGCGCAAGTGCCTGCGGCTCCTGGCAGTGAGGGTATGCCGAGTACGGACAGCATCCATTTCGAGGTTCCGGACACCGGCAGCCCGCTAGCCAACTTGATGCTGGGTGGGGCGGCTGCGAAGGCCACATGGATGCAGGATCTGAAGCGTTTGATGGAAATGGGAGCCCATGCGCCCTTGAACCTGGTTGTCGAAGGACGGAGCGAGCATGTCACCCGCAAGGCCGTTAAGGCCGCACTGGATTCCTTCAAAGGCCGCCAGCTGCCCTATCTGAACCTGACGCTGGTCGGAGATCCGAAGCGGGGCGAAAACCTGCGCAGTCAAGCAGAGGCTCTTGGTGCGCGGTACCAGGTGCAGCCATCCGGACGCTAGTGTCGTCCGATCTTTGTTGCCTGTTCCTTGTGTTGACACCAGCGCACCGTGGGCAGATCGACGGGCGCACTTGCGAGCCGTAACGGGTGCGTTAGTTCTCCGAGAGGTAACTTGTGAAACGCCGAAAGGCGGCGGTCCGGGCTTTGCTTGTGCCGATCTTGCCGCGATCCCCTCGATGTTCGTGCTGGCGACTGATCCGACTGCCAGTCGGATTCGTATCTTTGGTCAGAATGGCTCATTGCTGACCTGCATCCCGAGAAGCTAAAAGCAATTGATGCGTGCATGCAGTCGCGTGGCTATCAGCGCGCTCCTCCTGAGTCCATCGGCCGTAGAGCATTGCTCGGAAATGACCTTCCAATTCAGCGGGACATGATTGGCGGATAGTGGTCGGGTCTCTATGACGACCAGGGCAATGCACTGCAGGGTCGCTCAGGTGCTGTGCAAGAGGCGCAGGACATCTGGACGGTGGTGGCGATTCCGATAGCCGCGCCCTTTGCAATGGCTAAGGCGCTGCCGCCAGAAGTGTGGCAAGCCATCAACATGCTTTTGAAGGTGGTCAAATGACGCGCTTCAACCTGCTTCTTCCGATACTCATCTCTTCCTTATTGGGAGGGTGTGGCATTGGTGGTTTTTGGATGAATGGAGACCCTTCTGCGGGGAGGAACATCACGCCATACAGTGATCGTTGGGAGAAGGCAGGCATGACCAAAGACGGTCGGCGCTCGGACTGGGTGGATTGCGGTGGACTGCAAGATGGCGGATATGGCTCGGAGTCCAGTCCGGGAAACACGACAAAGGAAAACTTGATCATTGATCAACGAAAGTTTATTGAGCTGAGCGAATGCATGCAGTCGCGCGGATATCAGCGCGCTCCTCCTGAGTCCATTCGGCCGTAGGGAATTGCTCAGGCATGGCTAGCGAACTTCTTCAGCGGATATGACTGGCGGAGCACGGGCGGGTGCCTATGACGACCAGGGCGTGCGTTGCAAGGTCGCTCGTCGGTTTTGCGAAAGAGTCAGAACATGTGGACCGTGGTGGCGATTCCCATAGCCGCGCCCTTTGCCGTGGCCAAGGCTTTGCCGCCCGAGGTGTGGCAATCCATCAACCTGCTGTTGAAGGTGATCAGATGAGTAGCTTAAAGCTCGCAACTGTCTCACTGCTTAGCATCTTGCTAGGCGGTTGCACGATTGGGAATTGGCACATCTGTGGGCCCCAAACCCCCAGGGCAAATTGTGATCGCGAAGCCTATGAGCGGTTAGTGCATCCAACGCCCCACAGTGATTATTGGGAGAAAGCTGGCATGACGACCGAGAGTAGGCGCTCGGACTGGGTCGAGTGTGGCGGAATGCCTGACGGCGGGGAAAGTGATCCGTTCGATCCAACAAGAACAACCAAGGAAAATATCGACGCCTCTTATGAGAGGTTAAGAAAGATTAACGAGTGCATGCAGTCGCGTGGCTATCAGCGCGCTCCTTCTGAGTCCATTCGGCCGTAGAGCATTGCTCAGAAATGGCCGTCCAATTTGGCGGGACATGGTTGGCGACAGTTGGCGGAGCCCTATGACGAGCAGCGCAGTGCGCTATCGCGTATGGGCTATGCAAAGGGTAAGGACATCTGGACGGTGGTGGCGATTCCGATAGCCGCACCCTTTGCCATGGCCAAGGCTTTGCCGCCCGAGGTGTGGCAATCCATTAACTTGCTACTGAAGGTGATCAGATGACGAGACTTGCGCGCTTATCTTCTTTCTTGCTCTGCGTAATATTATGCGGGTGCACGATCGGCAATGGCCGCATTTGTGGGCCGCAGACACCAAGGCTGTATTGCGATCACGATGCCTATCAGCGGCTGATGAAGACTTTGCCCCACAGCGATCGATGGGAGAGGGCGGGCACGACTACGGAAGATAGACGGATCGACTGGGTGGAGTGTGGCGGAAACCAGAACGGAAACTACAGCTCTGGGCCGGATGACCCTTCGAAAACAACGAAGGAGAACATTGACGCTTCTCGCGAAAAGCTAAGAAGGATTGGCGAGTGCATGCAGTCGCGCGGCTATCAGCGTGCTCCTCCTGAGTCCATTCGGCCGTAGAGCATTGCTCAGAGATGGCCGTCAGATTCAGCGGGACATCGCGGCGCGTACATCGCTCAGTCGTACGTCTGCGTTGCGATCTGCACCGATTCCCCGGTGCCCGCAGCCCGCACATACCCGTCGTAGTACTCCACCAGCCGCACACGCGATGTCGTGGCCGGTTCGAGGTGCAATGTGTAATGCGCCGACGATGCGACCTGCGGGCATCGGACACGCAGGTCGTGCGTCAAGGCAGCGGCGCCGTCGCGGGTGGCACCCGGGGAACAGGTCGGCACGACCACGCTGCCGACGAAGAGGATGCGCGCGTGTGCCGCATGCGCGTTCGTGATCGCCATGGCCGTGCAAAGCACGACACCTGATGCCGCTGCAAACCGCTTCATGACCTTGTCCTCGCATTGAGTCCGGTCCGGGCCTGCAGGGCCCCCGGCCGATTCGACTGACCGGGGGCGCCGCGATGAGCGCGCTCAATGCGCGGCCCGGAAAGAGGTCGCCGCCTGTGTGGGCGACGAGGACGGGCCTTGTGTGGAAATCCAGATAGGTGCGGCCCGACGCGACATAGGTTCGCGAATGGGCGTGCACGGGAACATCGGAGCATTCCGAATTTTTCTTATTGCGACGCGCGTGAAGGTGTGTCGCTGCGCGCAGCGCCGTCCATCATCTCGCCAGCGCTGCAAGACAGGATCCAGGCGCACGATGCCTGCGCGCACGATCTGGACGATCAAACTCCAGACATGCGCGTCGCGCGATACGGGTACCGCATCGCGCGGAAGACCTGCGCCTTTATCCAGAGCATCCGGCCATCCAGCAAAAGCACAGCCGAACCCGCGCGCTGCTAGGCCGCCGGATCCACCCGTGCATCCTCCGGATGCACCCGATAGAGATGCGCCGGACAGGAGAACGCCGGCTCGCGATCCTGCGGCAACGTATCCCAGCGGCCCTGGGCGGAAGAGTTCGCGGATTCGTCCAGGTGCCAGGCCTGGATGCGTGCGCCCGCGGCGAAGGCGGCGCGCAGCGTGGCGTATTCGTCGATGCGGTTCATGTGGGGTCCTCGTGCTGCGTGCGGCGATGCGACTGCATCGTCAGGGCACACGATGGACCCGCCGGGTCCCATGCGTTGAGACGGCGGCGAAGCGGCTTTCGGAGGGGTTCAGGTCCGGCGGAACGGGCACGCCGGCGATGGAGCGGGAGACGATGCATGCGGCGCGGACGCCGCATGCATCGCGAAAGGCGCGCTTACTTCAGCGCGTCCTTGAGGGCCTTGCCCGGCTTGAACGCCGGCACGATCGTGGCCGGGATCACGATGTCTTCGCCGGTCTTCGGGTTGCGGCCGGTGCGGCCGGCGCGGTTGCGCGCCTCGAAGGTGCCGAAGCCCACGAGCGTCACGGCTTCGCCGTTCTTCAGGGTGGCGGTCACGGACTCGACCAGCGCGTTCAGCGCGGCCTCGGCCTGGGTCTTCGTGAGCTGCGAACGCTCGGCGATGGATTCGACCAGCTGTGCCTTGTTCATGCGTATTCCTGCTTGGAGAGGCCGCGTAGCATACAGGCAAGCCGCGGATGTCTCATGTCCGGGCCCGCCGGACGGGCTTCCGGAGGCCCTCAGGGGTTGATTTTCCAGCCGATCAAGAGCACCTGGTGCCGGTCCTCGAAGATGGGGCGGCAGGTGCGGGCGCGGGCCGAGATCCGGTACCAGAACTCCAGCGTGGTCCCGGTCACGCGCAGCCGATGGGCGTAGGCGCCGATGTAGACCGGCAGGTGGCCGACGTAGATCGCCCCGTCCAGGGCGTCCTTCTGTGCCATGAAACGCGGCCGTCGTGGCCGCCGCGCGGAGGAGGGAACGGGCTCCTCCATCGCGGCGAAGCGCTCGGCGTACATGCGTTCCATGATCCGGGCCACCGATGCGTAACTGTTGTGCGCGGGCAGCAGGGAAAGCAGCCTTCGCGGCTCTTCACGGCTGCCGCAATCCTCGTAGATCACCCAAGCCGCGCTCTGGTCCATGGCGTCGACTCCTCGTCGCCCAGCCTGGTCGCGCGTCCGCCCGGAGAGCGGGCACGGTGTTGTTTCGTCGTGGCCATTCTTCATCCGGATGCGACCCTGCGCGCGCGAATCGCGGCGCCCATCCGACGAACTGCGCGATGCATGCCAATGCCTCCGGTGTCACGGCGCAAGGACCGCTCACACGGGCAGGCGCAGCATCCGGCACTCGAAAATCGGCCCCGGTGTCCCGCGATCGGTCGCAACGCGATACCAGAATTCCAGCACGCCGACATGCGTGATCACGCGCTGCGCATACACGCCAACGAATCGCGGCGACTGGCCGACGTAAATGCCGCCATGGCGTGGATCGGTCTTCGCCGCATAGCGCGAATCCTGCGGCTTGCGCTTGTAATGGAAGCGCTCTTCCAGCGATCCGTAACGATCGACGTACGCCTGTTCGGCGTACCGCGCGATCGACGCAACGCTGCGATGGGCCGGCAGCAGCGAGAGCAGTCGGCAAGGCGCACCGAAGGATGCATCGTCCTCGTAGACCACCCATGCGGCGCCGCGATTGACGGTGTCGGCCATGTCAGGCGCTCCGCCACGGGGCGCGAAGCGGCACACGCGGGTACGCGTCGTGAACGTGATCCGTCGAAATACCCGGTGCAGGGCAGCGTGGAGTGCGTGTTTCCGGGTGGCCGGAATCCTTGCGGCTGGTCATTCCTGTTCCCCTTGGTCGTTGAGACTAAGGGCTAAGCATTTTTCGCCGCCGCGTTGATCAGCAATGCGAAGTTTTCTCTACGCGAACAGGAGTTGTTGCCTGACGACACGAAGCGCATCCCGGATCCGGGAGGAATGACGTCGAAACGCCGACATTCCTCCCGGGTTTTACGATCGCGGAAAAAGGAAGATGCGCGTGCGGCTTCAGAAGAATCCCAAGATCCGTGGCGCCCTGGGCGCTGAATCTTCGCTTCGACGAAGGACGCGGTACGTAATTAAACCGGGCACGTCCCGCAACCTTACTCGCCACGCTCCGCCAGACTCGCCACCGCCGTGCTGCTTCGTTCGAAACGCGGAAGACCGTCGCGCGTATCGAACCACTGCACGCGCGAGCGCGTCCATACGTGGTCGTCGATGCGTACGCGCGAAGGTTCGTCGAGGCTGCCGACGCAGATCTGTACGCGATCGGCGAGTACGTCCTCGCGCATGCCCAGCGTGCTGCCGCAGCGCGAACAGAAGCCGCGTGCGGCGTTCGCCGATGACTGGAACCAGCTCGGCATCGTGCCGAGCCACTGGAAGGCGTCGAGCGGAAAATGCACGAACGCCAGCGCAGGTGCGCCCGAATGGCGGCGGCACATCCCGCAATGGCATATCACGCCGCGCAACGGCTCGGCCGTCGCGCGATAGCGGACCTCACCGCACAGGCAGCCGCCTTCGAAGATGGATGGGTCCGGCATCGCGTTGCTCCGTCCAGTGCGTACGGAGCCGCCCTTGCCGGGTCATCCCGTACTGGTCCGCGGGTAGTGCCGCATCGCCTCGTTGGCGCGCTCCCACGGCAGTTTGTGTTCGATCCAGATTTCCTTGGTCGGCGGGAACTGTTCGGGCGCATCGAGCGTGGCGGTGGTGATGTCGATGCTGTCGACGTCCTCGTCGTGCCGGTAACTCAGTTGCGTGCCGCACACGCCGCAGAAGGTGCGCATGACCTCGGGCGAGGAGCGGAACCTGACCGGCATCCCGCGGGTGAACACCAGATTGTTGACGTGGAAGGTCGACCAGGCGACGGAGGGGGCGCCGCTCGCCCGCCGGCAGCTGCGGCAGTGACAGATGCTGCGCGACACCGGGGGCGCCGTGGCGCGGTATCGCACGGCGCCGCAGAGGCAACCGCCTTCGATGGACAATCCCATGCTGACCTCCACGACCCTGACGTGGCGGACTCTCAGGCTAGCGGGGCGCGTGTGTGGGCAGCGCGAGGAACCCGCGCGAGGTCTGAAGACCTGGAATTGCCGCATGAGCGCTCCCGGAGGAAGCAGGAGCGCCCGTCCCGCCATCGGCGGTCGTCGCGGCTACGGCGGAGGCAAGCGTATGTCCTGGTGTCCGGAGCCGAGCCCGGAGGGCTCAGTCCCACCTTGCAGGGTCCCTCGGTCAGGCCGCGTCGAACAACTGCTGCAGCACGGCGTCGCCATAACGATCCAGCTTGCTCGCGCCGATACCCGGGACGCGCGCAAGCTCGTCCAGGTCGTCCGGCGCGGCCTGTGCGATGGCGCGCAGCGTGCTGTCGTGGAAGATCACGTACGCCGGTACGTTCTGCTCGCGTGCGGTGTTGCTGCGCCATTCGCGCAGCGCGTCGAACCGCAGCTGCGATTCCGGATCCAGGTCGATGGCGATCGCGGCCGACGAACCGCCGCGCGTGCGACGTCCGCGCGTGGGCTTCTCGGGTTCGTGACGAAAACGCAGCTCGACGTCGCCCTTCAGCACCGGTCCGCTCAGCGTGGTGAGACGCAGCGCGCCGTGGTGTTCGACATCGGCTTCCAGCAATCCGCCCGCGACGAGCTGGCGGAACACGCCGCGCCATTGGCGTTCGTCGAGGTCATTGCCGATCGCCCAGGTGCTGAGCGTCTCGTGATTCCACTGCTTGACCTTGTCGGTCGCCACGCCACGAAGCACGTCGATGACGTGCCCGGCGCCGAAACGTTGCCCCGTGCGATACACGCATGAGAGCGCCTTGCGCGCCGCCTGCGTGCCGTCCCAGCTGCGCGGCGGTTCCAGGCAGTTGTCGCAGTTGCCGCAGGCGCCGCCGTGCGCTTCGCCGAACCAGCCCAGCAGGGCCTGCCGCCGGCACTGCGTGGATTCGCAATAGCCCAGCAACGCATCGAGCTTGCGCAGTTCCAGCCGTTTGCGTTCCTCGCCGGCTTCGCCCTGCTGGATCAGCTGGCGCAGGTTCACCACATCGCCCAGCCCGTAGCTGAGCCAGACTTCGGCCGCTTCGCCATCGCGACCGGCGCGGCCGGTTTCCTGGTAATAGCCTTCGATCGACTTGGGCAGGTCGACATGCGCGACGAAGCGCACGTCGGGTTTGTCGATGCCCATGCCGAACGCGATCGTCGCCACCATCACGATGCCGTCCTGCTGCAGGAAGCGCCGCTGGTTCTGCGCGCGCAGCGAGGCATCCATGCCGGCGTGGTAGGGCAGGGCGTTGATGCCGGCGGCCTGGAGCTGCTCGGCCACGGATTCCACGCGCTTGCGCGAGAAGGCGTAGATGATGCCGCTCTCGCCGCGATGCGCATCGAGGAAGTCCAGCAGCTGCCGCACGCCGCCGCCATCCTTGTTGACGATCCGGTAGCGCAGGTTCGGTCGATCGAACGAGCTGACGAACTGGCGCGCATCGTCCAGCGCGAGGCGTTCGGCGATCTCGCGTCGCGTCGGCGCATCGGCCGTCGCGGTCAGCGCGATGCGCGGGATGTCCGGCCAGCGTTCGTGCAGCACGGTGAGCTGGCGGTATTCCGGGCGGAAATCGTGGCCCCATTGCGAGACGCAATGCGCTTCGTCGATGGCGAACAGCGCGATGCGCGCGCGGTCCAGCAGCGACAGGAAACGGTTGGTGAGCAGGCGCTCGGGGGCGACGTACAACAGGTCCAGCTCGCCCGACAGCAACTGCCGTTCGACCTCGGCCGCATCGCTCGCATCCAGCGTGGAGTTCAGGTAAGCCGCGCGCACGCCGAGCTGGCGCAGCGCCTCGACCTGGTCCTGCATCAACGCGATCAGCGGCGAGACCACCAGCGCGCAGCCCTCGCGCAGCAGCGCGGGCAGCTGGTAGCACAGCGACTTGCCGCCGCCGGTGGGCATGAGGACGAGGGCGTCGCCACCGCCGGTGACATGGTCGACGATCTGCCGTTGTTCGCCGCGGAAGCCGGGGTGGCCGAACACGCGGTTGAGCAGATCGAGTGCGGGGTCTGACATCGGCCTAGTTTAACGAAGCGGGCGGTTGGCGGCTTCGGAAAACGGCTGGAAATCGTGTGGGATTTGGAGGGTGGGGCGCTTCACCCTCACCCGGACCCTCTCCCGCTCGCGGGAGAGGGCTTTCGGAGCCTTGAATCAGCGCCTCGGCGCCGCCATCACTCCAGCAGCGAGCGCAGCATCCACGCGTACTTCTCGTGGGTCTGCAGGCGCTGGGTCATCAGGTCGACCGTCGGGTCGTCGCCGGCATCGTCGGCGGTCTTGAGGACCTTGC
>Ga0102591_1001574_pt1 | contig 30328 bp, 32 predicted proteins | sample AraplaCol_mCL_r2_2_FD_76860 | JGI IMG/M metagenome (GOLD analysis project Ga0102591, IMG submission 76860) | Arabidopsis root microbial communities from North Carolina, USA - plate scrape MF_Col_mCL_r2 (SPADES assembly) (version 2) | ecosystem: Host-associated > Plants > Roots > Endosphere...
TGCGTTGGTGCTCGGACGGTTTCGAAATCGGCTGCGATAACAAAGAAAAGGTCCGCGTTGCCTTTGCGCTCGACTGCTGTGACCGCGAGGCAATTGCCCATGTCGCCACTACTGAAGGCATCAAAAGTGAAGATGTTCAGGACCTCGTCATCACGGCCGTCGAAAACCGCTTCGGCCGCATCAATATCCTTCCTAAGCCTATCGAATGGCTGACTGACAATGGATCGTGCTTTATTGCGTCAGACACGAGATCGTTGCTGCTGGACATCGGGATGGAGCCTCGTACGACCCCGGTCCGCAGCCCTCAGTCCAAAGGAATGGCCGAAGCCTTCGTTAAGACGTTCAAGCGGGATTATGTCTCAGTCAATTCCATTCCGGACGCTAAAACTGTCATCGCCCAACTGCCATTGTGGTTCGAGCACTACAACACGCTTCACCCGCATAAAGCTTTGGGATATCGCTCACCGCGCGAGTTCTTAGACCGTCAAACAGAAATCTGATCCTGTCCGGTTTTTATGGGGCAACTCCACGATTTCAAAGGACTCTTTTCATCCGATGTGATTAGGTCAGTGCCGTAACATGCGACCTGGCGGACACCGTGTCGCATGGAGGGCTCGCCTGTGTATCGAGTGGCGAGCCCTCCTCTTATGGCTGGCCACCATCCTCGACATTCACCCACCTTGACGATCATGGCCAAACCCCTTACCGACTGCGCGCCGCGCTAATCATGGGGCGGTACAGAGAAGGCCCGATCTGACGAGGATGTTCGGGCGTTTGCCAAGTCCTGAGACTATTTCATAGCAAGCACACAGGAAGCAGTGGGGGGAGATGGTGGCGAAATTTCGTAAGGGCGACACACCGGCAACGGTTGATGACATAGCGGGGTTGTTTCAGCACATAAACCTCATGCAGCGGACTTTGCTCAGCATCGGCGCGATCGCATTGCGAAGCGCTCAATCGCCGAAGGAAATCGAACAGATCGACGCGCAGGTTCAAGCGATGGTGGACGACTTTACGAACAAGGTAGCCGCTCTCGCCAAGCGACTTGATATGGACGTCGAAGATAACTGAACAGTTGATTGGATCTGGTATCGAGTGACGATGGCCGCTTGTCCTGCAATCGGGGCGCACTGGCTGGATATCCTTGAGTTCGATCGGATGCCAAGGCTGAATTTAAAAGGCCTGTTCGGCGCACTCACCGTCGGCATTCTTGGACTTGCCAAGTTAATGGCCAGGGGTTTTGGCTTGCTCAAGGGCGTAGGCAATATGGCGCACCGCAGGTGTTAGGCTAGCGAAGCGGCGATGACATCCTCGGCAATTTTTGGACAGTTAGCACGGAGCGCCGAAAGCTTGAAACCCTATCAAGCCTTCGCCAACTCTCGGTACTTAGCTATCGGTAGGGAATTTCAGACATACTGCGCTCGCTTCCACCGTGGAAGCACTGGGCTGGAAGCCGCGCTTGCATTGGCGAGGCTCTTGAGCTCGACCAAGGCACTTTCGTTGGGCGGGCTTGGGTTGGCACAAAACACCGTCGGCGCTAAAGTCGGCAAAATGTAAGCGCATGGGGAGCTGCCGCCATGTTTTTCTCGAAAGACGACACGATTTTATCGCCAGACGAGCTCGCCGTCTGCCAGCGAGTGTTTAATCATATCTGCGTAGTCAAGCAGGTCACGCTCGACATGCATCGAGAAGAGATTGCAAAGCAAATCCTCCTCGCATGCCGTAACGGCGTTAAAGACGAGAAGTCCCTCATAAGACTACTGCTTTAGGTACGCTGTTTTGCATCATGCGTCGCAGGAGCCACATACTCAGCAAGAAACTCTTGGGCGGAACGACTCGCGACCGGTCTACCCCCGGGATCGACCGATCCGCGTTAGGCCCCTCAACCGCGACGGGACACGGGCCTTATCACCGCTTCTCCACGCGGGCCGTCGGAGACGTCATCGACGGAACTGTGCGCTTCATGGTCGAGGCGGAATCTCGCAAGTCGGCACCGGCGGCTCCCCACACGTTCCCGGCGACAAGGCGCACGTATTCAAGATCGTCTCACGCGGGCTTGGTTCCTGACCAAACGGCAGTTTCGAAGAAATAGTGCGCGCAGCGTCAATGTCTGCCGAGCGGCCGGACCTTCCATCGCAGTTGCCAATCACCCAAAAAGATCAGCCGAAGCGTGCTGTGCCCAGCAATCAGAACAGCATCGAATTCATCCGACCGCCAATCGACTAGAGGGTATGTCACGAACAGCGCGTCCCGATCGGGCCGCCTATGACATTCCCGTTGAAAGTGGCCCGGATGGCGATGGATTTCCGTCACCGGCGAAAAGCTGCAATGAAACGTGCGCCGTGGCGCTCCGTCACGATCAGGGCCGGTCAAGGCTCCATGCCAATCGGGTCGCCGCCCCCGACAGCAACTTGTGCCGCGTGTTCGCCAGCCATTTAAGGGAAGATCAATAAGCGACTGCTGAAGAGCGATCGGCAGGGTGACATGACGATGGGCGAGGATACAGCCGCGATGATTCGGGCACTATCCCGGCGGTCGTCAGTGAACCGAATAGCTGAGCATCCTATACGGATGGCTCGCACCGAACTGTTTGATAAGTTCGTTCGCTTGCCTGAGCACGTTCTCCGCATGACGAACATCGTCTCGAGCAAGTTCGTCGGCGTTCAGAAGAATGGCTTCGGCCATCGTCTTCGATAAAACGCCGAACTTGCGGTTACCCTCGGCCATAGATTCGAGAGCAGCGCCGTCCAGCAGACGGCCTACCGCAATGAAGAGCTGTTCGCGCTCCTCGACGGACAACTGTGCGATGTTTGAAGAATGATGCATGGGAAGGAATTCTTGCTTTCGAAACGCAGGGCAACCCGCCACCGGATCCCATCTACTGGCACCGGTAGCCTGCCGCAGCCTCTAACTCAGGGATTACGCTGTGTGCCGATTTGCGTCGATCTGCAGCACGGTATCCTGGCTGCCCGATCCGATTGAGATCTTTCGTGGTCTCAGGGCGTCCGGGATCTCTCTACGAAGTGATACCGTCAAAAGTCCGCTGGCGAGCGAAGCGTCTTCGACCCGTACATGATCGGCCAGTTCAAAACGGCGCTCGAAGCTCCGCGCTGGGATGCCGCGGTGCAGATATTCGCCCTGCTGGTCTTCGGCTTTGCTTCCCTTGACGACCAGGAGGTTGCGGTCCTGGGTAATGTCGAGGTCGCTCTCGTCGAATCCAGCAACCGCCATCGATATGCGATACTCGTCCTCGCCTGTCTTGACGATGTCATAGTGCGGCCAAGTATCGACCGCCTGCAGGCGCTGCGAATTGTTGAGCAGATTAACGACTCGATCGAAGCCGATGCTTGACCGGTACAGCGGTGAAAAATCGAGTTCATTTCTCATACCAAAACCTCCGTGAAGCGAGTTGGAAGGAGACGCAGCGGCAACTCGCGCCTCCGGTTTCCGGACCCTATTGGGCGACCGTGTCGACGATTTGGGATCGCGTTTTTCGAGCTTCAAGAGATCTGAGAAAAAATTTTTAGACCGCGTTCGGCTAGGTCTTGAAGTTGATGTCAATCGCGCCGATCTTCCTATTGGCCTGAGGATTTTCATCCGTTTTCTAGGAGACGCATCATGAGCATCCGCGGAATAGCACCGTTTTGCGATCCGGAACGTTCTTCATCGAAGGTGGAGGGGCTGCCATGAGACGGTCGGCTGTCACCTCACCCTGCGGGCGACACAAGGTCCCGGCGACGACGCCCGCCGACATCGCCGTCCGTTATGCCGACAACCTTCGCCGCCTTGCACGCGAAGCAGAAAAGATGGACCGCCCGGTGCTCGCTAACAGCCTTCTTTCTGTCGCCCGCCAGATGGACGACATGGCCGGCGACAACGCGACCGACGAGCTTTGCCTAAGGGCGCTGCGACGGGTTTGCTGCCTGATTGGTCGCGTCGAGCGCATGCTCGACCACCAGGCAAAGGCGTCGATCTTGCATTGACCCTTTAATCGCGGCCATTGCCGTTCCGGCTGCCCCTTTCGTCTATTGTTTTCTGGCGGCACGACGCTGGGGGGCTAACCAGGGTCCGAGCGCAGCTTTTAATTGTCGCTGTCATTTCTCGACGCACAGGCTCGTCGTGAAGCGCTATGAACACATTTGCGGCAGCCGGTCTCAACTCCTCTGACCTTGAACCCATCGATGTTGCCGATACCATCCAGCCGCATGGAGGGATGGTCGCCGTCGACGCGAGAAAGACGGTTTTCGGCGTGGCGGCGCCGCGGAGGAGCCCTTGTTCAAGACCTGTCTGGCCGAAGCCTCTTCAACGGCCCCGGACCTAACAGCTGTTCTAAAACATTCGTCGCGGGGCCCTCGCGGTCCACCGTTGTGGGGTTCCGTGCGGGTGTCTGGACAATTGCTCGACCCGTCGCGTTGTGGCGACCATGTCGTCGTCGAGGCTTTTCGGAACGCCGATGGCGTTGGGACTGCAGCTTCCTTCCTTGAAGATCTCGATGGCATTGTTTCGGACTTCGAACGGACGGTGGCCGGAAAGCCTTTATCGTCTGGCAGCTGATACCTTCCGAGTTGACGGGATACAGTCGCGTGGGGATCTAGCTGTTCTCGACAACGCCGTAGGCGTTGCGGTTGTTAATCTTTCTCCGGCGAGCGTAAACCGACGCCCGGAGCGTCTTTATCAATCAACATGAACGCTTTTAACGTCGATGACCGCGGGAAGCCCGTCAAAGTTGGGCCGGGAGGGCCTCATATCTACGCGCCCGATACTTGCATTAAATAGGGCGTAACTTCGATCGCCCCTCGATAAATCATGTCAAGCGATACGTAGAGAATGACGGCAAGGCCGATATAGGCTATCCACCGATGCCTGTTGAGCAGGCGGGCAATGAAGTTTGCGGCCAAACCCATCAATGCGATGGACAGCATCAGGCCAAGTATAAGAACGCTCGGATGTTCGCGCGCAGCACCGGCGACTGCCAGCACGTTGTCGAACGACATGGAGACATCGGCGACGATGATCTGCGTTGCAGCCTGCAGGAATGTCTTTCGGGGAGTGTTCGCCCCGGGTGGGACCTCCTCGCGACGGTGGCCCGACCGCAGTTCGCGCCACATCTTCCAGCACACCCACAGCAGCAAAAGTCCACCTGCGAGGAGAAGACCGACGATGGCAAGAAGATAGACTGCGACGCTGGCGAAAACTATTCGAACCACGGTGGCGGCGAGAATGCCGACAAGGATGGCCTTGCCCCGCTGCGATTGCTCAAGACCAGCGGCCGCAAGGCCGATGACTACAGCGTTGTCGCCAGCAAGCACAAGATCAATCGTAATCACCTGCAGCAGTGCGGTCAGACCGGCCGGCGTGAAAATCTCGATCATGGGTGGACGCTACCCTCCGACGTTTTTCAATTGCAAACTCGCCTCAAAGCCAAATGCCCATTCGCTTACTCAGTTCCGTGTCACGGTCGCGAGAAAACTCGAGATTGTCCGGAGGTCGATTGTCGCAACGACAGTAGCCCTATGAACCGTGACGTTAACCCTGAGACGTGAGTGAGATCGTCGGCAATAGCAGTGGTAGAAGATCGGCGGGAGCAGAAGCTTCATCAGATCACGGACGACCAGAAGGCTACCGTCTACAAGAGTGTCGCCGGTCTTCTGTTCGACGTGATCGTCAGGCCTTGCAAAGACACCACGGTCATTTTCCACCATCCGAGAACCAGGGATAGCGGACAAGGCCTGCCTGACGCTACGCGGCTACCACCAGTGAAGAAATGATCATGATTTTTGGCGGGCCGCGCCGCTGTTGGTCAGGTCCGACAACTCATCGTTCTAAACGATCCGCTTAAGGCGCCAGGTCGCGGAAGCCACGCACGTCGGCACCCACTTCCAAGCATTTTCAAACGGAAACAAGTCCGGCATCGTCCCGCACATGTCAGATACGCTCGACACGAGGAGGGTGAGAGGTTGACGGATGTCGTCGACCTTTATGATTGCGCACCCCCTGGTGAATGGGGCCACGTCGCTGACAACTCCGCTTCTTAAAGACGTTTACTGAGCCCGCTCTGGTAATTGTTACATCGGCCGACGCTCGTCAGCGTCGGCGATATTAGAGCAGTGGGAGGTACGACCGTCAAAATTCTTCCCAGTTCTGAACAGGAGCGACCACCGTTGCAGTTCGACCGCCCCCAAACGATCGGGCTACTCTGTCTGTCATCGCCCGTATTGGCGAGGAAACAGCTCGGACGCTTGGTTCCGTGATGACCCTTGCGGCTTGGGCCATGCTGACCGTTGCCGCAGGGGTGTCGGACAAGCGGAACTGTCCTACCAAAGACTTCAGTTTTGCGGATTCTGCGGCAAGTGTAGCACCGGCGGCATTTGCCTCTTCGACCATAGCTGCATTCTGCTGTGTCACCTGATCCATTTGATTGACAGCGGTGTTCACCTCAGCCAGGCCGACCGATTGCTCACGGGCGGAAGTAGCAATGGCATCCATATGGGTGTTCATGCTGACAATGTAGGCTTGGATACTCTGGAGCGCCTCACCAGCTGCACTGACGAGCTGGACACCGTCCTGAACATCGTCACCGGATGCACGGATGAGCTCCTTGATCTCCTTTGCGGCCTTGGCAGAGCGCTGCGCCAGTTCGCGGACTTCCTGCGCAACAACCGCAAAGCCTTTTCCCGCTTCGCCCGCACGGGCAGCTTCCACGCCAGCGTTGAGCGCGAGGAGATTCGTCTGGAACGCAATCTCATCGATGACGCCGATGATGTTGGAAATTTCACTCGACGATTTCTCAATTTTGCTCATCGCCTGGACGGCATTACGGACAACATCGCCTGACTGGCTGGCGCTGCTGTTTGCCTGGATCGCGATCGAGCGCGCCTCATCCGCGCGCTTTGACGAGTTCGCTACATTGACCGTAATCTCGTCCAGCGCTGCTGCCGTTTCTTCAAGCGAAGCTGCCTGTTGCTCTGTCCGTCTCGAAAGATCGTCGGCGCTCTGGCTGATTTCCCGCGAGCCACTTTCGATGGAGCTCGTGGATGTTGCGACCGCCGCCAACGTCGAGCGCAGCTGCTCGACCGCGCGATTGAAGTCGACACGAAGGCTTTCGAACTCGTCGGCAAATCGATCAACAAGACAAACGCCGAGATCGCCCGAAGCAAGTTTCTCCAGGCCGCGTGCCAGACCTTCGGTCGCTTGAGCCATCGCTTCCGCCCTTAATTGGTCGCGTTCAGCGATCTGGCGGCGCTCCTGATCCGAAACTTTGCGCTGGTGGTCCGCATCTTCCTCCAACTGAAGGGTGCGGATCGCATTGTCCTTGAAGATCTGCACCGCATGCGCCATTGCGCCGACTTCGTCCCGGCGCGTGGTTCCTTCGATCGACACAGCGAGATCGCCATTGGCCAGCCTCGACATGGTTGCGGTTAGCCTGGCGAGCACCCCGGCAAGTGAGCGCGCAAAGAAATAGAAACCGAGCAAAGAAATGATTGCGACAAGAACCGTACCCAAGACAGTCGTCAGGAGGGCGGCCTGCGCATTTGAAGCGACGTCGGTGACGTTTGACGCCACCTCCAGCACACCAATGGTTTGCCCCGAAAAGTTCTTGAACGGCACGGCATTGACGACCACTGTCGTCTCACCGTCGGCGACCTCCCGTGGGCTGAACACTCCATCCATTGCCGCCTTGAGTTCTTCGGCAGAGAGCTTGGATTTCGAACCCGTCGAGGCTTGGACCGCCAGTTTGTCGTCATTAAGAATGTAAACGGTGATCGCGCCGTCGATCCGGTCGGCAATCGCATTGAAATAGTCGTTCGTGAGCCCCGTGCCGACATCGACGACCCCGACCGTCTTTCCATCGGCAACGACCGGCGCAGATGCGAACATCGAGACCGCCGTCCGACCGGGCTCGATCCCTGCAACAAGCTTTCCGCTCGCTAGCGCCTCCACGACGGTCTTCCGCCGGCCGGTCATATCGTCGCCAAACTTGTCCGGTGAATGAATTCGCGCGAGCGCGATGCCCTTCGCATCGATGAAGGTAATGTTTTGAAGCCCGCCGGCGTCTTTGATCGCCGGCATCGCGGAGATATAACGGGCGATTATCTTGTCTTTGTCGCTCCCTTCCACCAATGTCGCCGTCTCAGGTTCTCCAGCGAGCGCAATAGCCAACGCCGAGGCGGCCTTCTGCTGGGCAGCCATATCGGTCTGAATGAGGGAAAGGTCTCCTGCTGCCTCGCGGTGAAGGGCTTCCTGAACGGCGACCGATTGCCGATACCAGGCACTTCCTCCGATTGCGATGCTTGAAAACAGAACTGCTGCGAAACCGCAGGCCGTAACCGTAAGCCACAAGGGCCGCTTGATGTTCACATCCGACATAATTCCGTCCTTATATGTGACAGACATCACTGGAGTGAAAACGAAAAGGGTGTCTGAACTGGGACTACAACTTCTCACTAGGTGAATTGCTTCTCCAGCGACATGGGAGGCGGATTCCCGATCGATATGGCAGCAGGCTTTGAAACCGATCGTCGCCATCTGTCGAGGACGGTCGCAGTTTCCAACCCCTCGATGCCGACACTCGTGTTGCGTCGCCGGTGCGTCCACGAGACGCTTGCTGTCAGGCGAAGGCTCGTGAAGCTCCGGCATCAAGCCGATTAAGCCGCTGTCGGCTGACGCCTTCTCTCTGAAAGCTCAGCGGCGGGGTGCGCAACAGTCGCGCCGGTCACATAGAAAATGAGAAAATCGCAGCGGGACCCCGAGTGGATCGTCGCCCAAAGTTTGACAGCGCTTTGTGAATGCGCGCGGCGAGCGGCTTCGTCACGGGATCGCCGCTCGCCTTTTTATCGCATATACGGTGACGTTATCGGTCGATGATCATGCTCCACGGTGAGGTGGTCAGACATCCCTCATCAGCCCGAATTTAGGTCTGATGCTCTGCGTAAGAACAACCTCATGGTGATATACCAGCCGTGGGGACGAAGACGCGGGCGGGCGACGGGCGCTCCGTCGTCATCACCAATCCCCCACAGAGACAGGCGATAGCGATGACAATGACGATTAACGGGAAACCGATACCTGATGATTTTTCTTCACCGTAGATCATGGACATTCCTCCAGCGGCCCCGACGGCGCAAAGCGACGCCGCCGGGTACTGCCTGCTAGGCCTCGATGATATAGACGATCGTCAGCGCGTCTGGATCGACGATGACGATCCGGCCGTCCGCAAGGAGGAAGAAGCGGTAGCCTTCATACGCCGGTACGATCTTCACAATTCGCGGCGGCAGCCTTTCAAGGTGAACCCGCTTGGGGATAGTGGTGCCGACAGACACCGTGAAGTCGACTTCTTTGACCGGTGCAACGTGGACTTCCTGGATCACCTGGCGGATTTCAGTGCGCTGTTCGACGGTCACGTTGACGTTGGTCTTGGAATTGGTCGTCTCGTTGCTTGTCGTGCTGTTATTAACGTTCGTCTCGGTTGACTTATCGGTGGAGGTGTTCTGATCGGCAGAACTCTTGGAAGCGTCACCACCTTGAGGGCTCGTGCCAGACGTGTTGGAGTTCTTTGTGGTGCCGTTATTCGCGTCCGTCGCCGCGTCGTTGGTGCCAGACTTCGCCTTCTGCTCGGTCGTCGTGCCGCTGGAGGCGTCTTGCGATGCGGACGTCTTCTTCATGTCGGCAGAAGGCTTCCCGGGCTCAGTTCCGTTTGTACCATCGGTCGACTGCTTTGTCGTGCTCTTCTGCCCATCGGACCCTTCGTCGCTCTTCTGCTGGGATTGATCCTTGGTTTGCGGACATGCGCCTGACGCGTCGGCAGTGCAATCAGTGCCGGAGGCATGCGAGCCGGCATCTGACTGACTTGACTGGGAGCCAGAGACGGCGTTAGTCGAGGTCGCGCCTGACTGGGAACCGGATTGAGCGTCTGACTGCGTTTTCGTATCGCTCTGTGCGGCGGCCGGAGTGGTCGCTAGCGGCGAGACGCTTAGAGATAACGCGGCCAGCACAGCGGCGAGATGGGTTCGTTTCATGACATAATCTCCAAATTCTGGGGGGCAGCGCCGGCCGTAACGAATGCTTGTGTTGCGGCCGGCGTAGCCGCTTGTTGATGATTGACGGCTGTCGCCGCCCGACGATCACGGCGGAACTGACTTACTGGATGACCTGGATGACCTTCCGGGTGGAAGGTTCGACGATGACGCGCTCATCGTTGACGATGGCGTAGGCATAGCCAGTTTCGTCTGGGATCGGCGTCACCACGACGGTGTCAGGAAGAGCCTGTCCGACAACGATCTTCTCCTTGACGACCACGCGTTCCTCGGGAGCAGGAGCCTTTTGAACGAAGGTGATAACCTTCTCCGATGGCATGGCCGACTGTGCGAATGCAACGCTCGAAGTCACAAGCGCGGCGGCGGCGATTGCTGCTCTGATTTTCATGATGTTTCCTCCTTTTTTGGTGGACCGTTCCACCGGGAGGCCAAACTTTCCCACCGCGCACTCGTTCCAGACCCCGGACCTCAGTCCGGGGTCAATTCGACCTTAGTCCGATGCCTCCGTAATTCGCCGCTTGGAGCAGAAGGTCCGGCAGCCTGTCTGGCTTCAAACCCGACAGCAAGAAGGCGACTGGTGTACTCAGAGGACACCAGTCGTTAGGCATGATGGGCGTACCGTCACTGTTGAAAGGGGGAGCGCCAAAGTCTTCTTCGAGTTGATGGATAGGCGTGCTGACGTTCGATGCAGTCCCCGCGGCGTTCGGACCTTCGTCTGATCGATCGGGCAACAAAAAAGGCCGGGGCGAAATCGCACCGACCTTTCCCTTCGCCTTTCCATCCTTGCCAGTAACATCCGTGGTCAGAGCAAGTAGACGAGACGTCGCGAGCGGCACTGTCTCAAGCGCTCATCAGCGATGCCTATGGCGAATATCTATTGGCGCACGATGTCGCTGTCGAGGCGATCGTCCCGTTTCGATTTTGCTGCCGCCGCAGCATCGATTTCGTCGAACTCCTGGCAACCCGCAGCTCGTCAATGGTTGGCATCCACCATCCACGAAGCCGCTCATATTCGCCCGGTTCCACCCTTGCCAGCCATGTCTGAACAAGTTCTTCCAGAGTCGGCGCCCGCCACCCCGCCCAGACATGCTCAACGTCGATGTTCGGATGATGCTCTGAAACCTCCTGGGCATTGACGAGCTCGCCCGTGATCTCGGTGACACGATAATTCCGAACGCGCACGTGGCGGCCGGTCGCCCTAAGGGTGGCAGATCGTTACTGGGCGCGGGTAACCGCTTTTTCCTTCGTTCGGAAGTCCGCCGCTTTGCTTTCGCCTCGTCCTCGCTGCCCTTACGGGCCTCGGCGCGTTTGCGACGCTCTTCGGGTTCTGCCTGCCTCGCCGCTCCTCAATCACCTCCCATCGGTGCTGTAGGTCGTTGTAAGAGGCATATGGTACCTCCCAGGCCTTGTCGTCGCCATTCCAGCTCGCGAAGGGTATCTGACGAAGCTCGTCGACGACCCTCCGCGAATATGGCGGATCAATCCGAAAGCCACGGTCGTAGACCTGCAGATATGGACTAAGGATGGGTTCAAAATCATAGGCGTCGCGGCCTCGCTCCCCTTCGTGAGACTTCCTTCGGTCCGCTTCGGAGGCAAGCCACCTGTCGATGCGCTTTTGCGCTGTCTTGCCGGGAATGGTCCAGCCTTGGAGGGTGTCCGATCATCGAGCATTTGGGAAGCATTCGCGGAACCGGGCCACGGTCATCCGGTCGAAGGCGAAGGACATCGTTTGGTGCGGCGGGTCGACAGCATCCTTCTTGCCGCGGTCTTCATCCGTCATAGCAGGGAAACGCTCTGTCATCCGAGGGGTTGCAGCTACATCAGAGACTTCTTTAGGAAGGATAGCGTCGCCTGAGCGCCAGCGCTCGAAATCGTATGTCCGACGTCTGGCTCGATAGCGAGCTCGACGTCGAAGCCCGCTGCTCCAAGTTGCGCGGCGGCCAGCGTCGAAGCGGCGGCGGGGATTGTCGTGTCGGCCTGGCCGTGCACGAGAAGGATCGGACTGCCCTTGCTTGTCGGCGAGATCCGCTGCGGCGGGAGAAGCCCAGAGAAGGCAACGACCGCGCCGACATTCCATCGACCAGAGGCAACCGCGTCGAGGGCGACGATAGCACCCTGCGAGACTCCGACGAAGGCAATTCTGTCGCGTGCATCGGCGAAACCCTCACGCGAGGCAATGCCGTTCATCAGTTCGTCGAATGCTTCACGCGCGGCCATGACCTTCGCTGGATCAAGCGGATTGCCTTCCGTCGAAAACCACTGGTGGCCGCGCCAGTGATGCAGAGGAGCGTCTGGGGCAGCGAACCGCGTTTTCGGCAGACTGACGCGCCATGATTTGGCCAGCGGCATGAGGTGGCCGCCGGACGCGCCGATGCCATGCAGGAAGATGACGAGATGGTCGAGGGATGACATGACGATCCTGAAGGTTTCGGAATGGCCCGACGCTCGACCTTAAGGAAGGGAGCAGCCGTCTCACCCCACACATAAGCCGTCACGCAGACGCCGGCGGATACCGCTGCGGAAGCTCACGTGATGGTGGGGTGGCCGCCCGTAGATGGTGTACATGCAGCGCCTCCGCAAGGAGGAAAGACTGACCGTACGCTACTGGAAACGGCGCCTGAAGCCGTTGAAGCGCCCTCTCGATTTACCCACATCTGAGGAAACCTTCACGGGTGACTGCCATGGTAAGCAGGATCAGGAAGACCCTGGCCGTGCAAGAGCGCGCGGCGGCCTTCGAACGCAGGAGCGAGATTGAAGCCGACGCTGCAGATGAAGAGCAGCTCCAGACGAGAAGAGCGAGCGACTCCGGAAACTGAGGCCGGCGGCTTTCAATCCGAGGGAATGAACCGCATATCTCTTGCAACGAAGGCGTTTGTCGATCAGCCGGCCATCATAGGGCACAGCGACCGACAGGCCGCTCTCGGGTGTCACACCGCTACCGCTGACGATTGGAGGAGCCCCATGATGAACTCAGTTAATGCGGTCATACAGGCTGTCGATCCGACGACCCTGGCTCGAAGCTGTCTATCCAAGATCTAAGCTCTTCGGAGGCACAATGGTAGAATACTGTTCGCCCGCATCTCCGCGTCCTGATCAGGCCGGCCTTGCGCAGCTCGCGAAGATGAGCGGTTGCAGTCGATCGGCTCCGGTCGCAAAGCCTAACAATCTGCTCGGCACGTAATTCGCCTTCCGATACCGCCCTAGCGAGTCTAAGCTTCAGGGGATGGGAAAGTAGCGTGCGTAACAAGGCGCGCTGATCGGGATCAATGTCGATCATCAAGATCCTGAAGGGAGAGGCTGTGGTGGAAAACAGCGGGGCAATCAACGGCGGACAGGAACTCGAAGCTATCGAGCATCGCGTGGCTTTCAGACCCCATCACCGCGACGGTCCAAAATTCGGGCTGTCCACCGAAAACGGATGAAACCATGACTATCTCGGCGCGGCTGCTGCCTCGTCGGCGAGCCCAGTAAAACTTTTCCGTTTCGAGCTCGGGTCGGTCCATACCATGCCTCCACGGGAGTACCGGAAATGGTACCGCCTAACTCTCAGATAGGGCGACTGCGGTCAATTGCCAGCGGAGATCGTACTGAAGATCGAAGTCGAGCTTGCTAGCGGCTCGTCTTCCAGAGCGCTCTTTCGCCCGCATCAGCGCTTTCGTTGCGCAATTCTCTCAATGTCGAGGCTACCAGTACCACAAACATAGTCGCGATAAGGACTGTCAGTATTGTCAGAAAGGCGAACATTTCGTTTCTCCAGCGTTCCTTATGAATGAGCGCCATGTCTAAAAGTTCCGCGAGATCTCCGCGCCGCGCGTATGCTGTCAGCGCTTCGATATGGCGAAAATTCTTGCGGAGCCTAGCAGCAGCTCGTCGCTGCCGGATTACCCGCGCGTACGCTTTGCTCGCCACTGTGTGTGGCGCGGGCGACTGAGAGTTCTGGTACCCTCGCCCCAGAGGGTGTTCCCGCAAACGGATCCGACAACTTCACGACAAGCTGCCTCCTACCAGTCGTTCGCGACGCGATCTAATGCTTCGATGTCCTCACCCGCGAGACATTGCTGTTGACCAACTACCTGCGTATGCCGGCTGGGACGTGGCGTGAAGCCCAAGCGCTTGCTGTCACTTGGGTCAACGAAGCCAATGTCAAAGCAACACTCGCGGCCAACTACATAGGCACACGCGAGGGGCAACTCGGTCCCTTCACGACCCTTAAACTTGACGACTACTGGACCCTCGACGCCAACATGATCTGGGAGCCGCTCGACAAGCGTTTCGCCCTCGAAGCGTCTGCCTTCAATCTTCTCGACGAGGATTTCGAGGTTGCGCCCGGCGTGCCGGGCTGGGGGCGTGCGGTCAAGGGCAGCCTGAAGATCCGCTTCTGATGCGCTCCAATCCCCGCCAGTCCATCCGCGCTCCCGGCTGGCCGTTCAGCAGCCGGCCGGTCAGGCTTGCCGTGCTGGTGGTGGCGACGCTGGTGGCGATTTCGTTTCTGTCGCGGCTGCCCGCGTGGTCGCTGCTCGAACTCCGGAGCTTCGACTATCTCTCGACGGTCGATGATCCGCTGCCGCCCGAGGATGCGCCCGTCATCGTCGCGATCGACGAACCGGCGCTGGCGCAGATTAACGCCCAATGGCCCTGGCCGCGCCGCCTGCATGCCGACCTGATCAAGGCGCTGCGGGCCGCCGGCGCCAAGGCGATCGGTCTCGACATCATCATGGCCGAGCCGTCGTCTCCCGAGAATGACGCGGCAATTACCGCAGCCTCCGCACCCGATCTGGTGCTCGCCGGTGATGAAACGCTGATCCAGGCGCCGCAGGCCGACCAGCTGATCCGCACCACGCCGATGCCGCAGTTCACGGCCGCCGGTGCCAGAACCGGCATCGCCTCGATCGAGCTTAGCGGCGACGGCACCTTCCGCACCATTCCCGCCTATCGCGACGGCTTTGCCGTGATGCTGGCAGCCGCCGCGGGAAAGGCGGCCGAGATGCCGCCCGCGGGCGCAATGATCCAGTCCTTCGGCCCGGCCCGCAACTACCCGACGGTCTCCTATTATCAGGCGCTCGATCCGCCGACTTTCCTGCCCCCTGATTTCTTCAGGAATCGCGTTGTGCTCGTCGGCCTCAGCCTGCAGAACGCGCCCGAGATCGACAAGGGCGGCGCCGATACCTTTGCGACACCCTATACCGTCCACACCGGCAAGCTGGTGGCTGGCGTCGAGATCCAGGCAACGATCTACGACAATATCGTCCATCGCTTCTATATCGCCAGGGGCGCGCTGCCGCTGGTGGCACTGGCGATCCTCGTCGCGGCGATCCTCGCGGCGGCAACGGTCTGGCGCTCCACCAGCTGGCTGACACTCGCAGCCGCGATTGCCGCGATCGGTGTCTTCGCTGCCGCAAGCTTCGCCGGCATCCGCTTCGTCCATGTCTTCGTCTCGCCGCTCGGCCCGTCGATCGCCTATATCGCCGTCGCCTTCGGCCAGGCCGCCTTCGACTTCGCCGAGGAGCGTCGCAACAAGCAGCAGATCACCCGCGCCTTCTCGCAATATATCTCGCCGGAACTCGTCAAGCGGCTGACGGAAGACCCCTCGCAGCTGAAGCTCGGTGGCGAGCGACGCACGCTCTCGGTGCTGTTTTCGGATGTGCGCGGCTTCACGACCATCGCCGAGACAATGAAGGACGATCCGGAGCAGCTGACGACGCTGATCAACCGGCTGCTGACGCCGCTGTCCGAAGTGGTGATGAACCATGGCGGCACGATCGACAAATATATGGGCGATTGCATCATGGCCTTCTGGAACGCGCCGCTCGACGATCCCGATCATGCCATGCATGCCGTCACCGCATCGCTGGCGATGCAGGAGGAGATCACCAAGCTCAATCGCGAGCTGGAAGCCGAAGCCAAGGCCTTTGGCACGCCGCTGCATGTGCTGAAGATGGGCGTCGGCATCAATACCGGCGAATGCGTCGTCGGCAATATGGGCTCCACCCGCCGCTTCGACTATTCCTGCCTCGGCGACAGCGTCAACCTCGCCTCACGGCTGGAGGGCGCCTCGAAGAATTATGGTGTCGCGCTTCTGCTCGGCGAGACCACGGCATTCCTGGTCAGCGGCAAATATACGATCGCCGAACTCGACCGCGTCATCGTCAAGGGCAAGACCGTCCCTGCCCCTGTCTTCACCATTCTGCACCGGGCCAATGACGATGCGCTCGCCGCCCACGCGCTGTTCCTGCAGGCGAAATATGCCGGCGAACTGGTCGAGGACGATCCCCGCTTCGACGTGATGGCGGCGATGATCCCGGAACTTTCGGGCTATTACGCTCTTATGCGATTTACCTCGACCTGAGCCGTAGAGCAGACAGCGGCGCGAACATCGTATGCGAAGCGTGGATACATGAGATCGATCGCAACAAAGGCGCCGCAAAGCCACACCCGCGCAACGCGAATGCCGCGACCGGCTTCTTCCTGAAAGGACCAACCGGGGGTTGGCCATACCGTCATCGCCGCTATCTGGCCCCGTGAGCTGCTCCATTCCGTTTCATAAATCAGACTAAGGTCCGACCCAGCTGAAAAGCATGGACAGCACACGCTCGCTAGTGCAACCGTTGCACACCAACTCTCCAGGAAAGTCATGCCGAAAATTCCTGCTATTCCCTCTCATATCGATGTTGCCGTCGGAACCCGTCTACGAACCCGCAGAAAGCTTCTCGGCATGTCACAGACCAGCTTAGCCGACAAGTTGGACATTACATTTCAACAGGTCCAAAAGTACGAAAAGGGCACAAACAGAATCGGCTCCAGCCGTCTGCAGCAGATTGCCAATATTCTTGGCACGACTCCGGCCTGGCTCTTTGGCGAAGAGGAGGAAAACCGACACGGGGAGGTCGGGCCATCTGCGATAGAAGACATGATTGGGACAGCTGAAGGTATTGCGCTGAACCAGGCGTTCATCAGGATCAAAGATGCCGGCGTGAGACGCTCATTGATAGCGCTGGTAAAGGCCCTTGCCAGCAATCACGACGAGTGACATGCGGAGGCTCCGCACGACCTTGCAGAGGCCCGACGATGTTGGCCTGCGCGAAGGCTAAGCGATCAAGAACCAGGCCTGGCAGTCATCGCAAACGCCCCGGGTTCCTTCGAGGGTTCCGGCAGGGAGTGAGCTGTCCTTATGCCGGTCGTGAGATGCTTACATCTGGTTCGGCGTCATTGGAGGCGGCCCCGGGCATTCCGAGACCAGAGGTTGACTGCATGCGTGGTCTAGGGGCTCCGGATGCTGACCTCACCCGCTCAACGGCAATATCTTTAAGCTCAGCAGCCTTCATCCGGGACCATGGTCGTCGACGGATTTCCGGATCCAGGGGTCAGCGTCCTCGCCACGGCCACGCTTTGCAGGGTCGAACCACTCTCCACCAAATTTCGACATGAATGCCGAAGCTCCCGCTCGCGTAGCGAAACAATGGATGTTGAACATCTGCCCGTCGCACGTCACCGATGGGATGACACTGCAGCGTAGTAGACGGTTACAATAAAGCGCTTGCTCGTCTGCCAAAGTACCCTCCGACAATGCTTTCAGAAGCGCGATCTGATGAGGCCAGCCCCGATTGATTGTCGATAGAGTTAGCTTCTTCGCCACATCGCACTCCGTTGAGTTGTCGGCAAGTCCGGCTGACATATATCCCAAAAAGAACAAAATGTGAACATAGAATTTTGAATTGAGCTTGGCTGTCTAGGTTTTCCAAGAAGCCGAACAACCATAAAGCCGACCTGCTGTTTCTTAGTTAGAGGTGCGTACCTCAACCGGTTACAATCGACGCGATAAAGCGCGTCTATGAAGCTCGGGGAATCGTGTTTATCGGCGAGGGTAAATCACCGTACAGCGGACAAGGCGTTCGCCTAGCGAAGCAGTGTCTCGCCTTATGGCGTTGCTCTTTAGAAGATCTGAACCGACGGCCCTGCGTCAGACTCGCATGCCATATTGCCTGCGGTGGCAGCGCGTCTGGTTATATCACCGGAAACACATGAACGGTCAGATGGCTACCTCTCAGACACGTGCAATTTGAGAAGCCACTTGGCGATCGAGGTACTTGGACGTGATAGCGATCGCGCCTTAATCAGGTCACTCGCGCGTTAGGAGAAGTTGACCCGGAAGCTGCTAATTTGCGCTCAGTCGTGAGCGAAACGCTCGCCGGAGAGCAGCCAAAAAAAGGGCGGATACTCGCGGCGCTTCGTCGTTCGCCACTCGTTAAAGCAGATCTCGATCTAGCCCGCGCGCCCGATGAAGGGCGTGAGAAGGGTCTGTAATGGGCTACTTGCTCGAGACATTCATTCTCAGCAACATAACGAAACCCACCGTCAGGCGCGGGTGACTTGCCTGCCACGCTGCTCTCGTAGGCTCGCGTCTTGCAGGGCAAACTAACCGCTCGATCTCTGGCTCGCCGCGGCGCTTGAAGGTCACTGGTGAACGCGGCTTTCGCGCGATCGAACAGGAAGGTTGATGGCCGATCATACCAGCAGCGCGGCCTGACAAAATTTTCATCGGCCTCTTGCAGGTAAGCCCTTCCGAAAATATCTTTTCGAGCAGTCCTCCAAGGAGGTCTCTTAACCTCCCGAACTGGCCATCCGGCCAGCTTCGGGTCTGCGAACCGTTAGTCGTGGATGAAAGGCATGTCGTTCCAAGAGCCTCATGTTAACGCTTCGGCATCTCGTTCTGAGATCGGCTCACCTGCACCTCACACTCCCCTTTCAAAGCAGGACTTGCGCATCTGCATCGACGTCGTGAAAACGATCGCGCGAGAACGACAGCTTGCGAAGGATCCGGCGGCGATCGCCGAGCTCATGACGACGGTAGCGCACAAGTTCAACAAGGGCAGTCGAACTTATGACGAACTGGTGGCGGACATGAGGTCCCACGCCAGCGGCGCGGGGAGCGTCCGGTAGATGACTTGCCGGACGCTCCCTTTGGAGCCTTCGACGAAAATTCCGCGAGGCGTTCTCCCAGCCCCGCGATGGGCACCTTAAGGGTTTTTCACCCCGCGATTCATCTGTCGTCTTCCCTTCCGAGGGAGCGTAGAAGTGACCGATTGATTTCCCTCGGCAAGCGTTTGCGGGGCGCTTCGACGGCGAGGCTCACGGCATGCGATTGCATCGCATCGCACACGGCGCTCCAGGCCGAAGTGCGCAAGGATCCTTTGGCCGCCCTTACAGCGAGCGCGGTCGCAGGAGGCCGACTTTTGTCTAGATACTACTTCAACGTACGCCGCCTTGCAGCGCCTGCTGCAGAGCCTGCGGCAAAAAGACTGACAGCGACCAACATGCGCCGTCGTCGCCGGCAGCAACCGACTTGCCAACGCCAAAGACCTCCTCCGCTACGGCTTCTAGAGATGCCCGCTCGGCGACCGCGTACGAATCCTCGCCGCGCTCAACGAGATGGGATCGCTCACCGTCGCCAAGGAGCTCTCCGCTTGCCGCGAGGGCCGGCCGATGAGCCTGCCTTGCCGCGTTGATCCTACGAAGATTCCTTGAGGTCGATTTGAACGACGCCCTGATCGCCCTCGAGACGGCCGTCCGCCGGATACGGGACTGAGAACCCACGTCGGTCGTTGTCGACTGCGCTTTTGATGGCGCGCAACAGTTCGGGAGCCCGCTGCACTTCGTCGAGAATTGCAGTATTGATTTGCCTGATAAAGCCGACCGGATCGCTCTTCGCCGATGTGAGCGTCGTGGCGTCATCCGGCGTGAAATACGGCCGTCCTGTCTTGAGGAGAGATCGTACCAGAACGGTCTTGCCGCATTGTCGCATCCACGGGGACGACCAGGGTATCTGTCATCACTATGGCCACGCGTCGAGACGGACCTCTGGGAAACAGCGGGTCGGCCTTGTGGTCGTTAATCAATTGTTGGCTTCTTAGAACTGACCGTAACTATTCGTCTAATCCGGAAGAGAGCTTCGTCTAATCGGGATTTCAAGTTCGGCCAATCCGGAAAGACGAGCCGTCTATATTGGAGCTGCCATTCCAGCCAGAAAATTTGGAAGGCACAGAAGAAAACAAAGCGTACTCGGTCGGAGGTTCTCTTGCCCCCGGTGTCACTCAATCGCCGCCTGCGCGATGCCCGCAGGTTGTCCATCGCAGGGCAGGTGCCCCGCTCGTCCTGGCCTGCAGAGATGCTCCGCAGCAGTTGCGGCAGTCCGGCCTTCCTGCGCTCCGGGAGTGTCTTCAAAAAAAATGAACACAGGATGGGCTGGCAGGGCGCTAGCCGCGGAAAGGGATCGCCACAGCTATTTGACTCCGGTTAAAAAGGTTCTTATTTTGTTCTAATCATCAGATAAATGAAACAGACATGTACAGTTCGAACTTCACCTGAGGCCGCACCAATGGACATGACGGCCGCTTCGACGATCAGAAAGATCATCCACGTCGACATGGATGCGTTTTACGCGTCGGTGGAACAGCGCGATAATCCCGAACTGCGCGGCAAGCCGCTCGCCGTCGGCGGCGCAGCCGCCCGAGGCGTGGTTGCGGCTGCCAGCTATGAAGCACGAAAATTCGGTGTTCACTCGGCAATGCCTTCGGTCACGGCCGCTCGCAAATGCCCTGACCTGATTTTTGTGGCGCCCCGCTTCGAGGTCTATCGCGCCGTCTCCCAGCAGATCCGCGAGATTTTTGCCGAATACACGCCGTTGATCGAGCCTCTGTCGCTCGACGAGGCCTATCTCGATGTGACCGAAAACCTCAAGGGCATGCCGATCGCAACCGAGATCGCGCTGGAGATCCGCGCAAAGATCAAGGTTGTTACCGGGCTGAATGCTTCAGCGGGAATCTCCTATAACAAGTTTCTCGCCAAAATGGCCTCTGACCTCAACAAGCCGAACGGGCAGGCCGTCATCACGCCGAAGAACGGTCCTGCCTTCGTTGAAGGGCTGGCCGTGAAGAAATTCCACGGCGTCGGGCCGGCGACCGCCGAGAAGATGCACCGCCTCGGGATCCAGACCGGCGCCGACCTCAAGGCGCAGTCGCTGCAGTTCCTGACCGATCATTTCGGGAAAGCTGGTCCATACTTTTACGGCATCGCCCGCGGCATCGATGAGCGCCGCGTCAAGCCGGACAGGATCCGCAAATCGGTCGGTGCCGAGGACACCTTTGCGCAGGATATTCACAGCTACGACCCGGCGCTCGAGGGCGTGCGGCCGCTCATCGCCAAGGTCTGGCGCTATTGCGAGACCAATTCGATCAGGGCAAAAACTGTGACGTTGAAGGTGAAATATGCCGACTTCACGCAGATCACGCGCGCAAGGACAGTCGAGCGTTCTTTCCTGTCTGCGGGCGAAATCGACGAGACTGTCGCCTCGCTCTTGACGTCCATCTTTCCGCTGCCGAAAGGCGTGCGATTGCTGGGAGTGACGCTATCCTCGCTTGAAAGGGCAGATGACCTCCGGACGGACCAGTTGCAGCTGACGCTCTGAGAAGCCATTCGACATGCGCCCCAATTGTCTGGCGATCGACTTTGAACGCATATCCAGCTCTTCCGTTTGTTCGCCAAAGCACCAGTTGCTTGCCTGCATACCGCCTTATCAAGGGAGACGCTTCAATAAATTATTCTGCCCTGCTCCTCACCGCAGCGAGCGCGCATGTCCGAGGACATATCCGTGATCGGGTACGATGATGAAGACATCTGCCGTTATCTCATCGCTCCGATGACCACCTCTGTGCTGGCATGCCGCATTGCTTGAGACCTTCCTGCACATTGGAGAGGAAGGCGCGCGCACGAGCTTGGCGCGACGGTCCGGCTCTTCGCGGGTGACCTTCGTGGCGTCTATCGTCATGGCATGCATCTTTAAAAAAACGGATGTCAGGTCATGTTAATGCGCGCCGTTCCGGCTTTAAGGAATGGAGCGAATTTCTGGCGCAGGATTTCCAGAAACGGATCGCTGAATTTTCCAAGGCGCTGTCTGGCTCGGGTCGAAGTGATAGGATTTCTCCAGAATGTCGTAATTGCATTCGCTGACCGTGACCCAGCCGCGCCCGTATTTTGAAAGGTTGGCGCGTTGTAGCTCAAGCCGTTGGATTTCGACGGCGGTCTGGCCTTCGAACGGTGGCCTGGACGAAATCGGCAAGAGCAGCATGTGGATCATGCCCTTGGCATCGATCATCGTCAGAACCAGGCAAGTCGGGCGGTCCTTCTCACCATGATCCCGCTGCGGATCGGCATCGCGCTGCCACCGCCAGAGGTAGGGATAGGAGACGACATCGCCCTTGGTGAAGCGATCAGTAATTCTCCATACGCTGGAATCCCGCACTGTCCGCATCGAGTTGCGTCAGAAATGCATCCGCGAGCTCCTTCGGCATCTCGCCTGCCGCGTAAGTTCGGCGCGGATCGGAATTGCCCGTCATGCGCCCGTAGAGATCGGCCGAGACCACGACGACGGACGGTCGTCCGTGTTTGGTCAGCATGATTGGATGCTGCCGGGCCTCATCAAGGTATTTGCCGAAGTCTCGCATAAACTCTGTCGTGCTGATGGATTTGGTCATTTCACGCCTCAAAACTGTGTTTTCAGGAGTTTCGTCCCTTCAACGATCGTTTCCTTTGTCAGGCCGGCGACCTCGCGGACTTGGGCACGAGTATCCCCAATGATGGCTCTGTGCTTGGGTTGGTACGGCGATCATAGTCCCTCCTGCGCTGGCCGCTAAACTGTTGCGTGGCTTGACCTGACGCAATGCACAAAAAAATCGTTCGCGAAGCACCTGTTTGCGCTCGTGAGATAATACCAGTATATATCCAGTGAATTTTTCTTGAGTCCTCCTTCGGCAGATTTCCCATGGCAGACAATCAGGTCATCGATGCAATCGGGACGTCCCTCGACCGGCTTCCGGCCGATATCCCGCTCTATAAGCGGCTGAAGCTGGCAATCGAGGAGGCGATCCAGACGCAGGCCTTTCAATCCGGTAGCGTCCTGCCTGGTGAGCGGGTGATTGCGACGTCGTTTTCGCTCTCCCGCGTAACAGTGCGCAAAGCTTTGGCGCTCCTGGAAGAAGAGGGGCTTCTCAATCGGCGCCACGGCTTCAAGACCGAAATCGGCTCGCGCGTCGAGAAGTCGCTTTCGACGCTCACCAGTTTTTCCGAGGACATTCGCGCCCGAGGACAAGTGCCTGGATGTATTTGGATATCGAAGCAGATAACCCGGGCCTCTTCCACAGAGATGATGGCGCTCGGCATCGCAGGAAATGCCAATGTGATCAGGATGAAGCGGGTTCGAACCGCGAACGGACTACCGATCGCATTGGAGACGTCGATCGTTCCCGTTCGCTTCGTGCCCTCACCTGACCTGATCGGCCAGTCGCTCTACGAAATACTGGAAGCGCGAGGCTTCATGCCGGAACGTGCGATCCAGCGTATGCGCTCGCGAGCAGCGACGGCTGAAGATGCCGACCATCTTCACTGCGAGGCGGGCTCGCCTCTCCTGGTGACCGAGCGGCGTTGTTATCTGGCGGATGGCCAGACCGTCGAACTCTGCGAAACCCGCTATAAGGGCGACGTGTATGACTTCGTCTTCGAATTGCAGCGGTAATACCAGTTATTAACTGGTTGCCATCTGGTATTTTCCATCTATCGTGATGTCCGAAATGGAGCATCCCGTGAAGCGCGAAGACATCAGAGACAGCCTCATCGTTTCCTGCCAGCCGGTGCCCGACGGCCCGATGGACGATGCGCGCTTCGTCATCGGCTTTGCAAATGCCGCTGCCGCTGCCGGTGCTAAAGCAGTGCGCATCGAATCCGTCGCCTATGTGAAGGCCGCCCGGCCGCATGTGAAGCTTCCAATTATCGGCATCGTCAAGCGCGATCTCGACGACAGCCCGGTCCGCATCACACCCTATGTCGCGGATGTCGAGGCACTGGCGGATGCGGGCGCCGATATCATCGCTTTCGACGCGACAGATCGCACCCGTCCGGCACCTGTCGAAGCGCTGGTGACTGCCGCGAAGGCCAAGGGCAAGCTGACGATGGCAGATTGCTCCTCGCTCGAAGACGCCAGGCGTGCGCTCGCCGCCGGCGTCGATTTTGTCGGCACGACGCTGTCTGGTTATGTCGGCGGGCCGGAACCGGTCGAGCCCGATATCGCCTTGATTTCGGCAATGCGCACGCTGACGCCTTACGTCATCGCCGAGGGCCGTATCCGCACGCCGGAACAGGCGGCGCAGGCAGCGGATGCAGGCGCACTCGCCGTTGTCGTCGGCTCCGCCATCACCCGCACCGAGCATGCGACGGCCTGGTTTCATCAAGCGATCGACGCAGCTTTCTCGGCGCGCGAGGATGCCGGCAAGCCGGTGCTGGCGATCGATATCGGCGGGACGAAGACAATGGTCGCCCTCGTCGAACAGGACGAGGTGCTGGAAGAGCGCGTCGTCCGCACGCGGCGCGAAGAAGGTCCCGACGCCTGGCTGGACGCGATCGGCGCCGAAACCGCCGGGTGGGCCGGTCACTTCGCCCGCGCCGGTATCGCGGTGACAGGCTTCGTCGAAGACGGCAACTGGTCGGCGCTCAATCCGGCAACACTTGGAATTCCCGATAACTATCCGCTGGTGGCGCGCGCAGAGAAGCGTCTCGGCGTACCCGTCATCGCCATCAACGATGCGCAAGCGGCCGCCTGGGGCGAGTACAGGTTCGGCGCCGGACGCGGCGAGGATATCGTCTTCCTGACGATCTCGACCGGCATCGGCGGCGGCATCGTCATCAATGGCAGGCTCGCCTCCGGTCTTGCCGGGCATTTCGGGCTGACCCGCAGTCCGTCGCAGGGCGTGGAGCCTCTGGAAGACATGACATCCGGCCTCTGGATCGCCGCACAGGCGAAAGCGGCCGGCCATGACGCCGACGCGGTGACGGTATTTGCCGAGGCAGAAAAGGGCGCAGCCTGGGCGAGGGCGATCGTCGAGCGGTCCGCGCTGCGCGTTGCCCTGCTTTGCAGCGATGTCAAGCTGATGCTCGATCCGAAGCGGATCGTCATCGGCGGCGGCATCGGCCTTGCCCCCGGCTATCTCGATCAGGTGCGCTCAAAGCTTGGCGGCTTGAGTTCCCGCATCACTCCCAACCTCGTCGCGGCAGAACTCGGCAGCCGCGCAGGCATTATCGGCGCCGCGGATCTGGCGCGCAGCAGGGCATGAAGACCACCGGATAATCACGAAAACAAAGAAAGGGAACAACAATGAAAATGCAGAAGATAATTGCTCTGGCTCTCGCCGCGCTTCTTTCGAGCGCCGCCCTGCCGGGACTTGCCAATGCCACCGTCACCGTCCTCGGCTGGCCCGGCGGCTCTGAGGAGACGGCGCTGCGCGCCACCGTCGAGGTCTATAACAAGACCGCCTCCGACGCCGACAAGGTGGAGCTGCTGTTCTTCAACCGTGACGGCTTCTTCGACAAGCTGCAGGCCGACATGGCCGCCGGTTCGACCGCCTTCGACATCAACCTCGTCGCCACCTACTCGATCGGCCGCTACGCACCCTACATGGAGCCGGTCGATCTCGGCGCCGATGCCGCCAAGGTGTTTGGCGATTCCGTTCTGAAGACCATGCAGTTCGACGGCAAGCAGTATGGCGTTCCGACCGATCTGTCGCTGCACTTCATGTATTACCGCAAGGATCTCATCGACGCCCTGATGAAGGACGATGCAGCGAAGAAGACCTATGCCGAGCTCGCCAAGAAGGTGCTTGGCAAGGATTTGCAGCCGAAGGATCCGGACAGCTGGACCTGGGACGACTGGGCGGCGACCGCGCTCTACTTCTCCAAGCAGGCCAATCCCGACAGCCCCGTGCGCTATGGCACCGTGCTGCAGATGAAGAACCTGCTGTTCAACATGATGGTGTTCCAGTCCCTGCCCCGTTCCTATGGTGGCGACTGGATGGACGCCAGCGGCAACGTGACCGTCGATTCCGACGCCTACAAGACCGCCCTGCAGCTCTACAAGACGCTCTACGATGCCGGCGCTTCGCCGAAGGATTCGCTGAGCTACGAATATCCTGAAACCAACGCCGCCTTCGCCGCCGGCCAGGCGGCGACGGCCCTGCAGTGGAACGCGGCTGCCGCCGATCTCACCAGCGTCGAGAAATCGCCGGCCGTCGCCGACGTGACGGGCATCGTCGCGCCGCCGGCCGGCCCGAACGGCCGCGCCGACCACATCCACGGCCTTGGCCTTGGCCTCAACAAGAATGCCAAGAACAAGGAGGGTGCCGTCAAGTTCCTGAAATGGTTGGCGACCGAGGATGCAGCCCTGACCTATGCAAAGAGCGGCGGCTCACCGGCGCTGACGCCTGAGGTCGTGGCGAAGGTCGCTTCCGAGCGTCCCGATCTCGTGAAGCTCGGCGAATTCGCCAGCAAGTACGGCTATGTCATGACCGGCGCCACCTCGGCCAATGCCCTCTCGGTCTACGAGCTGCAGGCCAAGGAATTCACCGGCTACTGGTCCGGCCAGCAGAGCCTCGAGGATGCGCTTGCCCATACCAAGACGGGCATGCAGGATCTCCTCAAGAAGTAACCCGATCCGGATGCCGGGTCGTCCCGGCATCCCTCCCATCCGGCGGAGCGACATGGCTATCGTAACACGTGCCGAAGGCAGGGCCTACCTGACGCCGCTGGTCGGCTTCCTGCTGCTTTTTCTGGGCTTTCCGGCTCTCGTCAATCTCGTCTATTCGGTCTCGACGGTCGGGTTCCAGAACCTGCGCAGCCCGGAACTCAGCGGATTCGGCAATTACCTCGCGGTCGTGCAGGACCGCACCTTCTGGCAGGCGACCTTCTTTTCCTTTCGCTTCGGCATGCTGACGGCGGTCGCCGAATGCCTGATCGGCCTGTTTCTGGCGATCTTCCTGGCGCCGCTGCTTGCCAAGCGCTCGGCGCTGATGGCGCCGTTGATGCTGCCGCTTATGGTCGCGCCGGCGATGATCGGTCTGATGTACCGGCTCGTGCTGCACGAGTTTGCCGGGCCCGTGCCCTACTATCTCTTCATGTGGTTCGGCGACAGCCCGGCCTTCCTCGACGTCAACAACGCCTTCAAGACGCTTGTCGTCGTCGAGACGCTGCAGTGGACCCCGTTCGCCTTCCTGCTTTTCTACGTCGCCTATTCGGCGATCCCCCTCGATGTCCGCGAGGCGGCTTCGCTCGATGGCGCCTCGGCGTGGCGCATCCTCTGGTGGATCGATCTGCCGCTGATGATGCCGACGCTCGTCATCGCCTTCTTCATCCGCTTCATCGATGGCTTCCGCGTCTTCGACAATGTCTATGCGCTGACCGGCAGCGGTGCTGGCGGCTCCACGACGTCGCTCTCGATCTACATCTATCAGGCCTTCTTCAAGGACGGCTCGATCGGCAAGGCGGTGGCGGCATCCGTCGTGCTGTTCATCGCGTCGCTTGCCGTTCTCTACGGGCTGAACTGGCTCGCGGGCCGCAGGAGGAAGGCAGCATGATCAACACGCTCCGCTGGATCGTTTTCGCAATTGCCGCCGTTGCGATGAACTTCCCGATCATCGTCACGCTCGTGACCTCGTTCAAGAGCGCCCGTGAACTCTCGAGCAATGCGGGCCTCTGGATCAACCAGCCGACGCTCGCCAACTACGCGCGGATTCTGACGGAGACGGACCGCTTCAATATCTATGCCTATCTCCTGAACAGCACGATCGCTGCGACCCTCGGCACGGCGCTCGCCATCGCCCTCTGCCTGCCGGCCGCCTATGCCATCGCCCGCAGCGAGGTCGGCCGGCGGATCATGATGCCGCTGGTCATCAACCTGCGCGCCGTACCGCTGATCATCTTCGCCATCCCGCTCTACATGATGTACCAGTGGCTCGGGCTGCTCGACACCCAGCTCGGCCTCGGCCTGATCCTGACGATCGTCAACATCCCGCTCGCCCTCGTCATGTTGGTCAATGCCATCAACGACGTACCGCTTGAGCTCGACGAGGCCGCCCGCATCGACGGCGCATCGTCATTCCAGGCAATGGTCAGCATCATCACGCCCGTCATCCGCCCGGCACTCGTCACCGCCTTCATCTTCGGCTTCATCACCGCCTGGAACGAGTTCCTGTTCGGCCTTATGCTGACGACCAACAAGGCAGTGCCGATGACCGTCGGCGCCTCCTTCTTCTTCGCCGCCAGCGGCGGCGGCGTGCAATGGGGCGTCGCCTCGGCGGTCATGGCGCTCGGCGCACTGCCGCCAGCTCTGCTCGGACTGCTGATGTATCGGCAGATATCGGGTTCAATGACAGCGGGTGCCGTCAAGGGCTGACGCTGACTGATGTCGACGATGAAACGGCCCCTCGAATGCAGGGGGCCAGGAGCGCGCACGGACCAGGCAAGCGTTGATCACGCCACCCCGGGCCGAGGGATCATCCAATAGATGGCGCAAGAAGCTCGACGGTGGGAAAGTAGGTGCGGTATCTTGCAACATCGCGCGTCAGAAGCGGCATCTGTCCGACAGCGGCATGCGCGCCGATGAAAAAGTCCGGCAATACTCCGGTCCTTGAGCCGCCAGCACGTCGGTAGTTCGTGAATGCCTTGGCCGCCAGGAAAAGCGCCGGGCGGGGAATCGATACCATTGCTATCCCCGCGGATTGTATAAACTCATCAAGTTCCTCGATGCGCTCATAGCGGACAGACAGTTCTGCATAGATGACATCATTGATGTAGAGAGGCCCTTGAAGGCTTGCAACCTCCAGCTGTTCCATTGACCAATCGGCCCAAACTCGATCATTGGTCGCCAGATCGAGCAGGACGTTGGTATCGACCAGTGTCAAGCATCACCACGTGTCATTGCCATAATGGAATCGGTGTCCAAACCTTTCCCGGCATGGCCTCGCAATAGCTTGAATCGGCTGGCGCTCTGGGTCTTGTCGGCTCGTGCAATCACCACGCTGCCATCCGCCGCGCGATAAAATTCGACCTCACTCCCGGGAACGATCCCGAGCAGTTCGCGAACTGCCTTCGGTATGGTCACTTGGCCCTTTGCCGTCACGGTCGTCATGTCTTAAGGTCCCGTAATACTCGGTAAGACAGAGGTATTACTTTTGATCGCTGCTTTCAAGTTATCGCTCTCGATACGTGTTGACGAAGGATCGCCAGCAACCCATCTCAACGCCATGCGAAAAGAACAGAAGAATGACGTCGAACTCCTGAAGACGTGGCGGCTCGCGTCGGCGGCGACCATGGGATCGGCGGTTCGGGCCAAGGGTATCCTCCTGGAACTCCGGGCACGGGTTCCAGCCGCCGTGAAGAAGTCGCTTGATCTCGATGCGGGCGAAATCACCCTCGTGATGCCCGCCAGCCAGAAGACCGAATTCCATGCTGTATCGGCTATCGTCAGCAAGGTGCTCGACGGCATCGAGCAGTTGCCGGTGATCCCGCGCGAGATCCAGGACATCCTGACGATCACCACCGGCGAACGTCATCGCTGGCTGGCGGACGGCCGGCTGCCAAGTGCGGGAACACGAACCGTCCGGCTGAACGGCCGCGCCCGCCGGATCACCTTTCACGTGTTCGATCCGAAGGTTGTCGAGGACATTCTGGATCGGGGTGTAGTGGAGGAATGGCGCGAGGAGGACGCGATCGCCAAAGCCGAAAATCGGCGCCGCGCCGCATATCAGGCGAAGCTGACCCGATCACTGAAAAAGGGCAAGGCGAAGAAGGCTGAGACCACGACCGACGCCAATTCTGCGAGATTGGAAGGCTGGGAAGAATTCGGACGCGACGGTTTCTTGAAATAGGTTCCGATCCAGGTCTCTAGGCGAAATACGCCCGGGCAAAGAATACCGTCGTGGTTGCTACGGCGAGCACAATAGTAAGAGCCCTGATCGCAGAAGCCGGCAGTTTCCGGCCGATATGCGCTCCCGCCCAGCCGCCGAGAAGCGCCCCGATCAACATGGGCAGGCATTGAGACCAGGCAATCGCTCCGGCTGCGACGAAAACGATGACGGCCACGGCGTTCGCGGCCGTGACCATCAGCATTCGCATCGGGTTCAATTCCTTGATCTCTCCTCCGCCGAAGACACTCCAGGCCGCCAGCATCATCAGGCCGACCGCTCCACCAAAATAGCCGCCATAGACGCCGAGTAAGAACTGGACGGGGACGATGGTCGAGGTTCGGGCTGAAGCGCGGCTCCGGAAGGCCGCGCTGATCCGTCGCCCGAAAACCAGCATGAGCGTAGCGATCAGCAGCAGCCAGGGGAGGATGGCGTCGAACACACTGGAAGGCGTCAACAGTAGCAGTACGCTGCCGCAGAGCCCTCCGAGGACCGTTGCAAGCGCAATCGGCAAGACCG
>Ga0102591_1001577_pt1 | contig 30269 bp, 24 predicted proteins | sample AraplaCol_mCL_r2_2_FD_76860 | JGI IMG/M metagenome (GOLD analysis project Ga0102591, IMG submission 76860) | Arabidopsis root microbial communities from North Carolina, USA - plate scrape MF_Col_mCL_r2 (SPADES assembly) (version 2) | ecosystem: Host-associated > Plants > Roots > Endosphere...
GTTTCGACCTGGAGTGGGGCATGAAGGCGATCGACGCCGCCGGCGCATGGAACGCCGGTGCGCGCGGCGCGGGCGCGGTGGTGGCCGTGCTCGATTCGGGCATCGTCTGCCAGCACGCGGACATCGCACCGAACCTGCTGCCGAACTCGACCTCGTTCGTGCCGGGCGAGAACGTGTGCCATGACATCCCGGGCGTCTTCAACCACGGCACGCACGTCGCCGGGATCATCGCAGCCGCCGACAACGCTTTCGGCACGATAGGCGTGGCGCCGCAGGCGAAGATCCTGGCGGTGAAGGTGCTGTCGGGCGTGACCGGCAGCGGCGAGTTCGCCGGCATCATCCAGGGCATCGTTTACGCGGCCGACCAGGGCGCCAACGTGATCAACATGAGCCTGGGGGTCACCGACGGCCTGCCCAAGGGCGGCGCCGAGACGGCCGAGCTGATCAATGCCACCAAACGGGCCGTGCAGTACGCGCAGGCGCGCAACGTGCTGATCGTCGCGTCCGCCGGCAACGACGCGCGCGACCTCGACCACGACGCCAACACCGTCGCCTTCCCGGCGCAGTTGCCGGGCGTGCTCGCGGTGTCGGCGACCGCGCCGGAAGCCTGGGGCCACGACCTCAACGGCGCCAACCTCGACCTGCCGGCCAGCTACACCAACTACGGGCAATCGGCCGTGCACTTCGCGGGCCCCGGCGGCGACTTCGACTATGCGGGCAACGAGGACTGCACCATCGCCGGCCTGGTGCGTCCGTGCTGGGTGTTCGACGGCGTGTTCGCGCCGGGCGGCTACACCGTGCCCAACGGCAACCTGTACTTCTGGGCGAGCGGAACGAGCATGGCGGCGCCGCATGTGTCCGGCGTGGCCGCGCTCATCTTCGGCAAGTACCCGGGCATCAAGGCGCAGAAGGTGGAACAGATCCTGCGCCAGTCGGCCGACGATCTCGGCAAGCCGGGTAAGGACGACTTCTACGGACAGGGCCGCGTGAACGCGGCGAAGGCCGTCGCCAACTGACGCGCGGCATCGCGCAGTGGCCGCCCCCGCGCGGCCGCTGCGTAGCGCGGCGTGCGCGCATGCCAGAATCCCGGCGATGGATGATTCCCCCGTCGCCAACCGCCCCCAGATCGATGCCATCGCCGAGCGCGCGTTGTCGCGCCTGCGCATGGCCCATCCCGATCGCGCCGAAGTGCTCGCGCAGCCCGACGCTGTTGCGCGCCTGCGCCGCGTCGCCATCGCCAGCGATTTCGCGATCGACACCCTCGCGCGACAGCCCGACCTGCTCGCACAGCTGCTGCACGACGATGGCGCCCAGCCGCTCGCCGAGCCCGTACTCGACGCGAACAACCGCAGCGATTGGCCCGCCTTGCTGCGCCGTTACCGTGCGGCCGGTTCGACGCGCCTGATCTGGCGCGACGTGCACGGCCTGGATGACGTGGACGACACGCTCGCCGGCAGCACGCATCTGGCCGAACGCTGTCTGCAGATCGGGCTTGAAGCGGTGGAAGGCGAGTTCGCGCAGCGCCATGGCGTCGTGCGCGATCGCGAAGGCAACGCGCAGCGGCTGGTGGTGTTCGGCCTGGGCAAGCTCGGCGGCGGCGAACTCAATTTCAGTTCCGACGTCGACCTGGTCTACACCTACGAACACGACGGCGAATCCGACGGTTCGCGCGCGCTCGATGCCGAACATTATTTCGCCCGTCTGGGCCAACAGCTGGCGAAGCTTCTCGACGAGCCGACCGTCGACGGCTTCTGCCATCGCGTCGATCTTCGCCTGCGTCCCTACGGAAACGCCGGCCGTGTGGCGTGGTCGTTCAACGCGATGGAGCAGTACTTCCAGCGTGAAGGTCGCGACTGGGAGCGCTATGCGTGGCAGAAGGCGCGGCCCGTCGCGGGCGATGCGCAGGCGGGCGAACGCTTCCTCGACAGCCTGCGTCCCTTCGTCTACCGACGCTATCTCGATTTCGGCGCGCTCGACGGCCTGCGCGGCATGAAGGCCGCGATCTCCGCTGAAGTCGCACGCAAGGAACTGGCCGACGACATCAAGCGCGGTCCGGGCGGAATCCGCGAAATCGAATTCCTCGTGCAGGCGCTGCAACTGATCTACGGCGGACGCGAACCGGAACTGCGCGATCGCCGTCTGCTGCCGTCGCTGCGCGCGCTGGTGCAGGCGCGGCAGATGAGCGCGGGCACGGGCGACCTGCTTGCCGAGGCGTACCGCTTCCTGCGCCGTCTCGAAAACCGCCTGCAGATGCTGCGCGATGCGCAGACGCATGCCTTGCCCGAACGCGATGACGACCGCGACCGCATCGCTTTCGCGCTGGATTACGGCAGCTGGGCCGCGTTGCGCGAAGCGCTCGATATGCAGCGCTCGCGCGTGGCCACCGAGTTCGAGGCGCTGCTCGCGCCGCGCCGTCGTCGCAGTGCGCCCGATGCGCTCACGACCTACTGGCGCGCGCTGCCCGAAGGCGGCGACAGCGAGGCGCTTGCCGATGCGGGTTTCGTCGAGGCAGGCAATGCCGACGGCGCGCTGCGCGACTTCGCGCGCAGCCCGGGCGTTCGCGGTTTGTCCGACAGCGCACGCGGACGGCTTGATCGCGTGATGCCGTCGTTGCTGCAGGCCGCTGCCGCGTCGAGCGAGCCGATGCTCGCGCTGCGCCGTCTGCTCGCGCTGCTGCACAACGTGCTCCGTCGAAGTGCGTACCTGGCGCTGCTCGACGAACAGCCCGCCGCGTTGGCGCGCCTGGTCGAAGTCGTCACGCACAGCGCGTTGCTGGCGGAGCGACTTGCGTCGTATCCGCTGCTGCTGGACGAACTGCTCGATGCGCGTGTCGCCGGCCCATTGCCCGGACGCGACGAACTGCATGCCGCATGCGCCGACGTCGCACCCGGCGCGGACGACGATGCCGAAGCGGTCCTCCAGGCGTTGAACGAAGTGCGCCAGGCACTGAGCTTCCGCATCGCGATGGCGGTGCGCGACGGTCGTCTTTCCGCGGTGGACGGCGCACGCCAGCTCGCATGGCTCGCCGACGGCGTGGTGATGCGCGTGTTGCGGCTGGCTGAACACGAAGTCGCCGGTGCGCACGGCCGTGTGCCCGGCGCGCGCTTCGCGGTGATCGGGTACGGAAGCCTCGGCGGCGAGGAACTGGGTTTCGGCTCCGACCTCGACCTCGTTTTCATCTACGACGCAGCTGGCGGCGAGCACGCGCATTCCGACGGCGCACGTCCGCTCGAAGCTACCCGCTGGTTCGCGCGCGTCGCGCAGAAAGTCGTCGCGCTGCTCGGTGCCGTCACGGGTGCGGGCCGTTTGTACGACGTCGACGTGCGCCTTCGTCCGGACGGCGCGAAGGGTCTGCTCGTATCGAACCTCGCCAGCTATCGCGACTACCAGCGCGATCGCGCGTGGACGTGGGAACACCAGGCCCTGGTGCGCGCGCGATTCGTCGCCGGCGATGAATCGCTGGGGGCCGACGTCGAGGACGTACGTCGCCAGACGCTGTCGCGCTCGCGCGATGTGCAGACGGTGTGCAACGACGTCGTTTCGATGCGTCGCCGCATGCGCGCCGAACTCGACCGTACCGACGCCGCCGCGTTCGATCTGAAACAGGGCGAAGGCGGCCTCGTCGATCTCGAATTCCTGCTGCAATACGCGGTGCTGGCGCACTCCGCGCAGCACGCGCAGTGGCTGTCGTCGCGCAACACGCGCGAACTCATCCTTGCCACGGGCGAAAGCGGCTGGCTCGATGGGAAGGAAGTCGCCGCCTTGACGCAGGCGCACGCGACGTTCGTGGATGCGGGATTGGCGTGCACGCTCGATCGCCGACCGCGAAGGCTGCCGATCAACGATGCGATCGCGTCCGCGCGCGAGGCGATTTCAGCTGCGGCGCATCGACATGGGCTGGTGTTCGATCAGGACGCCAGTCGCTGAGTCACTTCGGTCGCTACCCGCGCCGTCTCCCGAAGCGGAATGACATCGAATGCCGCGGCGTCGCCTTCGAACGGCCGCGCGCGTCCGCTCTTCAGCAACGCCTCGACGAACGTCCCCGGTCGCCCTTCGACGCGTTGATGCCCGGCGACGAACACGGGCGCCCACGTCGCGCACGCTTCGGACAGCATGTTGACCGAGTCCGCCGTGCATACGATACGGTCGGCCCACGCCAGCAATCCCGCGTAGGGATTCGGGCCATCCGCGCCATCGGTCCAGATAAGACCGCGGATGTCGCGCAGGCGGTCGCGTAGCGCGGCGCCAACGTGCGACGGCGTGCGGCGTGAAGTGGTGGCCAGGACGCTGCCGCCTTCCTCGCGCGCGATACGCTCCACGCGCCCCAGCATCGTGTCGTAGGTGGCATCGTCGAAACGCGCGTGCGCACTTGCGCCGCCGACGAGCACCGCGGTGCGCGGGCCGGGCAGGGCGCCGAGATCGGGGAAGGCGTGCCGGCCCGCCGCGAGCCACAGATCGTCCACCGGATTCAGGCTGCCGATCATCGTGATGACGTTGTCGCCGCGCAGGCCGTCATGCTCGGGCGCGATGACCAGGTCCCAGTGGCGCGTATCGATGCGCGGATCGAGGATCTGTATCGCGCGCGCGCCGCGTGCGCGCAACAGGCGCGTGGCCAACGCCGACTGTCGACCGCAGCCGATCGCAAGTGAAGGCGGTGTCTGCATCGCCTGCTTGAACGTGGGGCCGAAGGCATTCGCACCGCCCGGCAGAACGCGCGGCGCGAGCCAGCGCCAGGGCGTGCGCGGGGCCAGCGTCCATGCGCGGAAAGGGTCGCCCAGCGCGGCGGCCAGCGCTTGAGCCTGCCTCACGTTGCCGGCGTGGCCGTCGGTCAGGGTCCAGGTCGCGGGCCCGCGTGAGGGTGCGGGATCGGGAATTCGTCGTTGCACGTTTGTGATTAATCCGTTCCGGATCAGTCGGCTGTTGCGGACGTGCCAGACTCTACACTTTCGAACCTCGGCCGCGGCGATGTCGCGGCTTCAACGGAGCACACGATGTCGCATGTCACCCCGCCGCTGCCCGAGTCCGCGCTGGACCAGCTCTTCCGTACCGCCCGCACGCACAACGAGCTCAAGGGCGAAGTGAGCGACGAAACCCTGCGCGAACTCTACGACCTGGCCAAGTGGGGCCCGACCAGCGCGAACATGTCGCCGCTGCGGCTGGTGTTCGTGAAGTCCGCCGACGCCAAGGCCAAGCTCGGCCCCGCGCTGGACGAAGGCAATCACGCCAAGACGATGGCTGCGCCGGTCACCGCGATCGTCGCCTATGACCTGGCCTTCTACGAGAAGCTGCCGTACCTGTTCCCGCACACCGACGCACGCGGCTGGTTCGATACCAAGCCCGAAGCCGATCTCACCACCATCGCGCTGCGCAACGGCAGCCTGCAGGGCGCCTACGTGCTGATGGCCGCGCGCGCGCTCGGCCTGGACACCGGCCCGATGTCGGGCTTCAACAACGCGCTGGTGGATGAAACCTTCTTCGCCGGCACGAAGATCAAGTCGAATTTCCTGATCAACCTTGGCCATGGCGACACGGCCAAGCTGTTCGCACGTTCGCCGCGACTGTCCTTCGACGAGGCGGCGCGAATCCTGTAACGCCGCTGCTTCCCACGCGGAACCCTCTTGCAGAACCCTCACGGAGAACCATCCATGTTCAAGCGCATCGCCCTCACCGCGGCCCTGGTCGTCGCCAGCGCCTCCGCTTTCGCAGCACCCGTCACCTACAAGATCGACCCGAACCACACCGACGTCGTCGCGAGCTGGAGCCACTTCGGCTTCTCCAACCCGATCGCGCATTTCGGCCAGGTCGATGGCGCCATCACCTACGATCCGAAGAACGTAGGCACCTCGAAGGTGGAAGTGACGATCCCGCTCGCCGGCCTGAACGCCAACGTCGAGAAGTTCAACGAGCACCTGCGCAGCGCCGATTTCTTCGATGCCGAGAAGTATCCGACCATCACCTTCAAGAGCACGAAGGTCGAAGCGGCCGGCGACAAGAAGCTGCGCGTGTTCGGCGACCTGACCATCAAGGGCGTGACCAAGCCGGTCGTGCTCGACACCACGATCAACAAGATCGGCGACCATCCGATGGCCAAGCGCGCCGCGGCCGGCTTCGACGCCACCACGACGATCAAGCGCAGCGATTTCGGCGTGGACGCATTCGTTCCGAACGTGAGCGACAACGTCACCATCCGCATCACGACCGAAGCCGTGGTGCCGGCGGCGAAGTAAGCCGTCGTCTCCGACGCCCCTCTTCCCGACGGGGAGAGGGGCTTCACGTTCGAGCAGTCACGCTCCATCAGTGACGTAACGGGCCATTTCGCGCTACGTTTCGCCCCCCGAAGGCGCGAGCCAGCCGATGATTTTCCAGCGTCCCGACAACTCCCGCGGCCGATCCGACGTCGAACGTCGCGACAGCCGGCACGCGTTCTCCTTCGGCGGTTACTACGACCCGCAGTGGATGGGCTTCGGCCCGCTGCGCGTGCTCAACGAGGATCGCCTCCAGCCCGGCGCCGGTTTCGACATGGCGCGGCACGCGAACATGGAACTGCTGACGTACGTGGTGTCGGGCGAACTCGCGCACGAGGACGCCATCGGCGGCAGCGGCGCGGTTCGAAGCGGCGAACTGCAATGGCTCAGCGGCGGCCACGGCGTGAAGCACGCCGAGCGCAACGCATCCGACGTCGAACCGCTGCACCTGGTGCAGATGTGGATCCAGCCCTCGCGCCTGAACCACGAACCCGCTTACGCCCACCGTGCCGCCGCGTCGCCCGATGCGCGCGGCTGGACGCTGCTGGCCTCCGGCGATGGCGCCGACGACAGCCTCGCGATCCGGCAGGACGCGCGGATCCAGCAGGTGTGGCTCGACCGCGGCGAGACGGCGGAGTTCGAGCCGGACCTCTCGCGGCTGTACTGGGTGCAGATCGTGTCCGGCCGGGTCACCGCCAATGGCGAATTCGACCTCGCGGCCGGCGACGCGCTGGGCCTTCGCGACGAGGCGGAAACGCTGCGCCTGCAGGGCGCCGGCGACGGCCGGGCCCTGGTGCTGCTGTTCGACCTGCCCGAATAAGCCCGGAAGACGTCCCTTCGCGCCGGTCTTCGCGCCGGGGCTGGTAAACTTGGCGCCCGCGTCGCCACAGCCGTTCCGAACCATGACCGCAGCCAACGCCCATCCGACCCAGGCCAACGCCGAGCAGCGCTACGTCGTGCACCGCGCCGACCTGCCGCTGAGCTGCCCGCTGCCCTCGATGGCGCTGTGGAACTCGCATCCGCGCGTGTACCTGCCGATCGAAGCCGACGGCGGCGAAGTGCAGTGCCCGTACTGCGGCTCGCATTTCGTCCTCCAGGACTGATCCTCGACCGACGCCGCGCATGCGCCGGCTGACCGTCGTCCAGCTGCTGCCGGCCCTGGAATCGGGCGGCGTCGAACGTTCCACCCTTGAGATCGCCCAGGCGCTGGTCGAAGCCGGCCATCGCGCGATCGTCGTGTCCAAGGGCGGCCGGCTGGTGCCGCGCCTGCTCGCGCTGGGCGCCGAACACGTCGCGCTGGACATCGGCCGCAAGTCGCCGCTGACCTTCCGCCACGTTCCCGCGTTGCGCGCGCTATTCGTGCGCGAAGGCGTGGATATCGTGCATGCGCGTTCGCGCCTGCCCGCATGGGTCGGTGAGTTCGCGCTGCGCAGCCTGCCTGCGTCGACGCGCCCGCGCTGGGTCACCACCGTGCACGGGCTCAATTCGCCTTCGCGCTACAGCGCGGTGATGACGCATGGCGAACGCGTGATCTGCGTGTCCGACACCGTTCGCGAATTCGTGCTGCGCCATTACCCGCAGGTCGATGCGGCGAAGCTGCGCGTGATCCCGCGCGGCATCGACCCGCGCACGTTTCCGCGCGCGCCCGAACCCGATCGCGACGCGCGCGCATGGGCCGCGTCGATGCATCCGGCCTTGGGTGGCGATGGCCCGCTGCTGCTGCTGCCCGGTCGTGGCACGCGCCTGAAGGGACATGCCGACTCGATCGCATTGCTGTCGCGCCTGCGCGCGGGCGGACTCGACGTGCGGCTCTGGCTGCCCGGCGCGCGCGAGGCCGGGCGCGAGGCGTACATCGCCGAACTCGAACGCGAAGCCGCCACGCTCGGCATCGCCGGGGCGGTCGCTTTCACCGAACCGACCGACGCCATCGCCCGGGCTTACGCCGCCAGCGACGTTGTGCTGCAGCTGTCGCACAAGCCCGAGGCCTTCGGCCGCACGGTGCTGGAAGCCTGGTCGGCAGGGCGCCCGGTGGTGGGGTGGGCCCACGGCGGTGTGGGCGAACTGCTGGCGAAGTGGCAGCCCGACGGCGCCGTGGCGCCGTTCGACATCGACGCACTGCATCGCCACTCCTACAAACTTCTTACGCATCCGACGGCGCCGCCGGCTACGATTCCGCATTCATTGCATGCGATGCAGGAGGCCACGCTTGCCGTCTATGCCGAACTCATCGATGGAACCCGCTGACGCCATGGCGGCACAACCGCGCGTGCGCGGCTGGCGCTGGGCGCCGGCGTGGATCCTCGCTTACGTCGCGCTGTGGCCGGCACCGGGCTATGCGGAAGGCATCCTCGTGCTGGGCGCGCTGGCGGCGATCGTGCATCTGGCGATGTCGCGTTTCCGCGGCGGCGACAAGCTGCTGAGCAATCCCGCGTGGGCGCTGACCAGCGTGCTGTTCTTCGCCTACTGGACGCCGGAACTTGTATCGGCGATCGACGCCATCGATCCGGCGCGCGCACTGCGCGAAGCGGCGGTGGACCTGCGCTACCTGCCGTTCCTGTGGCTGGTGGCGTCGGCGGTGGCCGATCCGCGCGGGCGCCGCATCACCTTCGGCGGCCTGGCGATCATCGTCGGCATCTGGACGCTCGACGCGCTGTTGCAGGCGGCGACGGGCGCGAGCCCGCTGTTCTCCGGCATCGACGCCATCAAGCACGCCATCAGCGGACACGGCATGTGTACGGCGAAGGAAGTCGCCGACGTGGATCGCCTCAGCGGCATTCTCGGTCCATGCAACCTCAAGCTCGGCCCGGTGCTGGCGAGTTTGTCGCCGTTCCTGCTGTTCGCGGGCGGACGCCGCATGGGCACGGCCGGCTGGCTGCTTGCCGCGGCGGCGATGGGCATCGTGCTGGTGCTCGCCGGTTCGCGCGCGTCGTGGATCACCTATGCCGTCGCGCTTGTGCTGTCGGGCTGGCGGCTGGTCGGCTGGAAGAAGCTGGTCGGCGTGTTCGCCGTCGGCGCAGTTGCCATCGCCGTGCTCAGCGTCACCGTGCCGCAGGTGCGCGAACGCCTTTCGCGCACCACGCATGTGGTCAGCGCCGACGTCGAGGGCGTGGACGCCGCGCTGTCCGGGCGCGCGCGCATCTGGAGCGCGGCCTTGTGCATGGCGCGCGAACATCCGATCAACGGCGTCGGCGCGCGCGGGTTCCGCGAAGCGTTCCCGACCTGCGATCCCGCGCCCGGCACGGTCGCGGCGTGGGGTACGGGCCCGGCGCTGCATGCGCACCAGATCTTCCTGGAAGTGCTCAGCGAAACCGGTGCGTTCGGCGTGCTGCTGTGGCTGGCGGGTCTCGCTCTGGCGTGGCGCGCGTGGCGCTTCGCCGACGAGGCGGCGCGCGAACGCGCACGTCCGGCGATGTGGGCGCTGGCGGTGACGGTGTTCCCGATCAACACCCACCTGGCGTTCTATTCGACGTTCTGGGGCGGGCTCACGCTGCTGCTCGCCGCGCTGTATGCGGGCAGCCTGCTCGCGCGCGAATAGCTATTCGGCGCCTGGCTCTCAGCGCTTGCCGTAGGGCGAGGCCATGCCCGGCGGCCTGCGCTTGAAGCGACGGTGGATCCACAGGTACTGCGTCGGCGCCTCGCGCACCATCGCCTCGATCGCAGCGTTGACGCGCGTGGAATCGACGGCCGCGTCGCTGGACGGGAAATCCTCCAGCGGTGCGCCAACGCGCAGCACGTAATCGGCGCCTTCGCGACGATGGAAGAACGGCACCACCGCGCAGCCCGACAGGCGCGCGAACTGGTGCGTGGCGGTGATCGTCGCCGCCGGCACGCCGAAGAACGGCGCGAACACCGTGTCCTTGCCGCGCATGTCCTGGTCCGGCGCGTACCAAAGGAAGCCGCCCTGCTTGAGGTGGCGGATCGCCGGGCGGATCTCGTCGTTGGTGAACATCGCCTTCGCATAGCGCAGGCGGCCGCGCTTGACGGCCCACTCCATCACCGGGCTGCGGTGGCGGCGGTACATGCCGGTGAGCGGGAGGTGGTCGCACATCAGGCGACCGCACATTTCCAGCGTCATGAAATGGCCCGAGACCATCAGCACGCCACGGCCCTGCGCGCGGATGTCGTCGAGCAGCTCCAGCCCTTCGATGCGAACCGTGCGGCGCATCGGTGCGGCCGAGCCCCACCAGGCGCGTGCGAACTCGAAGAACCCGATGCCCAGGTCGCGGAAGCTTTCGCGCAGCAGGCGCTCGCGCTGCTCCAGCGGCAGTTCCGGGAAGCACAGCTCCAGGTTGATCCGCGCGGCCCGCCTGCGCGCCGTGCCCAGGCCCAACGCCAGCACGCCGATCAAGCGGCCCAGCCCGCGCTGCAGCGACCACGGCAGGCGCGCACCCAGACACATCACGCCCAGCGCGAGCCACATCGGCCAATGACGGGGACCGAACGACGGCGACGGCGGGGACGTGGGGGATTCGACTGCCTTGGGCATCCGGCGATTCTACGGGGCCGGTGCCCGCATGCAGTAGACGCGCACCACATGCGCACGGGAATGGTGCGCTCGACGCGATGCAGAACGCCATGTTCTTCGCCCGGCCGTCACGAGCTTCGTTATCCTTATGTCGATGCCGACGGATCCCATCGAGCGCTTTCTACGCGGCCTGTATTCGGTCGCCCTGTATCTGTTGGCACCCATCACGGTCTACCACCTGATCTGGCGCGGCCTGCGGCAGCCTGCGTATTTCCTGCGCTGGCAGGAGCGCTACGCGCATTACGGGGATGCGAGGCCCATGCGGACGCTGTGGGTCCACGCGGTCTCGGTGGGCGAGGTCAACGCCGCCGTGCCGCTGGTCAACGCGCTGCGCCGTGCGCGGCCGGACCTGCGCCTGCTGGTCACCACGATCACCCCGACCGGCTCCGAACGCGTGCATGCGCTGTGGGGCAAGTCGGTCGAACACGTCTACCTGCCCTACGACCTGCCCGGCGCGGTGGGGCGTTTCCTCCGGCATTACCAGCCGTATGCCGCGCTGATCATGGAAACCGAGCTGTGGCCGAGCCTGTTGTTCGGCTGCCGCGATGCGGGCATTCCGGCAGTGATCCTCAACGCGCGGTTGTCGGAGCGTTCGCTGCGCGGCTATCGCGTGCTCGCCCCGCTGGTCGCGCGCGCGCTGCGCACGGTGCGCACGGTCGCCGCGCAGTCGCATGCCGACGGCGAGCGCTTCGTGCGCCTGGGCGCGCGTCCGGAACAGGTGGCCGAAGTGGGCAACCTCAAGTTCGACGTCGCCGTGCCCGAGGACCTGGCCGGGTTTGCCGCGCAATGCCGCGCGCGTAGCGGCAACCGGCCGGTGTGGATCGCCGCGAGCACGCACGAGGACGAGGAGATGGCGGTGATCTCCATCCATCGCCAGCTGCGTGCGCGCCTCCCCGACCTGCTGATGCTGTGGGCGCCGCGCCATCCCGAACGCTTCCGCACCGTTGCCGATACCGCGCGCGCCGTCGGCTGGACCGTGTCCACGCGTTCGCGCCAGCAGTGGCCGCAGGCGGACGACGCGGTGTTCGTGATCGACACGCTGGGCGAGCTGATGAGCTTCTACGCCTGCGCCGACGTCGCCTTCGTCGGCGGCAGCCTGCAGGCGATCGGCGGCCACAACCTGCTCGAACCGGCGGCGACCGGCACCGCCATCGTCACCGGTCCGCACCTGCACAACTTCGTCGAGATCGCCCAGCGCCTGGAAGATGCCGGCGCGTTGTGCGTGGCGCCGGACGCGGAACGCGTCGAACGCGCGCTCGCGGAACTGCTGGGCGATCCGGAACGCCGCCAGCGCATGACCGCCGCCGGTCGCGCGCTGGTCGAAACCGGACGTGGAGCGCTCGCCCGCACGCTGGACCTGCTGCAACCCCTGCTGCCGCCGCCGGCGGCGTAACCGCACGTTTCACGGCGCCTCCACGTCGCATCGGGCATTCGCACGGGGTCACCCGAAGGAGCGAGTGCCGTGCCCACGTCCTCCCAGCGCCTGAGCCGTTCGATGACGCCGCGCATTGCCGCGTTGTCCGTTGCCTTCGCACTCGCGTCCTGCGCGACGCAGCCCGCCAGCGAAACCGCGGCGAGTCCGATGCTCCCCGCCGCGACCACGCCCGCGCCGCCCGAAGCCGTGCCGGAAATCCGCCCGGGTGTACTCGCCGGTTACCTCGGTCGCGACCTGCCCAACAGCCTGAAGCTGCTGCCCGCGCCACCGAAGGAAGGGTCGGCGGCGTTCAAGCTCGACCAGTCGGTGAGCCGCGCTTCGCAGAAGCTGCGCGCCACCGCGCGCTACACGCAGGCGACGTCGGATGCGGATCTCGCGTTTCCGCACGTCGCAGGCGTGTTCGCCTGCGCGCTGGGCGTGCCGGTCGCGCAGGAAAGTTCGCCGCGCCTGTACCAGCTGCTGCGTCGGACGATGACCGACGCGGGACTGGCCACTTACGCGGCGAAGGATCACTACAGGCGCACGCGTCCGTTCGTGTTCTACAAGGAAGGCACCTGCGCGCCGAAGGACGAGGCGGCGTTGCGCAACGACGGCTCGTATCCCTCGGGCCACACGTCGATCGGCTGGATGTGGGCGCTGGTGCTGACGCAGGTCGCGCCGGACCATGCCGATGTGCTGCTCGCGCGCGGACGTTCGTTCGGCGAAAGCAGGCTGGTGTGCAATGCGCATTGGCAGAGCGACATCCTCGCAGGCCGCACGATCGCGTCGGGCACGTTCGCGAAGCTGCAGACGAATGCGACGTTCCAGGCCGATGTCGTCGCTGCGACGCAGGAAGTGCAGGCGCTGCGAGCGAGCGGAAAGACGGCGGCCGGTTGCGATGCGGAAGCTGCCGCGCTCGCGATTCCCATCGAAGGCGTGTTGTAGCGACGTCGCCACGATGGTTGCCGCGCAGTCGCGGGGGCCGGCATAAAGCAGAAGGCCGGACGTTTCCGCCCGGCCTTCGTGTTTTTCACGCTGCTCGCAGATCGATCAGCGCGGCACGTCGCCGGCCGGCAGCATCGATGCGGTGTCCACGCTGAGCAGGCGGTTCACGTCCTGCACGTCGGCGATGTCGAGCGTGCCGGCGGCCTGTTCCAGCAGCAGGCGGCTCTGCAGGTGGTTGTAGCGCGCGCGGGCGAACTCGAGCTGCGCGGTGAACAGGTTGTTCTGGTTCTGCAGGACGTCCAGCACCGTGCGCGTACCGACTTCCAGGCCGACCTGCGACGCGTCGTACGCAGCCTGCGCCGAGACCAGCGCAAGGCGGCGCGCCTCGACTTCGCTGATGCTCGCCACCAGCGTCTGGTAGGCGTTGCGCGTGTTGCGCACGAGCAGGCGCTTCTGCTGTTCCAGTTCGTCCTGCGCGACGTCGCGACGGGCCAGCGCCTGGCGCACGCCCGACTGCGTGGCGCCGCCGGAGTAGATCGGCACAGAGAGCGTCAAACCGACCGACGGACCGAAGCTGCGGCCGTCGATGTCGCGCGTGGTGTCCAGCACCGTGCGGTCGCCCCAGGTCTCGCTGTCGCTGTAGGAGCCGTTGAGGTACAGGCGCGGCCAGTGGCCGGCGCGTGCGGTCTCGACGTCGGCTTCGGTCGAGGAAACCTGCAATTCCTTGGCGCGCAGGCCCGGGTTGTTCTCGATGGCGGTGCTGACCCAGCCATCGGCGTCGCGCGATTCGGCCAGCGACGGCTGGTAGTCCTTCGGCAGGCCCTTGATGTTGCGCACCTGCTGGCCGGTGATTTCCGCCAGCGCCTGGTACGAATCCTCGACCGCGTTGCGGGCCAGGATCGTGTTGGCTCGCGCGCTGTCGTACTGGGCGCGGGCTTCATGCACGTCGGTAATCGGCGCCAGGCCGACTTCAAGGCGCTTGGAGGCGTAGTCGAACTGCTTCTTCAGCGCCGTCTCGGCGGCTTCGGCGGCGGCCAGCGATTCCAGCGCGATCAGCACGTTGAAGTACGAGGCCGACGTGCGCGTGATCAGGTCGTTGCCCGATGCGGCCAGCTGGAAATCGGCCGCCTGCGCCAGGGCCTTGGCGCTCTTGTGCCGCGTGAAGTTGCCGCGGTCGTAGACCATCTGGCTCAGGTTCACGCCGGAGCTGCGCGTGGTGCTTTCGGTGTCGCTGTCGCCGGTGTTGATGCTGCCATCGGGATTCACCGAGGCGTTGCCGCGCGAGTAGCTGCGGCCCTTGGTGATCGAGGCCGAACCGTCAAGCTGCGGCAGCATCGCCGCGCGCGTCTGCACGGCGCCTTCCTGGATGGCGAGGCGATTGGACTCGGCCGCCGCGAGTTGCGGATCGGCCTGGCGTGCCAGCTCGTAGGTCTGCAGAAGGTCTTCGGCGGAAGCCGTGGCCGGCAACATGGCCGAAAGGCTCACGGCTGCGGCGAGGGCGATGACGAGCGGGCGGCGGATCATGCGATGTCCTTGTCCGATGTTCTTGTTGAGCCGCCCGCGGTCGGCGGGCGTGTGGGGGTTTTGGTGCGTCAGAACTTGAACGCCGGGGCGGGGGCCGCACCGGCAAGATAGGGGAGATCGGTTTCGAACAACGATTGGATGCGCGGAGCGTTGACATCGTTGCGCACCAGCACCGCTTCCATCACCGGCGAGCGTCCGCGCACGACGAACATGCGGCCGTTCGGCTCCAGCCAGTCGATGAAACGCTGCGGGATGGTGTCCACCGCACCGGCGACGAGGATCGCGGTGAAGCGGCGGTCGGTGGTCCAGCTGAAGGCGTCGCCGACGACGACCTGGACGTTGTCGACCGACTGCTCCGACAGCGCGGCGGTTGCGGCCTGGGCGAGGTCGCCGTGGCGCTCCAGCGCGAGGACGTCGCGGGCGAGGCGACCGGCGCAGCCGGCGAGGTAGCCGTTGCCGGCGCCGATCACGAGCACGTCGTCGGCCGGGTCCAGCGCCAGCGCCTGCAGGGCGCGGCCCTGGATGACGGGCTTCATCGTGAATTCGCCATGGCCCAGCGGCAACGCGAGGTCCGCATACGCGAGGTTGCGATGCGCGACGGGCAGGAATGCCTCGCGCGGCAGCGCCGCCATCACGTCGAGCACGCGGCCATCAAGCACGTCCCAGGGACGTACCTGCTGTTCGACCATCAATTCGCGTGCCTTGTTGTAATCCATGGGGTTCATCGGGTGTATCTCGCGCGGAAGACCGCGAATTGTACCGTCAATACCGTTGCCGGCCTTTGCTGGCGCGGCGCACAGGATCGCCGCGACCCCAAGGCGAACTTAGTGCCAGAAGTAACCGAGACCGATGTCATCGACGCGACTGTCCGCCGTCCACGGACGGTCCGGACGCGGTCGTCCGCACCTGGTAGGCGCGCAGGAACAGGTCCACCGCCGCGGCCAGGTGCGCCTGGATTTCCTCTTCGCCCGGGCCCGGTCCGCCGAACACGAGGCAGGCGTGCGGCTCGCCCTTGAGCAGGCTGAAAAACTGGCCTGCGGCGCGCGCGACATCGGGGACTTCCAGTTCGCCGGCCTTGATGCGCCGTTCGAGCAGCGCGGCGAAATCGCTCTGCACGCGCATCGGGCCCGCTTCCCAGAACAGCTTCGGCAAGCCCGAGTTCGACATCTGCGGCGAGCACAGCATGCGATGGCCGGCGACGGCCTCCGGCGCGGTCACCATCGAATAGAACGCATGGGCGATCGCCATCAGCCGGTCGCGCAGCGGCGTGTCCGGCGCGGGCTCGAACAGCGAGGAGGGCAGGGAGAGGTCGCAGTGCGATTCCACCGCGGCGAGGAACAACGCGTCCTTGTCGCCGAAGTGGCTATAGACGGTGAGCTTGGAGACCCCGGCCTCGGCGGCGATCTGGTCCATGCTGGCGCCGTCGAAGCCGTGCTGAGTAAACATTCTTTTCGCCGCCTCCAGGATGGCGGCGCGCTTGCCCATGTCCTTGGGACGACCGGGGCCGGCCGGCTTGCCGGTACCGCCGTTGGACGGGCTGGAGGTGTGGCGTGGAGCAATCATGCTGGAATACTAGACTAACCGGTTTGATATTTATACAGTACCCACAAGTACATTAATTAACCGCAGGGACCCTCGCAATGCGCAGTCATTCCCCCGCTGCGTTCCGCCTGTCGGCATGGACGCTGGTCGCCGCCTCTTCCTTTCTATTGAGCGCCTGCGGGCGTGGCGACAAGGTCGAAGAAGCCCCGCGTCCCGTGCTGGTCACCCACCCAGTGGCTTCCGACCATACCGCCAGCGCGTTCGCCGGCGATGTCCGCGCGCGTGAGGAAAGCCCGCTGTCCTTCCGGGTCGGCGGCAAGCTCGTGCAGCGCAATGTCGATGTCGGCGACCACGTGCGCGCCGGCCAGGTGCTGGCGACGCTCGATCCCGGCGATCTGCAGGCGCAGGCCCGCGCCGCGCAGGCGCAACTCGCCGCCGCCGAGGCCGAACTCGCCCGCGCCCGCGCCGACCAGGCCCGTTTCGCCAAGCTCGCCAACGATCAATTGGTGAGCCGCTCCACCCTCGATGCGCAGAACGCTGCCGCCACCGCCGCGCAGGGCCAGGTCAACGCAGCGCGTGCCGAAGTCGAAGTCGCGAGCAACCAGGCCGCCTATTCGCAGCTGCGCGCCACGCGCGACGGCGTGATCGCCGCGCGCCAGGCCGAAGCGGGGCAGGTGGTCGCCGCCGGGCAATCGGTGTTCACGCTTGCAGCCGATGGCGTGCGCGAGATCGCCTTCGCCGTGCCCGAAACCATGGTCGCTCAAGTAAAGGCCGGCCAGGCGGTACAGGTCGAAGCGTGGTCGCGTCCCGGCCAGCGCTGGAACGGACGCATCCGCGAGCTTTCGCCCGCCGCCGATCCCGCATCGCGCACCTTCGCCGCGCGCGTCACCGTCGATGCGCCGGCCGGTGCGATCGAGCTTGGCCAGAGCGCGCGCGTCTACCTGCCCACCAACGGCAATGGTGCGCTGAGCGTGCCGATCGCCGCGCTCCAGCGCGAAAACGGCAAATCGTCGGTGTTCGTCGTCGACATGAAATCCTCCACGGTGAAGTCCCGCGCGGTGCAGATCGGCGCGTTCGGCGAGGACCGCGTGCCGGTGAAGGGTGGACTCGAGGCGGACGAATGGGTCGTCGCGGCCGGCGGCCACCTGTTGCGCGAAGGCCAGAAGGTGCAGCCGGTCGATCGCGACAATCGCCCAATAAAGAACGACTGAGCGAAGCCAGTGCGAAGCAACGCGCCAATGCAGCGAGCGCGCCATACCCGCACGGCACGCACGCCCTTCCCCCACTCGCGGGGGAAGGGGACGGGATGGGGGAAAGCGCCGGTAGTGTTCGACGAAACCGGCGCCGGACCCTGCCCTCACCCCAACCCTCTCCCGCGTGCGGGGGAGCGGACAAGCAGACGAGCTGACGCCTGATGCGCTTCAACCTTTCCGAATGGGCGCTGCGCCATCGCAGCCTGATCATCTACGCGATGCTGGTGATGGCCATCGCCGGCACGTTCTCGTACCTGCGGCTGGGCCGCAGCGAGGACCCGGCGTTCACCTTCAAGGTGATGGTGATCCGCACGATCTGGCCGGGCGCGACCGCCGAGGAAGTCTCGCGGCAGGTCACCGAACGCATCGAAAAGAAACTGATGGAAACCGGCCAGTACGAGTTCATACGCTCGTACTCGCGCGGCGGCGAATCGCAGGTGATCTTCGTCGCGCGCGATTCGCTGCGTTCGAAGGACATCCCGCCGCTGTGGTACCAGGTGCGCAAGAAGATCGGCGACATCAAGCCGACCTTGCCCGGCGACGTCGTCGGTCCGTTCTTCAACGACGAATTCGGCGACACCTTCGGCAACATCTACGCGCTGACCGGCAAGGGTTTCGACTACGCCGTGCTGAAGGACTACGCCGAGCGCGTGCAACTGCAACTGCAGAAGCAGCCGGACGTGGGCAAGATCGAACTGTTCGGCGTGCAGGACGAGAAGGTCTGGGTCGAACTGTCGAACGTGAAGCTCGCCACGCTCGGCGTGCCGGCGTCCGCCGTGCAGCAGGCGCTGGACGAACAGAACGCGATGGTGCCCGCCGGCTTCTTCGAAACCGGCAGTACGCGCGTGGCGCTGCGCGTGGGCGGCAAGTTCAAGTCGGTCGATGAGATCCGCGAATTCCCGATCCGCGTCGGCGACCGCACGTTCCGTTTGGCAGACGTCGCCGAAGTGAAGCGCGGCTTCTCCGATCCGCCGGCGCCGCGCATGCGCTTCATGGGCGAGGACGCCATCGGCATCGGCGTGGCGATGAAGGAAGGCGGCGACATCCTCAAGCTCGGCAAGACGCTGGAAACGCAGTTCGCCGATCTGCAGAAGACGCTGCCCGCCGGCATGGAGCTGCGCAAGGTCGCCGACCAGCCCGCGGCCGTGACCGAATCGGTCGGCGAGTTCGTGCGCGTGCTGTCGGAAGCCGTCGCGATCGTGCTGCTGGTGAGTTTCTTCTCGCTGGGCCTGCGCACCGGTTTCGTCGTCGCGCTGTCGATTCCGCTCGTGCTCGCGATGACCTTCGCCGTGATGGACCTGTTCGGCGTCGGCCTGCACAAGATCTCGCTCGGCGCGCTGGTGCTTGCGCTCGGCCTGCTCGTGGACGACGCGATCATCGCGGTGGAAATGATGGCCATCAAGATGGAGCAGGGCTTCAGTCGATTGAAGGCCGCCGCGTTCGCGTGGGATTCCACCGCGTTCCCGATGCTCACCGGCACGCTCATCACTGCCGCGGGCTTCCTGCCGATCGCCACCGCGAAGTCGAGCACCGGCGAATACACGCGCTCGCTGTTCGAAGTGGTGACCATCGCGCTGCTGGTGTCGTGGATCGCGGCGGTCGCGTTCATTCCGTACCTGGGCGACAAGCTGTTGCCGGATTACGGGCACGCCGCCAAGCCGATGAAGCCGGGTTCGATTCCGTACCGTTGGCATGCCTTCCGCGAACGCATCGCCAGCCGCTTCCCGAAGCTGCACGACTACATCGCGCCGAAGGCGCCGATCGACGGCCACGCGCACGATCCGTACGCGACGAAGTTCTACGTCAACTTCCGTCGCTGGGTAACGTTCTGCGTGCGTCGCCGCTGGCTGGTGATCGCGGTGACCGCGGCGGCGTTCGCCACGTCGATCTTCCTGTTCCGCTTCGTGCCGCAGCAGTTCTTCCCCGATTCCACGCGACCGGAACTGATGGTCGACATGGAGCTGGCCGAAGGCAGCTCGCTGCGTGCGACCACCGAACAGGCGCAGCGCTTCGAGCAGATCCTGAAGCAGAACAAGGATCTGGCGAACTTCGTCGCCTATGTCGGCACCGGTTCGCCGCGTTACTACCTGCCGCTGGACCAGCAGCTGCCGGCGGCGAACTTCGCGCAATTCGTGCTGACGCCGAAGAGCCTTGAAGCGCGCGAGGAAGTGCGTGCGTGGCTCATCAAGGACGTGTTCCAGCGTTTCCCCGAACTGCAGATGCGTGTGACGCGACTGGAGAACGGGCCGCCGGTCGGCTATCCCGTGCAGTTCCGCGTATCGGGCGAACATATCGACCAGGTGCGTGCGATCGCTTACCAGGCGCGCGAGAAGATCCGCGAGAACCCGCACGTGGTGAACGTGAACCTGGACTGGGACGAGCCGAACAAGGTCGTGCGCCTGACCGTCGACCAGGAGCGCGCCCGCGCGCTGGGCGTGAGTTCGGCGCGGTTGTCGCAGTTCCTTTCCAGTTCGCTGTCGGGTTCGCACATCAGTACGTATCGCGAAGGCAACGAGCTGATCGAGATGCTGCTGCGCGGCCCGGCGGAAGAACGCCTGCGCCTGGACATGCTCGGCAGCCTGATGGTGCCCACCGAAAGCGGCAAGAGCGTTCCGCTGACGCAGATCGCAACGCTGGATTACGGTTTCGAGGAAGGCATCATCTGGCATCGCGATCGCCAGCCGACGATGACCGTACGCGCCGACATCTACGACGGCACGCAGCCTGCGACGGTGACGGCCCAGATCTCGCCGACGCTGGACGGCCTGCGTTCGAAGCTGCCGTACGGCTATTCCATCGACGTCGGCGGCAGCGTGGAGGATTCCGCGCGCGGCCAGAAGTCCATCGCCGCCGGCATGCCGCTGTTCGTGTTCGTCGTGTTCACGCTGCTGATGCTGCAGCTTCGCAGCTTCACGCGCAGCTTCATGGTGCTGCTGACCGCGCCGCTGGGTTTGATCGGCGTGACGCTGTTCCTGCTGGTGTTCCGCGTGCCCTTCGGCTTCGTCGCGATGCTGGGCACGATCGCGCTGGCCGGCATGATCATGCGCAACTCGGTGATCCTGGTGGACCAGATCGAACACGACATCGGCGAAGGCGCTGCGCCGTGGCAGGCGATCGTCGAAGCCACGGTTCGCCGCTTCCGTCCGATCGTGCTGACCGCGTTGGCCGCGATCCTCGCGATGATCCCGCTGTCGCGCAGCGCGTTCTTCGGCCCGATGGCGGTGGCGATCATGGGCGGCCTGACGGTCGCGACCTTCCTGACGCTGCTGTTCCTGCCAGCGCTGTATGCGGCGTGGTTCCGGGTGAAGGCGCCGGAGGCGGCGGCGTAACCTGCGCCGCGACTGAGACGGAAAGGGCGCCTTCGAGGCGCCCTTTTTTCTGGTTACCGCTTCGGCGCAACGCTCCACGGCGGAGGCGGCGCGGGAATCGGATGTTCCAGGTCGAACTCGATGCGCACTTCACGACCCGGGCGGGTGAGTTCGTAGACGAAACGCTCGTGCGGTTCGATTTCCATCGCCCATACGTTCGTGACCGACGAGGCGCGGTCCTCGCGGGCGAACAGGGTCTTCGACGCGGCATCGGCCGGGAACTCCTGCCGCTCCGCCGTGCCCATGTCGAGCGTGTCGCCGCCGTACTGGCTCAACGTGGCTTCGGTGCCGTCTTCATGGCGGTGGTCGTGCTTCAGGCGCAGCCCGGCGGCGGTGCGCGTGAGCACCCATGTGCGCGAGCGGTCGCTGCCGACGAAGAACGGGATGCGGATGGTGTCGCGGCTGCATTCGCGCACGTGCATGACCAGCGCCTTGCCGGCCAGCGGGTTGTCCTCGACCGGCGTCGGCGGGCGGTCGACGACGATGCGCCCGGCGAACGCCTGCCCGCACAACGAGGCCATCCGCTGGAAGAACACGTCCTGCGGCGCGGCGCTGGCGGCGTCGGGCGTGGAACCGCAGGCGGTCAGGCAGCAGGCGAGGGCGAACGTAAGGGCGGTGCGTGGGCTCATGGGCGCCCACGCTATCCCGAAGCGCGTGAAGCCGGCAATGCGACCCTGGCCCAGTGACGGGCCGGCCGCAGCCTGATCACGTCGCGTCGCGCCGTGCGTCTCAGTCGCGCATCACCACGGGCTGGCACTCCAGTTCGAGCTGCTCCAGCACCGCGACCATCGCCGCCTGCGTGGAGACGCCGCGGCCGGCCGGCGCCAGGTCGGCCGTGAACACGCCCGCGGCCAGCGCGCCGTCGACGGCCTTCTCGACGCAACGCGCCTCCGATTCCAGTCCCAGAGAATGCCGCAGCAGCATCGCCGCGCTGAGGATCGTCGCGTACGGGTTGGCGATGCCACGGCCGGCGATGTCGGGGGCGGAGCCGTGGATCGGCTCGTACAGACCCACGCGTCCCTCGCCGAGAGAAGCAGACGGCAGCAAACCCAGCGACCCCGCCAACATCGAAGCCTCATCGGTGAGGATGTCGCCGAACATGTTCTCGGTGACGATGACGTCGTACTCGCGCGGCCGCGCGAGCAGGTGCATCGCCATCGAATCGACCAGCTGGTGTTCCAGCGTGACGTCGGGGAATTCCTCGCGCACCACGCGCGTGGCGACTTCGCGCCACAGCCGCGAGGTCTCCAGCACGTTGGCCTTGTCGACGGAGGTCACGTGTCCGCGGCGCGTGCGCGCGAGCGTGCATGCACGGCGCACCACCCGTTCGATCTCCTCGACGGTGTATTCGCACAGATCGCTTGCGGACATCGCGGTGCGCTGTTTCTGTCCGAAGTACACGCCGCCAGTGAGTTCGCGCACGACGACCAGATCCACCCCGGTCAGCAAATGCGGCTTGATGGGCGATGCGCCGAGCGCCGCCGCATGCGGCTTCACCGGTCGCAGGTTCGCGTACAGGCCCAGCGCCTTTCGGATCGCGAGCAGACCCTGTTCCGGACGCACTTTCGCGCCGGGATCGGACCACTTCGGCCCGCCCACCGCGCCGAGCAGCACCGCATCGGCGCGCTTGGCCGCATCCAACGTCTGCGCCGGCAGCGGCTCGCCGGTGGCGTCGATGGCCGCGCCGCCGATCAGCTCCTGCGTGAAGCGGAAGGTGTGGCCGTAACGTTGCCCGACGGCGCGCAGCACCTGCACCGCGGCGGCGGTGACTTCCGGGCCGATGCCGTCGCCCGGCAGAACGACGATCTCAGCTTGCATGGCGGAACTCCTGGTGTTGGCGTTGTTGTTCGAAACGGGTGATTGCCGGGTCCTGCTTCAACAGGTAACCAAGCTGGTCGACGCCTTCGAGCAGGCAGGTCTGCGCGAAGGCATCCAGCGGGAACTGCACGCGACGGCCGTCCGGCAGCGTCACGGTGCGCTGTGCGACGTCGATGCGAAGCTCCACGCCGGGCTGTTCCAGCAGTTCATCGACGACGGCTTCATCCAGCACGATCGGCAGCAGCCCGTTCTTCAGCGAATTGCTGCGGAAGATGTCGGCGATCTCCGCGCTGATCACCGCGCGCAGGCCGAGATCGGTCAGCGCCCACGGCGCGTGTTCGCGCGAGGAACCGCAGCCGAAGTTGCGGCCGGCGACGAGGATGCGCGCGCCGATGTTCTCCGCGCGGTTGAACGGAAACTCCGGATTCGGCGAACCATCGGCAAGGCTGCGCCAGTCGTTGAACGCATGCTTGCCCAGCCCCTTGCGTTCGGTGGTAGTGAGGAAGCGCGCGGGAATGATCTGGTCGGTATCGATATTGCGTTCGCGCAACACGACGGTGCGCGAAACGACTTCGGTCAGCGGCTGCATCATGCGGTCTCCAGCTGGGCGGCCCCGTGCGGCGCGGGTTGCGTGGTCAGGTACGGACGCGGATCGGTGATCTCGCCAGCGACGGCGCATGCGGCGGCTGTGGCGGGCGAGGCGAGCACGGTGCGCGCACCCTTGCCCTGGCGGCCTTCGAAATTGCGATTGCTGGTGGATACGGCGAGCTGGCCTGCGCCGACGAGATCGCCGTTCATCGCGATGCACATCGAGCAACCGGGCTCCCGCCACTCCGCGCCGGCCTCGCGCACGATGCGGTCGATGCCTTCGCGTTCGGCCTCGCGCTTGACCTGCTCGGAACCAGGCACCACCAGCATGCGCACGCGCGGATGCACGTGGCGGCCGCGCAGCACGCTGGCCGCTTCGCGCAGGTCCGACAGACGCGAGTTGGTGCAGCTGCCGACGAACACCACATCCACCGCACGACCCGCGATGGCGGCGTTGGCGTCCCAGCCCATGTAGTCGCGCGCCTTCGCTTCGTCGGCATCGTCGTTGCCGGGAATGTGCGCCGAGACGGCCGCGACCTGGCCCGGGTGCGTACCCCACGTGACGGTCGGCTGGATGTCGCGCGCGTCGATGCGTACTTCGCGGTCGAACGTCGCGCCCTCATCGCTGCGGAACGTCTTCCATGCCTCGACCGCCGCATCGAACGCGTCGCCCTGCGGCGCGCGCGGACGACCGCGCAGATACTCGAAGGTGACTTCGTCCGGCGCGATCAGGCCCGCGCGTGCGCCGGCTTCGATCGACATGTTGCACACCGTCATGCGCTGTTCCATCGACAGAGCGCGGATGGCCGAGCCGCGGTACTCGATGACATGACCCGTTCCGCCGTTGACGCCGATCACGCCGATCACATGCAGGATCAGATCCTTCGCGCCGACGCCGGGTGCGAGCTCGCCATCGACGGTGATCGCAAGCGTCTTCGCCTTGCGTTGCAGCAGGCACTGCGTGGCCAGCACGTGGCCGACCTCGCTGGTGCCGATGCCGAAGGCGAGCGCGCCAAACGCGCCGTGCGTGGCGGTGTGGCTGTCGCCGCAGACGATGGTCTGGCCGGGCTGCGTGAGGCCGAGTTCCGGCCCCATTACATGCACGATGCCGCGCTGCGGGCTGTCGTAATCGAACAGCTCCACGCCGAATCGCGAGCAGTTGGCGCGCAGCGTGTCGACCTGCGCGCGCGCCTGGTCGTTCACGTAGGGAAGCCGACCGTTCGCGTTCGCCGGAAGCGTCGGCGTGGAGTGGTCCAGCGTGCCTTTCGTGCGGTCGGGGCGGCGCACCGGCAGGCTGCGCGCGTCGAGTTCGGCGAACGCCTGCGGCGAGGTGACTTCGTGGATCAGGTGCAGGTCGATGTAGAGGATCGCCGGCGCCGCTTCGGTTTCGGGCGATACGACGTGGGCGTCCCACAGTTTGTCGAACAGGGTTTTCGGTTGGCTCGTCATTGACTTGGCTTGGTATGAATTCTTTGTGTCTGGATGCGATCAGGCGATCGCAACAGTGCGCGCGTCGGCCGCCTGAGCACGCGTGCGCTGCAGGCGGTTGGCGATGTCCAGCCAGGCGAGCGCGCTGGCTTCCAGGATGTCGGTGCTGGTGCCCGAGCCGGTGTACTCGCGGCCGTCCACGCGCGCGATCACCTGCGCCTGGCCCTGCGCGTCGTCGCCGGTGGTGACGTTGGAAACCTGGTAGCTGTCGATCTCCAGCGCGATACCGGTCGCACGTGCGAGCGCGGCGAACAGTGCGTGCACCGGGCCGTCGCCGACCGCCGCTTCGCTCACCGATACGCCTTCGGCATCGACCAGCTGCACGCTCGCGGTTGGAAGACTGTCCTGCGCGACGCCGGTGCTGACATGGAAGCGCGCCAGCCGGTGCCCGCGAACGGCACGCGCATCGGCACCGAGCACCAGCGCTTCCAGGTCCGCATCGAAGACTTCGCGCTTCTTCTCGGCCAGCGCCTTGAAACCGGCGAAGACTGCGTTGAGCTGCGCCTCGGGCAGCGTGAAGCCAAGCGTCTGCAAACGATCGCTCAGCGCCGCGCGCCCGCTGTGGCGGCCCATCACCATCTGCGATTGCGCCCAGCCGACATCTTCCGGCCGCATGATCTCGTAGGTGCCGCGATGCTTGAGCATGCCGTGCTGGTGGATGCCCGACTCGTGCGCGAACGCGTTCTGTCCGACTACCGCCTTGTTGCGCTGCACGGCCATGCCGGTGATGCGCGAGAGCAGGCGCGAGGTGGGAACCAGTCGGCGCGTGTCGATACGGGTATGCGCGCCGTAGTACTCTCCACGCACGCGCAGCGCCATCACCAGTTCTTCCAGCGCGCAGTTGCCCGCGCGCTCGCCGATACCGTTGATCGTGCATTCCACCTGGCGCGCGCCGCCTTCGATCGCCGCCAGCGAGTTCGCCACGGCCAGTCCGAGGTCGTTGTGGCAGTGCGCGCTGAAGACCGCTTCGCTCGCGCCTCGCACGCCCGACTCGACGACCGACGCACGCAGGTATTCGAACAGCGTGCGGATCTCGCTCGGCGTGGTGTAGCCGACGGTGTCCGGGATGTTGAGCGTGCGCGCGCCGGCTTCCACGGCGGCGATGCAGACCTGCGCGAGGAAATCCGGTTCGGTGCGCAAGGCGTCCTCGGCGGAGAATTCGACGTCGTCGACGTGGCGCTTGGCCAGTTCCACTGCCATCACCGCGCGCTCGAGCACCTGCTCGCGGCTCAGGCCGAGCTTGTGTTCGCGATGCAGCGGGCTGGTGGAGATGAACACGTGGATGCGCGGATGCACGCTGCCTTCCAGCGCACGCGCGCAGGCCTCGATGTCGCCGACGTGGCAGCGGGCGAGCGTCGCGACCGTCGCGGTGCGTACTTCGCGTGCGATGGCGCGGACCGCGTCCATGTCGGCTTCCGAGCTGGCCGGGAACCCCGCTTCGATGACATCGACGCCCAGCTCGGCAAGCGCGTGCGCGAAGCGGAGCTTCTGCGGCGCGGTCATGCTGCAACCGGGCGATTGCTCGCCGTCGCGCAGGCTGGTGTCGAAGATGCGTACTCGGGCGGCGGGATCGTTCATGCGGTCAACTCCTCGTGGGCGCGCTCGACGGCTGTGGCGCGCGGCTGGGGTGGGGAAGCGGGGCGGGCGGGCTTGAGCGTGGCGATGGCCGGCTCCAGTGCGGGCGCGGCATCGCGATGGCGACGACGCGGGCGACGCGGCGCGCGCGGGCGCACGTCGGAAAGCAGTTGGGCGAGGACGATCGCATCGACGTTCCCGCCCGACACGACCGCGCACTTGCGCTTGCCGGCGATGCGGCGGCCAGCGGCCAGCGCGAGCGCCCCGGCGCCTTCGGCGATCACGTGTTCTTCCAGCGCAAGGCGGACCAACGTTTCGCGAAGTTCGGCCTCGCGCACGACGACCACGTCGTCGAGCAGTTCGGCGAGCAGCCGCTGCGTCAGTTGCCCGGGCTCCTTCACGCGCACGCCGTCGGCGAGCGTCGCGGCGGGATCGCGCAGCGTGCGATCGCCACGCAGCGCACGCAGCATCGAATCGACGCCTTCGACCTGCGCGCCGATCACGCGCACGCCCTGCGACTTCAGTGCGAGCGCAACGCCAGAGGCGAGACCGCCGCCGCCGATCGGCACCAGCACCACGTCGGGAGCGAGGGCCGCCAGTTCCAGTCCGACCGTGCCCTGGCCGGCGATCACGTCGGGATCGTCGAACGCGGACAGCACGCGGTAGCCGTTCTGCGCGGCCAGTTCGGCGGCGAAGGCCTTGGCTTCGTCGTAGCTGTCGCCGTGCAGGCGCACGGTGGCGCCCCAATGCGCGACACCGGCGATCTTCGTCTCTGGCGCGCCGCGTGGCATCACCGTGATCGCGTTGACGCCGAGGCGATACGCAGCCCACGCCAGGCCCTGCGCATGGTTGCCGGCGGACGCGGCGATCACGGGGCGATGATCGCCGCGTTCGCGCGCGGCCAGCAGCGCGTTCAGCGCGCCGCGCACCTTGTAGGAGCCGGTGCGCTGCAGGTTTTCCAGCTTCAGCCAGCAGCCGAAGCGCTCGGCGTGATGCAGGGGCGTCGGCGGGAGATAGCGACGCAGGCGTGCCTGCGCCGCCAGCACGTCGGCTGCGGTGACGCGTACGTCGGTGGCTACGTCGCCGTCCATGGTCAGACCGTCGTCAACCAGTGCGCGTACGAAGCTTCTTCGCCGCGCACCACGCGTGCATACAGCGCCTGAAGCTCGCGAGTGACCGGGTTGTCGCCGAACTCGCGACGGTCCAGTGCGCTGATCGGCGCGATCTCTGCCGCCGTGCCGCAGACGAAGACCTCGTCGGCATCCAGCAGCTCGTGATGAGTGACCGCCCGCGACTGCGCACCGCTCAGCGCCATCACCGAATCGCGCGTGATGCCCGGCAACGCATCGCGATGCGACACCGCGGTCACTTCGCCGCCGCGCACCATGAACACGTTCGCGCCGGTGCACTCGACGACATAGCCGTCCTCGTCGACGAACAGCGCCTCGTCGAAACCGCGCAGGCGCGATTCGCGCTTGGCGAGGATCGAATTGATGTACGCCCCGCACAGCTTCAGCGGCGGCAGCGACGAAGCTGGATTGCGCTTCCACGGCGATACCGTCAGGCGCGAACGCTTGCCGTTGAGGTGCACCACGGTCGGCAGCGTCAGCACCATGAAATGCTGGCTGAGGCCCGGCACGTCGAGGCCAACCGTGACACCGTCGGCGCCGTTGCCCAGCCACGTCAGCGGGCGCACATAGGCATCGCGATGCCCATTCGCACGCAGCGTCTGCAAGGTGGCATCGAACGCGGCATCGACATCGAAATCGATGCCCAGCAGGTCCGCGCCCTTGCGCATGCGTTCCAGGTGTTCGGGCAGGCGGAAGACCGCTGCGCCATCGCGCGTGGCGTAGCTGCGGATGCCTTCGAACACGCCGGTGCCGTAATGCATCGCGTGCGTGGTCAGTGGCGCGTGCGGCGTATCGGCGCTGGTGAGTTCGCCGTCGAACCACAGCAGGGGCATGCCGGGGCGGCGTGAGTCCTCGCGCAGCGCGATGGGCGTGGCCGGTTGTCGCGCGGTCGCAGGCGCGGCCGGAGCGGCGATCATCGACATGGCGAGACCTCCACCGCGAGGCAGTCGTAGAGCTTTTCGAGCTGGTGCTGCAGGTTGGCTTCGTCGCGTTCGCCTTCGACCGTCAGCCGCAGGTACCAGCGGTCGCCATCGGCCTGCGCTTCGCCATCCACGGCGAGCGGACGGAAACCGCGGCGTTCGGCCGCGCCCAGTACCCGCGACAGTGCGCCTTCGGCCTGACGGAGCGTGAGATCAAGCTGGTATCGCATGGCGGGGATCCTCGGTGGGGGTGGGTTCGTTCGACGCGCCGGCATCGAGTTCCGGATCGAGCATCTGCGCGTTGTTGTGGTTGGGCGGCACCAGCGGCCACACGTTCGCGGCCTGGTCGATGGCGACGTGCAGCAGCGCCGGGCCTTCGGCGGCCAGCAGCGCCTGCAATGCTTCCTCGACGGAATCGGCGCGATCGACGTGCAGCGCCTGCACGCCGAACGCCGCCGCGATCGCGCCGAAGTCGGGGTTGTCGGACAGGTCGATTTCCGAATAACGCCTGTCGAAGAACAGTTCCTGCCACTGGCGCACCATGCCCAGCGCCTGGTTGTCCAGCAGCACGATCTTCACCGGCAGACCGTATCGGCGCAGCGTCGCCAGCTCCTGCACGTTCATGAGGAACGAGCCGTCGCCGCTGACGCACACGACAGGCGTGCCGGGCGATTCGATCTGCGCGCCGATGGCGGCGGGCAAACCGAATCCCATGGCGCCCAGCGCGCCGCTGGTGAGATGCTGGCGCGGTGTCCCGAAGCGCCAGTGCTGGGCGACCCACATCTGGTGCTGGCCGACGTCGCAGGCGACGACGGCATTCGGTGCGAGCTCGGACAAACGCTTCAGCAACGCGGGTGCATACACCGTCTCGCCCGGTGCGTCGTAACGCGCCGCGAACTCGCGCATCCGCTGTTGGCAGGTCGCGCGCCAGTCGCGTCGCGCCGCGCCGTTGCGGCCGTGCAGGTGCGCGGCGCAGGGCAGGGTGAGTGCGGTCAGCGTGCGACGGATGTCGCCGCACACTGCGGCATCGGCGTGACGCAGCTTGCCGATCTCGCACGCGTCCAGGTCCATGTGGACCACGCGCGCGTTGGGCGCGAACTCGGCGAGCTTGCCGGTGGCGCGGTCGTCGAAACGTGCGCCGACGACGATCAGCAGGTCGCTTTCCTGCACCGCCAGGTTCGCCGCGCGGCTGCCGTGCATGCCGAGCATGCCCAGGTTCAGCGCATGGCCCGACGGCAGCGCGCCCAGGCCCTTCAGCGTCAGCACGGTCGGAATCTGCGTCGCATCGACGAACGTGCGGAACGCCTGCACCGCATCGCCCAGCGCGATGCCGCCACCACCGTAGACCACTGGCTTCTTCGCCTGCGAAACCAGCGCGAGCGCGGCGTGCAGCGATGCATCCTTCGGCGCATCCACGTCGTCGATCTGCGCGGGCACGTGCAGCGGCAGATGCGATGCATCGCCGATCTGCACGTCCTTCGGCAGGTCGATCAGCACGGGTCCGGGCCGGCCGGAGCGCGCGATGCGGAACGCTTCGGCGACGACGTGCGGCAGGTCCTCGACGCGGCGCAGCAGGAAGCTGTGCTTCACGATCGGCATGGTCATGCCGAACACGTCCAGTTCCTGGAACGCATCGGTGCCCATCAGCGGCGTTGCGACCTGCCCGGTGATGACCACCATCGGCACCGAGTCGAGCATCGCATCGGCGATACCCGTGACCAGGTTCGATGCGCCGGGACCGGAGGTCGCCACGCATACGCCCACGCGCCCGCTGGCCCGCGCATACCCGTTCGCCGCGAAGGCCGCACCCTGTTCGTGGCGGACCAGCACGTGCCTGAGCTGCGATCCGTGCAGCGCATCGTAGAAGGGCATGATCGCGCCGCCCGGGTAGCCGAAGAGCGTATCCACGCCCTCGGCCGCCAGGGCCTGCACCA
>Ga0102591_1001580_pt1 | contig 30241 bp, 25 predicted proteins | sample AraplaCol_mCL_r2_2_FD_76860 | JGI IMG/M metagenome (GOLD analysis project Ga0102591, IMG submission 76860) | Arabidopsis root microbial communities from North Carolina, USA - plate scrape MF_Col_mCL_r2 (SPADES assembly) (version 2) | ecosystem: Host-associated > Plants > Roots > Endosphere...
GGCGCGCGATGGTGGGCTCAGACCGGTCGGAAATCGGTCGTCGAGTGCAATGGCATAAGCCCGCCTGACTGCGAGACTGACAAGTCGAGCAGAGACGAAAGTCGGTCATAGTGATCCGGTGGTCCCGCGTGGAAGGGCCATCGCTCAACGGATAAAAGGTACGCCGGGGATAACAGGCTGATGACCCCCAAGAGTCCATATCGACGGGGTTGTTTGGCACCTCGATGTCGGCTCATCGCATCCTGGGGCTGGAGCAGGTCCCAAGGGTTTGGCTGTTCGCCAATTAAAGCGGTACGTGAGCTGGGTTCAGAACGTCGTGAGACAGTTCGGTCCCTATCTGCCGTGGGTGTAGGAATATTGACAGGATCTGTCCCTAGTACGAGAGGACCGGGATGGACATATCTCTGGTGGACCTGTTGTCCTGCCAAGGGCATAGCAGGGTAGCTATATATGGACGGGATAACCGCTGAAGGCATCTAAGCGGGAAACCCACCTGAAAACGAGTATTCCCTATCAGAGCCGTGGAAGACGACCACGTTGATAGGCCGGGTGTGGAAGTGCGGCAACGCATGAAGCTTACCGGTACTAATAGCTCGATCGGCTTGATCGTTCTCATTGACTATGCTCATCTCAAGGCGACCGCAAAGCGGTCGTCCGGATCGATGTGCCAGAAGGGAATAGGCAGTCGGCAATAGCCACTCCGCATTCGCTTCAAAGACGTGTTCAAAATGCGATGACAATATCACTTCTGCCTGTTGGCAGATGCCTATTGCCTCATCCTCCAGCTTCTCAAAACATATAGTTGCGCTTTGCCGACCTGGTGGTTATGGCGGGGTGGCTGCACCCGTTCCCTTTCCGAACACGGCCGTGAAACGCCCCTGCGCCCATGGTACTTCGTCTTAAGACGCGGGAGAGTAGGTCGCTGCCAGGTCTGCAAAACGCAACTTTGATAATCAATCTTCTCATTCACGCCAACGGCCCAAAGCCGAGCAAAAGGGCCGCCCACAAAGCGGCCTTTCGTGTTATAATGGTGCCAGGAAAACACGAGACAAATTGCAAGCAATTTGCTCGGGCAGTAAGCGTAAAACGCCAAAGGCGCTTTACGCAGCCGCGACAAATCCCAACAGGATTTGCGCTGGACGCGGGGTGGAGCAGCCCGGTAGCTCGTCAGGCTCATAACCTGAAGGCCGCAGGTTCAAATCCTGCCCCCGCAACCAAATACACAAAGCCCGCCTCGTGCGGGCTTTTGTGTATCTGGTAACAGGTCGAGGATTTAACGCCTAATCAGGCCCACGAAAGAAGGCCAAGCCGACCCAGCGGCACACAAAACTGCAAAGCCTGAAACCAAAACCAAATCTCACGAATACAAATTCTCTCAAAGCCTGCCGCCCTCGGCAGGCTTTTGTGATTCCAGACGGCGCCTTTCCGCCACGAGTTATCGTCGACGTCGGTTGCGCGCAGACGACATTGCGCGCAGCGGGGGTTCAGGAGCAATGACGAGGTTCTCGTTCAATCGATCGTGCAGCAGTGGGAAATCCGGAAAGGGTTTCTCGATCCTCTTGCCTTGTTCGCGCTGCGTGCACAATCTGCACCGGAGGTAGGGCGAAGGAATTGTCGATGAAATCGAAGCCGCTGGTGTTGATGGTGGGCGCAGTGGCAGCGGTCATTGCGGCGACTGCGGCTCTTGGACGGTCCGCTGAGCCTCCTCTGCCCGCAAATGCGCGAGCCGATTCCGTTCTGATCGACAAGACCGGCCACACCATGACATTGTTCAGCGGTGGGCAGACGTTGAGAACCTACGTCGTATCCCTCGGGCGTGGCGGCCTGGAGGCGAAGACGAGAGAGGGGGATAACCGGACGCCGGAGGGCAATTACCGGATCGACGCGCGGAACCCGCGCAGCGCCTTCCACCTTTCTCTGCACATCAGCTATCCTGACGCTCGAGACACTGCGGCCGCCGCGACGCGCGGTGACAAACCGGGTGGCGACATCATGATCCACGGCATTCGCAACGGTCTTGGCTGGCTCGGGACTTTCCATCGCTGGGTGGACTGGACGGCGGGCTGTGTTGCTGTCACCGATGCGGAAATGGAAGAGGTCTGGCGGGTGGTGCCGGATGGCACGCCGGTCGAGATCAGGCGGTGAAAACGGGCGGAACGGTCCGGCAAACAGCATGCGCTCGATTTTCAACGCATCTGCCTAAAATCCGAATCGAACTTGTGAAGGAAGCGTGTCGCGCGAAAGGGTGCGACGGTTTTGCGGTCGAGATATACAGCAAACGAGGAACTTCAAGTGCTGCCGGCATATCTGAAAGGTTGTGCTACACTTTAGATAGTTGCTAAAATAATAATATTCCAATATATGTAGATTGGGAGCTTCTTATATCTTCATGACACTAAGCAACGTCCGTCCATTCTTGGCGGCGCCTGTTGTCCTATTCAGAAGGGCGGTTCGATTTCGTGAAGTAGATCAGCGAGTTATAGGGGGGAATAATGCGAAAACGGGCATCTTCTCTGCTGGCGCCTCCGTATCGGAGGCGTCGTCCTTTGCCGGTAGTGTCGGGGTTGTCAGCACTCTGCGCAATGGTGCTCTTTGCCGGTGTCGCTTCGCCGCAAGCGCCGACCGAAGAGCAGCGCAATGCGATCAGGGCGGAATGCCGCTCGGATTTCATGGCGCAATGCTCTGGGGTGACACCTGGAGGCATCGAGGCGCTTACCTGCCTGCAGCAGCATAGCGCCACGCTTTCCGCGGGCTGCCGGAAGGCGGTGTCGGCGATAAGCGCCAAGCCCAAGTCGACATCCGCGGAGCCCGCCCCGGCTGCGCCTACAACGACCGGGGCGACGACTCCGGCACCCGCGACCGGCACGCCCGCGCATCAACCGACGCAAGCGCAACGCAATGCGGTCAAATCGGCCTGTCAGCGCGATTTCATGGCACAATGTTCCGGGGTGACGCCGGGAGGCGCCGTGGCGCTCAGCTGCCTGCAACAGCACAACGCCGCTTTATCGCCGCCGTGCCAGCAGGCCGTTGCGGCACTGGGGGGATCGGCCCCGGCATCCGGCAATACTGCCGTCACGGCCCCGAGCGCGCCGGCTGCCGGAGCCATGATGCCGGCTTTCTCTCCACGCGAGGAGTTGATGATCCTCAGGGAAACCTGCGGAGCGGACTTCCGCGCCTTCTGCCGTATGGTGCCTCTGGGCGGAGGGCGGGGTATCGCCTGCCTGCGGGACAATCTACAGCGCGTGTCGCCGGCCTGCCATAAGGTCCTGACCTCAGGATTGTAGCGTCCGTTCGAAACCTGCTCCTCGAAAGAGGCTATCGCGCTCCGGCGGGAAACCCGATGGGCGCGATACCGCCAAGGCAGGCAAGGCTCTTCGCTTGCCTGCCTGCATGTTTCACATCTCATGTCCGGCTACGGCAGACCCGGAGCCGTCATCTGCAATTCGATGAAATCAATGACGACACGAACGAAAGGCATTGCCATGTCATCGACTTTCCCTTTCCCGCGATTGAAGCGGATGTTCATATATGCGTCGGTTTCCGCCAGCTTGGCGCTGCCGACGAGCGCCTGGGCGGATGATGCAAAAGAGCTGCTCAAGAAGATGTCCGATTTTCTGGCGGCGCAGAAGACGATATCGTTTACCTACCAGTCGTCGCTGGAAGCGGTGACGCCAGACTTCGAGAAGCTCCAGTTCGTCAGTTCCGGCACGGCCAACCTGACGCGCCCCGACAAGTTGCGTGTCACGCGCACCGGCGGCTTTGCCGACGTGGACGTTAGCTTTGATGGCTCGTCGCTGACGGTTCACGGCAAGAACCTCGACGCCTATGCCAAGATCGATGGCAAAGGTTCGCTCGATGATCTGATCGACAGGATGATGACCGCAGGCGTGGAGGCGCCGGGCGCTGATCTGCTGTCCTCCGACGTCTATGACGTGCTGATGACCGATGTGACCGAGGCGAAGCACATTTCCAGCGCTTTCGTGGACGGCGTCGAATGCGACTACCTGGCCTTCCGAACGCCTGAGATCGATTGGCAGATCTGGATACAGGCCGGTTCGCAGCCCATACCGCGCCGTTACGTCATCACCAGCAAACACATCGTCCAGGCGCCGCAGTACACGCTCGAAATCAGCGATTTCAAAAGCGGAGCCGATGTCGCAGCTGCGTCCTACACCATCGAGATTCCAGCGGGCGCAAAGACGGTCGATCTCAGCGAGTTGCAATCGCTCGATGAGCTTCCGGCCCCTGCCGATACGGGAGAAGTGAAATGAACCGTAACAAGCTGCTGTTCGCTCTCGGCCTTGCCGGGGTCCTGACATTCACCGACTTTCGCATCGAAGGTCAGGGAGCCGTTCCGTTATCGGTCGGCTTTGCCACGCCGGCGGGCGCGGTCATCGGCCGGCCACTGACGCCGCTCTCCTATGCGGGTGTTGCCCGCCGGACGACGCGCCGGGTCGTGCGGACGGCGACGACGATCGCCGTGCTTCCGCCGGGGTGCCTCTACGGTCCCTATTACGGCGGTTACTACTATCGGTGCGGCTCCTATTATTACGCCAAGAGCGGCAGCGTTTACGTGCAGGTGATCGTGCAGTAGCGATTGCGGCAGGCCCTACCCCACTTTCGATATTTCGGTCTCCGCTACGTCTTCGGTCTTCGGGCGGCGCTTCCAATATTCCTCGAGGCGCTGCAACAGGACGTAGAAGGACGGCACGAAGAGCACGGCAAGGCAGGTCGAAGCGATCATGCCGCTGAAGACCGATATGCCGATCGACTTGCGGGCCGATGCGCCGGCGCCTGTCGCCAGCACGAGCGGCAGGACGCCGAGGATAAAGGCGAAGGAGGTCATCAGGATGGGCCGGAAACGCAGGCGCGCGGCCTCGACCGCCGCGTCGAGAATTTCCATGCCTTCCGCCCGCTTTTCCCGCGCATATTCGACGATGAGGATTGCGTTCTTGGCTGCGAGGGCAATCAGCAGGATGATGCCGATCTGGGTATAGAGATTGTTGGCGGCGCCCACCGCCATCAGCACCGCCACAGTGCCAAGGAGAGCAAGCGGCACGGCTGATATGACCGCCAGCGGCAGGATCCAGCTTTCATACTGGCCCGCAAGGACGAAATAGACGAGGAGCATGGCGAGCGCGAAGACGAAATAGATCTGACCGCCCACCGCCTTCTCCTGGTAGGAGAGCGCCGTCCATTCGAAGCCGGTGCCTGGCGGCAGCGTCTGATCGGCAAGCTGCTCCATGACGTTAAGCGACTGGCCGGAGCTGAAACCGGTGGCGGGTGCGCCGACGATGGTGGCTGTGGGATAGAGATTGTAGAGGCTGATCAGAGAGGGACCTTGCGTCATGCTGACATCGATGACTGTGCCGAGCGGCACCATCGTCCCGTCACCGGCCTTGACCTTGAGGTTGCGGATGTCTTCGGGGCTGACGCGGAAATCGGACGCGGCTTGCACATAGACCTGGAAGGTGCGACCGAATTTGTTGAACTGGGTGACGTAGCTCGATCCGACATAGCCGGAAAGAGCGGAAAAGACCTGGCCCACCGCAATTCCCAGCGTCTCGGCCTTGATGCGATCGACGGAAACGGCGAGTTGCGGCACGTTCGAGCGGAAAGGCGTGCTCAGCCTCTGCAGAGACGACTGCGCATTGCCGTTCTTGACGATCGTGTCGGCAAGCGATTGCAGCAGCGGGTAGTCTGAAACGCCGTTCCTGATCTCGATCTGCATGGTAAAGCCGCTGGCGTTGCCGACGCCCTGGATCGGAGGCGGTACGAGGACAAGCGTCTTGGCGGACAGCACGCTTTGCAGCGCGCCATTCAGATGCTGATAGATCGACAGCAGATCCTGCCCCTTCTCCTTGCCGCGTTCATCCCAATCCTTGAGGACGACATAGGCCACGCCGGCATTCTGCAGGCTGGCATTGTTGTCGAGGACGGAAATGCCGCTGATGGTCAGGACCTGATCGACGCCAGGTGTCGCTTCTGCGATCTTGCCGACCTCTTCCATGACGGCATCCGTCCTTTCCTTCGAGGCGCCGTCGGGCAATTGCGTGCTGATCAGCACATAGCCCTGATCCTCGATAGGCAGGAACGCGGTCGGCAGGCGCGTGAGCCCCCAGACGGCGATGCCGATCAGCGCAAGTGCTGCGATGGCCATGATGCCGCTGTGGCGGGTCATCGATCCAATCAGGCCGGCATAGTGGCGTTCGCCCCAATCGTAGCCTCTGTTGAAGCCGCGGTAGAAGACGTTGCGTTTCTCAGGCGGGACCGGCGTCCGCAGCCAAAGGGCGCATTGCGTCGGTTTCAGCGTGACGGCGTTGATGGCGCTGATCAGAGCCGTCGCAGCGATGACGAGTGCGAACTGCCGGTAGAGCTGTCCGGTCAGGCCGGGCAGGAAGGCGGCCGGAATGAAGACGGCCATTAGTACCAGCGTGATGCCGATGACGGGACCGAGCAGTTCCTCCATCGCCTTCTCCGCCGCCTTTCGGCCTGACATGCCCGCTTCGATGTGCCGGGCAACGCCTTCGACGATGACGATGGCGTCATCGACGACGATGCCGATGGCAAGAACGATGGCAAAGAGCGTCGACAGGTTGACGGTGAAGCCCAACGCCGCCATTGCCGCGAAAGCGCCGATAATGGTGACCGGAACGGTGGTCGCCGGCACCAGCATCGCCCGCCAATCCTGCAGGAAGACGAGGATGACGATGAGAACGAGCACGCCCGCCTCGATCAGGGTAACGTAGACCTCATCGATGGAGGCCTTGACGAATTTCGTCGTATCGAACGGCAGGTGATATTCGAGGCCCTGCGGGAAGCTCTTGGAGAGTTCCTTCATCTTCGCGTTCACTGCCTGCGCGACGGCAATGGCATTCGCCTCCGGCAGCTGGAAAATGCCGATGCCGGCCGCGGGCCGGCCGTTCTGCATGAAGGACTGGCTGTAGGTCTGGGCTCCGAGTTCGACGCGACCGATATCGCGAACCCGCGTGATGCGGCCACCCTGTCCGGTTTCAACCTTAACGATGATGTTCTCATAGTCGGGCGCATCGTTCAGCCGGCCGTTGACATTCAACGTGTACTGAAAGACCTGTCCCTTCGGCACGGGCGGGATGCCGATCTGGCCGGCGGCGACTTCCTGGCTCTGCTGCTGCACGACGTTGACGACATCCTGCGGCGTCAGGCCGCGCGCCTGCAGCAGGTTCGGATCCATCCAGATCCTCATGGCATATTGGCCGGCGCCGAAAACCGTCACGTTGCCCACTCCGGGCAGACGGGCGAGTTCGTTCTGCAGGTTGATGACGGCATAATTCGACAGGAACAGGCTGTCATAGCGGCTGTCGGGCGAAGTCAGGGTGACGAAGCCGAGGATCGCGGTCGATTTCTTCTGGGTCGTGACGCCCTGAAGCTGCACCGCCTCGGGAAGCGACGACATCGCAATGGCGACGCGGTTCTGCACCAGAACCTGCGCCTGGTCCGGATCCGTTCCGATGGCAAAGGTTACGGTCAGGGAGTAGGTACCGTCGCTGGCGCTCGTCGACTGCATGTAGAGCATGTCCTGCACGCCGTTGACCTGCTGCTCGATCGGCAGCGCGACGGTATCGACGAGGGTCTGCGCGCTGGCGCCGGGAAAACGCGTGGTGACCTGCACCGTCGGCGGAACGACGTTCGGATATTGCGCCACGGGCAGTTGAAAGAGGGCGACCGCGCCTATGAGCACAAAGACCAGCGCCAGAACATTGGCGAGTACCGGTCGCTCGATGAAGAAGCGCGAGATCATGCTGTTGTCCTTGGACGTTCAGATGAAGCCTGGTGGCGAATTCATTGCATGGTGGTCGTGGCCTTTGCATCGCCGGCAGCACTCGCTGCCGGGTTCATTTCCATCTTCTCCGGCGTAACCTTGCTGCCGGGGACTGCCAGCTGGGTACCTTGGATGACGACCAGGTCCGCCGGGTCGAGGCCGGACTCGATGACGCGAAGCGGGCCTTCTTTCTGGCCTGTCTTGACGTGTTTCTGCTCGATGATGTCGTCCTTGCCGAGAACGAGCACGTAGCTGCCCAACTGGTTGGTTCCGATCGCGTCGTCGCGTACCAGCAATGCCTTGTCGCTATGGCCGACCGGCACTCGAACCCTGACGAAGAGGCCGGGCAACATGGCGTGATCTTTGTTGTCGAACAGGGCGCGTACCTGAAGCGTGCCTGTGGAAGCATCGAGCTGAGGCGATACGTAGTCGAGATGTCCCTTGTGCGGATAACCTTCTTCCGTCTGCAAGCCGAGCTCCGCCGGTATGGTTGGAAGGTCCGTCTGCCTGAAAGTGCGTCCCTGCTTGACCAGATCTTCCTTGATCATCAGCACCTGCGTCTCGCTGACGTTGAAATAGGCATAAAGCGGATCGGTCTGGACGATGCTGGCGAGTTTCGTGGGGCCGGATATGCCGACGAGCGCGCCGATATCGACGAGGTGATCGGTGACGATACCGTCGAAGGGGGCAAGAACCTCCGTGTAGCCGAGGTTGATCGTCGCGAGTTCGAGATTGGCCTGGGCGTTGAGGATGGCTGCATTCGCTTCGTCGAGTGTCGCTTTGGCGCTGTCGACTGCGGTCTGTGTAGTGACCTGCTGCTTCATGAGATTGAGCTGCCTGTCATATTCCTGCTGCGCGCCGACCTGAGAGGCCTGCTGCGAGGCGAGTGACGCCTTGGCCTGATCCAGTTGCGCCTGATAGGTGTCGCGCTCGATGCCGAAGAGCTTGGTGCCCTTCTTCACCATCATGCCGTCCTGATAGTCGATGGATTGGACATAGCCCTGGACGCGCGCCTCGATATCAACCGAATTGAGCGGCGCGGTATTGCCGGTGAGTTCGAAATAGAGCGTTACCGGCTGCTGGACCGGCTGCGCGACACGAACCGAAGGCGGGGGAGGGGGAACATAGGTGTTGCTGCTCTCCTCGCATCCAGCGAGAATTGCCATGCCGGTAAGCGCTACGAAAAGTTGCAGACCCTGATACACTCTCCCACGCATTGCCGCCGCCCCGACATTCACGAGCCCCAGTGTTCATGCGCGCCTCGACGGCGACCCATGGGCCTCCGAAGGTTCAAGGCATGTGATATTATGTCGCGGCATTGCTAAAAATTGCAATAGCCCTTGGTGCGCAATTAATCTGTGTTGAACCGAGGCGACGTCGCTACGGTTTCCCAAGCCGCTCGATGGCGGATTGCAAAGGCGCGTCCGAAACGCGGACCAGACCGATATAAGGATTGGCCATATCCGAGATCAGGAAGACCGCGCCCGCGACGGACAGGGTGCAAACGAACAGAATTGACAGCACCGTCGGGTTGGGCGGCGCCTGCAGCCCGAAGGTCGCAAAGAGCAATCCGAGCCAAAAGACGAGAACGGTGAGGAACGCCCAGGGCAAGCCCTCGCGACCGGATTCCACCAGCAGCCAGTGAGTTTCGGCCAGCATGCCGCTCACCTCCAGCGCACGCGCCTGGAGGGAACGTTGCACGGCATCCTGCGGCGACAGAGAGCGAAGATCGCCCTGAACCGTCTCGATATCCTGATATTCCCCCAGCTGCTTGCCGGACGCCTCGTCGGTGGTCTCGGCGGTCCAGCCACGGCTCAGCCGCTTCTCGATGAGTTCACGCAACAGCTGACGCGCGTGATCAGTTTCCGGACCGTAATGCGCCATGACGCGGTCCAGCAGGAGGATCCGTGCCGCCGCGGTTCTCATCTCCGCTTCGGCGTTGTCATAGGAGGATTTGGCGGATGCGATCAGCAGGCCGAGCGCCAAGGCCGATAGCGTTCCCACCACCGCGGTCGCGAGCCTGATGACATCCTTGGATTCCGAGTTGAGATGGTGGTCCGGCAAGCGGGCGCGAATCACCATTCCTATCGATGTTGCCGCCGACAGAAAAACAAATACAAGCCCGCCAAGCAGCAGTGAGCTCAAGTCCGGTCTCCGTATCGTCGCGTCAATCCCGCAGGTGCCGCGATTGCCGGCAAGAAGCGTGATAGTTCCCGGGATCATAGCGGAAGACAGGCGAAGCGTGGAATCTTTACTTTTCTATTCTCCTGCAGCCGCAGGACGATGACAAGACATTGCCGCGGAGGTCATTGCTGGAAAATAAGCAGCACATAAGCCAGGAAAAGCACCAGATGGACAGCGCCTTGCATGAGGTGCGTGCGGCCGCTGGCGAAGGTGATGATGCTGACCGCAAGAGTGAGCAGGAGCATCACCAGATCCCCGTGTTCCAGGCCGAGCGTGACCGGGTGCCCGTAGAGACGGCTGATGACGAGCATCGCCGGTACGGTCAGCCCGATCGTGGACAGGACCGAACCCAGAAAGATGTTGATGGAGCGCTGAAGATTATTGGCGATGGATGCGCGCACGGCACTGATCGCCTCGGGTGTTGCGACGAGGATGGCCATGACGACACCGCCGAACGCGGCCGGGGCGTGCAGGGTTTCGATGATGTAATCGATTGGCAGTGCAAGCTGTTCGACCAGAAAGACCACGGGGCCCATATAAGCGAAAAGCAGAATGGCATGAAGCCAGATCGGCCCGCCAGAAGGGGCACGTTCGCCCCGACGTTCACGACGGTTGCCGTCATCGGCGAAATAATCCTGATGGCGGCCAGCCTGAAGGAACAGAAACGTAGAGTAGAGGCCGACCGATATCACGCCCAGTATCAGTTGCCGCGGGGCTGATGGATGTTGCCCGTCCGGACCGGCAAGAAATGTCGGCATGACCAGGCTGAGTGTCGCCAGCGGCACGATGACGCCGAGATAGGCGTTGGCGCCTTGAAGATTGTGCTGCTGTTCGGGCCGCCGCCAGGCGCCGAGCAGCAACGACAGGCCGACCATGCCGTTCAGGATGATCATGACGACGGCAAAGAGGGTGTCGCGTGCAAGCGTGGGGTTGTTCTCGCCGTGAATCATCACGGCTGAAATCGCCATCACCTCGATCGAGGTAATGGCAAGCGTCAGAATGAGCGTGCCGTAGGGTTCTTTCAGCCGTTCGGCCAGATAATCCGCGTGCCGCACGACCGACAAGGCGGAGCCGAGAACGACGGCAAACAGCCATCCGAAAAGGAGGGTGAACCAAATCGGCTCGGAAAGATGCTGGAAGAGCTCGGGGAAGGCAATGAATGTCAGGCTGGTTGCGATGCTGACGCCGAGGAACCATTCCCCGCGCAGGCTGGTTTCGCCGATGCTGCGCAATGCCGGCCCGTCAGTCATCGGAATCACCGCCATCGGGCAAATTTCGCCGCACCAAGATCATCAACGCCATCGTGTCCCGCCCGCTGTCTTGCGCGCATGAAGAGCCGAGCGAAGCCACCCCGATTGCCTTCATGCAGAAAGCCTCCCGCCTTTCCCAGAATATCAAAACGACTGTACCTCATACCAGAGGCCCGTCACGAATCCTTCCGCTATTCCAGGCCGGTTGCCGGGATCGCTGCGCCGGTGACGACGGCTGCGGCCGGCGAAATCAGGAAGGCGACGAGGCGTGCGATCGATTGCGGCGATACCCAGCCGTCCGTCTTCGCGTTGGGCATGGCCGCGCGATTCTCAGGCGTGTCGATTGTTCCGGGCAGGATGCAGTTGGCAGTGATGCGGTCGTCGCGGCATTCGGCGGCGATCGCTTCGGTCAGCCGGATGACGGCGGCTTTCGACGCGGCGTAAGCGGCCTGGTTGGCGCCGGCCTTCAGGCCGGGCGCGGCGGCGACGTGAACGATGCGACCGTAGCCGGCGGCCTTCATCGTCGGGAGAACCGCGGCGCTGATCGTCAGCGCAGTGCGGGCATTCGCCGTCATCATCATATCCCATTGCACGGGGGCATCGGGTCCGATCGGTCCCATCCGGAAACCGCCGACGGTGTTGACCAACGCGCTGATGCCGCCGAAGCGCTTGACTGCCCGCGCGACGGCGGCGGCGCAAGAGGCGTAATCGGTGAGCTCCGTTCCAGCGATCGACAGAAACTCAGCGGAAGCGGGAAGCTCGCTGGCCAGAGCTTCCAGCTCTTGGCTCGAACGGTTCATGCAGACGAGTTTGGCGCCGGCTGCGGCCAGTTCACGAACAACGGCACTGCCGAGATTGCCGCCGGCTCCCGTGACGATCACGGCTTTCTGGTCGTTCATGGCTCGATCTCCCGGGTGTACCTGTCTTGGACGATGCCGCGCATTGTTGATCCAGGCCGCCCGGCAGCGCAAGCCCGGCGCCCAAGACAAGGTCAAACATCTTGCGGAACTGCCCGCGGAGCTATCCGCGGGCAGTTCCGTTCGTCATCGTCCGATGGACCTGTCGGGCTGGCATTCAGTGGTATCTCGCTCGTTCGCGGCTGAGGATGACGGGCGCGTCGAGGTCTGCGATCGGACGGCTAATATCCGCCGGGATGTCGCCGGTGAGCTGCAGGTCGAGATAGCGGGCGCAGCAGACCCGCAGGAAGGACGTGAAATTGCCGAGATCGTGGCCGGCATCGATCGATTCATGGTGCAGGCGGGTGATCAGCTGGACCACATTCATGCTGTCGCGCCGGGCGATTTCCTCCAGCTTCGACCAGAAGAAATTCTCCAGCCTGACGCTGGTGACCATGCCGTCGATGCGCAGCGACCGGGTGGTGCTTTCCCAAAGCCGCGCATCCGCCTTGACGAACAATTCGCACATCTCGTCCTCCCGGTGTCGCCCTCCTCAGGCGGCAGTCGTTTCCAGCAGAGCTGCGGCATCCAGCACGGCCATGAACTGGCGCAGCCATGACGGATGCGCTGGCCAGGCCGGTGCCGTGACCAGGTTGCCGTCCGCGACGGCGTCGGTGATCGAAATATCGGCGTAGATGCCGCCGGCAAGTTCGACTTCCGGCCGGCAGGCGGGATAGGCAGAGCAGGTGCGGCCCTTCAGTACGCCGGCGGCGGCAAGCAGCTGTGCGCCGTGGCAGATGGCGGCGACGGGTTTTCCGGTATCGAAGAAGTGCCGGACTGACTTGATGACGTCGGCATTCAGGCGCAGATATTCCGGCGCGCGGCCGCCGGGGATGACGAGGGCATCGTAGTCTTCGGCGCGTACGCTCTCGAAAGTGGCGTTGAGCGTGAAATTATGCCCCCGCTTTTCGGAGTAGGTCTGGTCGCCCTCGAAATCATGAATGGCGGTGGCGACGGTGTCGCCCGCCTTCTTGCCGGGACAGACGGCATCGACCGTATAGCCGCAGGCGAGCAGCGTCTGGAACGGCACCATCGTTTCGTAATCTTCGGTGAAGTCACCCGTGATCATCAGGATTTTTGAAGCTGGCATCGGATCCTCCTTTGAAACCAACTGGCGGAGATTAGCAAAATGCGGCGGTGAGAAGGTACTATGGGAATACTACAGGTGAAATTCCCACCTGAAACTACGCGCACGAGACCGATGCTATGCAATGTGCTTCGGGGTCTCGCATGTTGCGGTCCCAAAACCGCTGCACAGTTTTGAGTGGCCTGAATTAGACCGTCTTGACGGCCACACCCGGCACGGCGCAGGCGTCGCCGCCGCCGAAGAGGCGGGAGCGGGTGAGGAAGCGTTTCTCCCGGCCGTTGTCGAGCGAGAACATGCCGCCGCGGCCGGGCACGACATCGATGATAAGCTGGGTATGCTTCCATGCCTCGAATTGGCTGGCGCTGATATAGACCGGCACGCCGCCGATCTCGCCGAGCCTGACGTCGCTGGCGCCGATCATGAATTCATCGGCGGGATAACACATTGGCGAAGAGCCGTCGCAGCAGCCGCCGGACTGGTGGAAAAGGATATCGGGATGATCGCACCTGATTTCGCCGATCAGATCGAGGGCTGCATCGGTTGCGAGAACGCGCGGTTCGCCGTTGACGGTCGTTTCCATGGTTCTTCCTCCAAGGTTTCGGGAGGAGGGTTCCCCTCCCAGACCCCTCCCCACAAGGGGGAGGGGCTTATGGTGCCGCTCCGTCAGCTTGCCTCATCTAAATTCCAGCAAGGAGATCCGTGATTTTAGAATGAGGCGGTTCAACAAGTTAAACCCCTCCCGCTTGTGGGGAGGGGTTGGGGAGGGGCGTTGAGACTCCCTCCCGCCAAGTTAGACGCTTCTCAGAAGAAACCGAGCGCCTTCGGGCTGTAGCTGACCAGCATGTTCTTGGTCTGCTGGTAGTGTTCGAGCATCATCTTGTGGGTTTCACGGCCGATGCCGGACTGTTTGTAGCCGCCGAAGGCGGCATGAGCCGGGTAGGCGTGGTAGCAGTTGGTCCAGACACGGCCGGCCTGGATCTCGCGTCCGAAACGGTAGCAGCGATTGGCGTCGCGGCTCCAGACGCCGGCGCCGAGGCCGTAGAGCGTGTCGTTGGCGATTTCGAGCGCCTCCTTCTCGTTCTTGAAAGTCGTAACCGAAACCACCGGTCCGAAGATCTCCTCCTGGAACACGCGCATCTTGTTGTGACCCTTGAAGATCGTCGGCTTGACGTAGTACCCGTTCGCCAGTTCGCCGCCGAGATCGTTGCGCGAGCCGCCGGTCAGAACTTCAGCGCCTTCCTGCTTGCCGATATCGAGATAGGCGAGGATCTTCTCCAACTGCTCCGTCGAGGCCTGGGCGCCGATCATCGTCGCGGTGTCGAGCGGGTTGCCCTGCTTGATCGCCTCAACGCGTTTGACGGCCTTTTCCATAAAGCGGTCGTAGATCGATTCCTGGACGAGGGCGCGGCTCGGGCAGGTGCAGACTTCGCCCTGGTTGAGGGCAAACATCGCAAAGCCTTCGAGCGCCTTGTCGAGGAAATCGTCGTCTTCGGCCATCACATCGGCGAAGAAGATGTTCGGCGATTTGCCGCCGAGTTCCAGCGTCACCGGAATGAGGTTCTGGCTGGCATATTGCATGATGAGCCGGCCGGTGGTGGTCTCGCCGGTGAAGGCGATCTTGGCGATGCGCGGGCTGGTCGCCAGCGGCTTGCCGGCCTCGATGCCGAAGCCGTTGACGATGTTGAGCACGCCGGGCGGCAGAAGATCGCCGACGAGTTCGGCCCAGAGCAGGATCGAAGCCGGGGTTTGTTCGGCGGGCTTCAGCACGACGCAGTTGCCGGCGGCAAGTGCGGGCGCCAGCTTCCAAGTGGCCATCAGGATCGGGAAATTCCACGGAATGATCTGGCCGACGACGCCGAGCGGCTCGTGGAAGTGATAGGCGACCGTGTCATGATCGATCTCGCCGATCGAGCCTTCCTGGGCGCGAATGCAGGAGGCGAAGTAGCGGAAATGGTCGATCGCCAGCGGAATGTCGGCGGCCATGGTTTCGCGGATCGGCTTGCCGTTGTCCCAGGTCTCGGCCTGGGCGAGCAATTCCAGCTTGTCCTCCATGCGCTGGGCGATCTTCATGAGAATATTGGAGCGCTCGGCGGCAGAGGTGCGGCCCCATTTTTCCTTGGCCGCATGGGCGGCGTCGAGCGCCAGATTGATGTCCTTTTCGTTGGAGCGGGGAATGTCGCAGAGCTTTCCGCCGGTAACGGGCGTCAGGTTTTCGAAGTATTTGCCTTCGACCGGCTCGCGCCATTCGCCACCGATATAGTTGCCGTATTTCAGCTTGAACGGCGACTCGACGATTTTTTGATGAAGCATGTCATCCTCCCATGATGATCCAGGTTCCCAAGCGAACCAGTGGGAGGAAAATGTGCATGTTTTGCCGGAGGGAATAGGGCGCGGCATCAATACCGCAGCGCACACTGTCGCAGAGATGCGACAGGATCGCGTCATGACTGCAATGTTCGTGGAACTCCGCGACAACTGCCTAATGCAGGTCGAACTTCTTCATCTTCCGGTGGAGCGTGGCGCGGCTGATGCCAAGGGCGAGCGCCGCCTGCGAGACGTTGCCGCTGGTGCGCGACAGCGCCCGCAGCAGGGCTGCCTTTTCCGCTTCGACGATCTCTTCCTGCTGCGAGACGCTCGCTTCCTGGAGGGCATCGGCGGCAGGGATACCGGCGGCAATCCGCTTGTCGTCCAGCTGCAGCGCGATGCGGGCGGCGCGGGTTGCGCCAAGCACGAGGTCGTGCCTGTCGACGGCAAGCAGAGCGGCCGCGGAATTGGCGCCGGCCGGCACCATCAGGAAGCGGGCGCCTGTAAAGGCCGAACGGAACAGGTTGAGTTCGATGCGCATCGCCGCATCGCGCACGGTCTGCGTCAGGATCGCCAGCGTCATTTCGCTGACGTCTTCGCGGCAAGTGGAGATGTCGAGGGCGGCGGCAACCTCACCGCGATGATCGCGGATCGGTGCCGTCGTGCAGCTCAGCCGGATATTCGAGCAGAAGAAATGCTGGTCGCGAAAGATGGCGACGGCGCGCTCGTCGGCAAGTGCCGTGCCAATGCCGTTGGTGCCGATGCTCGCCTCGGTCCATACCGAACCGGTCCAGAGGCCAAGTTCGCGGAAGTCCTTGTCGTCGCCGACAGCGCCCCGGCGCTCCAGCGCAATGCCGTTCCTGTCGGTCAGAAGGATACAGCAGCCGGCCTTGCCGACTGTGGTAAAGAGGCGGTCGAGCTCTTCGGTCGCACCGGCGATCAGCCGTTCGGACTGCTCGCGAGCATGGTGGAATTCCTCGTCGGTAAGGCGCAGCGGCGCACGTTCATCTTCCGGGGCGAGCTGGTGCATGGTCATGCAGCGCCGCCAGGAAGCGACGATCGGAGAACTCGCGGCGGCGGAATTATTGCGCTGCGCAGAGGTATAGACATGCTCAGCGTGCGCTGACTGTTCGTGCATCTGCTCCTCCCACGGAACGTCAGCATAGTCTGATGGAAAAGCGGCCGGTTTGCAATCGGCCGGCACCGGCGGCCGCCTTCTACCTTGGGCTAGGTTTCCGCACCCAGGCTTCGATGCCGCGCCCGGCCGCCCGGCCAGTCGCAAGGCAGGCGGTGAGGAGGTAGCCACCGGTCGGTGCTTCCCAGTCGAGCATCTCGCCGGCGACGAAGGTGCCCGGCAGCGCCTTCAACATGAAGCCTTCGTCGATACTGCTCCAGCGGATGCCGCCGGCCGAGGAAATTGCCTCGCCGATCGGCCTTGTGTCGAGAACAGGCACCGGCAGGGCCTTGATCATGCCGGCGAGCCGTCCGGGGTCAGTCCGCTCGCGCTCGGGCAGGAGTTCCCGCAACAAGGCTGCCTTGACCCCATCGAGACCGGCGCCCTTGCGCAGGCGGTTGGAGAAGCTCGATTTGGCGTCCTGCCGCGCAAGATCACGCGCCAGTCTTTCGATCGGCCGGCCAGGTGCCAGGTCGAGCGTCAGGACGGCGCTGCCATGGCTCTGGAGCCGGTCGCGCAACGCGGCGGTATGGGCGTAAACAAGACTGCCTTCGATGCCGCTTGCGGTGACAACGAATTCGCCGGGAAACGTGCCGGCATCGGATGTGGCGGTGACCGACTTTACCGGTTCGCCGGCGAAACGCTCGCTGAAGCCTGCGCTCCAGCCGACCACGAAGCCGCAATTGGCGGGCCGGAAGGCATCGATCTCGACGCCTCTCTCCAATAGCAAGGGTAACCAGCTGGCATCGGAGCCCAGGCGCGGCCAGCTTGCGCCGCCGAGCGCCAGCAGGGCTGCGTCGCAATGGACGATGGTGCGCCCTTCCGGCGTTTCGAAAACATGGCCGCCGTCGGCAAAACCGGTCCAGCGATGGCGGGTGCGCAGTGCAACGCCCTGGTTTTCCAGCCTCCGGAGCCATGCGCGCAACAAAGGAGAGGCCTTCATCACCTTCGGGAAGACCCGGCCGGACGAGCCGACGAAGGTCTCGGTCCCGAGCCCTGCCGCCCAGCTCCTGATGTCATCAGGCGTGAAGGCATCGAGGGCAGGGCGCAGACGGGTTGAAGACGTGCCGAAGCGCGTGGTGAAACGGGCATAATCCTCGGAATGGGTGATGTTCAGACCCGACTTACCGGCCAGCAGGAACTTGCGGGCGAAGGTCGGCATGGCGTCGTAGACCGTCACCGCATGGCCGGACGAGGAGAGCACCTCGGCCGCCGCAAGGCCCGCCGGGCCGCCGCCGATGATCGCGATCCGCTTCTGATTCATTGGTGTCTTCGCCCGATTCCTTCAGGATGCAGTCATGGCGCGGGCGCGGATCACCCGCAAGGGCGCAAGCCGTCAATGATGCGAATGCCTGCACTGGCCGTGATCGGCGAGGACCTCGATGACGCGGCACTGGTCGACGCGGCCATGACCACAGCCTTCCACCATCGTTTCCAGCTCCGCCTTCAGCGCCATCAGGCTGCGGATGCGCTGCTCGACCTCGATGAGGCGCGCCTTCGCGATGGCATCGGCCGATGCACAGGACTGGTTCGGATCGTCCTGCAGGGTCAGCAGCGTGCGGATCGCCTCGATTTCGAAGCCGAGCTCGCGGGCATGGCGGATGAAGGCGAGGCGGCTGATGTCGGCGGGCACGAAGGAGCGCTGGTTGCCTTCGCTGCGGCTCGGCGCCGCAAGCAGGCCGATGCTCTCGTAATAACGCACCGTCGGCACCTTCACGCCGCTCTGGCGGGCGGCTTCGCCGATCGTTATCTTTTTCATGATTTTCCTCTTGCACCTCTAGTCGCTAGAGGATGTAGGAGAGATGCTTCTGTTTAGCAAGGAAGCGACGATGGCTGAGACGAGCGAGACACGATACCGGGTCGGCGGCATGGATTGCGCCGCCTGTGCAACCAAGATCGACACGGCAGTCAGACGCGTGGCTGGCGTCGCCGATGTTTCCGTCTCGGTGATGGCGGGCACGATGACCGTCCGGCATGACGGCAGCAGTGACCTCAAGGCGATCGAGAAGAGGGTGACGGGGCTCGGCTATTCCGTCGCGCCGCTTGCCGGCGTCGCGGCGCCTGCGTATGAACACGGCTCGCACCATCGTCACGACCACGACCACGACCACGACCACGACCATGATCATGACCACGATCACGGCGATCACGCGGGCCACGACCACGATCATGCGAGCCATGATCACGATCATGAGGGACATGATCACGCAGGTCACGACCACGCCCATGGCGAGAAGGAAATCGAGGGCCTGCACGGGCACGACCATGCGCCGATGACTGGCCCCTGGTGGCAGAGCAGGAAGGGCCGGCTGACCATCCTCTCGGGCGTGGCGCTCGTTGCCGCCTATGCCATCGGCCATCTCGTGCCGGCGGTTGCATCTTATGCCTTCATCGTCGCCATGCTGGTCGGTCTGGTGCCGATCGCACGGCGGGCGGTCATGGCGGCTCTCTCGGGCACGCCGTTCTCGATCGAAATGCTGATGACGATCGCGGCCGTCGGCGCCGTTATCATCAATGCCGGGGAAGAGGCGGCAACCGTCGTCTTCCTGTTCCTCGTCGGGGAGATGTTGGAAGGTGTCGCTGCGGGCAAGGCGCGCGAAAGCATCCAGTCGCTGACGGCCCTGGTGCCGAAGAAAGCGCTGCTCGAAGACAATGGACAGACTCGGGAGGTGCCCGCGGAAAGTCTTGCTGTCGGCGCGATCATCATGGTTCGTCCGGGTGACCGCATCTCGGCCGACGGTATCATTGTATCAGGCGAGAGCGCGATCGACGAGGCGCCGGTGACGGGCGAGAGCACGCCGGTGCGCAAGGGCGTCGATGCCGTCGTTTTCGCCGGCACGGTCAATGGCGATGCGGTGCTGAGGGTTCGTGTCACGGCGGCCGCCGCGGACAATACCATCGCGCGCGTCGTCAAGCTGGTGGAGGAAGCGCAGGAATCGAAGGCGCCGACGGAGCGCTTCATCGATCGGTTCTCGCGCTATTACACGCCGGGCGTGGTCGTCGTCGCGGCACTCGTCGCGATTGTTCCGCCGCTGTTTTTCGGCGGTTCGGGGAGCGAATGGATCTACAAGGGTCTTGCCATCCTGTTGATCGGCTGCCCCTGCGCGCTCGTCATCTCGACGCCAGCGGCAATCGCTGCTTCGCTGTCGGCCGGCGCGCGGCGCGGGCTCTTGATGAAGGGCGGCGCGGTGTTGGAAACGCTCGGCAAGGTGACGATGGTCGCCTTCGACAAGACAGGCACGCTGACGGCAGGCAAGCCTCAGGTGACCGACATCGTTGCCTTCGGGTTGAGCGAGGCTCAGACCTTGTCGCGCGCGGCGGTGCTGGAGCAGGGCTCCAGCCATCCGCTGGCGCTGGCGATCCTCAACCGCGCCAAGGCGGACGGCGTTCCCGTGCCGCCGGCCTTCGAACTCGAAGCGCTGCCGGGCAAGGGTGTCAGCGGCAAAGTCGGCGGCGAAACGTTGGACCTGCTGTCGCCGCCTGCGGCCCGCGAACGCGGCGCGCTCGGCGCGGAACAGGACGCTCGCATCACAGCATTGAACGATGAGGGCAAGAGCGTGTCGGTGCTGCTCGTCAACGGTGCGACGGCCGGCCTGATCGCCATGCGCGACGAGCCGCGCGGGGATGCCAAGGCTGGTCTCTCCACGCTCAAATCGGCGGGCGTCAAGGCGATGATGCTAACGGGCGACAACAAACGGACGGCAGCGGCCGTTGCCGGCATGCTCGGCATCGATTGGCGCGGCGAGATGATGCCCGAGGACAAGCAGCGGGTCGTCGGCGAACTGAAGCGCGAGGGCTTCATCGTCGCCAAGGTCGGCGACGGCATCAATGATGCTCCGGCGCTGGCGGCCGCCGATATCGGCATTGCTATGGGCGGCGGCACCGATGTGGCGCTGGAGACGGCGGATGCCGCCGTGTTGCACGGCCGTGTCGGTGACGTGGCGCGGATGATCGACCTTTCCAAGCGGACGATGCGCAATATCCTGCAGAATATCACCATCGCGCTCGGACTGAAGGCGGTTTTCCTGGTGACGACGATCGCCGGCATCACTGGACTCTGGCCGGCGATCCTTGCCGATACCGGCGCCACGGTGCTGGTAACGATCAATGCGCTACGGCTGCTTCGAATAAAGGCATGAATGTTCCTCGATTGCGACTGAGACCCGACGGTTCGGGCCCGATCGGGAATCGAAAATCGCAGAGCTGGCTGCTAGAGCATCGTGCGTCCTTACGGGCGCACGATGGGCCATGCGCAAGGCCGGTTCTCTTTGCTGGACCTTCTCCACAGCCTCATGTGTTTAAGCTTTGGTTATCCATGTTTTTCACAGGAATGCAGTGATTTCAAACCTGCCGTAACGCAATGCACAAACCATCCGTTGACGTGAATTTGGATTCGCGTACTATATCTAGTGTTTGAGGTTCCTTCGATTCGTGAGGATCGAGGGCTAAGACGGGAATACGGTGCGCTTCGTCATCATGGCGAAGCAATGCCGGAGCTGCCCCCGCAACTGTAAGCGGCGAGCAACTGTCCGATTTCAGGTCACTGGAGCATGACGCTCCGGGAAGGCTGGGGCAGGGTGCTTTGACCCGTGAGCCAGGAGACCTGCCTCGAACGAAACGTCCACGGGCGGGGTTGTCCGGAAGGTCGCGTTGCATGTCTGCCGATCATGTCCGCAGCGCGTTTCGCAGACCCGAGCCTCCGCATGAGCCATTTCGGGGTGAAGTCATGTCGAACATATCAAGGCCGCCGCCCGCGCAAGTCCCGCAAGGGATCGTATCCGGCGTTTAAGCGCCAACTCTGCCAGATCATTATCAAGCGTTGCCCTGGACGCCGTGAGGCGCCCCGATCCCAGTCCTGTGTCCTGAATTCATTAACATCACGAGGAACATGATGAGCGTTACCGTTTACAGCAAGCCCGCCTGCGTTCAATGCACTGCCACCTACCGCGCCCTCGACCGTCTGGGCGTCGATTATGACATCATCGATATCTCGCAGGATGCCGAAGCGCTCGATCGCGTTCGCAGCCTCGGCTACATGCAGGCTCCCGTCGTCATCGCCGGCGAGCGGCACTGGGCGGGATTCCGTCCCGACATGATCAGCGCGCTTTCCTGATCGAAAAAGCGATGGGGCTGATCGTCTACTATTCCAGCCGATCCGAGAATACCCATCGGTTCGTCGCCAAGCTCGGACTGCGCGCGGCGCGCATTCCCGCAAGCGGCGCAGACGCGTTCCATATCCGCGAACCCTTCGTGCTTGTTGTGCCCACCTATAGTGGCGACGGCGGCAAGGGGGCTGTTCCCAAGCAGGTGATCCGTTTCCTCAACGATGCGGAGAACCGAGGACACATCCGGGGCGTGATTGCCGCGGGCAACAGCAATTTCGGCGAGACATACGGGCTCGCCGGCGACGTGATCTCGCAGAAGTGCCAGGTGCCCTACCTTTATCGGTTCGAGCTGTTGGGCACCGAAGACGACGTCGCCAACGTCAAACACGGAATGGAACGGTTTTGGACACGGGAACAACTCTGACGCGGGATGCGGGCGCAAAACCGCATAACACTTTTGCTCATCCCGCCGGCGAACGCCCTTTGAAAGCGGCTGATGCACTCGACTACCACGCGCTGAACGCGATGCTGAACCTCTATGATGACGAGGGTAGGATCCAGCTCGACAAGGATCGTTTGGCGGCCAAACAGTATTTCCTGCAGCATGTGAACCAGAACACGGTGTTCTTTCACAATCTCCGGGAAAAGCTCGATTACCTCGTGACCGAGGGCTATTACGAGCAGGAGGTTCTCGACCAGTATTCCTTCAATTTCGTCCGCGATCTGTTCGACCAGGCCTATGCCAAAAAGTTCCGCTTCCCGACCTTCCTCGGCGCCTTCAAATACTACACCAGCTATACGCTGAAGACCTTTGACGGAAAGCGCTATCTCGAGCGCTATGAGGACCGCATCTGCATGGTGGCGCTGGCCTTGGCGCGCGGCGACGAGGGCCTTGCCCGCGATATGGTCGACGAGATCATTGCCGGTCGTTTCCAGCCGGCGACGCCGACCTTCCTCAATGCCGGCAAGAAGCAGCGCGGCGAGCTCGTCTCCTGCTTCCTGCTGCGCGTCGAAGACAATATGGAATCGATCGGCCGGTCGATCAATTCGGCGCTGCAGCTTTCCAAACGCGGCGGCGGCGTGGCGCTCTCGCTGACGAACATTCGCGAGGCCGGTGCGCCGATCAAGCAGATCGAAAACCAGTCTTCCGGCATCATCCCCGTGATGAAGCTGCTCGAAGACAGCTTTTCCTATGCCAACCAGCTTGGCGCGCGCCAGGGCGCGGGCGCGGTCTACCTCAATGCCCATCACCCCGACATCATGCGCTTCCTCGACACCAAGCGCGAAAATGCCGACGAGAAGATCCGCATCAAGACGCTGTCGCTCGGCGTCGTCGTGCCCGATATCACCTTCGAGCTCGCCAGGAATAACGAGGATATGTACCTGTTCTCGCCCTATGACGTGGAGCGCGTCTATGGCGTGCCCTTCACCGAAATTTCGGTGACGGAGAAATATCGCGAGATGGTGGCGGATGCCCGCATCGCGAAGAAGAAAATCAAGGCGCGCGAATTCTTCCAGGTGATCGCCGAGATCCAGTTCGAGAGCGGCTATCCCTACATCATGTTCGAGGACACGGTGAACCGGGCGAACCCGATCGCCGGGCGCATCTCCATGAGTAATCTCTGCTCGGAGATCTTGCAGGTGAGCGAGGCGAGCGACTACAATGACGATCTCTCCTACAAGCATCTCGGCAAGGATATTTCCTGCAACCTCGGCTCGCTGAACATCGCGGCGGCGATGGATTCCGCCGATTTCGGCAAGACGATCGAGACCTCGATCCGAGCGCTGACGGCCGTCTCCGACATGAGCCATATCTCCTCGGTTCCTTCGATCGAGAAGGGTAATGACGAGAGCCATGCGATCGGCCTCGGCCAGATGAACCTGCACGGCTATCTCGCCCGCGAACGCATCTTTTACGGCTCTAGGGAAGGCGTCGATTTCACCAATATCTATTTCTATACGGTGACCTATCACGCGATCCGCGCCTCGAACCTCCTGGCGGTCGAGCGGGGCACGAGCTTCAAAGGCTTCGAAAATTCGAAATATGCCTCCGGCGAATATTTCGACAAATATACGAACCAGGAATGGAAGCCGGCGACCGAGAAGGTGCAGGCGCTGTTCGATGATGCCGGCATTCATATTCCGACGCAGGAAGACTGGCTGGAGCTGAAGAAGGCCGTGATGGCCTCAGGCCTCTATAACCAGAATCTACAGGCGGTCCCGCCGACGGGGTCAATCTCCTACATCAACCACTCGACCTCCTCGATCCATCCGATCGTCTCGAAGATAGAGATCCGCAAGGAAGGCAAGATCGGCCGCGTCTACTATCCGGCGCCGTTCATGACCAACGACAATCTCGATTATTATCAGGACGCCTACGAGATCGGCGCAGAGAAGATCATCGACACCTATGCGGCGGCGACCCAGCATGTCGACCAGGGTCTGTCGCTGACCTTGTTCTTCCGCGATACGGCGACGACGCGCGACATCAACAAGGCGCAGATTTATGCCTGGAAGAAGGGCATCAAGACGATCTACTACATCCGCCTTCGCCAGATGGCGCTGTCCGGCACCGAGGTGCAGGGCTGCGTTTCCTGCACACTTTGACCGACCGGAGATAATGATGAACATGCAATTCAAACCGGTCAGCCGCGTGCGCGCCATCAATTGGAACCGCATCGAGGACGATAGGGATCTCGAAGTTTGGAACCGCCTCACCGGCAATTTCTGGCTGCCGGAAAAGGTGCCGCTTTCCAACGACATCCCCTCCTGGGCGACACTGACGGCGGCCGAGCAGCAGCTCACCATCCGCGTCTTCACCGGACTGACGCTGCTCGACACGATCCAGAACGGCGTCGGCTCGATCAGACTGATGGAGGATGCGGCGACGCCGCACGAGGAGGCCGTGCTTTCCAACATCTCCTTCATGGAGGCGGTGCACGCCCGCTCCTATTCTTCGATCTTCTCGACGCTGTGCTCGACGCCTGACGTCGACGATGCCTATCGCTGGTCGGAGGAGAACGAATTCCTGCAGCGGAAATCGGCGCTCATCATGGAGCAATATGCTTCCGGTGATGCACTGAAGAAGAAGGTCGCGAGCGTCTTCCTCGAAAGCTTCCTGTTCTATTCCGGCTTCTACCTGCCGATGTATTGGTCAAGCCGTGCCAAACTCACCAATACGGCCGACATGATCCGGCTGATCATTCGCGACGAGGCGGTGCACGGTTATTATATCGGCTACAAATTCCAGCGCGGGCTGGAACGGCTTGGCGATGAGCGCAAACAGGAGATCAAGGATTTCGCCTTCGACCTGCTGCTCGAGCTCTATGACAACGAGGCCAGGTATACCGAAGCACTCTATGACGGTGTCGGGCTGACCGAGGACGTCAAGAAGTTCCTGCATTACAATGCCAACAAGGCGCTGATGAATCTCGGCTATGAGGCGCTTTTCCCGGTCGAGGCCTGCAAGGTCAATCCGGCGATCCTGTCTGCGCTCTCGCCGAATGCCGACGAGAACCACGACTTCTTCTCCGGTTCGGGTTCCTCCTATGTCATCGGCAAGGCGGTCGCGACCGAGGACGAGGACTGGGATTTCTGAGACTTAATTTCAGCCTGCCCTTATCATTTGCTTCCCGATCGACCACATTCAGCGGAAAGTGAATTCGGTACTCGCCAATGGTGTGGCTTAGCGGGAGTTTCTGATGTCGTCTTTTCTAAACAAGACCAAAGTTGCCGTTGAAACGGACGAAGGCATCTGGCCGATCCGCCGGAGGCGCATTCTCGACTGGCTGGTGAACGAGACGCGCAACGAGCGTTTCATCGACAACATCCTGGTGGAAATGTGCGGGAAGCTTATGGCGGCAGGGGTGCCGGTGGCGCGCGCGACATTGCATTTCAGGACGAACCACCCGCAGTGGATCGGCGCCCGCATCCTCTGGAAGGAGGGCCTGACGGAGGCGAAGATCGACACTTTCGCCTATGGTGTCGAAAATACCCCGGAGTTCCTGACGAGTCCCATCAACGCGATCCATCAGGGTGCCGAAGAGGTCCGCAGACAGCTGGAGAGCATAGGTGACGGCGACGAGGATTCATTTTATCGGGAACTGCATGACGGCGGCCTCACCGAATATATTGCCTGGCCGGTCGAGCATACCTTCGGTAAACGGCACGTCGTGACATTTTCCACCGGCCGGCCGGGCGGCTTTGCTAGCGAGCACGTCGATTTCCTGCGCGATCTCTTGCCGGCGCTGACCCTCGTCAGTGAAATCAGGCTGAAGAACATCATGGCACGGACGCTGCTGCAGACCTATGTAGGCCCGCATGCGAGCGAGCACATCCTGTCGGGTGCGACGACGCGCGGCAGCGGGGCAACCGTCGGCGCGGCGATCATGATCTGCGACCTGCGCGACTTTACGGCGATTTCCGATCTCTGGCCGCGCGATGACGTCATCCATCTGCTGAACGATTATTTCGATGCGATATCGGACCCGGTCGAACGGTATGGCGGCGAGATCCTGAAATTCATGGGCGACGGATTGCTGGCGATCTTCCCTCTCGCCAAGGAAACGGCCTGCCTCGACCTGCTGCAGGCGATCCGTGAGGGGCAGGCGTCGATGGCGCAATTGAACGAGGAGCACGTTCGCATGGGGCGCGCGCCCCTGCGCTACGGCGTCGGCGTGCATGTCGGCGACGTCATGTACGGCAATATCGGCTCGCGCCGACGTCTGGATTTCACCGTCATCGGGCCGGCGGTCAATATTGCTTCGCGGCTCGAAAACTTGACCAAGGAGGTCAAGCGTCCGGTGCTCCTGTCACGGGCCTTCGTCGAAATGGCGGGCTGCGCGAAAGACATGGACAGCCTCGGCACCTTCCCGCTGCGCGGGCTTGGCGAGCCTGTCGATGTCTTCGCCTTTCCGGAGGGGTAGCGTCCGGCGGGCTCATACGCCCCGTTTGTTTCCCCAAAGCAGCACATGCAGTTGCGGCAGCACGCGGACTGAAAACCACCGGTCGGCCGTCACTTTCTCGACCAGCCAGTGCATCCGATCCATCACGCCGTCGATATCGACGCGGGCGTCGTCGTTATCGGGTTGCGGCGGAGTATGGTTGCCCGGTTGGAGGAACAGGGAAACATAAGGATAGCGTTGACCCGCCTGTTGGGCGAATGCATAGTCGGCATCGTCGAAGACGACGATTTTCAACGCGATCTCCGGCCCGCCGGCAGCCAGTCGAAGACAGTTATCGACCTGCTCCCAATCGGTCGACATTCCGCTTGATGGCGGCTTCGGGCTCAAGACCAGCATGTCGAGATCGCGAAACCAGTCCCGCGCCACGCTTCCCTGTGTTTCCAGTGCGAAGCGGTATCCCTGGGAATGGCCGAGCTCGATCAGTGGCCCGAGGGGCTGGATCGCCGGATTGCCGCCGGAAAGGGAAACCGTCATCGGCTTGCCTCCGGAGAGCTTTTTGACCTCCAGCCAGATCGCCTCGGTGGACATCGGAATCCATTGATCCCGGAACGCGCTGTCGACCGCGTGAAGGCTGTCGCACCAGGAACAGCGGTAGTCACAGCCGCCCGTCCTGACGAACACCGTCGGCAGCCCGATCAACGCGCCTTCACCCTGTATGGTCGGCCCGAAGATCTCGCTGACGCGAATGGTCTCCGCGCTCATGGCCTGTACTCCGCCCAGGTCTTGGGCGTCTCGCTGATGCGCACCGATGATGTCTCGGGGAAGCGCTGCTTGCACCAGTCGTAAAAATGTTTGGCCAGGAACTCGGACGTGACCTTCGAATGACCGAATACCTCGTTCAGGTGACGATGATCGAGGGTTTCGTCGATGTAGCGCTTGAGCGGCGAGAGATCGTGGTAGTCGCGAACGAAGCCATCATCATTCAGGCTTTCGGCAGCGAGTTCGACGACGACGACATAGTTGTGGCCGTGGAGCCGGGCGCATTGATGGTCGGCAGGAAGGTGATCCAATTGATGCGAGGCGGAGAGATGAAACTCCTTGGTGATGCGGTACATCAGCGCGCCTCCGTGGCGGAATATCGCGAGATGGCCGCTTTCCAGAAGTCGCGGTCTTCGTATTCCGTCGGATCGGTGACGTCGGCAAGATGGAAAGCCTCGCGGCGCTCCACGCAGGTTCCGCAGCGTCCGCAATGGAGCTTGCCGCCCTTGTAACAGGACCATGTTTCCGCGAAGGGCGTGGCGTATTTCGCGCCGTCCGCCACGATCGCCGCTTTGGAGACATGGACATAGGGTGCAAATAGCTTGACGCTGGCATAACCGTCCAGCGCTTCGTTCTGCATGCGCTGGAACGCATCGATGAAGCCCGGCCGGCAGTCCGGATAAATAAAATGGTCGCCGCCATGCACGGCGACGGCGACGGCATCCGCCTTTTGCGCAGCCGCCAAACCGAATGCGATTGCCAGCATGATGGCATTGCGGTTGGGCACCACGGTGGCCTTCATGGTCTCCTCGGCGTAGTGACCGTCGGGAACCTCGACATCGTCGGTCAGGGCCGATCCGCTGAGATGGCCGCCGATGGCGGCGATGTCGATGATGTGGTGTGGAACCGCGAGCCGTGCGGCACATTTGGCGGCGAAATCGAGTTCCTTGCGATGGCGTTGGCCGTAGTCGAAGGAGACGAGACCGATAAGCTGTTCTTCCGCCGCTATCTTGTGGGCAAGCGAAACGGAGTCGAGTCCGCCGGAGCAGACGACGATGGTTTTCATATTTTAGATTCCCTTGTTTTGACCGGGTGGGCTGCGACCGGATTACGGCGTGCTTTTAGGACAAATCACGCGCGAGGGAAATAGTTTTAAGATGCCGGCCTTCCGAGCGGGTCTAACCGATCGGAAAATTGATCTGCGGCGGCAACAGAAGATGCAGATCTGCGGCGTCTGGATTGTTGATGCGCTGCAGCAGCATGCGGCCAAGATCTTCGCCGGCCGCCGTCAGATCCTCGTGGATCGTATCGACCTTCGGCTGCAATTGGGTGAGAAGACGGGACGTCTCCTTGGCGACGATATCGTAGTCGACCGCGAGGGTGCGGCCGGCGTCGCTCATGCCGCTGATGGCGGCGAGCGCGGAAACCTCGCCGGGACAGATGAAGCCGTCAGGCGCCTCCGGGGCGGTCGTCCGGGCGCTGATGAAATCGCGCAGCAAATCCGCCGGCGTATCGAGATCGACTGCTTCGGGGATCTCATAGGCGATGCCGGCCTCCCGCACCGCCGTCATGAAGCCGTGCAGGATATGCTGGCAGAAAGTCAGCCGTTTCGGCGGCAGGATCACCGTGACTTTTCGACGGCCCTTCGCGATCAGCCGGCGCGTCGCCTCGTAGGCGAAGGTGAAATTGTCGTAGTCGACATAAGGGTGCGGTGTCGAAAATTCGGTGCGGCCGTGACAGATGAAGGGAAAACCGGTTTCGAGCAGCAGGCGGACGCGGGCGTCGAGCGGTTCGGTCCGCGTGAAGATCAGCCCGTCGGCCAGATGATTGCGGACGATATATTCGGCAGCCTCGACATTGGTCGTCGACAGAAAGTTGGGGGCGACGACAAGATGGTAGGAGGTCTCTTTCAGCGCCTTGGCGATGCCATACATGATCGAGGTGCTGAAGCCGACCACTTCCTCATGCGAATCAAGCAGGATGGCGATGACGTTGGTGCGGCCCGTCTTGAGACGCTGAGCGGCCCGGTCGGGAAGATAGCCGATCTCGCGGGCGATGCGGTGTACACGTTGGCGGGTCTCGAGCGAAATTTGCGGCGCATCGGAGAGCGCCCGCGACACCGTCGTCACCGCAAGGCCGGCGATCGTGGCGATCGTTCGCAAGGTCGGCTTGCCGCGCTTCGGCATGGTATCGAGGTTTTCGCCGCGCTGCGGCCGGGACGATTCGCTCACTCTGGCTTTCCATGCTGGAATTGCCGGTACAATAACACGATGAGACCGGTGCGCAATCGACGAATGAAAACGTTTTAAATTTTGACAGTTTATTAGTCATTCAAAAAATCTGCATCATATTCAACATGATGGTGAAGTAATCATATTTTTCTCGGGTGTCGAGAAAGGGCTTGACGATCAATGCTTTATAACGTTTTAAATTAGCAACCGCGCGGAGGAGCGCGGCCGTATGCCGACCGCCAAATGGCGGGAAGCATCGGGCGGCAGGGAGGTCCCGCCGCCGATTTCAATGGGAGGAAATTCATGCGCAAGTTTTTAAGTTCAGCGGCTATTGCTGTCGTGATGATGGCTGGTCTTGGTGGCGCGCAGGCAGCCGACGTGAAGGAAGTGCAGATGCTGCACTGGTGGACGTCGGGTGGCGAGGCTGCGGCTTTGAACGTGCTGAAGCAGGATCTGTCGAAGGAAGGTTTTGCCTGGAAGGACGTT
>Ga0102591_1001582_pt1 | contig 30227 bp, 29 predicted proteins | sample AraplaCol_mCL_r2_2_FD_76860 | JGI IMG/M metagenome (GOLD analysis project Ga0102591, IMG submission 76860) | Arabidopsis root microbial communities from North Carolina, USA - plate scrape MF_Col_mCL_r2 (SPADES assembly) (version 2) | ecosystem: Host-associated > Plants > Roots > Endosphere...
TCCGCGCCACGTCGGCCTTCCAGGCGCCGGTCTCGAACAGGTCCAGCGAGGCGTTGGCGGCGGCGCAGGCCAGGGGGTTGGCCATGTAGGTCGGTCCGTGCATCAGGGCCGCGCCCGGATCGTCCGGGTCGTCGGGCATGCGCGCCAGCGCATCCTGCAGCGACGCGGTACCCGAGGTCGCTTCGCGGATCCGGGCATCGAGGAGCGATGCGAAAAGCTCGCCGCGCGCCGCCGCCATGCGGCGAAGGTCTGGCGAGGTGCCGAACTCGGCGGCGACGCGGGCATTCGGCACGCGCCGGAACGGCGAATCGCCGTAGCACACCGTCGTTTCGTCGAGCATGCGCGCGAGATCTGCCGGTTCGATCAGTGGACGGATCATCGTCATCGCACGCCAGGCCGCGAAGCCCTGCGTGTACCACGCCGTGGCGGCGTCGATGTCCGGGTCGTCATCCTGCACGGCGGCCAGAACGAGTCGCGCGCGCTCGACACCCGGCGACATGCTGGGCGTGCGATACGACATGGCGCCCCGCGGCAGCGCGCTCGTCGACAGCGCGGCGAACGCGTCGTTCATGCCGACGAGGTTCACGGTGATGTCGTGTCGGCGTTTCGGCGGCACGATGCGCGTCACCGCGGCGGCGACCGCGTCGGCCGTCGCGGCGGTGTCGCCGCGCGACGTGTCGAGGGACGATACGCGAAGCGTCGCGCCGGCGAGTTCCCGGGTCTCGGTGACGACGCGCGTTCCGGCCATGAAACCGCTCAGCCGCACCTGTCGCATCGACTGCGTGCCCTGTGTCAGCGTCGTGGATACCCGCCAGTCTGTCGGGACCGACCAACGTACCGTCGCCTTCCGTGCCTCGACATCCTCCGGCAGCGCGAACATCGACTGGCCGGCCGCGACGACCGCATCGGACCGAACCAGTACCGATTGCCAGGTGTCGTATCCGAGGGTGTCCGGATGAGTGGAGCGGCGGGGTCGCCAGGTGAGTGTCACGACATCGCCGGGTGCCGCGTGCACCACCCAGCGCCCCGGCGCGGAGGTGTCGACGCGGCCACGATCCACACGGATGTCGTCGGCACCGGGCCACGGGGCGGCCAGCGCGAGGGAGCCGGTGTCGTCGATGGTCGTGGATGCGCATAGGTCGAGCGCGCCGTCGGCGTGTACCGCGATGTCGTAGTGGATCGGCGGTGTGTCGCGCGCAGTCGCCGGCGCGGCGATGGCGATGGCGATGGCGGCGAGGATGGTGCGGATCGAGTGGCCTGCCATAGCGGAACTCCTTGCGATGGTCCCGCCCGCTGCAATTCGCAGGCCAGCCCGTCACACCGTTCCGTGGGAGCGGCCTTGGCCGCGATGGGGTTTGCGGCAAGCACCCATCGCCAGCAGGCTGGCTCCCACCGGGGGCGCCGCTGTGGGAGCGGCCTTGGCCGCGATGGGTCCGCGGCAGGCTCCCATCGCCAGCAACCTGCAGGTTCGGGTGTCCACGGACGGTTCGCGGACATGTCGGACACGGGTAGTATCCGGAGCGACTACCCGACTGGACCATCCACATGATCGACGCCGCCCGTCAGGCCCTCATCGAGCAATATATCGAGGCGTATAACCGCTTCGACATCGAAGGCATGCTCGCCGTGCTCACGGACGACGTTCGCTTCGAGCACCACGCCGGCGGGGATCTGAGCGTGGCGACGGACGGCAAGGCCGAGTTCGAAAAGCTCGCCCGTGTCGGCGCCGCCTTGTTCGCGTCGCGCCGTCAGACGATCGAAGAGCTCCACGAGGAGGGCGACGAGGTCATGGCGATCGTCGCGTTCCACGGTGAAATCGCCGAGGACATCCCGGACGGCCCGGGTGCCGGCACCGTCATCGAAATGGATGGGACGTCGACGTTCCGTTTCGCCGAAAACCGGATCAGCCAGGTGGTCGACCGCGCCTGACGTCCGTCAGGCGGCCAGCGCGGCGATGGCGTGCAGCAGCGATTTCCGGTCGTACGGCTTGGCCAGATAGCGCATGGGATCCTTCACCCAGTCGTGCTGCTCCTTCGCCTCGCCGGAGGTCACGAGCACCGGCATGTCGCTGTGGCGCGTCGCCAGCTCCTGGCCGGAGATCGTCCCGGGCATGCGGATATCGGTGAACAGCACGTCGGCCTTGCCGGTGGCGAGCCATTTCTCGGCTTCGTCGGCGTTGCGCGCGGTGTGCACGGTATAGCCTTCCATGTCGAGAATCATCTCGGACAGGTCGCGGATCGAATCGTCGTCTTCGACGAGGAGCACGACCTTGTTTTGTGCGGCGGACATGGGCGTGGCTCGGACCTGTGGGGGGTGATATGACGTGACGGATTAGCGGTTTCGGCGTGAACACGATGTCAACGCGTTCGACGACGTACGCACTATTCCATTGTGTGAAGACAGCCTCCATCATAGCGTTTTCGAGGGGATAACCATGTCCGCACTGTCGCAGCGCACGATCGATGTGATCCGCAAGAACGAAGGACCGCTCCTCGCGAGCTGGCACGCCAACCTCGACGCGAGTGGCGCCGCGCGCGACTCCCGCATCAGCCAGGCCGAGTTCGAATCGCAGACGAAGGAATTCCTCCGCGTGCTCGCCGCAGGCGCCGCCATGGGCGACGTCAACGGCATGGCCGGCAACGAGTGGAGCGAGGCACGCACGTTCCTGGAGCGTCTTTCGCGCAGCCGCGCCCTGCAGGGCTTCGACTCCCAGCACACGGCGAACTTCATCTTTTCGCTGAAGCATCCGCTGTTCGAGCTGCTCCAGGCCGAGTACGGCAAGGATCCGGCGGAATTCGCCAGCCAGGTCTGGGCCGTTTCCGAGCTGCTCGACGGCCTCGGTCTGCACACGGTCCGTACCTTCCAGAAGTCCCGCGAGGAAGTCATCGCCCGCCAGCAGGAAGAACTGCTCGAGCTGTCGACCCCCGTCGTGAAGCTCTGGGACGGCGTGCTGGCGCTGCCGATGATCGGCACACTCGACTCGCAGCGCACCCAGGTGGTGATGGAATCGCTGCTCCAGCGCATCGTCGAGACCGGCGCCGAGATCGCCATCATCGACATCACCGGCGTGCCCACCGTGGATACGCTCGTGGCGCAGCACCTGCTGAAGACGGTCACGGCCATCCGCCTGATGGGCGCCGACGCGATCATCTCGGGCGTGCGTCCGCAGATCGCGCAGACCATCGTCCACCTCGGCCTCGACCTGCAGGGCATCGTCACGAAGGCGAACCTCGCCGACGCGCTCGCGGTGGCGCTGAAGCGTTCGGGTTTCGTCGTCACCAAGGGCGCCTGACGCCCATGGAGCGCATTCCCATTCTCCGGATGGGCGAGTTCCTGCTCGTCACCATCCAGGTCGACATGCACGACCAGCTCGCCATGACGCTGCAGGACGACCTCTCCGAGCGCATCAGCGGCACGGGCGCGCGCGGCGTGCTGATCGACATCTCGGCGCTCGACATCGTCGACTCCTTCATCGGCCGGATGATCGCCACGATCTCCGGGCTCTCCAAGATCATGGATGCCGAAACCGTCGTGGTCGGCATGCAGCCCGCCGTGGCCATCACGCTGGTGGAGCTGGGCCTGACGTTGCCCGGCGTGATCACGGCGCTCGACGTGGAGCGCGGCATGCGGTTGCTGCGCGACCGCCTGCAATCGCGATGAGTACGCTCCGGCAAGGCAGCCAGGCGGTGGCGATCGAGCAGGACGTCGTGCTCGCCCGCCAGACCGCGCGCAAGCTGTCGATCGAGTGCGGCCTGCGCCTCGTCGACCAGACCAAGCTGATCACCGCCGCGAGCGAACTCGCGCGCAACGCGGTCATCTACGGCGGCGGCGGGCACATGGACTGGGAGCTACTGGAAGACGGTGCGCGGCGTGGCCTGCGCCTGATTTTCCGTGACGACGGTCCGGGCATCCCCGATGTGAAACTCGCCATGACCGATGGCTGGACCTCCGGCGGTGGCCTCGGCCTCGGCCTGACGGGTGCGCGGCGCCTCGTGGACGAGTTCTCGCTGGAGAGCGCGCCAGGCGCCGGTACGCGCGTGACGATCTGCAAATGGACGTGACCTACCTCGGCGAACCGACCCGCATCGTCGCCATCGAAGACGCCACGCAGATCGGCCACGCACGTCGCCTCGCACAGCTCGCCGCCACCGGCGCCGGCTTCGATGTCACGGACGCGGGCCGCGTGGCACTGGTCGCGACGGAGCTCTCCACGAACGTGCTGAAACATGCGCGTAGCGGCGAGATCCACATCGCCGTGGTACAGGGCAAGGGTGCCTTCGGTGTCGAAGTCACCGCGGTCGATCGCGGCCCCGGCTTCAATCTCGCGGATTGCCTGCCCGACGGATTCTCCACCGGCGGCACCCGCGGCGAAGGCCTCGGCGCGGTGAAGCGGCAGAGCGACGTGATGGACATCTATTCCGACCATCGCGGGTCGGTCGTGATGTCGCGCGTGTATCCGAAGGGTTCCGGCCGCGTCGACATCCGCTTCGGCGCGACGCAGCAGCGGATGCGCGACGAGACGGTCTGTGGCGATGGCTGGGGCCTCGGACTCAGCGGTGACAAGGCGTCGTTGCTGCTGATCGATGGCCTCGGTCACGGCGTTCCGGCCCATGGAGCCGCGGCCGCCGGCCTTGCCGTGTTCCGCGATCACGCGTTCGAAGAACCGGTGACGCTCATGGCATCGCTCAACGCGGGGATGACGGGAACGCGGGGCGGCGCCGCCGCCGTGGCGCAGTACGACGGCGCCACGGGCGTCCTTCGTTATTCGGGCATCGGCAACATCGCCGGTGGCCTGATCACGCTCGAGGGCTCGCGTGGTCTCGCCTCGCATCCCGGCATCGTCGGTCTGCAGGCGCGTCGTGCGCAGTCGTTCGATTTCCCGGCGTCGCGCGACAAGCTGCTCGTGATGTACAGCGACGGCCTGCAATCGCGGTGGAACCTCAAGGAATACCCCGGCCTCGCCATTCGCCATCCGGCGGTCGTCACCGCGCTGCTGTTCCGCGATTTCAACCGCGAACGCGACGACATCACCCTTCTCGCCATGACCCTCGGAAGCGGCCTATGAGCGGCAACGAAGACATCGCACGGATCGCCGCGGAGAACGAGGCGCTGCGGGCCGAGCTGGAAGAGACCAATCAGGGCGTGCTCGCCCTGTACGCCGAGCTCGACAAGCAGGCGGAGCAGCTGCGCCAGGCATCCGAGCTGAAGAGCCGTTTCCTCTCGTACATGAGCCATGAATTCCGCACGCCGCTCGGGTCCATCCTCAGCATCGCGCGGCTCATGAGCGACGGGATGGACGGCCCGCTGAACCCCGAGCAGCAGCGGCAGGTGTCGTTCGTGGCGACCGCCGCGCGCGAGCTGAGCGACATGGTGGACGACCTGCTCGATCTCGCGAAGATCGAGGCGGGACGCATCACCATCTCGCCCGCGTGGTTCGAGCTGATGGATCTCTTCACCGCGCTTCGCGGTACGTTCCGGCCGATCGTGGATGCCACGGAAGCCGACCTGATCTTCGAAGATCCGGAGAACATGCCGAAGCTGTATACCGACGACAAGAAGCTTTCGCAGATCCTGCGCAACTTCATTTCGAACGCGCTGAAGTTCACGCCGCGCGGCGAGGTGCGGGTGTCGGCCCACCTCGAAGGCGGCGGACGCGTGCGCTTCGCCGTCAGCGATACGGGCATCGGCATCCCCGACGACATGCTGCCCTCGCTGTTCGAGGATTTCACGCAGGTAGATTCGCCGTTGCAGAAGCGGCTGCGTGGCACGGGCCTCGGCCTGTCGATCTGCCGCCAGTTCGCCCACCTCCTCGGGGGCGAGGTCGGCGTCACCAGCGTTCCCGGCAAGGGTTCCGTCTTCCACGTGGTGCTGCCCCTCACCTTGACGGCCGAGGTGCCCGATGCCACGCCATAACCGCCTGCTGATCGTCGACGACAACGCCGCGACGCGTTACGCGATGCGCCGTGTCGTGGAGCGTGCGGGTTACGACGCGCGCGAGGCGGGTACTGGTGCGGAAGGCGAAGCCTTGCTCGCCGACATCGATTTCGCGGCCGTGATCCTCGATGTGAACCTGCCCGACATGAGTGGCTTCGACATCGTGCGCAAGCTGCGCGCGGCGCCGGAGACGATGCTGCTCCCCGTGATCCACGTGTCCGCCGCGTCGATCGACACCGGCGATCTGATCACCGGCCTCGACAACGGCGCGGATGCCTACCTGATCCACCCGGTGGATCCGGACGTGCTGCTGGCGACGCTGCGCACGCTGATGCGCGTGCGCGATACGGAAGACGAACTACGCGCGGCCGAGGCGCGTTGCCGCGAGATCTTCACCAACATCGCGGCACCGATCGCCGTGGTCGACGGTGGGCTCGACATCCTCGACTCCAACGAAGCATTCGATCGCATGCTGCGCGACGCGGGTTGCGAAGGCCAGCTGAAGGCATGCTTCGAGCCAGGGCAGGGCGAAGCGCTGGCGCAGATGCGCGCGCACCTGGAAGCCAACCAGCGCTGGCGCGGCGTGCTGTGCATGCGCTCGCGCTCCGGCGTGCGCGAAACGGAGTGGCGCGTATCGCCTTACCGCGCGGAAGGCGGGCTCGTGTTCGTGGAGGACGTCACCGAGCAGCGGCGCCGCGAGCGCGAGCAGCTGCAGCGCATCGACACCGCGCATAGCCGCCTCGCGATCGAGATCGCCGAGCGCGAACGCACGGAGTCGCAGCTCTTGCAGGCGCAGAAGATGGACGCGCTCGGCAAGCTCACGGGTGGCATCGCGCACGATTTCAACAACCTGCTCACCAGCATCATCACCGGCATCGACCTGATCAACCGCCAGGTGGAAGCCGGTCGGCTCGACAAGGTCCAGCGCTTCGGCGACGCCGTGCTCGGTTCGGCGCGCCGGGCCGCGGCGCTCACGCATCGCCTGCTCGCGTTCGCGCGGCAGCAGCCGCTCGATACGAAGGCGACCGACGTCAACGCCACGGTGCACTCGCTGGAAGACATGCTGCGTCGCACGCTGAGCGAGCGCATCCTGCTGGAACTCGAACTGTCGACATCGCCGGTCGTCGCGCAGGTGGACATGAACCAGCTCGAGAACGCGGTGATCAACCTCGTCATCAACGCGCGCGATGCGATGCCCGACGGCGGCACCATCCGCGTCACGACGGGCTTGCAGCGACTGGCCGGCGACGTGTCGCTACCCGACGGCGATTACGTGCATGTCACGGTCACCGATTCCGGGTCGGGTATCGCGCCGGAGATCCTGGAGAAAGTGTTCGAGCCGTTCTTCACCACCAAGCCGCTCGGCCAGGGCACCGGCCTGGGGTTGTCGATGATCTACGGCTTCGCCCGACAGTCCGGTGGCGAAGCACGCATCCGCAGCACGGTCGGCCAGGGCACGTCGGTGTCGCTGGTGCTGCCGGCCAGCGAAGGCGAGATCGCGATGACGGCGGTGAAGGAGGGTCCGATCGCCGGTGGTCGCGGCGAACGTATCCTCGTCGTGGAAGACACCGAATCCCTGCGCCTGTTCGTCGTGGAGATGCTCCGCGGGTCGGGTTACGTCTGCGTCGATACCGGCGATACGGACCTCGCCCTGTCGATGCTGCGGGGCGACGATGAGTTCGACCTTCTGCTGACCGACATCGGCATGCCCGGGCTCGACGGCCGCGAGCTGGCCGAGGCGGCGCGTGCGTGGCGTCCGGCGCTGCCGGTGCTGTTCATGACAGGCTATGCGGAAAACGCGACCGAGCGGTCGCGTTTCCTGAGTCGTGACATGGACCTGATCGCCAAGCCGTTCGAGGTCGACGATCTTCTCGCGCGCGTGCGCCAGATGCTCGATTAGAAGCCTTCGAGCACGATCTTGCCCTTCGCCTTGTGGCTCTCGATGAGCTGATGGGCGCGGCGCAGGTTGTCGGCCGTGATGCGGCCGAAGTGCTCGCCGAGGATGGTGCGCAGCGTGCCGCCGTCGATGAGCGCCGCGACGCGCTCGAGGATCTCGTGCTGGCGGACGATGTCCGGGGTCTCGTAGGTCGAGCGCGTGAACATCGACTCCCAGTGCAGCGAGACGGCCTTGCTCTTCAGCTTCGTCACGTCGATGGCCTTCGGATCGTCGATGAGGCCGAACCGGCCCTGCGGCTTCACGATGGCGGCGATCTGGTCGAAGTAGTCGTCGGTGTGGGTGAGGCTGGCGATGTGATCGACGTTCGCGATACCCAGTGCCTGCAGTTGCGGTTCCAGCGGCTTCGAGTGGTCGATGACGTGGTGCGCGCCGAGTTCGCGGACCCAGCTGGCCGTTTCGTCACGCGAGGCCGTGCCGATCACCTTGAGCTTCGTCAGGCGACGGGCGAGCTGCACGAGGATGGAGCCCACGCCACCGCCCGCGCCGATGACCAGCAGCGTCTCGCCGTCGTGGCCGCCTTCCTCGATGTTCATCCGGTCGAAGAGCATTTCCCAGGCGGTGAGTGCCGTCAGGGGCAGGGCGGCGGCGTGCGCGTCGTCGAGAGTGCGCGGCTTGTGGCCCACGATGCGCTCGTCGACCAGCTGGAATTCGGCGTTGCTGCCCGGGCGGACGATGGAGCCGGCGTAGTAGACCTCGTCGCCCGCCTTGAACAGCGTGACGTCGCTGCCCACCGCCGCGACGGTTCCGACGGCGTCGAATCCCAGCACGCGCGGCGCCGTGACCGCCATCTTGTTGCGGACCTTGGTGTCCACGGGATTCACGGACACGGCGCGCACGGCGACCAACAGGTCGCGCGGGCCGGGGGACGGTTTCGGCAGGTCCATCTCGACCAGCGCGTTGGCGTCGTCGATGGGCAGGCCGGCATGGGTGTAGACGATGGCTTTCATGGGATGGCTCCGTTGAGGATGGCTCATGGTCCGCTTCCACGGCGGGCCGAAAAAGACGCGCGCCGCGGGATCACTTTCACTGCTACGCGGAAAATCGCGCGGGGTTCGCGCCACGGCGACGGGCCGTGCACCGGACGTTCGTGACGCTGGGGCGTACCCCGCTCGCCGCACCACGGAACATCGGCACCCTCGGAAACCGAGGCCGTGGATACCGGCGTACGCCGGAATGACGGCGGGGCGAACGGGACACGACGCGGTGCCCTCACACGCCTCCACCGCGATGCCGGCAGGTGTTTCACGCCGCCACGCACGCTCCTCACCGCATGCACCCCATCACTGTCATGCACCCCCTCACCGTCACACCGGCGCACGCCGGTATCCACCGCGGAGCGATCGGTTGTCGCGACCACGTCACATCGGCTCTGGAACGTCCAGCACACCCTCGGAAGCCGAGACCGCGGAGACCGGCCTGTGGCGGCGTGACGGTGACGACGCACCACACCCGACAGCCGGGGAAAAAACCCCATATCTTTCAACCCGCTTCCCCACTATGATCCGCCCCGTCACGACGGACGTTTTCAGGGGAACGGGATGTCGGAGGGGAAATCGGGCGTTCTCGTCGATCGGCGCTTCACGGCCGAGATGGACGCCTTGCAGCGATTCGGCCGTCTCGAGAAGGAGGCGCAGCTCGGCGACGCCGTGGCGCAGTATCGCGTGGGGCTCATGTACGCCGCGGGCGAGCATGTCACGCAGAACCACGCGCGCGCCGTGCAGTGGTTCCGTCGAGCGGCCGAGCAGGGCCATGTGGAAAGCCAATGCCGTCTGGCCGCGCATTTCGCGGACGGCCTCGGCGTGTCGCGCGATCCGTTCGAAGCGGCCGGCTGGTACCGTCGCGCGGCGGAAACCGGCTCGCCGGAAGCGCAGTGCGCACTCGGCATGCTGCACGCGCGGGGGCACGGCGTGGTGGCCGATCGGCAGGAGGCGCTGCGCTGGTGGGGCCTGGCCGCCGACCAGGGGCACGTGCAGGCCTGTGTGAACCTCGGCGTGTCGCACTATTTCGGGCGTGGCGTGCCGCGCGACGCGGAGCTCGCGTTCGCGTTCTACACGAAGGCGGTGGAGCGCGGCGATCCGGAATCGCGTGGCTACGCGGACGCGCTGTGCAGCCTCGCGCACATGTACTGCGACGGCATCGGCGTGCCCCGCGACACGGCGATGGGCGCACACCATTACCGCCGCGCGGCGGAGATGGGTAACGGCACGGCGCAGTTCGCGCTGGGCAAGCTCTACGCCGAAGCCAGCGCGCAGCCCGAGGATCGCGAGCAGGCGCGCCACTGGTTCGGCCGCGCGGCCGCGCAGGGCGACAGCGAAGCGCGCCGCCTGCTGGACGAACTCGAGGCCGCGGCGGCGACGGCGGACGACGAGCCCGATCGCCTGGCGCAGATCGGTCCGCAGGATGCTTCCGCGCAGTTCCTTCTCGGCCAGCGCCTCGCCGCCGGCGACGGCGTGGCCCGCAACGATCGCGAGGCGGTCCGCTGGCTGGCACTCGCCGCCGAGCGCCACCATGTGCCCGCCCAGTACGCACTGGCGACGATGATCGACGCCGGCCGCGGCGTGCCCCGGCGGGTCGACGAGGTGGTGCGCCTGCTGCGCAGCGCGGCGGGCAGCGGTCACGCCGACGCCCAGTTCGACCTCGGCCTGCTCCACGAGCGCGGCGACGGCGTGCCACGCAATCCGTCCATCGCACGGGCCTGGTATCGCAAGGCCGCCACGCGGGGGCACCTGAAGGCGCTGCGCAAGCTGGAAAAGCGGAGCTGGTGGCGGTTCTGGTAACCCATCCTGGGTGGGAGCCAGCCTGCTGGCGCTAGCACGTCCGCGGCAAGACCCGTTCGCCAGCAGGCTGGCTCCCACCAGAGCGACCTTGCTGGTGTCCCGGCGCAGGAACTTGCGTCCGTGACTTCCGGCGCTTCCCGGCGCCGTGCGCCAGCGAGGAACATCGGCGGAGCGACCGCCGCCGGATGTTCCGTCGGGGTCCGTACATAGGGCAAACCCGCATGCGTAATCCCCTCGTCAGCGCGATCGCTTTCGCGCTCGCCGGTCTCTCCTTCTCGGCCGTCGCCGCGCCCGTGGCCGATGCCGCGCAGCTCGCCACCACCCAGCTGCCGCGCACCGTGCGTCCCACGCACTACGACGTGGCCGTGGTGCCGCATGCCGACAAGCTCGCCTTCGACGGCAAGGTGTCGATCAGCATCGACGTGCTGCAGCCCACGCCGTCGATCGTGCTCAACGCGATGAACATGACGTTCGCGAACGTCGCGCTCGCCGCGGCGAAGGGCAAGGCGACGTTCGCGGCGCCGAAGGTCGCGGTGGACGAGGACGCGCAGACCGCGACCTTCACGTTCGATCACGCGATCCCCGCCGGCAGCTACGTGCTGACGATGGACTACACCGGCAAGATCGGCACGCAGGCCAACGGTCTGTTCGCGATCGACTACGACACCAAGGCCGACGGCAAGAAGCGTGCGCTGTACACGCAGTTCGAAAACTCCGACGCGCGCCGCTTCATCCCGTCTTGGGACGAGCCGAACTACAAGGCGACCTTCACGCTGACCGCCACGGTGCCGTCCAGCCAGATGGCCGTGAGCAACATGCCGGTCGCATCGAAGAAGGACATCGGCGACGGTCTGGCGAAGGTCACCTTCCAGCCGTCGCCGAAGATGTCGACGTACCTGCTGTTCTTCGGTCTCGGCGAGTTCGATCGCGCCACGACGAAGAGCGACGGCGTCGAGATCGGCGTCATCACGCAGAAGGGCCTCACGTCGCAGGCGCAGTTCACGCTCGACTCGGGCAAGGCCGTGCTGCAGGAATACAACGCGTACTTCGGCGTGCCGTACCCGCTGCCGAAGCTCGACAACATCGCCTCGCCCGGCCAGAGCCAGTTCTTCTCCGCGATGGAGAACTGGGGTGCGATCTACACGTTCGAGTACGCGCTGCTGCTCGACCCGAGCATCTCCACGCAGTCGGACAAGCAGGAAGTGTTCAACACCGCCGCGCATGAAATGGCGCACCAGTGGTTCGGCGACCTGGTGACCATGCGCTGGTGGGACGACCTCTGGCTCAACGAAGGCTTCGCCTCGTGGCTCGCCTCGCGCACCACCGAGCGTCTGCATCCGGAATGGCACACCAACCTCGAAGCCGTGTTCACGCGCGAAGGCGCGATGGCGCGCGACGCGGTGGCCACCACGCATCCGGTGGTGCAGCACGTGGCGACCGTGGAACAGGCCAGCCAGGCGTTCGACTCGATCACGTACGCGAAGGGCGAGTCGGTGATCCGCATGCTCGAGGCCTATGTCGGTGCCGACACGTGGCAGAAGGGCGTGCAGGCGTACATCAAGGCGCACGCGTATTCGAACACGGTATCCGACGACCTGTGGAAGGCGATCGACGCCGCGGCCGGCAAGCCGGTGAGCACCGTAGCCCACGACTTCACGCTGCAGCCGGGCATTCCGCTCGTGCGCGTCGAGTCGGTGTCGTGCGCCAGCGGGTCCACCACGATCAAGCTGTCGCAGGGCGAGTTCACGCGCGACCGTCCCGAGAAGAAGCCGCTGGCATGGCACGTGCCGGTGATCGCGAAGACCGTCGGCGGCGCGACGTCGTCCACGCTGCTCGAGAACGGCGCGGGTTCGCTGACCGTGGCCGGTTGCGCCCCGGTGCTCGTCAACGCCGGCCAGACCGGCTATTACCGCACGCTCTACGCCCCGGCGCAGATCAAGGCGCTGCAGGGCGCGTTCGCGAAGCTCGATCCGATCGACCAGCTCGGCCTCACCGCCGACGTCTGGGCGCTCGGCATGGGTGGCCTGCAGCCGGCATCGGACGTGCTCGACCTGATCGATGCCACGCCGCTCGACGCCACGCCGTTGCTGTGGGACGGCATCGCGGGCGATCTGTCGACGCTGGACGACTACTACGAGGGCGACGCGAAGCGTCAGGGCGCGCTGCGGAAGTACGCGATCGCGCGCCTGGCGCCGAAGTTCGCGCAGGTGGGCTGGGAAGCGAAGCCGGGCGAAGAGGCCCCGGTGGCGATCCTGCGCACGCACCTGATCGCGACGCTGTCGCACCTGGGCGACGCGAAGGTGATCGCCGAAGCGCGTCGTCGCTACACCACGGACACCATGCCGCCGGAACTGCGCAAGTCGATCCTCGCCGTGGTCGCGTCGCACGCCGACGCCGCCACGTGGGACAAGCTGCACGCCGCGGCGAAGGCCGAGAAGACCCCGCTGGTGAAGGATCGCCTGTACGCGTTGCTCGCGACGCCGCAGGACGAGGCGCTGGCGAAGCGTGCGCTGGAACTCGCGCTCACCGACGAACCGGGCGCCACGAACAGCGCGGCGATGATCTCGGCCGCGGCGCGCATGCATCCGGAAATGGCGTTCGACTTCGCAGTTGCGCATAAGGACAAGGTCGACCAGTTCGTCGACTCGACGTCGGCGGCGCGTTACTACCCGATGCTGGCGGGCGGTTCGCTCGACCTCGCGATGATCGACAGGATCAAGGCGTTCGCGGATAAGTACATCGCCGCCACGTCGCGTCGCGACGCGGAGACGAGCATCGCGAACATCCGTTACCGCGCGATGGTCCGCAAGGAGCGTCTGCCGGCCGTGGATGCGTGGTTGCAGAAGAACGGTTGATCGTCGCCTGAAAAAAAGCCGCCGGTCGCGGGACCGGCGGCTTTCGTTTGTCCGGCCGCGCTGCGCGCGGATCGCCAGCAGGCTGGCTCCCACCCTTCGCACCGACGATGGCAGGAGCCAGCCTGCTGGCGATCCCGCGACAGCGGGATGGCTCCACCATTCGCACCGACGATAGCGGGAGCCAGGTGGGAGCCAGCCTGCTGGCGATCCCGCGATAGCGGGGTGGCTCCACCATTGGCACGACGATAGCGGGAGCCAGGTGGGAGCCAGCCTGCTGGCGATCCCGCGATAGCGGGATGGCTTCACCATTGGCACCGACGATGGCGGGAGCCAGGTGGGAGCCAGCCTGCTGGCGATCCCGCGACAGCGGGGTGGCTCCACCATTGGCACCGACGATAGCGGGAGCCAGGTGGGAGCCAGCCTGCTGGCGATCCCGCGATAGCGGGGTGGCCTTCACCATTGGCACCGACGATGGCGGGAGCCAGGTGGGAGCCAGCCTGCTGGCGATCCCGCGACAGCGGGATGGCTCCACCATTGGCACCGACGATGGCGGGAGCCAGGTGGGAGCCAGCCTGCTGGCGATCCCGCGATAGCGGGCCTGCTTGCCTCAACCCGCCGCGGCGCACGCCGCCGTCAGCGCGTCGCGGAAGCACGGCGCGTCCACCAGCCTCGCGGCCAGCGTTCCCTTGAACACGTCGCCCGATCCACACGTCGGCACGCGGTAGAGGTCCGACTCGTCGCCATGGCGGTCCGGCCCGTGCGACACGAGGCAGCTCTTGTCCAGCGATACCACGACCGTTCCCGCGCACAGGCGGCGGGCGAGGGCGTTGATGGTCGTGTCGTCCATGCTCGTCACCGCCTGCGCGGTGATGTCGATATTGAGAAAGCGCCCCGACGCACGCGCGAACTCGTAGACGTCGAGCAGCAGCACGTCGGTGCTGCTGAACTCGCGCACCGATAACCCGGGCGGCAACGGGCCGGGATCCAGCACGCGGAGGATGCGCCGCCCGCCCGCGCGTTCCAGCGTGGCGGCAACGGCGTCGATGTTCGCCTCGGTGGACACCAGCAGCACTTTCGCCCCATCGAAGAGGTCGGACTGCGCGCTGATGAAGGCGTCGTCGAGATGGTCGTTGGCACCCGACGAGAGCACCGAGATCGTCTGGCCCTTCGGATCTTCGATCAGCGCGGTACGTCCCGTGCGCACGCCCGACACCATCTGCCAGCGCGCCACGACGTTCGGGGGCAAGCCGGCAGGATCGATCGTGTCGTCGCCGATGGCGGCGATCAGGCCCGTGGCGACACCCGCGCGCGCCGCGGCCACGGCCTGGTGAAAGGCCTTTCCGCCGGGACGGCGCTCGAACTCGCTCGCGTGGACGGGTTCGCCAGCGCGAGGAAGGCGTGGCGTACGCCACCGCTCTTCCTCGCTGTAACCGCCGACGACAAGCAGGCGCGTGGCGGTCATCCGGTCAGAAGCGCTCGAGCACGCCGGCGATGGTCGCCGTCATGAACGTGGCGATGGAGCCACCGAGCACGGCCCGCAGGCCGAGGCGGGCCAGGTCGGCGCGACGGTTGGGCGCGAGGCCGCCGATGCCGCCGATCTGGATCGCAATGGACGAGAAGTTGGCGAAGCCGCACAGCGCGTACGTGGCGATGAGGCGGCTTTCCGGCAGAAGGTCGGGCAGGTGGCGGGCGAGGTCGGCGTACGCGACGAACTCGTTGATGACCACCTTCTGGCCGATGAAGCTGCCGACGAGGGTGGCGTCCTGCCAGGGCACGCCGATCAGCCAGGCGACGGGCGAGAGCACCCAGCCGAAGATCGTCTCGAGGCTGAGGGCCACCGGATGACCGGCGCTGGCGCTCAGCCAGGCGTTGAGGCTGTGCTCGCCGCCGATCGTGCCGGCCCACTGCACCGGGCCGTTGATCAGCGCGATCAGCGCGATGAAGGCCAGCAGCATGGCACCGACGTTCATGGCCAGCTTCAGGCCATCGCCCGCGCCCGTGGCGGCGGCGTCGATGACGTTGGCGGTCGTCTTCTCGACGTCGATCTTCACGGTGCCGCGCGTGAGTGGCTCCTGCGTTTCGGGGACGAGGATCTTGGCCAGCACCATCGTGGCCGGCGCGGCCATGACGCTCGCGGTGAGCAGGTGCTTGGCGTAGAACATGCGCTGCGCCGGATCGTCGCCGCCGAGCATGGCCACGTAGGCGGCCATGACGGAACCCGCGATGTGGGCCATGCCGCCGATCATGACGGTCATGAGTTCGGCCTGCGTCATGCGCTCGATGTACGGCTTGATGGTCAGCGGCGCTTCGGTCTGGCCGATGAACACGCTGGCGCAGACGCTGGTGGTTTCCGCACCCGACACGCGCATCACCTTGGTGATGACCCACGCCATGCCCTTGACGATCTGCTGCATCACGCCGAGGTGATAGAGCACGCCGGTGAGGGCGGCGAAGAAGACGATGGTCGGCAGCACCTTCACGGCGAAGATCACGCCGAACTTCGAGCTGTCGAGCAGGCTGCCGAAGATGAAGCGCGAACCGACGTCGACGTAGTCGAGCAGGCGCACGAAACCGGTGGCGATCGCGTCGAACACGTCGCGACCCAGCGGCACCTTGAGCACGATGGCCGCGAAGGCGATCTGCAGGGCGACACCGGTGGCGACGAGTTTCCAGTCGACCACGCGCTTGTTGTTGGAGAAGCAGAACGCGATGCCGATAAGCACCGCCAGACCGAACAGGCCAAACAGAACGTGGCCCAGCAAACCCAGCATCGTGACGTACCCCATGGGAGGTCGGGGGTAGCCCCGTGACCACTATAAAAAACGCGAGGTTACGGGAGGTGGCCTTGTTGGGCAAGTTCGGGTTTGTACCGGGGTGGAAGAGGTGGTCCGGATTGCCGGTCCTCTGGTTTACCCCCTCTCCGTCGAAGCCCCTCACCGCCGCCCCGGCGTACGCCGGGGCCCACGTCGTCGGTTTCCGGATGTGCGACGCGTTGGACGCGTTGCTTCCGGGGAGGCGTGTCGTGCTCAGGTCCACCGAGGACGTAGACCCCGGCGTACGCCGGGGTGACGATAGGCGGGGTCTAGGCATGTCGGGTGACGGGCGGCGAGGTCCGTCATTCCGGGGGTGACGGTACGATAGGCCTCATGAACCTCTTTCTCACCATCGCCCTCGTGCAGATCGTCGCCCTGGTCACACCGGGGCCGGATTTCTTCTTCGTGTCGCAGCTGGCGGCCAGCCGCTCGCGTCGCGAGGCGATGGCGGGTGTCGTGGGCATTGCGCTGGGTGTGGCGGTCTGGGCGGCCCTCGCGCTGCTGGGCCTGCAACTGCTGTTGCACCGGCTGGCGTGGCTGGAGCGCGGGATCGCCATCGCCGGCGGCGCCTACCTGTGCTGGATGGGCTTTCAGATGCTGCGCGCGTCGTGGAAGGCGAAAGCCGATGCCGCCGCCCCGGTGGTGGACGTGCGCGGGTCCAGCCCCGGGCGGGCGCTGGTGCGGGGCCTGGCCACGAACCTGGCCAACCCGAAGGCCGCGATCTATTTCGCGTCGATCTTTTCCGCCTTCGTGGGCGAGGGCATGGGGCAGGGCGTGCGCTGGGGTCTCTGGGCCATGGTGACCGTCGAGACGTTCCTGTGGTTCGCCGTGGTGGCGGGCATCTTCGCCCTGCCGGCCATGCGTCGCGGCTACGTGCGCGCCAGCCGCTGGATCGACGGTGGCGCGGGGGCGATCTTCGTGCTCTTCGGCCTGCACCTCGTCTTCGGGCGCCGGGCCGTCTAACCCTTGTCGAGGTTCCGCGTGACCTGGGCCAGGCTGGCGGCGAGCACCGCCGGCTGATCCACACCTTCCAGTGCGGACCGGGCGAGGTCGGCCACCAGGGCGCGAACCCTTTCGGCCATGCGCTTGCCGGCGGCGGTCAGGGCGATGTCGACGAGCCGGCGGTCCGCCTCGTTGCGCTCCCGGCGCATCAGGCCGCGCTCGATGCCGGCGTCCACCGCATGCGTGACGGTGCTGGCGTTGACGCCGCAGGTGACGGCCAGCTCGGTCGAAATCATGCTTCCACGCAGGGCGAGCAGGAGCAGCATGTCGCTCTGCAGGGCCGTGAGCCCGAACTCGCGCTGGGCGCGCTTGCCCACGGTATCGCGCAGCCGGGAGCCGGCCAGCATCAGGTCGCGGCCCAGTCCCAGCGCCGCGGCGGCGTTCTCGTCGGATGCCATGTCAGTCGGCCGCTCGGCGCCATGCACCCGGCGGCATGCCGACGGTGCGGGTGAAAACACGGGTGAAGTGGCTCTGCTCGGCGAAGCCGCAGGCCAGGGCGATGTCCGCCAGGGACAGCGATGTGTCGCGCAACAGCTCGCGGGCCTTTTCGATGCGGCGGTCAAGCAGCCAGCGGTGCGGCGGCTTGCCCATGCTGCGGCGGAACGCGCGCGAGAAATGGTTCACCGACAGGCCGCAGGCGTCGGCCACGTCGGACACCGGGAACGACTGGTCGAGCCGCTCGTCCATGAAGGCGGTGGCGCGACGCTCCTGCCAGCTGGCGAGGCCGCCCCTCGGGGCGCCGATGTCTTCGCGGGGGGCAGGACCATTCAGGATCGCCCGCAACGCCAGCGCCACATGGGCGAGCAGCGGCGCGTTGGGGGCATCGGCGCGCAGGCTGTCGAACAGCACCTGGGCGAGGGTCCGGACCGCCGGCGGGTGGTCGGCGTGCATGTGCCCCTCGCTCTGGCGCCGGAACAGGATGGCGCCGGTGCCTTCGTTATCGGAGCAGGCCGCGCGATAGACCAGCAGGAGATCGTCCGCGCTGGCGTCCAGCGCGATTTCGGTGAGCTGGGCACGACCGCGCAGGTCGTCGATCAGCCGGGCGCCCCCCTGGCGGTCTCCGCGCTCGATCGCGGCCGAACGCAGCGCAAGGTCGACGATCACCGTGGGAAGGGCGGGCGGTGCGGCGGTGAGGCAGGCTGATTCGGCGCGGTACATGGCCGATCCTTAGGCTATCGGAGGGCGGGACAAGCATTGCGCATGCAAGTATCGGCACCTACACCCTTAAGAGGTAGGCCATCCTCTGACAACACGATGGTGCCTAAAACGCCCATCGGAGGATGGCCACCACCATGACGACGACCGCCACGCCGATGACGATGTGCCGCAGGTACGGGCCGCCCGACACGCCACCGTCGTAACTGGCGTCGTCGTAATCGTGGGATGCGTCGCGCGGGTGGCGGACGAAGGGCAGGCGAAGGCGGCGTTTCCTGGGCATACCGAATCGTCGCGCAAATGCACGGTGGGAGCCAGCCTGCTGGCGAATGGGTGCTCGTCGCGTGCACCCATTCGCCAGCAGGCTGGCTCCTACCAGGCATCATCGTCACGCCCGGCGCGAGGTGTTTTTCAGTTCCTCGAGAATCTCGGGTCCGCGCACGTCGATGTGGTCGAGGTTGTTGACGTAGAAACGCACGAACGGCTTTTCGGCGTCCTTCGGCATCCACGGCTTCGCCCACACGAACACCACGCAATAGCCGTCCGCTTCCGCGATGAGCTTGTCGAGCCGCGCGCGCAGCAGCCGTCGCACCGGGTAGGCGTCGATGTCCTTCGCGGTGAGCGTGATCGTGGGACGAAGCTCGATGTCGTCGTGCCGGAACGGCCGCGAGAAGCGCAGGTAATAGCCGCCTTCCTTCGTGGCGCGCAGCGATGCGGTGCCCCACCACACGGCGCGCGTGGCGAGATGATCCGCGGCCTTTTGTCTGAAGATATTGCGGAACAGCGCGTCGTACGTGACCGTCTCGCCGCCGATCTCTACGGTGGCGGTGTCCAGATCCTTGTCGCGCCGATGTTCCAGGAATTTCTGCACGAGCGACGACAGGCGGTAGTAATGGCTGGCGCGCGGTTTCAGGCCGCTGGTGCCCGCGGAGGCGACGCGTCGGGCGGGTGCCGCGGCGGGATCGGTCGTGGCGGGTGTGGAAGGGGCGCGGAAATGATCGGCGGGGCGCTCGGCTTCGAACACGTCGGCGCGTTTGTCCGGCTTCGACTCGCCCCGGCCATGCGCGACTTCGCAGGATGCCGCGTGGTCTTCGAGGCGATACGAACGGAAATACGGACGGATGCGCAGGTTCTGTTCGGGCTTGTCGAGGCAGGCGCAGATCAGCGGCGCGCCGCATCCGGTGCCGACGCAGGTGAAGCGCGCGTCGGCGGGGAGCAGATCGGCCCAGTGCAGCTCGTAGGCGCGCTCGGCCGTGAGGCGTTCGTCGTGGTGGGCGGTGAAGGCTTCTTCGATCGACACGCGTTGACCCGGTATCCGGCGATGGACGCCACTCTACCGCGATCAGAAGCTGCCGAAACCCCGTGCCGGTTCCAGGCCCATGTCGAGCTTCACGCCGCGCAGGAAAGCGAGCACTTCTTCGTAGCGACCCGAGGCGACCAGGGACTCGGCGGTGCGCATGTCGAGCGCGCAGATCGGGTCGTCGCGGTACCACGCGATGCGCGCGGCCTCGTTGGGTTCGACGCGCGCGGCCTCGCGCAGTACGTGCCAGGCGTGCGACTTGCGCGCGGTGTTTTCGTCGGAAGACCGGATATCGACAATCTGTGCGTATGACATGCAACTAACCTCGAGTGACGGCGATGGAGCGCCCACACGTGCTCTAGACGATAACGTGCCTAACCTTCCTGTCCCGACCCTTTCCGCAATGGAGTAAACGTTCCATGGCCAGAGTCCTCGTCCTCTATTACTCGTCGTACGGTCATATCGAAAAAATGGCCGAAGCCGTCGCCGCCGGTGCCCGTGACGCGGGTGCCACCGTCGACCTCAAACGTGTTCCCGAAACCGCGCCCGAAGACGTCGTGCGCAGCGCTCACTTCAAGACCGATCAGGCCGCGCCCATCGCACGTCCGGAAGAGCTCGAGAACTACGACGCCATCATCGTCGGCACCGGTACCCGCTATGGACGCATCACCTCGCAGATGGCGGCGTTTCTCGACCAGACCGGTCCGCTGTGGGCCCGTGGCGCCCTCAACGGCAAGATCGGCGGTGCGTTCTCGTCGACGGCGACGCAGCACGGCGGTCAGGAAACCACTCTGTTCTCCATCATCACGAACCTGATGCACCTGGGCATGATCCCGGTGGGTCTGCCTTACAGTTTCACGGGCCTCACCCGACTCGACGAGGTGACCGGTGGCACGCCTTACGGTGCGACGACGCTTGCGGGGACGGACGGCTCCCGTCAGCCCAGCGAGAACGAACTCGCCGGTGCCAGGTTCCAGGGCAAGTACACCGCCGAAATAGCAACGAAGCTCTTCGGCTGACCGATCAGGCTTCCTGCCAGCGCGACCGCCGCCAGTGGCTGGGGCTCTGCCCCACCAGGCGGCGGAACAGGTTGCACAGATGCGCCTGGTCGGAGAGGCCGCAGGCCAGCGCGATCTGGCTGAGCGGTTCGCGGGTCTGCAGCATGAGCGTCTGCGCGCGTTCCACCCGGCGACGCATGATGTACGCATGCGGGGGATCGCCGAACGAATCCTTGAACGCGCGGCAGAAGTAGCTGCTCGACAGGCCGGCGATCGCGGCCAGCTGGTCGATGGTGATCGAGAAGCCGAGGTTCTCGTCCACGTGGGCGGCGACACGACGTGCCTGCCACGGGGCGAGACCCGCACCGACGCGACGACGCGGGGCGGCGGGCGCCATGGTCGGGGACACCGGCTCGCGTTCCAGCAGCGCGGCCGCACGGGCGACGCAGGCACGGGTAGTGGCGAGGTCGGATTCGGCCGCGGTCAGGGCCTGTTCGAGCAGGCGCGTGACGCTGGACTCGTCGTCGACGGTGGGGAGGGGGAACGAGGCCAGGCCATGCATGGCGTCGGAGGCGCGAGCGCTCCCCGTTCCGGCGAAAGCATTGGTTTCGTATCGCATCGCGTCTGCTCCACGGCGGTGACTCATGGGCGGGAATGCCCATGTCGGCAGACTATTCGCGATGGGGGGGTGGGCTGAATTCTACATACGGTCAGGGGGCTGCATACCAAAGGGTTAGTCGTCGCTACGACAATTTCTTGTATCGATCGTGCCGTAACGGTCAAAAACCATCACCGGCGTGCAAGACTGTCCAACGACACTCAGAAACACTTCGGGCCGCATCCTTACAAGACACTCGAGACCGGGCGAAACCACACGATGTCCCGATTCCGACCCCTACAGAGCCGGGCCTATGCACCCGCCACGCGTCCGCGGCGGCTGGTAGCCGGCTTGCTGATGGGTATCGGCGGCTTACTTGCCATGGCGGTATTCCTCGTGGACACCTTCACGCCACTGCAGAGCGCGGTGGCCGTGGTCTACGTGGTGGTGGTGCTGCTGGTAGCGGCGAGCGGCAGCCGCCGCGCCATCGTCGGCGCCACCGTCCTGTGCATGCTGTTGACCGCCGTGGCGTACGTCCGGGGCCATGGCATGCTGGCCGTCGACGCCTCGATGCTGCGCTGCGCCGTGAGTCTGGGCGCCATCGGCATCACGGGCGTGCTGTCCCTGCGCAACCGCGAACGCCTGATCACCATCGCCGGCCAGGCCCGCCTGATCGAGTTGACCCACGATTCGATCTTCGTCCGCGACATGGACGACGTTATCGTGCTGTGGAACGGCGGCGCCGAAGAACTCTACGGGTGGACGTCCGCCGAGGCCCTGGGCCGTCGCGCCAACGACCTGCTGGGCACCGCGTTTCCCGGCGACCGGGTGGTTGCCGACGCGGCGCTGTTCGGCGCCGGGCGCTGGGAGGGCGAAGTCTTCCAGCGCCACCGCGACGGGCGCATCGTCATCGTCGAGGCCCGTTGCGCCCTGCTGCGCGACGAGCGCGGCAAGCCGCGGGTGATCCTCGAAGCCGGTACGGACGTCACGGAGCGCCGGGCCGCCGCCGCCGCGCTTGCAGAAAGCGAGCGTCGCTACCGCGCGATGTTCGAAACGGCGCGGTTCTCGTTCTGGGAAGAAGATTATTCAAAGGTCATGGACCGCGTGGAGGAACTGCGCGCGCAGGGCGTCACCGACATGGCGCGCTACATCCAGAGCCACCCGGAGTTCGTCGCCGAGGCCTGTTCGCTCACCTACGTGACCGACGTGAACGCCACCACCGTGCGCATGCTCGGGGCGCGTAGCCGCGAAGACCTGATCGGCCCGCTGGACCGGATCCTGCCGGCCTCGGAGCGCACGTTCGCGGGCGTGCTGCTGAAGATCCTGGAAGGGGGCGGCATCGCCGAAGGCGAAACGCACATGATCAACCTGCGGGGCGAGCGGCTCACCGTGCTTTTCGCCCTCAACATGCCGCTGGGCCCCACGCGCTACGACCGCGTGCTGGTCAGCGTCGTCGACATCACCGATCGCAAGCGCACCGAGCGCGCGCTGATCGCCATGCAGGCCGAGCTGGCGCAGGCGGCGCGCGTGACGGCGCTCGGCGAAATGAGCGCGTCCATCGCGCACGAAGTGAACCAGCCGCTGTCCGCCATCGTCACGCACGGCGAGGCCAGCCTTCGCTGGCTGCGTCGCCCGGAGCCGGATCTCGACGAGGCCTGCGAGGCCATCGAACGTGTGGTGCGCGACGCGCGCCGGGCCAGCGAGGTAGTGCACCGCGTGCGCAGCCTGGCCAGCAAGGAGCCGCGCCAGCACGCGCGTTTCGACCTGCCGGCGCTGGTCGAAGAGTGCGCGCAGCTGCTCGACGGCGACATCGCCCTGCATCGCATCGTGCTGCGTGTTGACATCGCCCGCGACGCACCCTGGCCGCACGGCGACCGCGTGCAGCTGCAGCAGGTGGTGGTGAACCTGATGGCCAACGCGATCCGCGCCATGTCCGAGGTGTCGGGCAAGCGGCTGCTGTCGGTGCGGGCCCGGGCCGACGCGAGCGACGGCCTGCTCATCGAAGTGGAAGACAGCGGCACGGGTATCCCGGAGCACATCGCGCCACATCTGTTCGACGCCTTCGTCACCACGCGTGGCGACGGCATGGGGATGGGTCTTGCGATCTGTCGTTCCACGGTAGAATCCCACGGCGGTCGCCTCTGGGCGACCAATCGTCCGGGGGGTGGGGCCACGTTCCACTTCACATTGCCATCGATGCAGTCTGAGGAGGCCCGAGCATGACCCGCGCACCCGTAGTCAACGCCTCACGCGCACCGATCGTGTGCATCGTGGACGACGACGCTTCCGTGCGCGAAGCGCTGGCTTCGCTGTTCCGCTCGGTCGGCCTCACGGTCGCGTCGTTCGGCAGCACGGCGGATTTCCTTGCGCGCGACAACGCCGACGCGCCGGGTTGCCTGGTGCTGGACGTCCGACTGCCCGGCGTCAGTGGCCTCGACTTCCAGGCGCAGCTCGCCGCGATGGAAAACCGCCTGCCGGTGATCTTCATGACCGGCCATGGCGACATCCCGATGTCGGTGCGCGCGATGAAGGCCGGCGCGCTGGATTTCCTCGCCAAACCCTTCCGCGATCAGGACATGCTCGATGCGGTGGCGAACGCCATCGATCGCGATGCCGCCGATCGGCGCGGCGCCGACGCACTGGCGACGCTGCGTGCCGCGCACGCCTCGCTGACCCCGCGCGAGCGCGAGGTCATGACCCACGTCACGGCCGGCCTCATGAACAAACAGGTAGGCGGCCTGCTGGGCCTGTCTGAGATTACGGTCAAAATCCACCGCGGCAACGTGATGCGGAAAATGGGCGCGAAATCCCTCGCCGAGCTGGTCAAGCAGGCCGAGGCGCTGGCCGCGAACCCTTGATACACGGGCCCTCCGGCCTACAGCAAACCTCCGTATGATTCCCATCCCCCGGTCGGGGGAGCACTGTATCGACGGCAGGTCGGGCACGAACCCGGCGAGGACTTCAGTTTGGCCGCTAACAGGATCGTGGCGATCGTGGACGATGACGAGGCCGTGCGCACCGCGACGGTCAGCCTCGTCCGGTCGCTGGGACACAAGGTTCGGAGTTTCGCGTCGGCCGAGGAGTTCCTCCGCCACGACGCCGACGAAGGGATCGACTGTCTCGTCACCGACGTTCATATGCCCGGCATGGACGGCATCGTGCTGTACGACCGGCTGATGGAACGCGGGCGCACCTTTCCCGTGGTCTTCGTCACCGGCTTCCTCGACGAGAGCACCCGCCAGAGCATCCTGGCCGCGGGTGCCTTCTGCTATCTGGGCAAACCCTATAGTGGCGACCAGCTGGTCGAGTGCCTGCAGCGGGCGCTCGGCGAGAAAAACTGACAGGCACGGAGTCGTCGCGGTTTGCTACGCTCCGCGACCATGACACTCACACTCTTCCTGATCCTCTTCCTCATCGGCCTCCTGTGCTTCGCGCGTCGGCGGATGAAGGGCGGCATGGTGTTCGCGATCCTCGCGCTGGCATGGTTGTTCTTCGCCGGATGCGGCCCGTTGACCGGCATGCTGCTCGGTCGACTGCAGTCGGGTTTCGCGCCGGACGTCACCCACTGGGGCCAGCGCAACGCGATCATCCTGCTCGGCGCCGGCACGGTGCGCAGCGGGGCGGGGGCGATCGAGCCGAGCCTGTATGCCAACGGACGAATCATCCGCGCCGCCGAACTCTATCGCGCGTGCAAGGCGACGGGTGCCGACTGCAAGGTGGAGGTGAGCGGCGGCGATGCGATGAAACTCAAGCAGGCCGAAGCCGATGTGTATGCCGTCACGCTCGACCGGCTGGGCCTGCCCCGAGAGGATCTGATCCTGGAAGCGAACAGCATGAACACCTTCCAGAACGCGCAGAACAGCAAGCCGTTGCTGATCTCGTACGGCGCGGACAAGGTGGTGATCGTGTCGTCCGCCGTGCACCTGAAACGCGCGGTGCTGTACTTCGCCCACTTCGGTATCCGCGGCGAACCGGTCCGCGGCGATTACGTCACGGCCCGTTACGACTGGCTGCCGACGTCGGAGAACCTGTCGTTCGCCGACTTCGCGATCCACGAATACGTGGGCGTCGCGCGCTACCACTTCTACAACGCCATGGGCTGGAACGCGCCAAAGCTTCCTGAAGAAACCCCAACGACGCAGACGCCTACGTAACAATTGGCGATCTAAGCTGTTCTACCGTCCGGCACGGACCCGTCAGAACCCAGGAGTTGCCCGTGAAGCATCGTTACATCCTCGCCGCCCTGCTGGCCGCCGCGTCCGTCGCGCCTGTCGCGTCCTTCGCGCAGGAGGCCGCTCCGGCGCCCGCCGCCAACCCGGCCGCGCAGATTCCGGCCGCCGATAAGCAGGCGATCCAGAACTACAACCTCAACGAAGACGTTTTCACTCGTCTGGTCGCCGTGTCGAAGGACGCCAAGGCGCAGGGCATCCGTCCGAAGGACGCCAAGACCGACTTCTCGAAGATCCATTCCCTCGACGATCTGGCCGCCCAGGTCACGACCGCCGACCCGCGCATCGCTCCCCTGATCAAGAAGCACGGCTTCACCCCGCGCGACTTCCTGCTCGCCAACCTCGCCGTCACCAATGCCGCCATCGCCTCGGAAGCCAAGAGCAACCCGCAGATGGCCGCCTACGTCGACCAGTCGAAGGTCAATCAGAAGAACGTCGCCTTCTACGAAGCGCACAAGGCGCAGATCAACGCCCTGATGAACGAAGACGCGCAAGCCGGCGCGCAGTAATTCGAAACCCCATGTGGGAGCGGCTTGGCCGCGATGGGTGCTTGCCGCAAGCACCCATCGCGGCCAAGGCCGCTCCCACAAATGCTTCTGCCACGCTGAAGCCAGCACCTCGCACTGGCATCCACCCTCCGGCACTGGGGCTACCGGGGTCGCAGTCGCTAAAGTGCGACGCATGACCACCGCCCGCACCCCCTGGCTCCCCGCACTCGCCGTCCTCGGCTCCGTCACGTCGCTCTGCATCGGCACGTCGTTCGCGAAGAAACTCTTTCCGCTCATCGGCGCGGAAGGTACGTCCGCCCTGCGCGTCGGATTCTCCGCACTCGTGCTCCTCGCCTTCTGGCGCCCCTGGCGCTGGCCGCTCACCCGCCGCGACGCAGGCGCCGTGATTCGCTATGGCCTGACGCTCGGCGCGATGAACCTGCTGTTCTACCTGGCGCTGCGCACCATCCCGTTCGGCATCGCCGTGGCCATCGAATTCAGCGGCCCGCTCGCGGTGGCGATGTGGTCGTCGCGCCGCCCGGTGGACTTCGTCTGGCTCGCCTCGGCCGTCACCGGCCTCGCGATGCTGCTGCCGCTACGCCACGGCAGTACGCTCGACCCGACCGGCGTCGCCTTCGCGCTCGGCGCCGCCTTCTGTTGGGCGCTCTACATCCTCTTCGGCAAGCAGGCAGGCCACCTGCACGCGGGCCATTCCGTGTCGCTGGGCCTCGTCGCCGCCAGCCTCGTCGTGGTTCCCTACGGCGTGGCGCACGCCGGCGCAAGCCTGCTCGACCCCTACATCCTCGCCGCCGGCCTCGGTGTCGCCATCGTCTCGAGCGCCATCCCCATGTCGCTCGAAATGATGGCCCTCAAGCGCCTGCCCAGCGAAACCTTCGGCATCATGGTCAGCCTCGAACCCGCGGTGGCCTCATTTCTGGCGATGCTCCTCCTCGGCGAACATCTCACCCCGTTCCAGTGGCTCGCGATCGGCTTCATCGTGCTGGCGTCGATCGGCAGCACGGTGACGGCGAAGCGAGCGGCGCCGGTGGCGCCGGAACTCGCGGGCTGACGCGTGTGAGAGCTCAGTCATCGGAGCGCCGAGAGTGGCGCTCCGATGACGGGCGGCTTACCAGTTGCGACGAATGCCTATCGTGCCTGCGACACGCCGGTAGTTGCGCGCACCAAAGCGCGTTTCGACATCGCCCCACAGGCGCCAGCCGCTTTGCCGGAGGAAGGTGACGCCAAGCTTCAGCGCGTACCCGTTGCGCGGTACGCCGCCGTCGATGGTGGTGTTGTCGAACTGCGTCGCGTCGAGGCGGCCGAGGCGGCGTAGCCAGTTGGTCGCGATGTAGGGCGATGCGATGTGGCCACCGGGGGTCTGCCAGCGTGCGGCGGCGCGCAGGCCGAGGCGTGCGGTCGCGCCGCTGGCGTGTATGGGCGCTACGCGGGTGCCGTTGGCCTCCGTGTGCGTGCCGCCCCTGAGTCGTGTCGCGATGATCTGCGCTTGCGGTTCGAGATAGGCATCGGTGTGCCTGGTGATGGCGGAACGCCAGCGATGACCGCCTTCGATGCTGCCGCTTACCGTATGGCTGCCGTAGCGCTCGGTTGGCAGGCCATTGCCTTCCACGCGCTCGTTGAAGCGGGCAAAGCGCGTCCAGCCGCGCAGATAGGTGCCGGCGTCGGAGCGCATGCCGGCGTAGAAGCCGGCTGCGGCGCCGCGGACGTGGCCTTTCGCGGCATAGCGGGTCAACAGCGAGCGTCCGGCGGTGTCTGCCTGGCCGACAGCCGCCATGACGCCGACGTGCGTTTCGATGGCCGTGCCGCCGCGCCAGAGGTCGGAACCCAGTGTGAGTTCGTTCGCCGAGGTGGTGGTGGTGATCTGATCGCGGAAGTCGAACGTGGTGTGATGCCGTTCGAAGCGTGCCCATGCCGCGCCGCGCGAGGCGTCGGGCTCGTCGTCTTCGCCTGCGCCCGGACCGTCCTGGAACATCTCGAGCACCGCAGTCTGATTCGCGCGGTACGTGCCGGTCTCCGGGCGGAGCACCGGTATCCATGGGTCTTCCGGCGGCACCATGGGCTCGTCGTCTTCGTCGTCGCCGCCTTGCCCTGGCTCCACGATCGGTTCCGGGACCGTGCTGCGGAGGTACCAATCGCCATCGTCCGGCTGGCTCCGCGAGCCCTGATGCAGGAAGTACTCGTTGGCGCCGGCCACGGCGCGGCCTGCGAGTGCGAAGTGGCCCGTCGAGGCACCGTCGACCTGCACGAGCCGGATGCCTTCGCGGTTGTAGTCACCGTTACCGCCGAGGGAAGCGACTTCGATACGGCTGTCGCCCGAGGTGCTGCCCATGACATGGATGCGATCGGTGGGCGAGGCGTCGTCGCCGAGATAGGTGCGCATCAGGAACAGGCCGTTGCTCCCGATGTAGTCGCCGGTGATGGTCAGGGTGGCTGTCTTGCTGGCGTCCGACGGCGCAAAGGCGACGACACCCTTGTCGTTGCGCATCGCGCCGATGGTGCTGTCGCCGGTGATGCGCCATGTGCCGCCGTTCTGCAGGTCGACGTTCCGGACGATCGTTGTCGCGCCAGACCATGTGGCCCCGTGGCGCACGGAAACGAGCGTCTTCGTTGCATCCGGGGGTTGCGGCCCGGGCTCGTCCGAAAGCCGGATGTCGCCGATGGCTTGCGCCGTGTCGTCGAGAACGATGGTGAATGGCCTTGTCGACGTGGGATCGACTTCGGCGAACGCGCCATTGCCGCTGAGGACCGCGTTGCCTCCGATACGGATGGTTCCGGGGTCGTGCAGGCCGAGCGCCGCGGCTTGCGCACTGACGATGCCGCCGCCTTTCATGGACAACTTGCCGCCATCGATGACGAGCGCGCCATACGCCACACTGCCGGAGGTTTCGATGCGAGTATCGGTCACGGAGATGTCGCCTGCCGAGTCGTAGAGGCCGTGTGCGTTGGGCCCGCTGGTCTCGATGCCGGATTTTGCGAGCGATACGCGCCCGCCGCCCGTTGCGGCGGCACCGTAAGCGAAACGTCCTTCCGTGGTGATGATCAGGTTGGTCCCTGAGAAACCCGCTTGATGATCGGTGTACGTACCTCCTTTCGCCACGATGCCGTAGGCCGATCGTCCTTTTGTCGAGATGTCGACGTCGCTGAGTTCGACGAAGGCGCCGCGGTTTTCGACGCCTATGGAGCCGCTTCCCTCGGTGACGATGTGCGATTTCGTCAGGTGTACGACCAGGCCGTCGAAGATGCTGACAGCCGATGCGGCGGCGCCCGTCGTGACCAGGGTGGTGTCGAAGAGGTTGGCCTGCCCCGCCTTGGTGTTGACGTTGACTGCATTCGCCCCGTCGCCTTCGGTGCGCACCTTCGAGGCGTTGAGCACGACGAATGCCTCTGCTTCGGTGAATACGCCGTGGCTCTGCTCGCCTGTCGTCTTCAGGTCGACGTTCTCGGCGGAGATGCCCGCGCCATCGCCACTGGCCAGCAAGCCTGCTGCTGACTTGCCCGAGGTTTCGAGGCGAGTGTCCTTCACGTACGCGCCGGCGCCTCGAAGCGCCTCGATGGCGTTCGCCGCATAACCCGTCGTGACGATGCCGCCGGCGGTGAACGTCGCGCCGGTCTGGGCACCGGTGACGTGCATGCCGGCTGCACTGGCTTCCTTCGTGAGAATCGTCACGCCTTGCAGGACGGCGGAGGTGGTTCCCGTGTCGGCGATCGAAAGGCCATGGGCGCCGACGCCGGAGGTGGTGAGCGACGATGCCGTGAGGTCCAGCTGGCTACCGGTGCCGGAAACCTTGACGGCGTGGCCGTGCTTGCCACCGGTGGTGAAGTGCACGTCGTCAGCGGTGGCCTTGCCGTTCTTCAGGACGCTCAGCACGGACTCGGAATCACCGAACGTCGCGTAATCGCCGGGGTCGACGACCAGCTCGTCGCCATCCGCGACGAAGGGTGGGTCTGCCGCGACCGCGGCGGAGGAAAAGAGAGCGGCCACGAGGGCGGCCACCAATCGGCGGGGAGGGGGGAGAGGGGTGTTCACTGGGTGTCGCTCCTTAGCTGGCGGCAGGGGCGGGGATGCCCGACTGCAACTTCCGGCTGACAGCCTAGGGACTGGC